>Ga0268386_10000299_pt1 | contig 30298 bp, 23 predicted proteins | sample RVTome_15_FD_200260 | JGI IMG/M metagenome (GOLD analysis project Ga0268386, IMG submission 200260) | Soil microbial communities from uranium-contaminated site in the Upper Colorado River Basin, Wyoming, United States - RVT150D86... ... | reverse complement strand
AATTTCCGCGGAAGGACGCGCCGTCTGCAGAAGATGCGTTCGAAAAACGCGATCACTATCGACGACCTTTTTCTAAACCAGATCAGAAAGCCGATACCGACAAGGGTTGCACCCAGCAGCCCAAAACCGGCGAGACGAACTCGATCGAAGGTGACTTCGAGCGCGAAAGGCGGCCTGAACCAGATCAAGTTAACCGCGAACATCAGCACCACAGCCGTCAGGTCGTATATTCGTTCTACGACTATTGTGACCAGCGACGCGCTCGGTCTCACTCGGGGATCGCGCATCGAAAGCACCACCGGTCTCACGAATTCGCCTGCCCGGCCGACAAGAAACACTCCGCTAAAACCTATTGTTGTTGCCGCAAAGAGGTCAGCGAAACGCGCCGCACTCAAAGGCTTTAGCAACGCTCCCCAGCGAAATGCTCTAAAAAGGTAGGCGACACAGATGATCAGTATCGCAGCGCAGAGAAGGTAAGGATCTGAGTTGCCAACTGCACTGCCAACTTCACTCCAATTCAGGCCGCGGCCAAACCACCACAGAAGAACCGAGGCAAGCAGACAAAGAACCCCGAATTCGATGTATTTGCGATTGCTCTGCGCGTTGGACACTTTTTTCAGTGTAAGATTAATGCCGATCGAAACTCGATTTCTGACCAGGCAAACCACAACATGTTGGGCCGGTCGCAAAGGCTACTACAGGTCGGCGGTCAGGGCAAGAAACGCCGCAAAGAAGGCAAAGAGTAAAGGTGTGCTTCTTGTGCCGCTTTGTGGCAAACTTTGCTGAACTTTACTTTGGTGCCTGTCGTAATCCGCTCGTGACAAGGGTTTGCCTCCTTTGACGATTTCTGACCTCCAGGTACCCGGAGAAGATACGGTGGGAGCTGTTAAGGCTTTGGCAGTAAGCGAAGGAGCCGAGTTGGTTCGCAGGTGTCGCGCGGGCGACGGCGCGGCGTGGGAAGAGATTGTGCAGAACTATTCCCGCCGCATCTACAACCTCGCTTACCGCTTCACCTCGCGCTCCGACACTGCAGAAGATTTGACTCAGGAAGTTTTCGTCAGAGTTTACCGTTCTTTGGATCAGTACGACCCCAAGCAGGGCGATCTCCAAAACTGGCTGATGAGGCTTGCTCGCAACCTTATCATCGACGATTACCGTAAGCGGCAACGCACGCCGCACGATAACCTCGCCGATGATCTGGCCGACCACAGCTACCACCTTCATACCAGGGCAAACTCAGTGCAAAAGGAGATGGAGCGCCGCGAGCTTGGAGCGCAGGTGCAGGCGGGCATAGACAAGCTTTCACCGGATTTACGTACGTGCGTGATACTGAGAGATATCGAAGAACTTAGTTACCAGGAGATAGTGGATCTGCTAAAGATCCCGGAAGGAACGGTGAAGTCGCGAATCAATCGTGGCCGCATCGAGTTGGCAAAGATTCTCCGGCGGATGAAGGTTGTTGCGATGAGTGAGGCATAGGTAAAGGCTGCTCCTTCCGAAAGCGGGCAGGCTCAAGGAACGAGCAAAAACAGAAGCGGCAGGAAGCGAAAAACAACGATGCTTTGTGTGGATTTCGAAAATCTATTGACTGATTACATTGAGGGCGTAGTCGGTCCCGAAACTAATCGGCTCATGGGCGAGCACGCAATGAAGTGCCCCGTCTGTCATGAGACTCTCTCGGCGGTACGAAGTGCAGTTGAGGCTTGCCGGATCGGGACGGTGCCTGCGCCTTCGAAAGAGCTTGAAGCTCGTATTCTACAGAAGACAGTACCCGAGACGGCGATGAGGTGCGACGAATTCGAGGAGTGTCTGACTGATTACCTCGACGGCTTTCTTCCGGCACATCTCTATCACCGTTGGGAACGTCATGCGGCACTCTGCGATCGCTGCACAGAGCTTCCAGGCGAAGTAGTCCGAGCGATTGGAGCTTGCTACACGTACATTTCTGAAGAACGGCCGCTGCCGGCAGGTCTTAACGAGAGAATTCTGCAAGCGACTCTGGGTACAGTTACACCTCAGGAGATCAAAGCTCCGTGGACTTCACGGGCCGCGTCTCGATTCCGCTTGTGGTTAGATCCGATCATTTCGCCGCAACTGGCCACTGTGGCCACGATGTTACTTGCGGCGACTGTGGTGCTTACGAGCACTGTTTCGGCAGACGGTTCAATCAGCGGAGTCTACGCGGCAGGTCTGCAACTCGCTGAGCGAACTGGAGCACAGTCCAAATCAATTACTAATCCTGTGCAGTTGCAGGAACAAAAGCCCCCGGCGCCTCCGGCGCAGCAGGGAGCGGACCAGCACGACGAGTCGTCCGGCAAGCAGGATGGCGATGGCCATAACAATCAGTAGGAGATAGGTTTTAAGCGATGATGTACTGTGGCTACCATGCTAAGAATCCGGCGGTGGTTCAGTGCAATCAGTGTGCGCGCTGGTTGTGCCCTGCCTGCGATCATCGCGTGCGAGGATTTCCTTTCTGCCAGGATTGCATTGTGGCCGGAGTTGAACTTCTGCGGCATCATTCAAACGCAAGTCCGACGAACGTCCTTAGGAGGAAGAGTTCGCCGTTTGTTGCGACCCTCCTTTCGTTTGTGCCTGGGTTAGGTGCTGCTTATAACGGTCAAACTTCAAAAGCGATTGTGCATTTCGCGATCTTTGCCAGCTTCTTTCAAATGGCTGTGTTGACGCAGGGAGTTCACTTCTTCATTCTTGGAGTGCTCGGCACATGGTTGTTTGCCGCAGTCGATGCCTGCAGGACGGCGCAGTTGATGCGCTCCGGCCTGGCTCCGGATGCTGAAGACGACGTGATTACCAGGCGCCTTTATGGCAATCCACTTGCTTGGGGTACGACACTGATCATCATCGGCACACTCTTCCTGTTGCATACTCTTCTGAGAGTTACGCTGCCAATCAAGGAACTGCTTCCAGTGGCGTTGGTGGCACTGGGCGCCTACATGTTGTTTGATTACATTCGCCGTGGTAAATCGTCGGATCGTATTGTTCGATTTGATTCAAGACGTCCGCCACCGTCAGTTGTGGCCACGACAAGGCCGGCTGAGACGGCCACTTTTCGCACTGGTGAAACTACGCAGCTCGGGCGCCGGGATGTTACACCGCTCCCGTTCGAACGAAGATCATAGTCACTAATAATTTTTTCGTACGGGGTTTGAACTTATGTTAGGCATTCTTAAAGCTTTTGGCGGGCTCGGAGCCATAATCGCCTTGATCTTGCTTGTGGTAGCTCTACTTAAGCAACTGATTACGCTGGTTGGTTTCCTGCTTGCAGCGGTCAAAATCGCGATTATTGTCGTCTTTGTCGCACTGGTTATATTGATAGTCCTTGCAATCTTCCGTGATCGCTCTCGCAAGCGCCGCGATGCCGAACTTTAAACAGAACCGAGCGCGGTAGCGCCGGGTCAATATTCCACTCGAGCGCCTGACGGGAATGTTGACCCGGCGCTACCGCGCTCGGTTCTGTTTTTCCTACACCTTCCTTATATTTCTGCGCTAAAGTTGCAACAGTTTCCACCCTGTGATAGGGTCACCGCCTTGCAGGACCGGCCGGATGGATTTCACCTCGGAGGGACCTTGGGGTTTCAATCCACCCGCTGCAAATCTTCAAGTAGGTTAAGCACAAGACAACTTTCCCCTAATTCGCGCAAATCGCTTTTTGCGAGTTTGTGCCTTTCGGTTGTTGCGCACTGTCTTTTCGGCGCACAACAGGAGCACGACCCAAAATGGCCAGAGAAGACCGATTCTACGCCTTTATCATTGCCCACACTTCCCGTTCCCGTGCCCGAGTCCAGCGAATCAGAGTTGAGAAGAGATCAGTAAGTATCTTCTGTTTAATTCTTCTGTTCCTTGCAGTCGGCCTCTTTTATGGACTCTACGGTCTGACCCAACAAGCAGCTCATCTACGAACCGAATTCGAAAATCAACGTCTGCGGGCAGAAAACGAGCGTCAAAGAAAGGAACTGGAAAAACTCAACAACCGTGTCGAGAAGGTTGAAGATACCTCTCGCAAACTCGCTGAGAAGTCAGGAGTAGTTGATGCCGGCACGAGCTTGCCCGGCACTGGAGGCCCGGCTTTGCCTTTGGACGAGATGGCACTCGCCACTCTGGCCGCAAAGATGGGCCGGTTGGAAGAAGACATGCGCGCTTACGAAGCCATCTTGCGCCAGCGCGGATACACGCCAACGGTTTGGCCGGTTGACGGAAAACTGGAGGCTGGCTTTGGTGGGCGGCGAAACCCATTTGGCGGCGGCGGGTATGAGTTTCATTCCGGACAAGACATTGAAGCGCCGTGGGGAGCCTCGGTGGTTGCCGGCGCCAGCGGTCGAGTTTCATTTGTTGGTTGGCAAAACGGCTATGGGCAGCTCGTTGTCGTGGATCATGGCGGCGAGTTAACCACGCGATATGGCCATCTTTCGCACATCGATGTCGAGCTCAACCAGGCTGTGAGCCGGGCACAATTACTGGGCAAAGTCGGTTCAACCGGCCGTTCCACTGGACCACATCTTCATTACGAGGTTCGAATCAACGATCAGCCGGTAAATCCCCTTCAATATCTTCTGCTGAGCCACAACTCGCAGGTCGGTGCATCTTCGAACTGACATGAAATAAGACAGGGTGGCACGTTTAACCTAAGCTTTCACTTTAACTTAGCAATAAAAATTACGAACTTTCTCGCTTGACACGTTTGACACATTTCGCTTAGTATGCGCCGTCGTTTCAATGCGGTGGCGGCAGTTTCAGATCCCCGCATTCCTGGTCCACAAGCTTTACGTCAATGAGTTTCGTTAGTTTTGCCCCCGTAAGTCTGTGCATGCTGAAATAGCGCTCCCCGCGCTTTTCATCATGCATTTTTTGTTGGTTGTGTGTTTCCGTCTAGCGCCACTTCAAGGTGCGACCCGGCTCACAAGCATTAACCAGGTAGATGTGAAAGCCAGCCTGGCTTCGCGTCCGTTTTACCGAATCGTTAGGAGGATTCGTTGTTATGTCTAGAATAACCGGTAAGGTCAAGTGGTTTAACAATTCGAAGGGTTATGGTTTCATCGAGCAGCCAGGCTCTTCGGACATCTTCGTTCACTATAGCGCTATCCAGGGCGACGGCTTTAAGACTCTCGAAGAGGGCCAGGAAGTCGAGTTTGAGGTTACGCAAGGCCCAAAGGGACCTCAGGCTGAAAAGGTCACGAAGATGTAGTGTCTCCCCGGCTTGCCTAAAGCAAAGCCACTGACTTGCTTCCGGTCACGGGTCCGGTAAGCTCACAAGAATAAAGGCGACCGTTGTGGTCGCCTTTATTTTTTTGCCACAGATCTACACGGATTTTTCGTGAAAATCCGTGGCTAGTCTTCCGCTCGGGCCTTGAAACTAACGTGGCCACCTTCAACAGCAACTGAAAAACGAACCCGGTCACATCCGAGTTGCTCCTTGATTCCATCCGCTTTCGAAGCGATCAAACGATGAAATTTGGGAAAAGAGAGAGCTTCAGTGGGTTCACCGCAAAGTCGCTTCGCTTTGAGCAAAGACGTGTAGAGGTTTTTGACGACTTCGACTTCCCTGTGCGCATCCAGGCAAACAAAAGAAACCGATTCAACGTCCCTCGTGACTGATTCCTTTTTCACACTGGCCCGAGCCGCCGACACTGGATCGCGACCTTCTTCACGTCCCTGCATCGTGCGGCGCCAAAGATCTCTAAATGCGTTATAGCGGGCAGCCAGCGAGTTATAACGATACCTCTGCGCGTATGTTAACGTGCGATCATCTCCTAGTCTTTTCAGCAAAGTCTCGACGCGTCCCTTGGTATCGTAGGGGGGACGCTTAGACGCACCATTGAAGAAAATATCAAACTCGATCCTGAGGCGCCGGATGTCGTCTTCCAGACGCGTTAGTTGTTCGTCAGGGGTCGGTTGATTCTCACCGACAGCATATTTGTTCTTTGCTTTTACCTGCAGTTTCGATCTGAGCAGCTTGTTGTCACGTAATCCCAATTGAATCTCCTGAGTGAGGAAAATTAGGCGTGGTGCGCGTCGCTGTAAAGACGCTTGTCAGCAGTCTAGGAGGTTGAAAACCGATGTGTCAACATTTTATTCCGGCGACTTGCTGTGTTAGCCTCAACGTCTCAAAAACCTTATGTCTAAGCTGGAAAAGAGCGCACACGCCAGGTTGCGTCACGTGCCGTCAGTCGATCAATTACTTCGTACTGATGCTGCTCGTCAGCTACGCAATTTGGTTGGGGTTCGAAGGCTAACCAACATCGCCCGCTCAGTCACAGACGAAATTCGCTCAATGGTCCGCAATAATCAGGAATCGCTCACGATTAATGGGGACTATGCAGAAACGCTCCTTGCTGAAGCCGTCAGGAGAATGGAAGCCAGCGCGCGCAGCGAAGGTCAGTCAGGCATCAAAAGTGTAATTAATGCAACGGGAGTGCTGCTGCACACAAATTTGGGCCGTGCGCCGTTGTCGCAAGCCGCTCGCGCAGCCATTGATGAAGCTGCTCGTTACTGCTCGGTCGAATACCACCTGGAGAGTGGTGTGCGTGGCCAACGAGCGGCGAGAGTAGAGTCGTTGCTAAAGGATTTGAGTGGCGCCGAAGATGCCCTGGTTGTAAACAACTGTGCGGCCGCAGCTCTACTGATTCTTACCGTGCTCGCCCAAGACGGAGAGACGATCGTTTCCCGTGGAGAACTCGTCGAGATCGGAGGCGACTTTCGTGTCCCTGATGTGATGGCAAGCTCAGGTACTCGCATGGTCGAAGTGGGGACAACGAATCGCACTCACCTGGAGGACTATCAGCGCGCAATCAATACGAACACACGTCTGATCATGCGCGTTCATCCATCGAATTATCGCATCGTTGGTTTTGCGAGTTCACCGGATCTTTCAGAGCTTTCGACGCTTGCGCGCGAAGCCAAACTCCCTCTGTACGAAGACGCGGGCTCGGGCCAACTGAGCGATCTGCGGAAGTACGGTGTAATGGACGAGCCGGTTGTGCGCCGGATTGTCGATAGTGGCGTCGATGTTGTTTCGTTTAGCGGTGACAAACTCTTAGGGTCGGCTCAGGCTGGCATAATTGTCGGTAAGCATGCAATCGTCTCTCGTCTGCGAAAACATCCGCTCTACCGCGCTCTGCGTAGCGACAAGCTTCGACTCGCCGCGTTGGAAGCCACTCTTGTTTCACATCAGAAAGATCTGGCTCATATGGAAGTGCCTGTGATTCAGATGCTGGCAATGACTGCCGAAGAACTCGCCGAGCGAGCACGAATTGTGATCGAAACAGTTACGAAAACAGGCGTAAGCGAGACTAAGCTGGAACTGCTGGCGGGCGAGTCGACGATTGGCGGCGGGGCTGGTCCAACCTCGACCCTGCCAACGACGCTGATCGCAATCACTCATCCGGACAAGTCTGCGCAGGAGATCGAGCATCAGCTCAGAGCTTCCTCAACACCGATCATTAGCCGGATAGCCGAGGGGAAAGTGCTGCTCGATCTTCGAACAGTTTTTCCTGACGAGTTATCCGCCGTCATTGCAGCCTTAAGTAGCGTTTGAGAAATTTCCCGCAAAATAGATGAGAAATTTCCCGCAAAATAGAAATTTATTTTGTCGGTGCATGCTTTGCACAAAAAGTGGTTAATGGCGGGCGGCCACGGAGGGCCGCCCCTACAAAAAACATTCGCATTCCAGTATTTCTGTCGCGTTTTCGTAGGGGTGGCCCTACGTGGCCACCCCTTGGTCGATTTTTTGTGCAAGCCGTCGGGGCATTAGCCCGACCATAAGGGAGAACTCTGCCTTTTACGCCGCTAAACCAATGAGCCCTCCGTAACGGTCGGGCTAATGCCCCGACTTGACTGACCCAAGATCAACGGTTATGCAACCTGCATCACTGCCCAACAGCGCGATTCAACTGGATTTAACAAAGCCCGGCAGTGTATAATCGCGCTGGCTTTTGTCAGCAAAGGCGCTGGTTTTCCCAAGTTCCTTCCAGCCGTTAGTTTTCTCGCCACGCTTGATATCAATAAGAACTGTAAACTCTTACCTCTCCGCGACCGGTCTCGGCGTCCTAGCTGGCCTGGCGGGTTATTTCTGCTGGCGCCTGGGCGTCTTGCCTGACCTCTCGGCTTTTCTGGCGATACCGCCCACTAATTTCACCACTCCCGATTCTTCTTTCGCGGCCGCAGGCCTGGTTGGATACTCGCTCGTACTGAGCCTCACTCTAAACTGCTTCGGTCTGAGCCGCTCCTGGCGTTACATCGTCGTCAGTGTCGTCTTCATGGCTAGCACCTCCATCGTTGGAGCACAATTCTTTGGCCTGGATCTCCTGCTGATACCTTTACTCTTTAGTGGTGGCTTGTCACTGTTGCTCACGCAGGTGAACCGTCTATGGTCCCTCGATCGCCAGTTCGCTCGAACACTGCTTAACTCCCCTCTTGGCAGCGGCGACTCAGGCATCGGTGCAAACGCACGTCTGATGAGCGGTCTAAAACTCTTGAATACAGTGCTGCCACTTAACGAGGCAGTCGTCTTTCACTGCGTCGAGTCAGACACTCTCGAAGCTGTAGCCCGCTTCAAAGGCCCAGCTCGCAACTCACAGGATCCGCGACGGAATTCCGTGTGGCGCGAGGGTATCAAGCTCTGCCAACAAGCTGCCGCCACTGGAAAATTGGTGAGTCAGTCAACTCAAGATCACAATTCGTCGACTGTGGCAGTGCCACTGCTTCACGAAGGCGAGACGTCAGGCGTGCTGCTGGTTCGGCTCGCTTCAGAATTCTCAGCGGACGATACTCCGTTGCTGGAAGCCGTCAGTTCGCAGTTCGCTCGCAACCTGATGCGAGAAAGCTTTTCCGGGAACCCTTCGAGGAGTCGATCACTGAGTTACTTTTCGCAAAGTGGAAACAAGCGAAAGCTCGACGCGTTGAACGTCCTAAAAGCGTTGACCGTCGAGCAGAGATGTGAAGCGAGTACGCTCACTCACATCGACGATGGCGTCGCAATTGCTTATTTGGACGGAACGCTTGCGCTTGTGAATCCGACCCTTTTGAGCTTAGCTGGATTAACCTCCGACAAAGCGCTCGAACTTGATCTTTTTGACTTACTCAATCGATTTCGCACGGACATCTTTGATGAACCGGAAATCGCTGTCCGGCGAGTGTTGCAAACCGGCGTTGCGTATGAAGGCGAACTCAACTTTGAACAGAAGAACCAGATCCTCAATCTTCGAATCTCAATACTTCGGGAGCATCCAAATATCGGCAGTGATGAGCCGATCGGCATTGCTGTTTATGTTAATGATCTGACCTCAACTAAAGAGTATGAAAAGCTGAAGAGCGACATGATTTCGCTGATGTCTCACGAGCTTCGCACGCCGCTTACGAGTATCAATGGTTTTGCAGAGTTATTGACGGCAGATGAAACAGTTCCCGCACAGGCAAGGGAGTTTGTATCGATAATCGCGAACGAATCTCAACGGATGTCGCGGATGATAAATACATTTCTGTCCGTGACTCAGTTGCAACGGAAGGATAAACAGGAAGTACTGAAGATTCCTCTTCGTCTCGATGAGGTGGTGCGCGAAACGATTGCTTCGCTGCAACCAGTGGCGAAGAAAAAACGCATTCGACTGCTCGAGCAACCCGCACATCGGATCCCTCCGGTTGCTGCTGATAAAAGCCTCATCACGCAGGCAGTGAAAAATCTCGTGAACAATGCGATTAAGTACAGCCCCGAGCGAACTACGGTCACTGTTTCAACTGCGCTCGAGGCAGAAGCGGTTCGCGTCTGTGTCGAGGATCGCGGTTTCGGTATTCCGGCGGAGGCGAAAGAGCGCGTTTGGGACAAATTCTATCGCGTGGTCCGTGAAGGCCAGGAAAAAGACGAGGAATCGACAGGTTTGGGACTATCGTTTGTGCGAGAAGTTGTCGAGCAACACGGTGGGCGTGTGGATCTTGATTCGGAAGAGGGACGCGGATCGCGGTTCAGCTTCACGCTGCCTCGACTCTAAGCCACAGATGTCCACGGATAGAAGAGAAGGACAAAAAAGTCTATTCATATCTGTGTTCATTTGTGTAAATCCGTGGCTTAATGGGTTCACCGGCGGTTGATCGTACCCCGACAGGTTTTCGTACGGCACACGCAACGCTTCTCGTCCGAGTGCAGAGTTGACTCGTAGTCGATCGTGATCTCTTCGCCGGCCTTGATGTCGCGCAAAGCGATGAAGAGGATGTGGTCGCAAATAACTTGCATGAAAGCATTGGGCACGCACGAGTGGTTTATGTAGTGGGTTCCATTCCCACCACGGCTGCCATCCAGACTCCAGCGATTATTGACTTCACAAATTCGAAGCATCTTTCGATGCGCTCTCCGGCGGGCCTCAGCGTTGGAGATTTTCTCGCCAGTGTACTCCGCAATTCTCCGTTTTCTCTTAAACGGAATAGTTGCGAAGCATCCCTTGCCGTGTATGGAAGAAGGCTTGATGGCCAAGCCGCGCGCGAGTTGTAGTTTCATGAGCAGAATCCACAGATTACACCGATTAGACAAACTGTCTGTGTAATCTGTGGATGAGACTACTTGGTCTTGAAGGTGCGGGCGATTAGATCGGTTTGATTACGTATGCGATTCAACTTGTCGCGCAAGCCAGTAAAGCGCAGCGCATAGATCGTGCGGTTATCGACCTGCAGGTAATAAGTGCGGCCAAGCATTGGCTTTCCGGTCCTGACAAATTCATACGACATCGTTACGCCGTCCAGCCGGCCATTGAATCGTTCTTCTTTTCCCTGAATGAAGCCGGGCAAAAATCTCAATTTGAGATCTGCGTCCCGCTGTGCAAGTTCGGAAGCAGTTGTTCCAGCGTCCACAATCTCTTTGCGAATTGTCAGAAAGCCATCGAGCCGATCACCGAAAACGAACTCCGGATGTTCGTGGGCAGCGTCGGGCTCAAGAATAGCGCGCCACGTTGCTGAGGGAAGTTCGAAACTGTAGTCGACTTTTTCATGCGTGTAGAGCTGTTGAGCCAACGCCACAGGCGCCATCAAGCCGATCAAAACCGAAGTAAAAACTAGAATCCGTCGCATTATGTGGGTCGTTCTCCTTCTTTCCTGGTGAAAAAGACTACCGTGTCAGATGCGGGCCGTAACCTCACCAGTTGCCGAAATAACCTCTTTTTGTATCCATATCAGCGCTTCGATTCCACGGGTTCCAAGAGAAACCAGTTCGTCCATTTGCGAACGGCTGAATGGCTCCCGCTCCGCCGTTCCCTGAAGCTCGATGAACCGCCCATCACCGGTGCAGACAATATTCATATCAACTTCGGCACGCGAGTCTTCGTCATACTTTAGATCCAGAAGCGGTGTGTTGTTGACGATTCCAACGCTGATTGCTGCAACTTGATTAGTAGTCAATGGACGCGCGATCTTGCCGGCCTTCAGCAAATGATTGCTGGCCAAAGCGAAGGCCACATACGCGCCGGTGATTGCAGCAGTGCGCGTACCGCCGTCAGCCTGCAAGACGTCGCAGTCGATAGTAATCGTGCGTTCGCCGAACGCTTTCATATCTGCGACTGCGCGTAAGCTTCTGCCGATTAGTCTCTGTATCTCGTGTGTGCGGCCGGAAGGTCCACCCCGGCCTATTTCACGCGCTGTGCGAGTTTGAGTTGCACGCGGCAACATCGAATATTCGGCAGTCAACCAGCCCTGTCCTGAATTGCGTAAAAATGGTGGAACGCGCTCTTCGAGTGAAGCCGCGCAGACGACGCGAGTGTTTCCCATCTCGATCAGCACCGAACCTTCCGCGTACGGAAGGAAACCCGGCGTGATTAGTGCTGGACGCAATTCATCGAAAGCGCGTCCGTCAGTGCGTGCGAAGCTCATCGTGTCCCCAAATCTCTACGGCCTCGAGAATGGAAGGCGCCGACCCTAAGAATCTCTCTGCTACTTTAGCAAATCTCTCTGCGGCGTCGGTCACGTAAAAGTGGTCTAAATCATCACAGAGTTGTCGTTCCTGGTAAAGTCCCACCGCGGCCTCGTGATTTAAATCGGAGCTTTCCAGAAGTGATTCCACATCGCGGGCAGTCGCAGCTCCGGAGTCGATGAGATTAACATCTCTCCCGACAGTCTCGCTGATCACTTCTCGCAGTATTGGATAATGGGTACAGCCAAGAACCAACGCACCTAAGGTCGTCTTGTTGAACTCGCTCAGATAATCGCAAGCTACAACGCGTGCCACGTCGGTGTTGGCCCATCCTTCTTCAGCCAATGAAACAAAGAGCGGGCAGGCTCGCTCGATAACCTGGCCTTTTGCGCCCATTGCCGCGATCGCTTTGGCATACGCACCGCTTTGAACTGTTGCTTCAGTGGCGATAACTCCTATGTTCGCACCTTTCGCAGTTTCAACTGCGGCGCGCGAGCCCGGTTCGATCACACCGACGACAGGAACCTTGATGGCGGTTCGAATTGCGGGCAGGGCCAGGGCCGACGCAGTGTTGCATGCGACTACGAGTAACTTGATTCCATGCGCCTCGAGAAATCTTGAGTTTTCGACGGCGTAACGTTCGACAGTCGCGAGTGATTTTGTGCCGTAAGGAACGCGCGCCGTGTCGCCCAGATAGACGAAGCGTTCGTTTGGTAGACGTTCGTGCAGTGCTCGATAGACTGTTAATCCACCAACGCCGCTGTCGAAGATTCCGATGGGAAGGTGTCGGTTCAAGTGAGAGTTGGCTTAAGCGAAGATCTCTGAAACTGCGACACGAAAGCCTGGAACAGTTTCGTCGACGAGCTCATCGGACTCGTGGAAAAGCCATCTATCACCGCTGGCGTGAATCACTTCAACTGTTCGTCGTTTTGGATTCACCAGCCACACGGCTTTTATACCGAGATCCAACCACATGGCCGCTTTTTGCTCTACTTTGGTCTTTCGGTCGCTTGGCGATAGTACTTCGACGGCGAGGTCGGGTGGACCAGAGCGATAGAACTGTGAACGAGTCCCTACTCGATCACGCGCAATAAAGGCTATATCAGGAGCGAGCACCGTGTCTGGATTGCTTTCGAGTTTGAAACCCGTTTCCGCGGCGAAGACGACGCCAAGGTTGTTTGCCTTCACATGTACGCCAAGAAGTATTGACAGATTCATTGTCACAGCGCCGTGTTCGTAGCCAGCTGGAGACATTGTGAGGAGTTCTCCTTTTATGAGTTCGTGACGATGTGAGTCGTCGGGTAAGTTGAATAGCTCTTCCGCGGTCATTAAGTGAGTTGTAGTGCTCATGGGCTGTCTCTTTGATCGTTCCAGGGAGTGAGGACTCCCACAAAATTTTTTTTGGTGGAGGCGCCGAGAATTGAACTCGGATCCAAAAACCAACGCCGAAGGACTCTACATGCTTATTCGCTTCTCTTTCTTATCAGGCGAACCTGATAAAGATTCGCTCGATGTCGAGTCAGTGAAGCGACAAGACCTAGACACGAGCTAGTCCGACTTGGTCTCGCCCACTGCCACGGACCGAAGCAGCGGACCAGCTCATCTGAGTGACATCTCATTCCGCGCGCATGAGCAACTTGCGGCGAGACGCTCGGTGCTTAATTAGGCAGCGAGAGCCAATTCATTGTTATTGGCAGTTGTTTTTCCCCTACGCGTTTTAACGAGCTGCATAAGGTAGCCCGGCATGCATCGCGACGATCGTTCAGGTTCCTGTCGAAGCCTGTCGCCCCCATTTGCGAGCAGAGCCATTATAAGGGTTGGGACTCGAATTGCGAAAAGGCATGAGGATTTTGGAGTTGGACATTCGGGGCGTTAGCCCGACCGTAAGGGAGGGCCCATTGGTTTAGCGGTGCAAAAGGCAGAGCCCTCCCTAACGGTCGGGCTAATGCCCCGATGATCAACTTTTTACGGTTCTGACCCCGACCCAAGATCAAAACGGCTATGACCAACTGCTCAACTAGGGAAGACTCTGTCTGTTTTTCGCGAAACCGCGATTTGAGCTATAATTTTCAGACCCTAAAAGCTCTCTTCGAGGCCTTCTGTGGTTACCCACGTTGTCCTCAGCCGAGAGTCAAGGCAAGTTGTTTTCGGAGAAATTAGCTCATGGCTTCAAATCATTCGAAATATTCGCCAATCGCAGTAATCAAAACACCTCCTGAACAACGTAGACACCTGCTGGCACGGCTTTGGTTACCGACGGTGTTGCTATTGGCGCTGGCCGCAGGCGGCTTGACCGGCATTATCGCTGCCTACGAGTTGAACTACTCGCGAGCCGCCAATGAAGTCGCGGCCCTGGCGACCTACCGACCCAGCGTCGTAACGAGAGTTTATGCTGACGATGGCGAGACGGTTATCGGTGAATTTGCCCTCGAGAAGAGAATCCCACTCAAGTACGAAGAGATTCCGCAAGTTTTGAAAAATGCAATTCTCGCGGTTGAAGACGTTCGTTTCTACGATCACATCGGAATCGATCCAATCCGCATCATGGGTGCTGCGTGGAAAAACCTCACCACAGACAAGCTCGAGGGTGGATCCACTCTGACTCAACAACTTACCAAGAATCTTTTTCTTTCCAAGGAACAAACATACACGCGCAAAGTTAACGAATGGATCCTCGCACTGCAGATCGAACGCTATTACACCAAGAACCAGATCATGGAGTTGTACACAAACCACATGTTTCTGGGCGCCAACGCGTATGGCATGGAAGCTGGGGCTCAAACCTATTTCGGAAAACCGGCAAAGGCCCTGACACTCGGCGAAGCAGCGTTGCTCGCTGGTGTTCCCAAGGCCCCCAGCGATTATTCACCTACCGCAAATCCCGCAAAGGCGAAAGAGCGTCGCGATCTCGTTCTCGACCTCATGGCAAAGAACGGCTTCGCCAGTCAGGCTGAAGTCGATGCCGCCAAGGCCAAACCGATTCAACTTGCTGATACCGCTTACTACCAGTCTCAACGTAAATCATCACCCTTTGATTATCCGGTTGAGTACATTCGTCAGGAACTCGAAGACAAATACACCACTCGCGTCGCCCAGGGCGGTCTTTCTGTTTACACAACGATCAATGTGGACGCGCAGAAGCGAGCTTATGAAGTAGTGCGCGCAGGTCTAAGGCAATACGATCGCACGCATAGCGGATGGCGCTCAAGCTACACGATGATTCCGACGACTACGAAAAACGGCGAGGGCCCGGCGACACAACAGGAACTCACAAACTACAAGCATCCCGATTGGTATGGGAATGAGTACGAGCCAGGTCGCCACTTGATGGGCTTGATCATGAAAGTGGACCGTGCGCGCAACGAAGCGTCAGTACGCTTCGGTAATTACACCGCAACGCTGACCGCCGCAGAGATGGGCTGGGGACGGCGTCAACCAAAAGACGAGTTTAAGAATGGGCATCTGGCAGAGTTTGAAATCAAGGAAGTAGACGAAAAGAACAGGCGCTTGAAAGTCCAACTATCGCAGGTTCCAGCTATTCAGGGCGCGATGATGACGCTCAACGCAAAAACAGGTGAAATCGTGACGATGGTAGGCGGCTACGATTTCTTCACCAACAAATTCAACAATGCTACGCAAGCTTATCGACAGACCGGCTCGGCGTTTAAGCCCTTCGTCTACACGGCGGCGGTTGAGTGGGGCATGACTCCTGATACGCCGGTAAGTGGAGCACCGATTAAGATCGGTGATTGGCAGCCGCACAACTATGACGGTTCGCTCGGTTCAGGCGATATGCCGTTGAAGATAGCGCTCGCGAAGTCGATGAATATTCCGGCCGTGCATCTGCTGCAAACCGTCGGTATTCAAACAGGCGCTCAAATGGTCCGCCGCTTTGGTATCAAAGTCCCGATGGCTCCGTACCTGCCATCGGCCCTTGGAGCCACCGAAGTCCCTCTTGATCAAATGGTGTCGGCCTATTCGGCTTTTCCAAACAAGGGGATCCGAGTTCAACCGCATTTGATTCGCAGAGTCCTTGATCGAGACGGCGCAACGCTCGAGGAGTGGGAGAGAACAACTTACAAGGTGATGAACGAATACGTCGCCTTGACCATGGTCTCGATGATGCGCGGTGTGGTGACTAACGGAACAGCCGCCGCAGCCAACTCGCTCGGCGTTCAAGTGGCAGGCAAGACCGGCACTGTAAACGACCATACCGACGTGTGGTTCGTCGGTTACACGCCTACCTACGTTACCGGTGTTTGGATGGGCTATCCTGGAAAGAAGAAGCCGCTGGGCAACGACATGACAGGTGGCAGAGGCGCTCTGCCGATGTTCATCGAGTTCATGAAAACCTATCTCAAGGACAAGCCGAAGGATGAGTTTCCGAAGGCTCCCAACATGCCGGAGGACATGAGAGAACTTTTCCGGCAACGTCAAAGAGAGCTTGCTGCCGAACGTGCGGAACTGGCGGCCTCAGCGGAGGAGACCGAAGATGAGAGTGCCTTGCCCGCCGGCACGACAGAACCAAAGTTGGAGCAGGTGACTTTGCCTCCGCCACCAAAGGCAGACGACGACTCTGAAAGTCCAAAACCGAAGACCGAACCCGCAACGCCGAAAGCCGAAGCGCCACCTCCAGCCACAACTCGACCACGCGAGGTAGAGCCTCCTGCAAAGAAAAAAGGCAAGAAAGGCGATGGCGAGCCTTAGACTTGCTAAGCCACAAAGAGGCACCACCAAAGCACAAATGCGTTTGAGCTGAAGCTTGGCCTTTGCTATTCCCTCTGTGCTTTTTGTGCCCTTTTGCGGCTATACTAACCCCCACTGCGTGAACTCTCCCGGCGGTTGCTCACCGTCGCTGAATTTTAAATAGACTGGAATGCCAAATTATGCGCGACTTGATCATTCGCACGTTTGTGCTGCTTGTTGCCATCGCGATGATCTCTACGATCCTCGTTAATACCAACTCCAGCGCAATGAGTGTAAACATTGACGAGAACCCTTTGCTGGCGAAGTGGGAAGGTCCCTACGGTGGAATCCCGCCCTTTGATCGTGTTCAGATTCCGCTCTTCAAACCGGCGCTCGAAGCAGCCATGGCTGAGCAGCTCGCTGAGATTCAACGTATCGCAGCCGATCCCGCCGCTCCCGATTTCGAGAATACGATCGCCGCGCTCGAACGCAGTGGCCGCACTCTCAACCGCGTTGTCACGGTTTATGGAGTTTGGGGAGCGACGATGAGCGGGCCTGAGTATCAGGCGGTCCAGCGGGAGATGGCCCCACGTCGCGCCGCTTTCCAGGATCAAATCACTCAGAATGAAGCGCTCTTCAAACGTATCGAGGCCGTCTACAACTCTCCAGCCAAAGCGCGCCTGACCCCGGAACAACAGCGCGTAACCTGGCTCTATTACACAAACTTCGTGCGCGCCGGAGCTCGTTTGAGCGCTGATGCAAAGAAGCGGCTTTCGCAGATCAACCAACAACTCGCAGGACTCTACACGAAATTTAGTCAGAACGTGCTCGCGGAAGAGACAGACCAATTCATCGTCCTCAAGAGTGAAGAAGAGCTTGCCGGACTGCCGCAATCGCTACGTGATGCAGGCGCCGCGGCCGCCGAAACGAAGAAGCAACCGGGCGCATGGGTGATCATGAACACGCGTTCGTCAATCGATCCCTTTTTGACTTACTCGGATCGTCGTGACTTGCGCGAAAAGGCCTGGCGCATGTTCGTCAATCGCGGCGACAACGGAGGCGCAAACGACAACAACGCGATCATCAAAGAGATCCTGCAACTGCGTGCAGAGCGCGCCAAGTTATTGGGCTTCCCCACGCATGCGCATTGGCGTCTGGAAAACACAATGGCCAAAACACCGGAACGCGCGATGGAGTTGATGGAAGCAGTTTGGAAACCTGCCGTCGCACGCGTGCACGAGGAAGTTGCCGATATGCAGGCGCTCGCCGACAAGGAAGGCGCGAAGATCAAGATTGAGCCCTGGGACTATCGTTTTTACATGGAGAAAGTCCGAAAGGCGAAATACGATCTGGACCAGAACGAGGTCAAGCCTTATCTACAACTCGAGAAATTGCGAGAAGGCATCTTCTGGGTCGCGGGCGAACTCTTTAACATCAGCTTCTCGCCAGTCACAAACGTTCCCGTGGCCCATCCCGACATTCGCGTTTGGGAAGTAACGGACAAGACCTCAAAAAAACCCATCGGCCTCTGGTATTTCGATCCGTACGCACGCGCAGGTAAACGCTCGGGCGCGTGGATGAATGCATACCGCACGCAGGAACGAATCAATGGAGACATCACTACGATCGTGTCCAACAATTCAAATTTCGTGAAAGGCAAGCCGGGCGAAACGGTGCTGATCTCGTGGGACGATGCGACCACGATGTTTCATGAATTTGGGCATGCGTTGCACGGCTTGAACTCGAACGTCACTTATCCTTCCGTTGCAGGCACTGCCGTAGCGCGTGACTACGTTGAGTTTCCTTCGCAACTTCTGGAGCACTGGCTTTCTACTCCCGAGGTGCTCCGGCGTTTCGCGCTTCACTATCAAACAGGCAAACCAATTCCGCAGGCTCTCGTTGACAAGATAAATCGTTCGTCAACGTTCAATCAGGGTTTCGCGACTGTGGAGTATTTGTCGGCGGCATTAGTCGACATGAAGTTACACCTTGCAGGCGACCGCAAGATCGACGCTGACGCCTTCGAGCGCGAGACTCTTGCACAACTCGGCATGCCGAAGGAGATCGTGATGCGGCATCGCACACCGCAGTTCCTTCACATCTTTTCGAGCGATGCGTATTCGGCCGGTTATTACAGTTACCTGTGGTCGGATGTACTTACTGCGGACGCGTTTGGTGCATTCGTAGAAGGCAAGGGGCCGTATGATCGTGCAGTGGCTGAGCGGCTACGGAAATATGTCTTCTCAGTGGGTAACACAACAGACCCGGCTGAAGGCTATCGTTCCTTCCGCGGGCGCGATCCCAAGATTGGTGCGTTGATGAAGAAGCGCGGGTTTTCGCCGAAGAGTTAAAAAGATTGCCGATTTCCAATTGCTGATTTCATCCCAGTTTAGGTGAACCCAAAATCTGCATTCGGCAATCGGCAATGACTTCAGTTGCGCCGGCCGCCCATGAAACGGAGCAGGAAGAAGAAGAGGTTGATAAAGTCGAGATAGAGAGACAACGCTCCCACTACCGCATAAGAACCCACCCGGCCATCAGGCAGTGCGACCGCCATCTGTTTCAGGCGTTGTGCATCCCATGCAGTTAGACCAGTAAACACCAACACGCCCACGACTGAGATTACAAAATACATTGCACTGTTCTGCAAGAAGATGTTTACGATCGAGGCGATAATCAGCCCGATCAATCCCATGAACATGAATTGGCCGACGCCTGCCAGGTTTCGTTTGGTGAAAGTGCCAAACACTGCCATCGCGCCAAACATTCCCGCGGTAATAACGAAGGTGGAGACGATAGATGTTCCGGTGTACATCATCAGAATCACCGAAGTCGTGACTCCTACTAACGCTGAGTACAGCATAAACAGCCCGGCAGCAGTTGTCGGCGCCATTTTCTCTACGCGCGCTGCCAGGTAGAACACGAGTCCGAGCTGGCCCAGAACCAGAATCCAGAATAACAATCGATTGAGAATCAGTGCCTCAATTAAAACCGGCGCGGATGCCACGCCCAATGCCGTTCCCGCCGTGATTAGCAGACCCAGAAACATCCAGCCATAGACTTTGCTCAAAAAGGCGGTAACGCGAAAGTCTCGAACATCCGCCGAAATATACGAAGATTCATTCCAACTCATCTTTTAACTCCTTGTTGGGCCGCCCAACTATTTTCAATCCTCGCCATTATAGCCTATACGTCGCTTTCCCATTGAGATTACCTTGGCGTCAGGTAGTGATGTAGTTTGGATTTGGCGACGATGGGCACCATCGGAGCATTAGCCCGACCGTAAGGGAGGGCTCTGCCTTTTACGCCGCTGGACCAATGAGCGCTCCCCAACGGTCGGGCTAATGCCTCGATCAATTCGTTACCGGGCTGATCCAACCCAAGATCAAAACGGTTATGTCAACTACATCACTACCCTTGGCGTCAATTGCTATTGACACGCGAACCAGCGGCAAGGAATTATCAGTTGTCGGATCGGGGTGGAGAATGAAAATTCAGGAGGAACTATGATTATCAGAAGCCTTTTAGTCGTGTTTGCAATTTTGCTATTTGCCAATCCAGCTTTCACCCAATTTGGTCAATCTAATAACAGGCTGACTGACCTCGCCGCGCGGCTGTCGCGAGAGTCGAGCGACTTTGCAGACCAAAACTACCGCAGTTACGTAAACGGGACGCGCAATTTGCGCCGCGATATCGAGGCTGTGATGGTGACGCAGCAGTTTGCAGCCTCAGCACAAATCTTCTACCGAATGGTGGTGGATCGGCGCCAGCACGCGGATCTGCGCGACGCTTTCGAGATGCTGCGAAATATGGGAAATGCCGTTGAGCGTTACAACCTGCAGCGAAACACCTGGAACAACCTGCAACGTCTAATGTCCGACATTTTGCGCGAACTCAATTACGATTCATCGGGTGGCGGTCAGTACCCTGACACCGGACGCGGTGGGCGCATGACCTGGAAAGGTCGCGTCGACGACGATGTGCGAATCAGAATTCGCGGTGGCTCGGCTGATGTCGAAACCATCGGCGGCACGCCGTATTACGACGCGCAACCGAACTTCTTCAATTCACTGCCCCCGCGACGAGTGACCATTAGACTGACGCAAAAGAGAGGGCGTGGCGAGATTTTTATCGAGCAACAACCTTCACGCGAAAACGACTTCACCGCTGCGATCCGAATCAAGGATCCAAAGGGCGGGGCGTCGGATTACGAGTTTGAGTTAAGGTGGTAGGTCAACAGGAGCAGGAGCAGCATACAGGAGCAGCGGGGGGCCGACGGGCAATCCTGCTCCTGAACGCTGCTCCTGCTCCTAGTTGTTCACCAGGATCTCGTCCACGAAGACCCACGCATCTCCACCGCTCCCGGGATGCCATGAGGGGATCTTTCCGAAGTTTACCGCCCGAATTCGTACGTAACGCGCATTCTGTGGCGAGAACGTTTTCACAAAATCTCTTGTCACAATACCGTCTTGTTTATCCGCAACTTCGTTCGCAATCGGGATTGCGGGACCATACGTCTTACCATCGATTGAAAGCTCGATTTCGACACGAGTCGGCATCCAGATCCACGAGCCAACATCCTGCAAGAATCCTGCGCCGACCTTCGAAACTCTTTGGACGCTTCCAAGATCTATTTCGGCAACAAAATCCTTGCCTTGATAGCCCTGCCATCCTCCCCCGCTCCAGTTCGCAGTGCCCCGAATTCCATCGATCAGCGCGAAGTCTCCGCCACCCGTATATTGCGAGCTGTACTTTGACTGCAACGTGATCTTCCAGTTGTGAGGAACGCGATGGTACGTCGCCGTTGCGACGAGGCTGCGTCTGCCGTCCGCAGCAATCGCCAAAGCTTTCACAGTCGTATTGGCTTCGATGACAAACGGTTTTGTAAACCTCGGAGAATTAGAATTTGGTTCCGAGCCATTGGTAGTGTAGTGAAGGCTGATCGGCTTACCGATCCCGAGCAAACTGACTTCAAGACTTTCTCTAAATGTTTGGCCCAACGCTTTGATTACCGGTACGGGGGCTATTTCTGGACCAACGATGCGCGACACTGGCTCGTTCCCTGGTCCAATCCCCCATTTTTGACTCGGCCGCGGGTCCATCTGAAAAACCAATTCACCTCCGGCCGTCAGATCTTCATGCCGAAGAAACGACTTTTGATGGATTTTCCCATTCAGCGTCGCGGACTGTATATAAATACTGCGATCAGAAATCCCGCGAGCCCGGACTACAAACGACTTCCCATTCTCGAGATTGAAACGAACCTCTGGAAACAATGGCGACCCAATCGCATAAACTGTCGAACCCGGTGTCACCGGATAAAACCCGGAAGCACTCAAAACGTACCAGGCCGACATCTGTCCACAGTCTTCATTACCAATCAGACCATCAGGTTCGGGTTTGTAGAACTCATTCATGATCTGCCGAACGCGAAACTGAGTCTTCCAGGGCTGGCCCACGTAGTTGTAAAGGTAGGCCATGTGATGACTCGGCTCGTTTCCGTGAGCGTATTGTCCGATCAAGCCAGTTATATCCACTTGTTCGCGGCCAGTCGTCTGGCTATCAGCGGCAAACAACTGATCCAGCTTATTGGCAAACTTCTGACGACCGCCCATCAGCTCGATGAGACCGCTGATATCCTGAGGAGCGAAGAACGAATACTGCCAGGAGTTCGCCTCAGTAAAAGCGAACGTAACCTCGCGCGGATCGAAAGGCTCGAGCCAGTTGCCGTTACTGCGCGGTCGCATGAAGCCTGAACTCGGATCAAAGACATTCTTATATGACTGAGCACGTTTGCTGTAGCGCTGGTAATCCGCCGTCTTACCCAGCATGCGCGCGACCTCCGCGATGCACCAATCGTCGTAGGCATACTCGAGCACTTTCGAAACTGACTCTCTTTCTTCCTCCATCGCGATAAAACCTTTGTCGATATACGCGCCCAGTCCGCGATGATCTCTCAACTCGGCACTCTGCTTCATTGCGGCGAAGGCTTTTTCCAGATCGAAACCGTCAATGCCCTTGGCAGCGGCATCGGCAATGACTGAGACGGCGTGATATCCAATCATCGTGTCAGTTTCATTCGCCGCCAGTTCCCAGACAGGGAGCCGCCCTCCTTGTTCATACTGGGCCAGGAACGTCTTGATAAAGTCGCTCGTGCGTTTTCGATCGATGATGGCGTAAAGCGGGTGTGCCGCTCGAAAAGTGTCCCACAAAGAGAAGACTGTGTAGTTGGTGAAGTCGCCGGCCTTGTGCGTTTTGAAATCTCGGCCGAGGTAGCGACGATCGACGTCCATGAAGAGATTGGGCGCAGTCATCACGTGATATAGAGCGGTATAGAAGTTTGTCAACTGGGCGACAGTGCCGCCGGTGATCGTGATCTTGTTGAGTTCCGCGTTCCAGGCCGAAGTGGCGTCGGATCTCACCTTGTCAAAATTCCAGTGATTCAACTCGGCGTTGAGGTTTTTAAGCGCTCCATCGATGTCAACGGAAGAAATTCCGACTTTAACTAGTAGAGGCGCGACGGCCTGCGCGTCAAAGCGAAAATAAGTTTTTAGACTACGGCCACGCGCTTCACGCAGACCTTCGAAAATCTTGTCGTCAAAGGCAACTCCATACGATGCGAAGGGCTTTGAAAACTCCAGCGCGAAGTAGACAATTTGATCTTTGGCCCACGCTTCCGATCGTCTCCAACCAACCATCGTCGTGCCGCTCGTGATCCGAAAACCAGAGTCGATAACTTTGTCACGGTGTGTGAGGTCAAGGATGATGTTTGCCTGGTCCGTGTCAGAAAAAGTGTAGCGATGCATTCCCACGCGGGCCGTGGTCGTAAGTTCTACGAGAATGTTCTCGTCATCAAGTTTGACCGAATAATAACCGGGAGATGCAGTTTCATTCCGATGCTGAAAGCGAGACGCATATCCTTTTTCAGTTCGACCATCTTTCAGCGAGTTGAAAAAGACTTCTCCGACGGTCGGCATCAGCAGGATGTCGCCATAATCCGAAATGCCCGTGCCGCTTAGATGTGTATGACTGAATCCGTAGATAATGGAATCGGAATAGTGATAGCCCGAGCAGCCGTCCCAGCCAGTGAGTCTCGTGTCGGGACTGAGTTGGACCATGCCGAACGGAACGATCGCACCCGGGAACGTATGGCCGTGTCCGGCAGTGCCGATGAAGGGGTTAACGTAACGTGTGAGATCTTGCTGAGCGAATGCCTGTGCGGAGATTAGAAAGAGTAAACAAAGGACGCTGAGCGATTTCATCGTGTCACAGAAATTCTCTCGCAAAGCCGCAAAGAAACGGCGCCAATCCATCCACAGATTACACGGGGAAATCATCTGTGGAATCTGTGGATGGATTGGAAGAAAGGAGCATTAAAAAACTCTGCGCCTTTGCGAGAAACTTCAGACCAAGCTATTCCCTACTCAGCAGCCGGTAGCGAATGAATCAAACGCCGAATGCGATCCGCAAACAACACATCGATCTTGCACGGCTCGATCACCTTGGTGACTTCTCCTAAACCGAATGTTGGGTGCATCATCGCCTGCCCTGTGCGATAGGTGCGCGTGCGATCGTATGGCGCGCCTGCCTTTGCGGCAGAACGCTTCGCATGCTCGTCAGTTGCAACTCCACTCTTGAAAGCGCTGCGCTCTCCACACTTCGGACAACTTACCCGTGAGACTTGTCCGCGCTTGGTGATGGAGACGACAACGTGGCCACGCACCTCGTTACAGACCACACAGAGTTTCTCGACACGCTCGCCCACTGTAAAAACCGGCTTATCCATTGGTCATCTCCTGATCTTAAAATCTGTTATCAGAATAGGTCCTAAAGGTCCTATAGGACCTACTCCAAAAAAGTTACCAGCGTGGCTCGCGATTGCCGCCGCCACCGCCGCCGCCGTAACCACCACGGCCGCCACCACCGCCACCGTAACCACCGCGGCCACCGCCGCCGCGGCCACCACCAAAACCGCCACGTCCGCCGCCACCGCGATTACCGCGGTCTTCGCGTGGACGAGCTTCGTTGACAGTTAGATTGCGACCATTGAATTCCTTGCCATTGAACTGGGTAATTGCCGCTTCGCCTTCTTCCTTTGAGGCCATTTCGACGAAGCCAAAACCGCGTGATCGTCCGGTATCACGATCTTCAACTACAGAGGCCGACTCGACTGTACCCGCCTGGGCAAACAGTTGCTGTAAATCATCGCTTGAGGTTTGGAAAGCGAGGTTCCCTACGTAAAGTTTCATAGACATGTAAATGCTCCTCTCCCGCTACTCAGGAGTGTCAAAAGAAGCTTTGAATCGAAGTGGGCTCCGTTGTAACGGCAGCAGCGAAAGCTCTAGTTCGGATGCTCAAGATGAGCGGCTTCTGTAGTTTAGGTCAGGCCTGCTCTCGAATCATCCAAAACGCCGCCGCCAACTCACTTAGGGCGCGAGGCGCATCACCGTTGATGCGCGAGAGAAGGGATTAACAGGCCGTATGATGCACTACAAAAGGGTAGACTGGCAAGGAACGCTAATTCCTGGTAGTGCTCTAATTTGAGGAATAACCTCTGCGTAACCTCCGCGTCCTCTGCGCCTCGGCGGTGAAATTGCGGAGTAAAAACAAATAAACCGCAGAGGCACAGAGAACGCAGAGGTTACGCAGAGATAATTAGGGTACTGCTTAATTCCTCACTTGCGCCTAGCAAAATTGATGCTATACTGCGTCGCCTCCCGTCCCAGACATTCGTCCCAAAGAAGAGCAGTTAAATTTTTCCCAGTCAGTTCTGGTGTGCGATCCGGGCAGAGCCTGCTGTCAAGTCGCACGTCCAAGTCAATACGTTTCGACCTCCCGTGCGTTGGTATCTATGTGTGTCGAACTCATGAAATCCGTCGATGCTGTCAATCCCGCTCGCTTGCAGTTGCGGGCGGCTCAACACCCCCACCAACCTTTTTTTCAATCTGGAGGAGAAAAGTATGAAGAAAGTTTTAGCGTTTCTTGTTTTGGCAGGCCTTTCCGCAACTGTGTTCTTTTCGTCACCGGCGAGCAGCCAGGGAAGAAAAGACAAGCTTCGGAAAAACGCAAATAGAATTGAGAACAATTACATTGTAGTGCTTGATGACTCGGTCGTCGGTGAGAAAGGACTCTTTTCGATCGCGCCGTATATTGCCTCTGAGCTGGCGGGAGCTCACCGAGGCAAAATCAAGCATGTTTACCAGCATGCGCTTAACGGCTTTGCAGTTGAGATGACAGCGGAAGATGCTGAACGTTTGAGCCAGGATTTTAGAGTCAAGTTTGTAGAAGAGGACGGGGTCGTACAGGCTGATGCAACTCAAAGCAATCCACCGTGGGGCCTGGATCGCATTGATCAGCGTAATCGACCACTGAATGGTATCTACACATTCAACTGGACCGGTTCCGGCGTTCGCGCATATGTGATCGACACGGGCATTCGCACGAGCCACAATCAGTTTGGCGGACGTGCTCAGAACGTCTTTGACGCCTTTGGTGGCAATGGTCAGGATTGTAACGGTCACGGAACTCACGTCGCAGGCACGGTCGGCGGCTCCACGTATGGCGTTGCCAAGAGTGTCCTGCTGCGTGGAGTGCGAGTACTTAACTGCTCCGGCTCCGGTTCAAACTCTGGCGTAATTGCAGGCGTCGACTGGGTGAGATTGAATCGTATCAATCCGGCCGTCGCGAACATGAGTCTGGGAGGGGGAGCATCAAGTGCGCTCGACACCGCAGTGAACAACCTTTCGAATTCCGGAGTCGCCATTGCAGTTGCCGCTGGTAATAGCAATGCCAACGCCTGCAACTCGTCGCCGGCACGTGCAGCCAACGCAATCACAGTTGGCTCAACTACCACGACTGATGCACGCTCTTCATTCTCCAACTTCGGCTCGTGTTTGGACCTCTTCGCGCCTGGTTCGGGAATCCAGTCAGCATGGTACACGTCTAACACCGCCACTGCGACTTTGAGCGGAACGTCAATGGCTTCACCCCACGTGGCCGGGGTGGCAGCACTTTACAAACAAGCGAACCCGTCGGCTTCGGCGTCAACTATTCGCAACGCGATCGTCAATAACGCGACGACTAACGTTGTGACAAACGCCGGTACGGGTTCACCGAACCGGCTGTTGTACTCACTGTTCTTCTGATACTGACGCCAAAAGCGTTCGTTACGGCCTAACGCGGATGACACAGATCGGGTTTTGATCAGTGTCATCCGCGTTAATTTGTGGCTATACTATTGGCCTCGTCTTTTCGGAAACTGCACTCTGACAACTTGTGAGGTGATCCCGATGAAACGCTTCGGAAAAGTGTATGGCCGCCCGACCGTGATGCGACGCAGTGCGTCGTTGCTTTGCATGATTGCCTTAATTGCGACGATCCCGTTTGGCGTCGCTCGCGGGCAACAGCCAGCTCCCGCCAAACGAGCGCTCACGCATCAGGATTACGACTCCTGGCGATCAATCCAGGCTTCGCAAGTTTCTCGCAATGGCAAGTTCGTAGCCTATGCTTACGTGCCGCAGGATGGCGATGGCGAGATTGTGGTACGCAACATCGCGACGGGAGTCGATTGGCGAGCGTCGCGAGGTTATCGCCCGCCGGTGCCACCTCCCGATGATCCGGGCGCAAATATTGCCGAGTTTCAGGCGGCACAGGCGCGGTTGTTACGACCTGTTTTCACTGCCGACAGCCGTTTCGTTATCTTCGGAACTGAACCAACCAAAGCCGAATTGAACAAGGCTAAGAAAGAGAAGAAAAAACCCGAGGACCTGCCGAAGAATGGTCTCGGCATCATGGACCTCTCGAACGGCACAGTTAATCGAGTTGAGAAGGTGAAAACTTTCCGCGTGCCCGAGGATGGCTCAGGTTTCTTTGCATACCTGTTGGAACCGAAGCCGGAAGAGAAACCAGGCGCACCACCAACTCCGCAATCGAGCCCCTCAGGCGAATCAACTCCCGCAGCATCACCGGCCGCCGCTGCCCCGCAGACACCGCCCACACCTTCCGCCCGAGCAAAGAAAAAGGAATATGGAAGCGAGCTTGTCTTGCGCAACACTGCCACCGGCGAGGAACGAAAGTTCAACGACGCTCTGGATTTCACGATCAGTAAAGACGCGAAGACACTCGTGTTTACAACGTCATCGCGGAAGGAAGAAACAAACGGCGTTTTCGCTGTGTCCACGGATGGCGATGGTCCACCTGCCGTCCTGCTCACTGGTAAGGGAAAGTACCAAAAACTCACCTGGGACGAAGAAAACACTCAACTGGCGTTTATCAGCGACAAAGAGGACGCCGAAGCGAAGCAACCGAAGTTCCGTCTTTACCACTGGAACCGTAAAGATCCTCAAGCCACCGAGATCGTTTCAATCACATCACCGGGCTTCAGCAAAGAGATGGTCGTCAGTGAACGCGCAAATCTCAGCTTCTCGCTCGATGGCAGTCGTCTTTTCCTTGGAACAGCGCCTCCGCCTGAACCGGAAAGGAACCCTGATGAGGAAATTCCTGCTGCCGAGAAAGTCCTGGTCGATCTCTGGCACTGGAAAGACGATTACATCCAAACGATTCAGAGAGTCCGAGCGCAGCAGGACCGCAACAGATCGTATCGCGCAGTTTACGATCTCCAGTCGAAGAAGTTTGTCCAGCTTGCCGACGAGACGATGGAAAACATATCGCCGTCGAATGACGGGAGCTATGCAATTGGTTCTGACAACCGGAAATACCGATCTATGTCAGACTATGACCCGGGCTTCACCGACTATTACCTGATCGATACATCCGACGGCTCGCGCAAACCAGTGTTAACGAAACAGCGCGGAAATGTTTCCTTATCCCCAAACGCAAAATACGCACTTTACTTTGATGGCAAAGACTGGAATTCATACTCCGTCTCAGACGGCACAATATCGAACCTCACCAGGAACATAGCTGTTCGTTTCTACAACGAAGAGCACGATACGCCGTCAACACCTGGTTCTTACGGCATCGCTGGGTGGACCAAAGACGACACAGACGTTCTGATCTACGACCGTTACGACATCTGGCAGATCTCGCCGGATGGCAGCCGGGCGAAGAACCTGACTGATAGCGTGGGTCGAAAGGACCTGACAACACTTCGTTATGTTCGACTCGATCCAAGAGAGCGTTGGATCGATCCTGACAAGCCAATGTTGTTACAAGCTGAGAGTCAGGAGACGCGTGATTCAGGCTTCTATCGCGACAAAGTCAACAGCGATGCTCCGCCTCAGAAGCTTCTGATGGCCGCAAAGGATTTCAACAATCCCACGAAAGCCAAAGATGCAGACGTGCTCATCCTGACTGCTTCGCGCTTCGATCAGTTTCCCGATGTTTGGGTGACCAATAGTACCTTCAGAGAACTAAAGCGAGTGAGCAATGGCGACGCACAGCGTGCCGCGTACAACTGGGGCACCAGCGAGTTGGTTAGTTTCAAGAATGTGGACGGTGTGCCGTTGAAGGGGCTGCTTCTCAAACCTGACAACTTCGATCCGAAGAAGAAGTACCCGGTGATCGTCTACATTTACGAACGGCTTTCGCAGGGTTTGCACGCGTTCCGCAATCCAGGTCCCGGCACTTCGATCAATCCAACCTTTTACGTAAGCAACGGTTATCTGGTCTTTATGCCCGACATCGTCTACACGATTGGGTATCCGGGACACAGCGCTTTGAAGTGCGTGTTGCCGGGAATTCAGGCGGTGGTTGATAAAGGCTTTGTAAACGAAGACGCGATTGGCATTCAGGGACACAGTTGGGGCGGTTATCAAATCGCCTACATGGTGACGCAGACCAAACGTTTCAAAGCAGCGGCGCCGGGAGCGTTGGTGGCAAACATGACGAGCGCCTACAGCGGAATTCGTTGGGGCTCAGGCCTGCCACGTCAGTTTCAGTATGAACGTACCCAATCGCGGATCGGAGGCAGTCTGTGGGATTACCCCTTGCGCTTTCTTGAGAACTCTCCGATCTTCCGAGCGGATCGGGTCGAAACCCCGTTGCTAATGCTTCACAACGATGAAGACGACGCGGTGCCTTGGTACCAGGGAATCGAATACTTCCTGGCGCTGCGACGGCTCGGCAAAGAGGCCTACATGTTTAATTACAACGGGGAAAAGCACGGGCTTCGGAAGCGGATCAATCAAAAAGATTACACGCGAAGGCTGCAGGAGTTTTTCGATCACTTCCTGAAAGGCGCACCAGCTCCGGAGTGGATGGAGAAAGGCATTCCCTTCTTGCAACGTGAAAAGGAGAAGGAGAAGTATCGCGTGAGTGAAGACACTCCTTAGAACGGCGTAGGAGAAGAAACATCAGGTAGTGTCGCAATTTGAAACTCTTCTCTGCGTAATCTCTGCGCCCTCTGCGTCTCTGCGGTGGAGGATGCGAAAAAGCAGGTAAACCGCAGAGGCGCAGAGGACGCAGAGATCAAATTACGACACCACCAAACATCATTGTCATTTGACATTTTTCATAAATTTTTCATTTGTCATTGTGGCGAATCGAGCTTTTCGGTTGTAGTTGACCTGTTCGCTTCCAAAAAATGACTGAGAAATGTCAAATGATATATGACCAATGATTCAGTACTTCGCTACTCTCGGATCCACTTCCTCCGACCAGGCACTGATACCGCCTTTCAGGTTGATCAAACGTCCCTGAAAGCCTGCCCGTTTTAGAGCCTCAATCGCCTTAGCACTCCGCACCCCGCCT
>Ga0268386_10000298_pt1 | contig 30300 bp, 22 predicted proteins | sample RVTome_15_FD_200260 | JGI IMG/M metagenome (GOLD analysis project Ga0268386, IMG submission 200260) | Soil microbial communities from uranium-contaminated site in the Upper Colorado River Basin, Wyoming, United States - RVT150D86... ... | reverse complement strand
CGTCGCGCGTGCCGCCACACTTGCGAGCAATGCCTGGCAGGCGGATGCGGCGGGTATTACCGCCGGTGACGACAGTACGTATGCGGTTTTTGGCGAGATCGATATTCCGCTTGTTGCGGACAAGCCCCTGATGAAATTTCTCGATTTCAATGCGTCCGCGCGGTTTACCGACGTCGATTCCTATGGCTCCGACACCACTTACAAAGTGGGTATGAACTGGGCGTTCAACGATTCGCTTCGGGCACGTTCGACGTTCGGCACATCGTTCCGCGCGCCGGCGCTTTATGAGTTGTACCTTGCGAATCAGACCCGTTCCATAGCGGCGCGAAGTGCCGACCCGTGTATTGCCTGGGCCGAGAACCTTGCACTGGGGAACATCTCGCAGCGGACTGCAGACAACTGCGCGGCGGATGGAATTCCTCCCGATCACATAGCCACTGTGGGACCGACCATCCTGACCGGTGGCGGCGCCGGCGTGCTCACGGCGGAAACCTCTGGGAGGCCGGACATCCCGAATCGGTCGGTAACTTGTATCTCACGCTGGAGGTCAACGACTGGTCGTTCTTCTATGGCATGAACTACATCGGTGAAACGGACAATTTCGCGGGTTCTGGCCGCACCACGGTGACAAATGCGGAGGGAGAACAGGTTAATATTGACCTGGTTGCTGAAGCGACCACATATCACAGTCTTTCCGCAGCCTACAACTTCGAAAGCGGATTGGTCGCAAGAGTGGGCGTCGCAAACCTCCTGGACGAGGAGCCGCCGAGGATGACTTCACTAGGCACGGCTAACGAAGTGGACGTCCTTGGTGAGGTGGCGTTTTACTCCCAATATGACTGGCTGGGTCGGCGCTTCTTCGTCAACCTGACAATGGACTTTTAGGCCGCGCCAGTCCTCCATGGGCCGGTGCCATCTATCTCGTTACGGACGATCCGGGCCGCGTGCTGCGGCTCACCGCTAAGGAGGAGCGCAAGCTTTAGCCAAGCGAGGCAAGCAGCTGGCCGGTTGTCCTCTCTCGCGCATCTTCCGGCCAGTTCTGAGCGATGACGGCCGACGACGTCCGCCGATCAGTACGCTTTTTCGTCCCGGAACCAGATGGCCAGAGTTCGCAACAAAATCTTGAAATCGAGCAACAACGACCAGCGACCCAGGTATTCCAGGTCATACGCGAGGCGTTCTCTCATTTCATCCAGGTTTGCCGCCGAGCCGGGGCGGCAATTGACCTGGGCGAGTCCTGTGATGCCGGGCGCTATCTTGTGACGCACCATGTAGCCGCGGATCAACTTGCGATACTGCTCGTTGTGAGCGACTGCGAGGGGCCGGGGTCCGACCACGCTCATGCTGCCCTGCAGGACATTGACGAGCTGAGGCAACTCGTCCAGGGAGTAGCGGCGCAGGAACCGTCCCACGTGCGTTGTACGCTCGTCATCCCTGGACGCCTGGCGAACGGAGCCGCCGTCGTCGGAAGTCGTCATGGTCCGGAATTTATAAACGACGATTTCCTGGCCATCCAGGCCATAACGCCGTTGCCTGAAGATCACGCTGCCCGGTGTCGTGAGCTTTATCGCCGCTGCAATGATCAGCATGGAGGGCAAGGCGAACAGCAACATGAGGGAAGCGAGCACCACGTCGCTCGCTCGTTTGCACAGTCCGCGAAGTCCGTGGAAGGGGGTTTCGCAGAGCGCAACGACGGGTATGCCGTCGACTTCGGTGGTCATCGAACGCATCAGGTCGAACGACAGCAGGTCGGGCACGAAGTAGAGCGATGCGGTTGTATCGGTGAGCTCGTCCAGCAAGGCTCGCGCGCGCTGCGCGTAGCTCAACGGGATTGCTACAAAGATGGTGTCGATGCGCTCACGCTGCGCGCACTCCCGAAGATCCGAAAACTTCCCCAATAACATGCGTTGATCCAGGTTGCCCAATCGGGCCGGGTCGCGATCGTCGAAGTACCCTTTGAGCGTCAAACCGAGTTCCGGCCGCTCCATGATCGATCGTCCCAATCGCAAGCTCGCCTCGTTGACGCCTGCAATGACTGCCACTTGCGTTTGCCCCAGGCTGAGCACCGTCTGCCTGAAGGCCTTGTGCAAAAGCACCAATGCTGAAGCCGCACACACCGGCGTGACCACGAACCAGGTGAACACAACGAGACGCGAATATGCGCTGGAGACCTTTGTCGCGTAACCGAGAAACACCAGAATTGCGACGACGGCAATCCAGGCGATCGCGGTTTTCTGTACGACGGTCCAGCTCGAGATGAAAGCGCCCCAATCCTCCGCGATCTGCCGGCGCATGATCATGTAATAAAGGAGCGCGGATATGACGGCCAGGAACATGTAGTGATCGCTTACTTCTACGCCGTAGACCTCGCTGCACAGCACGAGCGTGAGAATGGAAGTAATGGGTGGCGCCAACATCTGCAGCACGGCGATAGTGCTCGCGGTCGTTCCAACCCTCAAGTAGTCGCTTTTCATTGCTGTTGTGCCTAAGCATCGACCCTGCCGGGCCCGGGCCGCAGACGCTCGCGCAGCGACATGCCTGGTCCGTGGACCGGGCGTCCAAGCGATGGGAAGGGATGTCGCCACATGCAAGGTTGCGTCCTGTGACAAGACGAAACATTAGGATAGTCGCTCTAGAATCCCGAGCGCTACTGTCTCCAGATTGCTACATACGTTATGTGAGGAGATCTGTTGCGTATGGGGTACAAATTGTTGGGGTGCGCCGCGGTCGAGGAGCCGATATCTCCACGCATTTGTTGGCATAATTCGTATGCGTCCAGCCCGCATCTCTGGATCGCATACGCGACCCCAGGCGTCAGCTTCCAGAACCGGTTCCTTTGAGTTCGGATCCATGAAATACCATCAGGACAGGCTCCTCGGCCACGCGCACCTTCGAGTTCGTCTCCTCCTCGGTCTGCTGCTCCTGCTGCAGGTTTTTGCGGTAAACGCGGGCGAAATCCTCATCGAGAACGTCACGGTCGTCACGCCGGATCACGAGCAGCCGCTGCTTCATCGCCACGTCCTCATCCGCGACACACGCATCGCTGGAATCAGTGCAGAACCGATTGCCGCGGCGCCAGACGTGAAACGTATCGACGGGCGTGGCAAGTTCCTGACGCCGGGCATCATGGACTCTCATGTTCACGTCACCGATCCGCCCGGCGTTCCGCGGGGCGACGATGATCCGGTGCTTGCTGCGCTGCGTGAGGCGTTTGCTCGCCAACAACCTCGCAGCTATTTGTACTTCGGCGTCACGCAAATACTGGATCCTGCCAACTTGCCGCAAGGCGTCGCCGCCTTCGAGGCGCAGCCGTTGCATCCCGATGTGTTCCGATGCGGTGCGGCGCCGGTGCTCGACGGTTACCCGACCGTGTTTGTCCCGCAACCGGCAAGGTACGAAGCGATACCCGACTACATCTTCGAACCCGGCAACGCCGATCGGCACCCGCTGCCCGCCGGTGCTGAGGCTGCGGCGCATACGCCCGAGGCCGTCGTGCGAAGAATTGCTGCAAGCGGCGCGCACTGCGTCAAAGTATTCGTCGAAGACGGATTCGGCGACGCCTCGAGTTGGCCGATCCTCAGTATGGAAAGTTTGCGGAAGGTCCGCGCAGCGACCCGCGCGTACGGTCTGCCGTTGGTCGCGCACGCGAATGCGCTGGGCATGCAGCAGATTGCGCTTGCGGCTGACGTCGACGTGATCGCTCACGGGCTGTGGAACTGGGACGCAGTTGCGGGCAAACCTGGCGTGCCGGCCGAGATTGCCTCTCACCTGCGGAAAGTGCACGAACAGAAGGCCGGCTTTCAAGCGACGATTCGTGTATTACCGGGCATGGCCGACCTGTTCCGTCACGACACCCTGGAGGATCCTGTTTACAAGAAGGTCGTGCCGGCCGCATTGCTCGAGTGGTATGCCAGCGATGCAGGACAGTGGTTCAAGAATGAACTGCGCCTCGACTTCGGCGACGAAACCGATATGCAGGTCGCGCACATTTACGTAAGGATTACCGCGCAGGGCATGCGCGCTGCGAAATTCCTGCACGATTTGGGACACCCCTTGCTGCTCGGGAGCGATACGCCGTCTGCGCCGACCTACGGCAATCAACCCGGCTACGACACGTATCGCGAGATGCGCTTCATGGCCCAGTCCGGTATCCCGCTCGCCGCGATTTTCCGTGCTGCAACGATCAATAATGCGCGGCAGTTCAAGCTCGACACGGACTACGGCACGGTCGCGGAGGGAAAGATTGCGAACCTGCTCCTGCTCGAAGCGAATCCATTGGAAACGATACGCGCCTGGAGTTTGATAGATAAGGTGCTGCTGAGAGGTAAAGTGATCGAGCGGGAGACGTTGGGGGCGGACAGATGAGTGTGCCGTGCACGCACGAGGCGCTATCAGGTCATGCGCTCTGCGTGGGCGTTTCTTCGGTTCGAAAATGCAACGGGTCCCTCAGGTTCTGCAGCTCTCTATAGTAATAGAGTGGGCCGGGCCGTTTTCCCTTGAATCGCAATCGGCTCAGAAATTCGGTTTCGTCACGGGTAACATTGCCGCTGAGCGTAGCGTCCTGAAGGAATTCGGTGAATCCCGGCTCGACCTCGAGAGGGCCGCCCAGTTCTTTCTCGACGAATTCGAATCTCTTCGGTTTCCCTGGAACGAGTCTGTCGTTCAACGTGATTTCCATATCGAACGTCGAGAGGTCGATGTCCCAGCTTGCAATCAGCGGGTTCAGGAATGAAACACAGTTTTCGTTTGAAACGTTGAAGATGTTCGTGTCGAGGAATTCCAGAATTATGACTCGCATCTGCTCATAGCTCTTATCGCTCAGCTGTGCGACGTCGTGGAGCCACTCGCGATTTTCCAGCTCTGCTCTGGCGACCCTGCTGACGACATCCAGGAGGATTTGCGTGACGAGTCGCTCGAGTTCTCCAAAAGGCTGCCTTTCGAAAATCTCCCGGATCTGCTGCTGTTTTTCCAGTACGCACTTCCGCAGTATCAGTTCTCGAACGTTCTTCAACAGAGGCGGGGGTGGCTCTTCGAATCCTCGCCTCAGTTTTTCCAATCGTTGTGCGCGAGCAAGTGCCGCCAACTCGCCGTTCGAGAGGCGTAGAAACCTCCCCATCTTCTCGTAAATATCGGTTCGGTCCGGTGCAGGCGGCAGTTTCTTCCGGGTCAGCAGCTGGGAAACGTAGGATTCCGTCACCTCGGCCGCGGTGGCCAGTTCCTTCTGCCCGACGCCCAACTCCTTCAGTCGAGCTTTAATGACCGACGAAACATCCATCCGGGCCTCACCTGGATTGACTGTACTGGTTAATTGAATGAAATGATCTCAGATAGTTCTTGACTATTCAAGTAAATTAACCTAGTGTGGTAACTGGACTAAGAGGGCTTCCGAACAAATCAACCAAGTTGGTTATCTGAAGTGCCCTCCTGGCCAATCACAAGGACGGGAGAACGATATGTATGCACGTCAAGTATCAATGGACCTGAAGCCGAATGGCAGAGCCGAATTCACCCAGAAAATGGAGGCGGAAATTATCCCCCTGCTGCGCAAGCAAAAGGGATTTCAGGATGAGATTGCCTTTATCAATCCAGCCGGCAAGGAAGTATTTGCCGTGAGTCTGTGGGACAGTAAGGAAAGTGCGGACGCGTACAACAGCGGCCCTTACGCGGAAGTGACCAAGCTTCTGTCTAAACTGGTTGACGGAACCCCGCGGGTTAAAGCCTACGAGGTTGTCAACTCCACCTTCCACAAGATCGGTGCCAAGCTAAAAGCGGCCTAACCAAAAGCGGCCTAAAGCTTCCAGGTAGATCTTTGCAGCGGACGAGGCTCGCTTCGTCTGCTGTATTTTTTTGCGGCGCCTTCACTCGTTCAGCAGCAGCGGGGTTCAGCTGCCTCCACGGTAGCGCGCAATCCTGTCGTTTGCGAAACAGCGTGGCGTAATCCGGCACCGGCCGGGCCGTCCGTATCCGTCTATACTAGTGTCGTGTCCCGCAAATAATTCACTTAATTCGCCGCGTCTTTTCGCGTCTGGCGGCGTTGCGGCTCCTCGCAATAGCTGGCTCACGCGTCGCCGCGCCTTGCCAGTCACGAAAATCCGCAGCCGAATTAAGCAAGTTATTTACGGGACACGACACTAGATACAGGCCGGCTAACGGCTTCACCAGCACGGGCTGCCCGCAATGCGAAGGCTCGTCCCCAATCGCAGGGGAGGAAGACATGAAAATCGTTTGCGTACTCTATGACGACCCGATCGACGGTTATCCGCCGAAGTATGCGCGCGATGACATCCCGACGCTCACCGGGTATCCGGGCGGGCAGACGTTGCCGTCGCCGAGCGCTGTCGATTTCACGCCAGGTCAGCTTCTGGGTTGTGTCTCGGGAGAACTGGGGCTGCGAAAGTTCCTCGAGCAAAGCGGTCACGAGTTTGTCGTGACCTCCGACAAGGACGGTCCAGAGTCGGTGTTCGAGAAGGAACTGGTGGATGCCGATGTCGTGATTTCTCAGCCCTTCTGGCCCGCGTACCTGACCGCCAAACGAATCGCGAAGGCTAAAAAGCTCAAGCTGGCCATCACGGCGGGCATCGGTTCAGATCACGTCGACCTGCAGGCGGCTATCGACAATGACATCGCCGTTTGCGAGATCACGTACTGCAACAGCATCAGCGTGGCGGAACACGCTGTCATGATGATCCTGACACTGGTACGCGACTACATCCCCCAGTACGACTGGGTCGTGAAAGGCGGATGGAATATCGCGGATGCGGTGGCCCGCTCCTACGACGTGGAAGCAATGAACGTTGGTGTTCTCGGCGCCGGCCGCATCGGGCTTGCCTTACTCCGGCGCATGAAGCCTTTTGACGTGCAGCTCCACTACAACGACCGGCACAGACTGGCGACCGAAGTCGAGGAGGAACTGGAACTCACCTTCCACAAGAGCGTGGAATCACTGGTTGGTGCCTGCGATGTGTTGAGCATCCATTGCCCGCTGCATCCGGAAACGGAGCACCTGATCGACGGGAAGATGCTCAGCAAGATGAAGCGGGGCTCCTATATCGTGAATACCGCCCGCGGAAAAATTTGCGATCGTGATGCGATCGTGAAGGCACTGGAAGACGGCCAACTGGCGGGTTACGCCGGCGATGTCTGGTTTCCTCAGCCCCCATCCACGGAGCATCCGTGGAGGAGCATGCCCCATCACGCAATGACGCCGCACACTTCCGGAACCTCGCTCTCGGCTCAGGCACGGTACGCCGCCGGCGTCAGGGAGATTCTGGAATGCTGGTTCGACGGTCGCCCTATTCGAGAAGAGTATCTGATCGTGCAAGGCGGCCGGCTGGCTGGCGCCGGCGCACATTCGTATAGCGCCGGAGACGCCACCCGCGGCTCGGATGACGCCGCAGTGTCCAGGCCGCGAAAGTGAAGCGTGCCGAGCCGAGCCGGCACGCAGGGTCACTGCATTGACGTGATCCTGCGACCAAAGTGATGAACAGGGACTTCGTTCTGGTGTGCCACCCGGCACGGCCGCCAACGTCGCCGTCCAAGCATGATAGCTGCGCCAAGGAAGGCCAAGAAACAGCCATCGACAGCACCACCGCCACCACCGCCGTCACCACCAGTGTCGGTCGGTGGTGGCGGCGGCGGGGGAGGCGGTGAGCTTGCCTGCGCCGTAAGAGTCGCCAGCAGCTGACCGCCGTCTGCATCGCGTTGCTCGGCAAACACGTCGCCGCCGGCATCGGAGCCGAGCACGCCGAGCTGCCCGCCTCCGAAACCGAACAGCGCGCGGGGCCCGCTGTCGGTGGAGAGCACGGGAGTTGCCTGCAGTTCGCCGCCATCGCCGAGTGCGAAGCGCCGCAGCGACGTATCGCCGCTGCCATCGACCACAAGAAGTGTCGCTTCAGTATCGTTGACGAGTGCCCGAGCCACGGCAGCGTCGCCCGCATCGCCGATCGAGAAAGCTCTGTCCGGCTCAGTTCCTGTCAGCGACAACACATTGAGCGACAAGCCGCCGCCGAGTTTCTTCACGACCAGTACCGCATCTTCTCCGGCTCGCGCCAGGTCGATGCGATCTGGCGGAAGAGGAGCGGCGCGTCGCCGAGGAGGCAACGCAGTTCATGGTCGACCTGTTCTCGACGAATGTACCGGACCAGGCGCTCGGCGCCGAACTGACGGCGCGGGAAGTGCTCGATCGCGGCGCCCTGAAACTCGACGGCGCACTCGACGATTCGCCCAGGGTGCGTGCGCGGCTCCTGCTGACGCTGGGCCGCGTGTACGAGCGGCTCGGCCAGTACGGGCCCGCCCGAAGCCATCTCGAGCAAAGCATCGAGCTGTACCGCAACAACGTGTCCGATGCCGGCGAGATCATGATCGAGAATCTCGAGGAGCTTGCGTGGATTCATTACCGCGGCGAGGATTGGGCCGCGGCCGACGCCGCGGCGCAGGAAGCGCTGGCGCTGCGGGAGGCAAGTGTCGGCCCACGCGACCCATCGCTGGCCCGCGTCCTGAATCATCTCGGCACCATCGCGTTCTGGCGCGACGTGACGACGAGGCCGAGCGCGCTTACCTCGAGTCCCTTGATATACGCCTTGGGTTGTTCGGGGAAAACCACCCGGATACTGCAACGGCGATGGCAAATCTGGCCGCGTATTATGCGAATCACAAGGATTGGGACCGTGCAGCGGAATTCTCTGCGAAGGCATTGCAGGTCGACCGCGCCATGCGCGGCGACGAGCACGCCAACGTCGCGTACGATCTGGAACTGCTTGCCTCGATCGAGCGCGGGCGCGGCCATTATGCACGCGCCCTCGAGTATGCCGTTGAGTCATCACGAATCTGGGCGCAGACGCTCGGCGAGGAACACAGCCGATATATTTCATCGCTCGACGGCATTGCGGTAATTCAGATCAACATGCGGGAACCCGAGGCAGCGCTCGCGTCCGCAACACGGGCCGCAGACCTTGCGATTGCCGGCAGCGGCGCCGAACATACGCTGACAGCGGACGTCCTTTATACGAAAGCTCGCGCGCTGCGCGGGATCGGGCGGCTGGACGAGGCCCGCGCGGCGGCGACTCGCGCGGCGGCGATCCGGCTGGCCAAATTCGGCGATCAACATCCGGCCTGGTGGGACACGCAACAGCTTCTGGGGCAGATCGAATACGAGGCCGGTAACCTGACGCGCGCCGTCGAACTGGTCGGCGGTACGCTCGAGTTCGTCGAGCGGCAGCAGGCCGGGGACGTGGAACGGCGGCACACGGTTCTCGACCTATACATCGCAATTCTGGAAGGCAGCGGTGAAAACCCGCAGCTGCTCGCAAGCCTGAAAGGCCGACGCGAGTGAGGTGCCGGTTTCTCGTTTACGGTCAACGGGCAGCGCAGCTCCGATACCAGTTCTTCATCGCTCAATTGCCCAGACGAAATTTTCTCGATTCGGCATCTCGACCGACGGCAAGGAAGAGGCGTCGATCGTATCGGCTTCACCGAGGATACCATTCAGGTAAAGCACGTATGCCGTGAGCGCATACAGCTCGTCATTCGATAAGGTGCCGGGATTCTGATACGGCATGGCACGGCGAATATAGTCGAAGAGAGTCGTCGCATACGGCCAGTAGCTTCCGACGGTCTTGTTCGGCATAGGTCCTGCAATCGTACCCTGGCCCCCCGCCAGCGAGTCGTGCAGTCCGTTCTGGCCTTCCTCACCGTGGCAGGCGACGCAATGCTGTTGGTATAAATTGGCTCCGGCCGAGGCGTTTCCGGACCCGGACGGCAGCCCTGTTCCATCCGGCATGACCGCGAAGTCGATAGCTGCGACTTCCGCGGCACGGAGCTCCCGCCCGAGGCCGGGTCCTTCGTCTGCAAGCGCGGAGTATCCGAACGTGCAAAGTGCGCAAAAAGCGACTATCCGGTTACGCATATACATTGCGGAGTTCTCCCTGCTCGCTGACACTCCAGGCCTGTACGCCGTTGTAGTGATAGAAGGAGTTGACCGCGCGATCGGCCATCGCGGCATCGCGTGCGGGCTGTACCCTGCCGGCATCGTCGGTCGCCCGGCTCATGAGCACGGCAGGGCCGCCATCCCAGTGCCACGCGGTTCGAAACCGCGTCAGGCACATCGGTAGCACATGCTGATCGAGAGCCGCCTCCGCCCAGCTCCGTCCCCCGTCCGCGGAAATGTCGACGCGCCGGATTTTGCCGGCACCCGACCAGGCGACGCCCGATACCTGGTACAGGCCTTCCTGCCCCATGTTCAGGCCCGGCGACGGGCTGGTAATGACGGACTTCACGCCCATCGGAAAGGTGAAGAGTTCCGCTACCCCGTCCTTATGCAGGTCCGAGTATTTTGATGTCTCATCCTTGGTCATGGAGGGACTGCTCGTCACCTTGATCGTCCGCAGCCACTTGACGCTCATGTTCCCTTCCCATCCGGGAAGGAACAGCCGCATCGGATACCCGTTCGACGGTCGCAACGGCTCGCCGTTCTGATAGAGGGCGACAATGGCGTCATCGAGCGCTTTTTCGAGCGGAACGCTGCGGCTCATCATCGCGGAATCGGCGCCGTCGGCGACGATCCATTTGCCCTCCGGCTTGACCCCCGCCTCATCGAGCAACACCGACAAGGGCACGCCGCCCCATTCGCTGGCCGAAACCAGGCCATGAATCCCGCCGGCCGTCAGCTGCACGGGCTCGGGTGCTATCAGGGCGCCGCTGTTGCCGGAGCACTCGAGAAACTGGATGCGCGAGATTTTCGGGTATCTCTCAAGTGCCTCGATGCTGAACGACAGGGGCCTGTCGACCAATCCATAGACCGACAGCGTATGAAGGTCGGGATCAATATCGGGTATTCCGCTGTGGTGACGCTCGAAGTGCAGGCGGCTCGGCGTAATGATGCCGTCGAGACGTTCGAGCGGCGTACGCGATACCCCGGAGCCGGTGGTGCCGGGCCGCGAACTGACGCCAACCCGCTTCAGCTCCGCCTCGTGCCGGGAAGGGTTGCCGATTTCGCTCATGCCATCGCCGGGAGCACTCATCCATTTCTCCCGACTCCCGGCGCTGGCGGTGGCCGTGAGCAATGCCATGCCGCCGCCCAGGCCGGCCTGCAGAAAATGACGCCTGCCCACCAGGCCATTACCCGCACCGGGGATTGGATTCAGTGTGCGATTGTCCATAACGATCTCCCGAAGCTGCCTCCCGAAGCTGCGATAGTGGGAATACTAATACGGCTCGAGACGGCACGCAGCCAGGACGCTAGTGTCCTGAGTCAGAGATTCGTCACATAATTCGCGGGCGGGGCATCCCCGCTGGCCGAGTTGCTCGTCGCTCACATAGTCCCGATATGCTCGCTCCTCGCGCCTTGCCAGCCGGGCGCCGCGCTCCGCGACTTATGCAACGAATCTCTCACTCAGGACACTAGGGCGAACCTGATTGGCCTTCTGGTAGATTTGTGCCCTCAAGGAATCGGGCGAGCGCCACAAGACCGCCCCGCACAGGAGCTACAACATTGACAGCAGTCCCTCCCTCCCTCATTCGCCGGCTTCGCTTCCTGATCCCGGGCGTGATTCTGCTGACGCAAGCGTTTGTCGCGATGGCCGGGGACGCACCGATCGTCAAGCCCGGCTCTCCGGGCGAACCGTCGCAGGCGCTCAGCGCCGAAGAGGCGATAAAGATTGCCGATACCAGCTACTCGCCGGCGGACGCCGGGTTCATGCAGGACATGATTCCGCACCATCACCAGGCCATGCAGATGGCCGCGCTGGTCGCCGACCGGACGAACCGGCCGGAATTGATCGACATTGCAGGACGCATCAACGCCTCGCAGAGGGACGAGATCGCCTTCATGCAGCAATGGCTGCGCGCGCGCGGCGAGCGCGTGCCGGAGCCCGACGCGCGTAGCGCGACGCATGCCGGCCATGGCATCGCCGGCATGGCTACGCCTGAACAGATGGCTGAGCTGGCCAAATCAGAAGGCGCCTCCTTCGACCGGTTGTTCCTGGAATTGATGATTGCGCACCACGAGGGCGCGGTCAGCATGGTTGAGGATCTGCTCGAACAGCCGGGCTCGGCGTACGACCCGGTGCTGTTCGAGTTCACGACGGACGTCACCAATGACCAGACCGCCGAGATCGAGCGCATGCATGCGCTCCTGGTCAGCCTCTCTTCCGACCCGCGCGCGGGGCTTGACGCCGGGCTGCACGACGCGGGCCAGGCGATAGCAAACATGCAACTCCTGGCATCTCTGCCCCGACCGCGCGGATTCTTCGACCCGGGCAATCCGGCGGAAGTGCCGCCACAGCTCTTGAAAACAGGCAGCGGCGAGACCGACGGACAGGCAGAAGACGCGGAGGATCCGGAGAAGCAAGGCGAAGAGGAGGATCCGCGGGCACCACTTCGGAGTTTCATCCATACGGACATCGCCTTTGCCGGAGACGTGATGGTCGTCGGCAGCTACCACGGCTTCAATGTCTATCAGCTGCAGGAAGACGGGATTCCTGAGCTCCTCAGTTCCGTGGTCTGCCCTGGTGGTCAGGGCGACGTGTCGGTCGTCGGTAATCTCCTCTTCATGTCGGTGGAACAGACTCGCGGGCGACTCGATTGCGGCCTGGAGGGCGTAATCGAAGAAGTCAGTGCGGAACGCTTCCGCGGGCTCCGTATCTTCGACATCAGCGACCTGGCACGGCCGGTACAGGTGGGTGCCGTTCAGACCTGTCGCGGCTCGCACACCCATTCAGTCGTCGCGGGCCCGGACGAAGACGGCAAGATCATCGTCTACAACTCTGGCACCTCCACCGTGCGCGAAGAGGAGGAGATGGAGGGCTGTATTGGTGAGGTCCCTGGCGACGAGCGGACCGCGCTGTTCCGGATCGATGTCATAGAGATCCCGGTCGACGATCCGGCCAGCGCGCGCATCCTCGACAGCCCCGCCGTCTTCGCCGATCCGGAGCAGGGGACCATGGCCGGCCTGTGGCGCGGCGGCGACCACGGGGACGACACACAGGAAACGAGCCGCACCGATCAATGCCACGACATCACCGTGTTTCCCGAGCGCGGCATCGCCGCCGGCGCCTGCTCGGGCAACGGCATCATTTTCGACATCTCCGATCCGCTGAATCCGCAGCGCCTCGATGCAGTCGTCGACAAGGGCTTTGCCTACTGGCACTCGGCGACCTTCAACAACGACGGCACCAAGGTCCTGTTCACAGACGAGTGGGGGGGCGGTACGCGGGCGCGCTGCCGCGCTTACGATCCCCTGAACTGGGGCGCGGACGCCATTTACGACATCGTCGACAAAGAGCTCGAGTTTCGCGGCTACTTCAAGCTGCCTGCTCCGCAGGTCGAGCAGGAAAATTGCGTGGCGCACAACGGCTCGATCGTGCCGATCCCGGGGCGCGACATCTTCGTCCAGGCCTGGTACCAGGGTGGTATTTCGGTGATCGACTTCACCGACTCGGCGAATCCGGTCGAGATCGCATACTTCGACCGCGGCCCGATCGATGCCGAGGAAATCGTCTTCGGCGGATACTGGTCGGCCTATTGGTACAACGGAAAAATCTACGGGACGGAGACCGTGCGCGGCATCGACGTGCTGTCGCTAACTCCGAGCGAGCACCTGACCGAGAACGAGATCGCGGCTGCAGCCCTGGCCGACGAGGGTGCGCGGTTCAATCCACAACAGCAATTCCCCGTCGCCTGGCCGGCGGAGCCGGTCGTGGCCCGGGCGTATCTCGACCAGCTGGAGCGCAGCGGCTCGGTGCCGGCATCGACTGCGGTCGAGCTTCGCGCGACGCTGGATCGTGCGGCGGCGCGGCTCGGGAACGGCGCGCGTGACGAACGGCTGGCTGCCCGGCTGGAATCGCTGGCGGCAAGCGTCGATGGGGGCGAAGGCGACGGAGTCACCGCGAAGCGGCGGGTCGGGCTGAGCGGGACGTTGAGCGGAATTGCAGCCAGGCTGCGCTGAATCGCGAGGGTTCAGGCGGTCGCTCGGCAGCAACTACGATGTCCATGTCGTCCTCGTTGTTTCCCGGCCGGTCCCCGGTCGCGTTCAACCAGCCGGATGGCCGGTCCGCCCGCTCAGGATCCCAGCCGGTAGCGCAGTTTGATGACCAGCAGATCGCCGAGCGGTTCGGTCCAGGAGTCGCGGAACAGGGATTCGAAATCCGTAAGCCCGCTGCGCCGGTTGTCGCCTTTGGTGTAGACGATGAAGAGATCGGACAGGGGCCCGATCTGCCATCGATAGCGCACCTGGAAGTTGAGCTGCGATATGCTGAAGTCGTCCGTCGGCCCCGGCGGCTTGTCGACCTGAACCAGGTCCGTGTCGTCCTCCGGCAATACGAAGAACTCGTGTTCCTCCGCGCGCAACCCTATCCACTGCAGCGATACCCGGAATTGCTGCATCGCGGTCGGAAAGAACTCGAAACTGAGCTGCGGCTGCCATTGCTCTGCGATAAAGGTCGTGAAATTGCGGCCTTCCTGATGCAACAGCCAGTCGTCGCGGTCCTGGTAGACGGCCTCGAGCAACACATTGACGTTGTTCTGTGGTCGCCAGTTGATGCCGAGCTCACCCTCGAGCGTCCTGCCCCCGGTGAACTCGCCGCGATACGCCGCCCCACCGATGAAAGAGACCGGAAGTGACGTATCGGTCGTATAGTTCACCTCGAAATTGATGCGCTCGGCAACGGTGAATGTGCCGTTGCCGAAACTGTTACGGTCGTCATAGCGCTCAGGGAACCATGCGGCCATACCGCTGATGGTGTGCAGATTGTTCAGCGTGACCTCGTAACCGGACGCGATGGCGTTGTTGGTGCGGTAGCCTTCACCGTTTTCTTCGTAGCGCAGGAACGGCGTCAGCTTGAAGTCGCGCACGCGGCTCAAACCTGATTTCACCCACTCCATCCTGTACCAGACGTCGCGATTGTCGTTGCGGATCTGGAAGCCCAGGTCGTTGACGTTTACCCGGTCGTCGAACCACGCCATCTGCAACTGGTGCTTCAGGCCTTGACGCGGCGTAAAGGTGAAATCCGCCGTCGCGCCGTTGCCGTCGCCGGTATCGTCGATTTCCGAGTGCACGAACTGGCCGTCGAATTTCCAGCGTCCACCGCTCGACAGAAAGTGCAGATCGGCCGAGTGTACGAATGCTTCGGCGTCCGGGCGCATGACTGCCGTCGACAGCAAACCCAGGCCGCGATACGCGGCGCCACTGCTGTCTTCGTAGAGCAGGCGGACGGCGCCGAAGTCGCGCCCCTCGACCAGGTACTCGACGTCATCGATCAGGAAGGCGGTTTCGTCCTCGAGCGCGGCCAGCACGCCGTAACGGAAAGCTCCGTACTGACCCGTCGCCTTCGCTGCTCCGAGCAGATCGGCGACCGCGAGCGCTTCACGGGGCGGCAGCGATGTGCCCGGCGGCAGGTCCGGATCGTCGGGCCTGCCGCCGATTCTCCGCGTATTGACCACCGAGAAGCGCTGGTCGCCCTCGATCTCGGCGCGCGGCGTGGCCTGGAAGATTTCCTGGCCTTCCTGGAAGAACAGGCGCTTCTCCGGGAAGAAGGTCTCGCTCGCCGTGAGATTGAGCACCACGTCGTCCGATTCCACCGAACCGAAGTCCGGGTTAGCGGTGGCCGTCAGCTGAAAATTGCTGGTCGGCCGCCAGAACAGGTCCAGCCCCGCCTTGTGCCGGAGGTCATCGTCGACGCGGTCGAATGACGATGACACGTAGGGGAATACGCTCCATTGCTGGCGCGGATCGATGCCCTCCAGGGTGAGCGGCTGAAACGCACTCATGAATCGCGACTGGGATTCGGGCAGCGCCGGGAATCCCCAGATCTCGTTCCGGTGGGCAACCTCGCGTTGCGAATAAAAGGCCATGCGCCGCAGGCCCGCTTCCTTCGGCATGGCCACCTGCGACCATGGTATGAATATCTCGGCACTCCAGCCGCGCGCCGTCTCTGCCGAGGCGCCGTGCCAGGCGCCGTCCCATTCGGTACTGTATTGTCGTTCGGGCAGAATGGTGCCGTCGCGCTGGCTGTCGCCGAGCGACACATTCATCCAATAGCCGTAGCGGCCGTTGCCGGAGGTATCGAGCGTGAACGACATGTTGTCGCGCTTGATGTCGAGATTGTCACGCGGCACGTAGCGCCGCACGATCGTATCCGGCGGCTGTTCGAGATCGAAGCCCAGGTACAGTCCGTGCTCCGTATAAAAGAAGCGGATCGCCGTCCGGTAAGGCGGAACGGCCAGGGTATCCGGTTCCAGCACGCGGAAATCACTGGCCACGGCGAGCTCCGACCAGACGGATTCGTCGAGGCGGCCGTCAACGTCGATGGCAGCTGCGCCGTGATCGTAGCGGCGCAAGGTGATCGCCCCGTCAGGCCCGAGGTCGATCTCGACTCCGGCCGGAAGCGTAGAGTTCTCTTCCGCCGACAACACGGGCAGCGCAAGTATCAGCGCGAGTACGCCCGCCAGCAGTTCTTCGCGCAACGCTCCCCCCCCGGGAAAAGGTTACAGTCTACATGCCGGAGCCTTGCCGGTTTCGCAATACGAAACGCGACGTGGGGTGGCACTTGGAGGATGAAGGGAAATATGAGCAATGAAACCTTGACCGGCAGCTGCCTCTGCGGCGCCGTGCGCTACACAGCCACCGGGGAGGTGACCCGGTTCTATCACTGTCATTGCTCGCGCTGCCGCAAGGCGACGGGCACGGGCCATGCGAGCAATATGTTTTTCAAAGGCAGCCTCGCGTGGGAGAGTGGAGAGGATCAGGTCGCGACCTACAAGGTTCCAGAGGCGGAACGGTTCACCAATTGCTTCTGCAGAAGCTGCGGTTCCCGGGTGCCGCGGCTCATCGAGAAAATCGGCATGGCTTTGATACCTGCCGGGTCACTGGATAACGAACCGCGCATCACGCCGCAGGCACGCATATTCACCGGCTCTCGTGCGGCCTGGTCCTGTGATGCTTCAGTCTTGCCGGAGTTCAGCGAGGGCCCCCGTTGAAACAGCTGCCAGATTTGCAAGTTAGAACATGATGTTCAGCATTAGCAACGAAACCACGAGGAACAGGACAGTCATGACGCCGCCGACGCGGAGGAAGTCAGCAACGCGATATTCGCCAGGCCCCATGATCAAGGCGTTGACCTGGTGGGTGGGAATAAGAAACGCATTGGAGGTCGAAATCGCGACCGTCAGTGCGTACATGACCGGATCGGCACCGATCTCCACTGCCAGGCTGATTGCGAACGGCACCAGCAACACCGTCGCGCCGACGTTTGAGATCACGAGGGAGAATCCGCTGGCAACAACAGCGAGCATCGCTTGCAGGACCCATGGCTGTAGTTCGCCGACACTCGCCAGCAAGTGCCTGACGATATAGTTTGCGGTTCCCGACGATTCGACAGCCATACCTATCGGCAGCAGGCCGGCCAGCAGGAAAACTGTCTTCCAGCTAACGGCTTTGTATGCCTCGTCCATCGTTAGCACCCCGAATGTGATCATACCTACGGCGCCCGTCATCAAGGCGACCGGTAGTACGATATCGGTAAAGATGATCATGCCGATCGACAGCGCAAAAAAAGTCAGCGCCAGCGCGAGATGATAGGGTTCCCGCGCCTCCCGTGGATAGCCGGTGGTTACGATCACGAAATCACGGTCCTTTTCGAGCCGTGTCAGGTATTCCCAACGTGTGTGGCAAACCAGCATATCGCCCGCCTGGATCGGCACCGCGGCGACTTTATCCGTGATCGGCTTCCCCCCGCGAATGATGGACAGCAGGCTAAGCCCGTAAGTCAATCGAAAATGCAGATCTTTCGCTGTGTGACCGACCAGGTGGGAATCCGGCGGAATCAGGACTTCTGCAACGCCGGCGATTGAGCGGGCCAGCATGTGGCGGAATTCGACAAGTTTCGGTCGCAATGTCAGGCCCGCGGCCGCGACAAACTCTTTCAGCCTGTCCGGCTGGGCGATGACAGCCAGCAACGCAGGGGCGGCGATCGGCGCATCAACCGGCGGGGCCACCAGTACTTTTCCGGCGTATCGGGACGCGACGATACGGACGTCGTATTCGAGCTGTACGTCGACGATCTTCTTGCCAACGAGGATACTGTCGATCGGCACCTCGACTTCGCGGACGGCCGCGTGGACACCGTGAAGTCTGCGCATGAAGCGCGCGGTGCCGGTTCCGCGCACCATGCTTTCTGTCCTGCTTTCGGGCAACATGGAGCTGCCGAACAACAAGAAGAACATCAATCCGGCAGCGACCAGGGCGATGCCCAGTGGAGTGACCGAAAAGAGACTCAAGGACTCCATTGCCTGATCTGCGGCAAGGCGGTCATTCGCATTGTCGATGAGATCGTTCAGCATGATTAGTGGACTGGACGCCACCATCGTCAGGGTGCCGCCGAGAATCGCGCAAAACCCCATCGGCATCACGAGCCGGGCCATCGGAATCCTGGCGCGCGAGGAAATGCGCGATACTACCGGGAGGTACAGGGCGACAGCGCCGACGTTTTGCATGAATGATGAGATAACGGCCACCGTGCCCGAGATCAACGCCATGATCTGCTGTTCGGATTTGCCGCCGTAGCGCAGGATCGCCCAGGCCACACGCTCCATGGCGCCGGTCTTGTCGAGGCCGCCGCCCAGGATCATGACGGCGATAATAGAGACGACGGCGTTACTCGAGAAACCGGAAAACAGGACGTCCGGCGTTAGTAACTCTTCCAGTCCGGGCACGAATATCAATAGACCCAGAAGCGTCATCAGCAATACTGCGGCGAGATCGACTCGCATCAACTCGGTCGCGAAAAGGACTATCGCGAACACGACGAGCATCATTACGATCGCCATTTCCGTAGTCAGAGTTGGCAGCGGATCCATGTATCCAGTATAGAAGTTCACTGAGCAGAAGCACTACCAGGCAATCAAGTCGCTGAAGGCCATTTCCAATGCGCCCAGCTATCCGGCGCAGAACAGTCACTCAGCCGACGACTTCGAAATCGTACTGCCTGTGTTCACGCTTGATGCGATACGTGGCGAAGTGGTTGCGATCGATGGTAAAGGTCCTGTTCAAGCTCTCGGCTTCCGCCACGGCGACGAGGGACGCGTCGGCGAATCCATCCGCCGATCCGCGTACTGAATCATCAGCTCGAAGCAGCGGCTCAACATCTAGTCGTCGAATGGCCAGACCGTCAGCCCCGATTCTGAAATGAAATCCATCAATCGCTGCGCGCCCGCGCTCGCCGGCGAGAGCAGGTGAAAAGCTTCGGTGAGAACAGGGATCGTCGTGGCGAGCGGCTCGTCAATCGATTTCAACACTCGAACGCAGCGCCTGTCGGGAGCGGCCGCGGCGCAAGCGCACTTCGGGAGGAATTCTCGAGGAACGCGGCCCGTAAGCGCACAATCTCGCACTCGATCAAGCGGGCCGGTTTTTCAAGGATGAGTTTCTGCGCCCTTCGATCGCGGGCATAGTCGATCAGGATTCGAAGGATAGGCAAATTCTAACGAGCATGGCGTTCGTTCGCAGCGAACGCCGCCCCTCCGCAGAGGGATTTGTTGAATGAGAAGCATTCGCAACGAGCCGGCGTAGCTCCACCCGGTGCGACGAATACCCGTCGAGGCTATCGATGCAACATAGGCATGACCTCAACGAGGAACGATGACACATCAACGGCCGCCGAGGCCGGCGCCGTGACGCTCCGAATTCGGTGACTTCACGCTCGACGCCGTAACTGGCGATCTGGCCCGCTGTGCGGCTCCAGTGCCGGTGCAGGCGCAGGTTGCCCGAGCGCTGCTGTTGCTCGTGTCGCGTCACGGCTCGCTCGTTCTGCGTGAAGAGCTCGTCCGGCACCTTTGGCCGGACACCGTCGTCGAGTACGACCAGGGACTCAACAACATCATCCGGATGCTGCGCCGCAGCCTCGGTCACGACGCGGCGCGGCAGCTTCGAATCGTCCGGACTCAGCCGGCGGCGTCGAACCGCCGCCGGCCGTCTCGGGGCCGTAACTCAGCTCCGGAACTGCTGAATGTCTTTGGTAACATGAGGAATCTTCCTGAAAGATTCATCGACGGAATGCAGCACTTGTATCGGCGGCGGCATGCTTTGCGAGGAGCGCGGCCAACGAGGCGGAAATTCACGCAGCCTCTGTCTTTTTCTGTCACTGAGCGGAATGGTGCCGTCCATGCGGAGGTTCAGTAACAGTGCACTGTCGGTTTCCCCCGTGTTCGTATCGGTTGTCGCGATATCGACGTTGGCATTGACCGCGCGATCCCGAGGTATGGAGCGACCGCAGCGACCTGTGACACGCCCGAGCTGCGCACGCGTAGCGATTCCGGCAGCGATTGTCGTCTTCATGCTGTGGTCCGATTCCAGCGCGAACCCGCGGGTCGATCCCAATCAGAGTCTTCTCATCAATGAAGGCTGGTCCTTCGTACTCGAGGATTCAGCCGGGACCGATGCCGACGGACGGCGGCCAGGGCAGTGGAGTGCGGTCGATCTTCCCCACACCTGGAACGCAACCGACAGCAGGAACAAGACGAAGCCTTACCACCGTGGAACAGGGCGGTACAGAAAGACGCTTTTCATTGCGTCACACCTGGCTGACAAGAGACTTTATCTCTACTTCGAAGGTGCGAATCAGATTGCCGATGTCACGGTGAACGGCGAACCGGCCGGCCGCCACATCGGGGGCTACTCCGCGTTTGCCTTCGATATCAGCGAGCTTGTCCTGTTCGGCGAGGGAAACGAGATCGAAGTCCTCGTCGACAACCGGCACGACGAAGACGTCCCGCCGCTCAACGCCGACTTCACCTTCTACGGCGGCATTTATCGGGACGTCCGCCTGCTGGTGCTGGACGATGTGCACTTCAATCTGGACGACTATGCGTCGACCGATCTGCGGATTACGCCGATCTCCGTATCGCAAACGCAGGCGAAGATCGAGATCAATGCCGGGGTGGCGAACGTTTCGGGAGAGCTTCGTGACGTCGAGGTGCATTCGTCGCTGCTCGATGCCGAAGGCTCGGTGATCGCGCAGGCCTCAGCCAGGTCAACGCTGGAGCCGGGTGCAGTCTCGAAACTTCGCCTCGCACGGTTCGAGATCGAGGAGCCGGAACTATGGTCGCCGGAATCTCCTTATCTCTACCGCGTGGTCTGCACAATTCGCGACGGATCACGCGTCGTCGATCGACTGGAGTATCCGCTGGGACTACGCTGGATCGAATTCGATGCGGCGAACGGATTCCGTCTGAACGGCAAGCCGTATCGCCTGTTCGGCACCAACCGGCACCAGGATTATGCGGGTCTCGGCAACGCGCTGCCGGACGAACTGCATCGCGGCGATCTGCGGAAGATCAAAGACAACGGCTTCAATTTTCTGCGGCTCGCTCATTATCCCCAGGATCCGGCGGTGCTCGAGGCGGCCGACGAAATCGGCCTGCTTGTCTGGGAAGAAACGCCGATCGTGAATTTGATCGGCCTTTCCAGCGGATTCAGGCAAAACAGCACACGCATGGCGAGAGAGATGGTTCGCCAGCATCGGCACCATCCGTCGGTGATCTTCTGGGGATATATGAACGAGGTCACGCTGGTCAAGCCCGATCCGCTGCCCGAAAACTACCTCGAGGAAGTTCTTGCCCTGGCGAAACACTTAAACGCCATCGTGCGGGAAGAAGATCCTCTGCGGCCGACGGTCATGGCGCTGTCGCGCGACGAAGTGCACAACGGAGCGGCTTTGTATGATGTGCCCGACATTCTCGGGTTAAACCTGTACTTCGGCTGGTATTATGGTGAACTCGATTCTTTAGGCCCGTTTCTCGACCGGTTTCACCGGAGCAACCCCGATGTGTCGTTGTTCGTCAGCGAATACGGGGCCGGCAGCGACGAGCGCGTGCATGCAATTCAACCGGCGCGTTTCGATTTCAGCACCGAGTTTCAGCAGCGGTTTCACGAAGAAACGTTCAGACAAATACTCGATCGCCCATGGCTCATCGGCAGTGCCGTGTGGAACCAGTTCGACTTCGGCAGCGATTACCGGCAGGACACGAAATTCGGCATCAATCAGAAGGGCCTCTGGTATTACGACAGAACACCCAAAGACATCGCCTGGTTCTACAAGGCGCAGTTGCGCGAAGAACCCGTCCTTCACATCGCCGCCCGCGATTGGCGACGCCGCGCGGGCAGCCGCCCTGGTGATGCGATCATGCCGGTTCGAATTTACAGCAACGAATCCCCGGTGGAATTGTTCGTCAACGGCTTTTCTCTGGGATCGAAGGCGGTTCACAACATGGCAGCGGTATGGGATGTCGGGTTCGCTCCCGGCGAAAACGTTTTGTCCGCGCGCTCGGCGGCGCGCGAAGACAAGGTAACCATAGACTACGACGATCGAGGTTCATTGTTCGCTGACGACTCGCCACCTCCGGCCAAACTGGCGGTCAACGCCGGCGCCGGCGAACAGTTCGTCGACCGGGACGATCGGGTGTGGGAAGCCGACCGCGGGTACGTCGAGGGGAGTTGGGGGCATATCGGGGGCACCGGCGAACGCACTCACCACCGGATCTTTGGTACCGAAGACGATCCTCTCTACCAGACGCGCCGGCTCGGTTCGCACAGCTACCGGTTCGATGTTCCCGATGGCAGCTATCTGGTCGGCCTGCGCCTCGCGAATCTTGCCGACACGGCCGCCGGTACAGACGAGTTCCGCGTCGACATCAACGGTCTTGCCCTGGATGTGCATGACCTCGAGCCTTTTACGCGACGGGAGATCGAGGTGCCGGTCGCTGCATCCGGCGGTCATGGCCTGACCATCCGCCTGATCAGCGAATCGGGCGATGCCTTTGTCAACGGCATCGCCGTGCAGCGCACCGACGACAGATAATGCTTACAATTTTCGGGCGACATCGACGAGCTGATCTCTCCTCCGGTTGTGGGCAGGCTGGGCGGCGGCTTTGAAATTATAATGACAATATGGACAGCAAAAGATGAGGGACCCATGCATCCGAAGCAGGTCAGGAATGCTGTCGACGCTTGCGCCATCGTTTCTGAACGCGAGTTGACCCACGTCAAGGTTGGCGTGTTCGATATCGACGGCATCCTGCGCGGCAAGTACATGTCCCGCGCGAAGTTCGAGTCCGCTCTCGAAAGTGGATTCGGCTTCTGCGACGTCGTGCTTGGCTGGGATAGCAAAGACCAGCTCTACGACAACGTGCGCTACACAGGCTGGCACACGGGCTACCCGGATGCCAACGTGCGGCTGCTTCCGGAATCGTGCCGTCCGCTGCCGTGGGAAGAGCCGGTGGTGTTCTTCCTCGGCGAGTTTGCCGGTAAGGCCGAGGAAATCTGTCCGCGCGGTCTGTTGCGCCGCGTGCTCGATCGCGCCCGGCACATGGGCTATGAAACATACGCCGGCTTCGAGTACGAGATCTTCGTCTTCCGTGAAACGCCGGACTCCGTGCGCGAGAAGCATTTCAGGGATCTGAAACCCGTTGCCCCGGACTTCTTCGGCTACAGCGTCATCCGCAACTGCGTCTGGAGTGAGTTCTACCGCGCACTTCTCGACACCTGCGAGCGCATGGATTTTCCGCTGGAAAGCCTGCACGAGGAAACCGGTGCGGGCGTCATCGAAGCGGCGATCAGCGTGGACGGCGGTCTCGGTGCGGCGGACAAGGCTGCGTTATTCAAGACCTTCACCAAGGTGCTGGCGCAGAAGAACGGACTGATGGCGACGTTCATGGCGAAGTGGTCGAAAGACTGGCCGGGGCAGAGCGGGCACATCCACATCTCGCTGAAAGACCCGGCTGGCAAAGCCGTCTTCCACGACGCGGCGAAACCGCATGGTATGAGCGATGTGATGCGATGGTTCATCGGCGGACAGCAGAAACTCATGCCTGAGCTGCTCGCCATGGCCGCGCCCACAATCAATTCATACACGCGCCTGATCCCTGGATTCTGGGCTCCGACCGATGCGACGTGGGGAGTGGACAACCGTACGTGCGCACTGCGTGTGATTCCCGGCAGCGCGAAATTGCAACGAGTTGAATACCGCATTGGCGCCGCCGACGCGAATCCCTATGTCGTGCTTTCCGCCGCGCTGGCATCGGGGCTTTGGGGCATCGAGCACAGAGTCGAGCCAGAGCCGATGGTAAAAGGCAACGCGTACGAGCACAGTTGTCTCGAAAAACTGGCCTTGCCGCGCACATTGTGGGAAGCGGCTCAGCGCCTCAAGGCTTCGAAGGTGGCGCGAGAGTGGTTCGGCTCGGAGTTCGTGGATCACTTCGCTGCCACGCGCGAGTGGGAAGAGCGCGAGTTCCGCCGGCACGTGTCGGATTGGGAACTGGCGCGGTATTTCGAAATCATTTGATGGACCGCCCGCCCACGCTCGGCACCTGAGGTCGGCTATGGAGTTGAAAGGCAACTGGAACTTTCCGACGTCCATCCGCTTCGGCGCGGGGCGCATTCGAGAGTTGCCGGATGCCTGCCACTCGCTCGGCATGCAGCGTCCTTTGCTCGTGACGGATCCTGCGCTTGCGAAGCTGCCGATGGTGCGCGATGCCGTTCGCGGGTGCGTCGAGGCCGGGTTGGGTTGCGAGGTGTACTCGGACCTGCAAGCGAATCCTGTCGAGGAGAATGTCACGCGCGGTGTCGAGGCCGCCCGCAAGGGCAGACACGATGGCGTGATTGCTTTCGGCGGCGGCAGCGCGCTGGATACGGGGAAAGCTGTCGCCTTGATGGTGGGACAGACGCGCTCGCTGTTCGACTTCGAAGATCGCGAAGACTGGTATACGCGAGTGGACGTCGGAGGGATGGCGCCTGTTGTCGCCGTGCCGACCACCGCAGGCACAGGCTCGGAAGTCGGCCGCGCATCCGTGATTACAGATCTCAGGGACCATACCAAGAAGATCATTTTCCACCCGCACATGCTGCCGGCCATCGTCATCGAGGACCCGGAGCTCACGCTGGGCCTGCTGCCTCATGTTACCGCGGCCACGGGCATGGATGCGCTGTCTCACAGCATCGAAGCCTTCTGTTCACCGCTGTATCACCCGCTGGCGGAGGGCATTGCCGTGGAGGGCATGCGCTTGATCAGGGAATGGCTGCCGGTCGCCGTGGCCGATGGACGCAACCTCGAAGCACGCGCTCACATGTTGATCGCCTCGTCGATGGGGGCAACCGCCTTCCAGAAAGGCCTGGGCGCCATGCACAGTCTCAGCCATCCGTGCGGTGCGCATCTCAATACGCATCACGGGCTCACCAATGCGGTCGTGATGCCGTACGTGCTGGTCTGGAACCGCAGCGCCATCGAAGACAAGATGGTGCGGCTCGCCGCGTTCTTGGGGTTAGGCAACCATTCTTTCGACGGCGTGCTCGAATGGGTGCTGGAGCTGCGCCGGCGAATCGGAATCCCGCACACGCTTGCCGAGCTCGGCGTACGCCCGGAACATGCCGCTTCACTGGCGCCGCAGGCGCTTGCCGATCCGTCGACCGGCACGAATCCGCTGCCGATGAGCGAGCGGGACTTCGAGCAGCTTTATCGCAATTGCATCGGCGGCAAGCTATAGGTCACGGGCCTACGGCCTGGGCCCGCATGAACGACCGACGGCATGGAAATGAGCTATCAGCTACTCGACGATCTGCTCGACGAGACCGCCGGGTAGCGCCGGGCGTGGAACGTAATTTGGCATTCCGGATGACAGCCGGCCAGCAACGAGGGGATTTGCAAGTTCAGGAAAGTGGCGGACCTTTGCGGTCACCGGATATTGAGATAGCATCTGTGCGGCACAGCGGCGTACGAATGCGGCGGAACCACAGACGCCGTGTGGTCAGGAGGTCCCATGACACGAGTAGCTTTAAGTCTGCTGGCGGCGTTTCTCATCGTTGTCGCGGCGGCGAAGCTCGCATACAGCGTGACCGCCGAGTCCGGCGCCGAGCCCGTGGATCGCCCCTGGTCACAGGGCAAAATGGAATTTGTCGCCTGGAACAACGAAAAGTGGACCGCCTGGATTCGTGACGGCGCGTTCGAGCTGGTCCCGCAGAACACCGACGACTGGAGCCGCCACTCGAACCCGACCATCGCCTTTTCCGATTGGGAGGGCGAAGCCTGGCAGGCAAAAATCGAAGGGAACGAATTTGTGCTTGCACGTCGCGGCAACTGGGCCGGACCGGTCGAACGATCCGAAGCGATTCGATATAACGATTGGTCGGGCAACAATCAGTTACGCACGGTACCGGAGCTGCAGCGGTAGGACGCTTTCATCCGGTCTATTTTTAGCCTATCCTAACAACAGATTTCATGACGACTCAGGGAGAAAAAATCAGGATGTAAAGCCAGCTTACGATGCGCGGATAAATTCAAGGACGGTGCCGGTGACAGTCGTCAAAACAGGCCAGATTTCTTTGTAACTTGGGCAAAGCCCGGATCTCTCATCCACGCAAATAGGTGTAACCCTACAAGAAGAACGAGGGAAAGCGTTGCGACAACCCTCCAGAAAAGTGCGGCGAGAAGCATGACTTCTTACGCCGGCGGGCTCAAGAGCGGCCTGACATTCCTCATTCTCTGGGGTCTTCCCCACCTTGCGCTCGCCGCGAAGCTCGACATGCGCCCGGGCGTCACCGACATGAGCGTCCGCATTCAGCAGATTCATCATATGGGCCTCTGGGTCTGCGTTGTTGTCGGCGTCATCGTTTTCGGCGCCATGTTCTACACGATGTTTGCCCATCGCAGTTCGAGAAATCCCACACCCGCGACGTTCAGTCACAGCACGCCGGTGGAGTTCGTCTGGACGCTGATCCCGGTTCTGATCCTCGTCGGCATGGCGGTACCGGCAACGATCACGCTGCGCGACATCGAGGACAACACGGACTCAGACATGACGGTGCTCATCACGGCATCGCAATGGAAATGGCATTACAAATACCTGGATTCGGGCATCAGTTACTACAGCAATATTGCAACGCCTGAGGAACAGATTTACAACCTCGAGCCGAAGGACGAGCACTACCTGCTGGACGTGGACAACTACCTGGTATTGCCGACCAACAGAAAGATCCGTTTCCTGACCACCGCCGACGACGTCATCCACTCCTGGTGGGTGCCGGATTTTGCCGTCAAACAGGATGCGATTCCGGGATTCATCAACGAAGCCTGGACAGAGATTCCGGAGCCCGGTATTTACCGCGGCCAGTGCACGGAATTGTGCGGCAAGGGCCACGCCTACATGCCGATCGTCGTCGAAGTAAGACCCGAGGCGGAATTCGACAAATGGATCGAGGATCAGTTACTCGCGGCCAACCTCGCCGGCGAAGCGGCCGTCGCGGCGCGCGCCAAAACCTGGACCCTGGAGGAACTGGTACCGCAGGGCGAAGCAGTGTTCGTGAAGCATTGCGCCACCTGTCATCAACGCGATGGGATGGGCCAGGGAAGCAAGTACCCGGCACTCGCCGGCAGTGCCATTACGACCGGCTCGATACCCGACCATCTCGATCGCGTGATGAACGGCAAGGCCAATACGGAAATGCAGGCCTGGGCACCGCAGCTCTCCGACCTGGACATCGCCGCCGTCATCACCTACGAGCGAAACACCTGGGGTAACGACACCGGAGACGTCATTCAACCCGTCACGGTCTACGAGGAAAGATGATGGTTGCGCACGCCGAGGCCGTTCCGAAAAGCCGCCATCCACTGCTGGCCTTCGCGGCCCGCTGGCTGTTCACCACCAATCACAAGGAAATCGGGACGCTGTACCTGTGGCTCAGCTTCCTGTTGTTCTTTATCGCGGGCGCCATGGCGATGGTCATCCGGCTGGAATTGTTCGAGCCCGGGATTCAGTTCGCTCAGCCGGAGTTCTACAACCAGGTGCTGACCCTGCACGGACTGATCATGGTATTCGGCGCCGTCATGCCCGCTTTCGTCGGCCTCGCCAACTGGATGATTCCGCTGATGATCGGTGCACCCGATATGGCGCTGCCGCGAATGAACAACTTCAGTTTCTGGATTTTGCCGTTCGCCTTCACGCTGCTGTTGTCATCGCTGTTCATGGAGGGCGGCGCGCCCAATTTCGGATGGACGTTTTACGCGCCGCTGTCGACTACCTACGGACCGCCCAGCACCGACTTTTTCATCCTCGGCGTACACCTGATGGGCATCTCGTCGATCATGGGGGCGATCAACATCATCGTGACGATCGTCAACCTGCGCGCGCCCGGCATGACCTGGATGAAGATGCCGCTGTTCGTCTGGACGTGGCTCATTACCGCGTTTCTGCTGATCATGGTGATGCCGGTACTGGCCGGCGTGGTAACGATGATGCTGACCGATCGTCATTTCGGCACCAGCTTCTTCAACGCTGCCGGCGGCGGCGACCCGGTCCTGTTCCAGCATATTTTCTGGTTCTTCGGGCATCCCGAAGTCTACATCATGATCCTGCCGGGTTTCGGCATCGCCTCGCAGATCATCCCGACATTCTCCCGTAAGAAACTGTTCGGCTATCACTCGATGGTCTATGCGACGGCGGCCATTGCGTTCCTGTCGTTCATCGTCTGGGGCCATCACATGTTCACGACCGGCATGCCGTTCGTAGCAGAGATGTTTTTCATGATTGCCACGATGCTGATCGCGGTGCCGACAGGCGTAAAGGTATTCAACTGGGTTGCCACGATGTGGCGCGGCTCGATTACTTTCGAGACGCCGATGCTCTTCGCCATCGGCTTTGTCATGATGTTCACGATCGGCGGCTTCTCCGGACTCATGCTGGCCCTGGTGCCGGCCGATTTTCAGTATCACGACACGTTCTTCGTGGTCGCGCACTTCCATTACGTGCTCTACCCGGGCGCGATATTCGGCACGATGGCGGCGGTGTACTACTGGCTGCCGAAATGGTGCGGTCACATGTATGACGAGCGCCTCGGCAAGATCCATTTCTGGACGGCGACGATCGCCGTCAATACGACGTTTTTCCCGATGCACTTCTCCGGGCTCGCTGGCATGCCGCGGCGCATCCCCGACTACGCCCTGCAGTTTGCCGACTTCAACATGGTATCCAGCATCGGCGCCGGCGTGCTCGGACTCACGCAGGTGTTGTTCCTGTTTATCGTGATCAAGACGATTCGCGCCGGCGCCAGGGCAAAAGCGCGGGTGTGGGAAGGCGCCGAAGGACTCGAATGGGAGGTGCCGTCGCCCGCGCCGCTGCATACCTGGAATACGCCACCAGTCATTGCAGAAGGTGAGGTGCATTGAAGCTGCACGCCGGAAACAAACATACGTTCCTGCTGATCGCGCTGGCGGTCGGCATGTTCGGCTTCGCCTTCGCGCTGGTGCCGCTGTACGACGTTTTTTGCGAGATCACCGGCCTGAACGGCAAGACGAACGCCCAGGCCGCATTGTCCGACGAGATCGCAGCATCCAGGGCGCCGGTTGACCGGGAGGTGACTATCGAATTCCTGGCTCGGGCGGCGCGCGGCATGCCGTGGGAGTTCCGGCCGACCGAGGACAGGCTGATCGTGCGTCCGGGAGAGATGCATGCCACCACGTTCTACGTTCGCAACCGCTCAGCGCACGCGGTGACGGGTCAGGCCGTGCCGAGCGTTTCCCCCGGCCAAGCCGCGCGCTATCTGAAGAAACTGGAATGCTTTTGCTTCGAGCAGCAGGAATTACCGGCTGGAGGCGAGGCGGAAATCGGCGTGAGTTTTGTGGTCGATTCGCAATTGCCGGCCGATATCAGGGAACTCACCCTGTCGTACACGATGTTTCATGTCGAAGATGCCAAACACGAACACTTGACCAGCCAGAATGAATAGGAAACGGGATGAACCTGTGAACGCCGCGCCGCGCTATTACGTCCCGCACGGCAGCATCTGGCCGATCATCGGCTCGGTCGCGTTGTTCACGACGGCATTCGGCGCGGTCAGTCTCATCCACCAGAGCACCGATAAGGTTGCTGCGGAAGGCGCTTACGGCGCCCCGGTCTTGATTCTGGGACTGGCGTTGATTGCGTTCATGATGATCGGCTGGTTCAGCACGGTCATCCGGGAAAACCTGAAGGGCATGGTCAGCCAGCTGCTCGACCGCTCGTTCCGCATGGGGATGGTCTGGTTCATCATTTCCGAAGTGATGTTCTTTGCCGCGTTCTTCGGCGCACTCTTTTATGCACGGATGGTTTCCGTACCCTGGCTGGCCGGGGCGGGAAACAATCTCGATACGCATCTCCTGTTGTGGCCCGATTTCGCGGACACGTGGCCCCTGTTCATGACGCCCGGCGGCACGATGACCGAGGCGATGGCTGCCTGGGGGCTGCCGTTCGTGAATACGGTGATCCTGGTGACCAGCAGTCTGACCGTCA
>Ga0268386_10000297_pt1 | contig 30345 bp, 26 predicted proteins | sample RVTome_15_FD_200260 | JGI IMG/M metagenome (GOLD analysis project Ga0268386, IMG submission 200260) | Soil microbial communities from uranium-contaminated site in the Upper Colorado River Basin, Wyoming, United States - RVT150D86... ... | reverse complement strand
GAATCGCGAGTACCGAGGTCTCCGGCTGGTCGCTAACGTCATCAGGTATTTTGCATTCCGCGAAGGGCCGATGGCGAAGCCGGCGTTCGACGTCGGTGCCTGGTTCAAGTCGCGCTCGGATTGTGCACGCCCGGACGGCCAATTTCTGCTCAGTCCGTATTCCTTCGACTATGGGAGCGCATCACCCGCCACGGAACGATCCGGTGGGATCATCTGCTGCCTCTACAACCTGCGTCCGGAGTCCAAGGGAACAGTGCTGATCCGCTCGCCCAATCCGGTTGAGTTGCCGAGGATACAGCCCAACTACGGTTCGGCCCAGAGCGATCTGGACCTCATGGTCGATCTAGTGCGTTATGCGCGACAACTCGTGCAGCAGCCGCCGCTCGCGGATCTGATCGTGCGGGAGACTCGCCCCGGCGCGGAATACCAAACCGACGATCAGATCCGCGAGGCCCACAGGAAGTTCGGCTACACGAACTATCACGCATGCGGCACGTGCCGGATGGGAAAGGACGCCGCAGCTGTGCTGGATCCGGCTCTCAAAGTTCGCGGCGTCGAGGCTCTCCGGGTCGTCGACGCATCGATTTTTCCCTTCATGCTGGCAGGCAATATCAATGCGCCTGTCATGGCGACGGCATGGCGGAGCGCGGACCTGATCCTCCGCGATGCCTGAACACTGCGGACCACCATGGCCGAATCACCAGAATTACGCGCAGGCTTTGTTGGCCTCGGAGAGATCGGTGGTCCAATGGCGCGTAATATCATTGATGCGGGCTATCCGACGACCTTGTGGGCGCGACGGGAGGCGACGCTGCAGCCTTTCGTCGGCACTGGTTACCGCAGAGCCGCCGATCTCGTGGACCTCGGACGTTCAAGCGATGTGATCGGTGTCTGCGTGTTCGACGACGCAGACGTCCGCGAAGTGACCCTCGGTAAGTTTGGCCTGCTTTCCGGAATGGCGCCGAGCTCGGTGATCGTCATGCACTCGACGATAAGCCCGGCAGTCGTGATCGAATTAGCGAGGAGTGCCGCCGAGAAGGGAGTTGCGGTGTTGGATGCCCCGGTGAGCGGAGGGCGGCTTCGCGCGATCGAGGGCACGCTGACGATGATGGTCGGTGGCAATCACGCTGCATTCGAGAAGGCCTTGCCCGTTCTCAGAGCCTGCGGCAGATCGATTCAGCATCTTGGTCCTCTCGGCAGCGGACAAAAGATGAAAGTCCTCAACAATGTGCTGGGATTCGCCAACCTGCGCATGGCCGCGCTCGCAATTGAAACCGGCCGAGAACTGGGGCTGGACGACCACGCAATGATCGCCAGCCTGCAATCTGCAAGCGGCGCGAGTTTCGCACTCGACGGATTGGTTAATCACCTGTTGACGTCGCCGGAGACAGCGCGCCATGCCGTCAGGTTCATCGAGAAGGACGCGCGGATCTTCAAGGACATCTGCGCGGCCGCTGGGATCATGCGCTCGACGCTTGATCAACTCGCAGAGGAGTCGGTCGACTTCGTAAGGGTTCTAGGCCAGCGCGAGGACCAGCCTTCGTGAGTGTTATTCGCTCACGCAATCCGGTACCAGCACCTCGATGATCAGGGTGCGTGATAGCGCGGCCCGCTGATGAATTTTCTGAGTAGCTTTGGACCAAGACCTGATATGACGCTTCCGCGCAGTCTCCAAAACCGATTACGTCTTCCGGCGATCGGTTCGCCGATGTTCATCGTGTCAGACCCCGAGCTTGTACTCGCACAGTGCCGGGCGGGCATCATAGGTGCCTTCCCTGCTCTGAATGCCCGACCAGCCTCGGAGCTCGAGGAGTGGCTGGCACGGATTACCGCGGAACTGGCCGCCGAGCGTGAGCGGTATCCAGGACGCCTCATCGCACCGTTCGCGGTCAACCAGATCGTTCACGCGAGCAACGAGCGGCTCGCTCACGACGTCGAGTTGTGCGTGAAGTATCGGGTGCCGATCGTCATCACGAGCCTGCGACCTCCTGCAGAAGTCGTCCAGGCGGTCCATGGTTACGGGGGTCTCGTGTTCCACGATGTCATCAATGTCCGCCATGCCCGCAAGGCGGCGGAGCAGGGCGTCGACGGCATCATCGCAGTGGCGGCCGGTGCTGGGGGACACGCGGGCACCCTGAGCCCCTTTGCACTCGTGAAGGAGATACGCAGCTTCTGGCCACATACGCTGATTCTTGCCGGCGCCATCAGCACGGGCAGCGATATCGTCGCGGCGCTCGCGATGGGTGCCGACCTGGCCTATCTCGGCACACGGTTCATTGCGACCGCGGAAGCAAACGCACCGGATGACTACAAGCGGATGATCATGGATGCGCACGCCGACGACATCGTTTACACATCGCTCTTCAGCGGCGTGCTTGGCAGCTATCTGAAGGCGAGTGTGGCCCGCACAGGTCTCGATCCGAACGCCCTGCCCGCAGGCGACAAGTCAAAGTTGGACTTCGGCTCCGGTGGCAACACCGAACTCAAAGCCTGGCGGGATATTTGGAGCGCAGGGCAGGGGGTCGGGAGCATCCACGATGTGCCCGCAGTGGCCAACCTCGTGGATCGGCTCGAAGCGGAGTATCGGACGGCGCTCGCGCGGTTGCACGCTGCGTAGAGGCGCAGCTATCGACCGGTTTCGGGGCAGCTGCTACCGGACTTAATTGCTCGGATCAGAGTGGTCAGCGAATACGGATCTCCTTGCTTCTCGCGTACTTCCAATGCAAAAGCACGCCCCCCGCTACCAACTCTTCTGCGAGCAGCGCCCCGATACTATTGAGGGCCTGTCTTTGCTTTTGCGTCGTGGACAGCGAAGGGTTGCTTCCGCAACGGAGTCCACTGCACCGGGTCGATCGAGAGCTACAACTCGATCACGCTCAGGCCCGCGAGCGCGGCCACTTCCCGCATCCGACGATCGAAGGTCAGCAGGTGACTCGCGGCGCCGGCAAATCCCAATGCGATGGGTAACGCATCGAGCGTGCGCAGGGGGCCGGGTCGGTGGCGAGCAGCAGGCGCTCGGCTTCTCGGTGTACCGCAGGCCTCAAGTCCAAGTGAGTGAATGCTCCGGACGGAGCATCGGCGAGCACGGCATCGCGGACCTTGACGGCATCCTTCGCACTCAGTTCGCGCTCTCGCTTTCGGCAAGCCACTGCGGACAGAACCTCAGTGATCGCCAGCTCCGAGATCATGAGACATCGACGGCCTCGCAGGAAAGCGTCGAGCATCTCGCACTCGGGCGCGGGTGCGGGTGCGGGTGCGTAGACCTTAGCCAAGGCGCTGGAATCGACGTAGGTACCAGCGTCCATGCCAGGCGCTTCTGCCTGGCGTGCCTCAGTCTCGCTCGGCTCGGCCGAGAGCGGAGCCTTCATTACCGGCATCTTGCGGCGAAAGGCTGCATGGCTGTCGAAACGGCTTGCCTGCCTCGGCGGGACGGGGAGGTACGAGCCGTGCGACGGGCTTGCCGCGGTCTGTGATCGTGATTTCACGACCTTTGCGAACCTCTGCGATGAGTGCGGAGAGGTTCTGCGGAGCCTCCCGAATGCCTGCTTCCTTCAAGGAGCTGCAAGACTGATCTTTGGAGGCATCGATTCGGAATAACGCCGCTCCATCCGCCGATTTCGCGGCCGCATCACGGCAAACGAAGACGCCTTGGTCCATTTCATGTTCGATTGTCCTGAGACCCGTGAATTCCTGCAGGAGATTCGCGCCGTGCCCGTGCTCGCTGCTCACAGACTTGTCAGATAATCGGCAACCGTCTGAATGACGATGCCGCCGGACTTCTCAGGTTTGTTCATGTGCGATCCGAAGTGTTTCAGGTCACCGGTCAGCAAGTGGGTGGCCTTGGCTGCCTGGGCGGCGAGCAAGATCGGACGATCTTTCTCCGGCAGATCGATCGGGATCTCTTGAGGCGCTGGCTGCGAAACCTCGGTTACCTTCTCGATCAGCTCACCGAGGCGCTCCTGGCATTGAGGGTATTTTGCGGCAATGTTCCGCCGCGCCTCTTCGATGGCAAAGCCGCTGGAAACAAGTTCCCAGCGCTTCGCGCTCAACTCATCGAAGAGGAAGGCCGCCTTGCCATTGGGATTGTGCGCGGCCGTGAACAGGACATTGGCGTCTAGAAATAACCTATCCACGGCGCCGCGTCAGTTTGGACTTGAGTTGCTGGCGCTCACGCTTCTTGAACGCGTCCGCGCGGTCCCACTGGGCGATCTGCTCATCGGTGTAGAACTCCGTTTCGAGCACTACCGCGGGCGTCAACACGATCTTCCCGCCGACCTGCTCGGCTGTGAGGATGGCGCGTTTACCCAAGCCCAGCGACTTACGCATGGCGGCCGGGAGGGTGATCTGGCCCTTGTCCGAGACGATGAGGTTTTCCTTCATGGCCGCATCTTCCGAATTTCCGACTTTCGGATAGTGTACACCTGAAGCTCTCATTTGGACCACGCCCTGTTCAGCCCCTGATACAAGGTGAGATCTCGCTGCCCAGGATCAGGTGATCGTAATGGATCGCGAAGGAGGCCCCCGCCGTGAACCTGTTGGGGTGCAAATTGCCAAGCCGTCGTTGGTGTGGGAAATCCGAGGGAGGCGCTTGCAGTTACGCTGAGTTCCGGGGCGTTATTGGAAGTTATTTCCCACACCTGGCGGCCCGTTTCCACAGAGTATTCAGCGACTTAGGCTCGAACGTCGGACGGGCTCATCCCGAAGGTCGCAGGTTCAAATCCTGCCCCCGCTACCACAAAATCAACAAGTTAGATACTTTACGGTTCCAGGTGGTGTGGGAAATCCGTCGTTGGCGATGACCACACTCTGATCTGCGTAATCTAGCCTACTATCAAGCACTTTACGCGAACTGAGCATCGGGCTCGTACGTGCCTGAAAAGACGTGGCTTCGGTTTTTCGAGCACGCGTATCGGTGGAATTCGGGCCCGGGCACACACGTGGACCGGAGAGATCCATGAAGAGGCCGAGACGTAACCACTCAGCAGCGTTCGACGAGCTGCACCTGATCGCGCCGTTCTGCGATGCCCGCAAGGTCGCCGCCCAGCTGCGCCGGACGCCATCGGCAGATACGTGATGTCGGCGGGGAAGTGCTTCTACGACGTTCTCCGCTGACCAACGCCCCGAGCAAAGTAAATCCGCCTGCGGCGATTCTTGATGCGATACAACTGAGCCGGCCTGTTGGCACCGTCTCTGCGCCGCGGGACGGCTTCGAGGAGATCGCTCGCGAGGATTCGCGTTCTGAAGGCCTTCTTCTCCAGTTCCTGTGAAGGCCTTTCGGTTCAGGTTTGCCGCGACGCTTCGGCGTAAAGAGCAAGCGGTGCTTCGGTCTGATTAGTCTGAAGTTCTTCGTGCGGACGACAACGATTGCCCTGTAGATCCTTGGCTTAGCCTATTTTCAGCTGTCGGCTGAGTGGCTACACGGCGATGGTTTGCAGTAACCCGAGTGCGCGGCGTTGCGTTGCATTCGGCGTGGTGAGCATCTGAAAGGGAGTCGATACGGCTGCTCCCGTACGCGCCACGCAGGTGTTGCGCACGATCGTGGCGAGTTCTTGCAGGAGCGTCTGGAAGCTATGGACCGCCGTGCCGTCATCGAGCGTGCGCCGGGCGATCTTCTGCAAAGCCGCCGCGGAACGCTGCGCGGGTGCGACCGGATCGCGCCGGGCCTTGGCATTGAGGTCTTCGTCGGCGAACAGCAGCTCGCGCCACGCCTCGCGCATGTGCCACTCGACGTAGTAGGCGAGCATGCAGAGGAAGATGTGCGCGCGCACCCGATCGGCGAGCCGATGATGGATGGGACGGACCTTCAGGTCCACCGTCTTCAGCGAGCGAAAGGCCCGCTCGACCTCACAGAGCGCTTTGTAGTTACGGACCGTGTCCGGTGCCGACATCTGCTTTTTCGGCACATTGGTGCGGATGACATACACACCATCGAGCGCCGCCTCGGCGGCGACCTGGTCCTGGCGGATCTCAAACTCAAACTGCTGCTCGTCGATCGTGAGGGAAAAGTACTTGGCCACTTTGTACTTGTTCACTACGCGGCCGACGCGTACACCGATCTTGGCCTTGCCGCGAAGCCGGCCGTTTTGCACGCTCGCACGCACTTTCTGGAGTTCCTGTGCGGTGGCCGCCAGCAACTGCTCGCGCTTGTACGCACGGAGCTTGCCCAACTCGGGGTTGCGGCAGGCAATGAGCCGTTCACCGGGATAATCGGCATGCACGAGCTCGAACAGATGCCGCTCATCGAACAGCCCCAGCTGCAGGGCCTCGCCCTCGATCAGCGTGCGGATCTGGCCACTCTTGAGCGCGGTGATCCACATCAGCCCCGCGATCTGATGTAACTCACCGATCGCCTTGTGCGAGATCATGCCGCGATCGCCCACCAGCACCAGGTGCTGAAGCGCAAAGTCCTCGCGCAACTTCTGGATCTGGGGCAGCAGCGTCTTGGCGTCGTTCGTGTTGCCCTCATACACCGAGACGGCCACCGGGCAGCCCGCGCGCGTGGTCAGCAGCCCGTAGTTGACCTGGAGCTTGTTCTTCTTGCCGTCGCGGTTGTGACCGATCTTCGCGAGCGGACAGTGGGTGCCTTCGAAGTAGCTCGAGCTCAGGTCATAGAGCGCGAGCGCGCCTTGATCGAAGTGTCGGGCGGCGAGTCTGCGCTCGATCGAGCTTTGCCGCGCAAGCAACCAGTCCATCGCCGCGTACAGATCGTCTGCATCGGCCTCGCTGACCCCATACTCTTCGGCGAGCGTCGTGGTGTGCCACCAGCGGGTGGTGGCGAGTTTGGTGTGCGGGGCCAGCACGCGCGCGGCCACCATCGCGCACACCGCCTCGCGCTCGCGACTGGGCCGCGCGGCGAGCAGACGCTCAAACCCGAGCCGCTGCATGGCTACACGCACCGCCTGCACATGGCCGTGGGGCCGCGAGCGCAGCGTCTCGAACAGCGCCGCAACCGGCCGCACCGCAACCCCGGCGAGCACCGCGCGCAGCGCCTCGATTTGCTCATCGGAGAGTGCCGAGAGATTGGCCAGGGTGCGTTTGCGCACGCTCTGGCCGTCGCGGTAGGACTCGCGCAGCAAGTAGGTGGGGCGCGAGGTGCGGTTCGGCACGGCATCGATGTGCATGGCTACATCATGCCGTATCCTTCGTCTCTGTGCAAGCCTCAATAGTTCAGTTACATGGCTACATCCGGACCTCGACTCGAGCCTCCTGTCATCACCGAGTCACGGCAATTTCAGGTGTTTGCTAACTTCAACCGCCGCGATCCGAAGGAGAACTTGGGATTAGTAGTCAATGAAAGCGCATGATCGTCGAGGGCTTCAGCACGATTGCAGCTCGTGCCAGCCGGGCAGGGCGTATCGTCGCAGCGAGAAGGCCCGCGATCGTTCTGCATGAGCGGCGCAGGTTCGGCGCGCGCTGTCTCGACCGACTGAGAATCAACAGCTGGTGTCTGACGAGCAGCATCTCTGCCACGACGGAGCGCATGCCACCCGGGAACGAGCAGTAGCAACAGCGTCCAAAATCAGATGAAGGATGAGGCTCGCAACGTCACGCATGCGAGCATGGGTAATGCCCTCGCCCGGGATCGCAAGACTTGGATTTCGCAGGCGATTGCGCTATGCCCTACCAATTCGCACCCGACACCTCGTTGGGATGATGGTGGAGGACATTGCCTAGGCTCCGCGCTGCAACCGCGGGCGGAGCCTGGTTCCGCCGGAATCACTCCGGCAAGTGCTGGAGGACAAACGACAGCGTGGCGAAGTGTTCGATCTTGTCGATGCGCTTCGGATCGTCCGGCGGACCGTCGAAGGTGGCGCCGATCACGTTGAGTCCCTGATTGCGGACTGGGAAGTAGACGGTGCCGTCCGCGCCGGTGACCATCGGATACTGATCCGGCAGATTGACGAAGTCGGTGACCACACGGGCGCCCTGAACTGGCTTGCCGTTGAAGAGCACTTTGACTCTGAGCATATCGCCGGCCTGCGCCGGCATCGAATTGCCATGCAGGTCGTACTTGCCGTCCCTCATCGCCGGCGCGCCGTCGGCCGGAACGATTTGCAGCGTCTGGCTCGGGATCGCCGGCACCGCCCGCGGTACGCCGCGAATATGCACGGCGTACTTCATCGTTCTTTCGGCAATCACCGCGTCGGGTACTTCGTCGCGGCCTTTGGCGTGCCATTCGCCGTCCTTCGTCTTGGACCAGACGCCGTTATCCATCACGGCGGAAACAGCCTCGGGATAGTCGTCGCCGCCGACGAGCACCATGGGACCCGCCTTGATCAATTCGGCGTCCACTTCCTTCCAGTTCTGGTCGTAGCCCTTGATACCGACGATCTTGTCGAAGCGCGCCACGGTGTCGAGGTCATCGCTGCCGACACCGTAGACCAGGGCGAGCTGTTTCGACCGTTCGGCGAACCAGATGCCGTGACCGTAGGCCTGGCTCACCACGAGCACTGCCGCTGCGGTGGCCGACGCGGCGATGATGTTACGCAACATGTTCATGGATACTCCTCGCAAGTTCACTGATGAGCTGTCGTCGGAATCGACGGCTACTTCTTCTGTTGAATGTCCTGGTAGAAACCGCTGACCTCGGCGATGACCGTCACCGGTTCTTCGTTCATGTTCTGCCAGTACCAGCCGTGGGTGCCGTCGAACGCAGCAATCAACATACCCTGGCCGGCCGTCTGTTCATTTTCTTTCCAGTAGCTGGTGAACTCGTTCTCGGCTGGGTTCGGCGGCTCGCCGTGCATGTCGGTATAGAGCGCAGCCCCATCGGTGCGCCAGTCGAATACGAGGGACTGTCCTGCCTTCATCGTGGCCTTCAATTCGATGCCCTCGTAGGCAGGCACTACCACCGTCGCCGTCTCCTTCTTCAGGTTCGTGTCGGCGCGGGTCAGCGCCGTTCTCTCCAACGGCATCGCGTTGACCGATGGTACGATCTCCGCTGACTTGATACCGGAGCCGCTCAGTTTGTCGAGGCCGAGCGCGCGGCCGGTGCCGAGCGGATCGATGCCATATTCGGCCGGCAGTATCGTCGTCACCAACACCGCGACGGCGACTGCCAGCGCGAGGACCGTTGCGGGAACCAGTTCCGATTTGGTGGGGACATGTATCGCGTTCGTGCCGTTCACGGTGGGGTCCTCGTTCAACTCGCAAAGTATCCGGTGAGCTGATAGCCGATCAGCATGAAGCCGAGAGACATCAGTACGCCATTGGATGCAAAGGCGTAGCGTTGGAAGGCTGGGGTGCGGCGCCAGTAAGCCATCAGGATCAGAATCGCGGACAGCGCCATCAGCTGGCCCAGTTCCACGCCGATATTGAAGGCGATGATATTGGCGACCAGGCCGTCTTCGGACAGCGTGAAGTCCTGCAGCTTCGTGGCCAGGCCGAAACCGTGGAAAAAACCGAAGATCAGCACGGCCGCCTTGGTATCGGGCTGGTAGCCGAACAAGCTCTTGAATCCGCCGAGATTGTCGAAACCCTTGTACACGACGGACAGACCAATGATCGCGTCGACGATGTAGGGGCTTACCTCGGTATTGTTGAGCACTCCCCAGAGCAGGGTAACGCTGTGGCCGATGGCGAACAGGCTGACGTAGACGCCGACGTCCTTGAGCCGGTAAAGAAAGAAGATCACGCCGAACAGGAACAGCAGATGGTCGTAGCCCGAGACCATGTGCTTCGCGCCGAGATAAACGAAGGGTAAGAATTGAACGCCTTCGTTGCCTTGGATGAAGGCGGCGTCGCCTTCCGCGACCCCGTGCGCGAGAAGCTGCCCGCTCGCCAGCAGGCCCAGGCAACAGAACAGGAACCTCAAAACATTTCCGGCGTCTTTTCGATCAAATCGTCCCAGCATGTCAACGCGCCTTAGGAAACTCTGACCAGTTCAATTCCATCGTCAGTGCGAGTGAAGCAGGCCTTCAACCATCGACTTGAAGATTGCTTCGTGGTTGCACTCCTCGCAATGATGCAGTAAACCTGCGATTCCCTTACTCGACTTCGAACCGGCCGGCGATCTTCGAGTAACCGTCCGCCTTGGTGATGATCACGAGCACCTTGGAGCCGGCGGGAATCGTCGCACCTTCGTTCGTAAAGCCGCTGTCGTCGTTGGGCGTCAGCGGGAATTCGCTCGTTCCCGCGCTGCTTTCCACTTTGATCTTGCCGCTCATGCCGCTGGTGTCCCAGGCGTTGTCGTCGAGGATATAGACGCTGACCTGGTCCTTGCCGTTGACCAGTTCGAGAGACACGTCGCCGACGACTTTGACCAGGCCGCCGTGGCGGGGCTCGGTAATGCCATGGGCGTTGACGTGAACGACCAGCAGCAGGGGCATCATCATGATCAGAGCTTTCAGTGTGGTACGCATGTCCGGGTTCCTCGCGGCTCGGCTCGCAATGGCATTATTGAATCACGACGCTCAAAGAGGATTGTGTCGATCTGATTCTTGGGCTGGCAATTAGTGTCGACCTTTCGCGTTTGAAAGCAGGATCTGCTGTCCACGGAGGCGGTTGCGGCGCACTCCGTCAGAACCAGGCCTGAATGCCGAGATTGAACCGTGTCGAGTCGTTGTCGTCGCCCTCAACCTTGGCGAATTCGGACGTGTTGCCGAAGCTGCGATCCCATACGATGCCCACGTACGGCGTCACCCTGCCGGTCAATCCATACATCAGCCGTACGCCGAACGACATGTCTGACAGACCCGATCCCGTGCCGGTCGCTTCATCGTTCTCGCGATGCGCGTTGATCTCCAGGTCCGGCACCAGCATCAGTCTCTGCGTCAGCGCCAGCTCGTACTCGGCCTTCAGTCGCAGGCCGGCACGACCCGATTCGCCGACGAACACCGCTGCGTCCACATCGATGCCGTAGGGCGCCGTACCTTCGAAGCCGACGACGGCCCAAGTACGGGAAGGGTTCGGCCGATAATCGTGGCGAGCGCCGACCTTGAAATCCCAGTGCGGCGCGATCGCCCGACGCCAGCCAGCCTGGAATTCCGCCTCCTCCCACGACCCGTCCGCGTGTTCGCTTTCGGACTTGAACCACAGCTTGTTCAGGTCGTGCCCAACCCAGCCTTCGGCCTCGAATACCACGCTCGGGTCGCCGTCGCGATCGCGAAACTCTATACGATCGAAGGTCAGCATGCCGACCCGCGGGTCGTCGTCACCGCCGGCCAATGCGGTCGCGGCAAGGCCGGGGAGAAGCAGAGTGGATGCAACAGTAATGACGTCTTTCATCATTATCTACCTACGCTACGCGCACTTCGCGCATCATTCCTGGCATGTGATAAAGCAAGTGACAGTGGTAAGCCCAGCGGCCGTAAGCGTCCGCGGTAACCAGATAGCTGATCTTGGCGCCGGGCTGAACGATCACCGTGTGCTTGCGCGGGATGTAGTCGGGGTCGTCCGTTTCGAGTTCGCTCCACAGACCGTGCAGATGAATCGGGTGGGTCATCATCGTGTCATTGACCAGCGTGATCCTTACCCGCTCGCCGTATCGCAAAACGAGTGGTTCAGCATCGGCAAACTTGAGGCCGCTGAACGACCACATGTAGCGGCTCATGTTGCCGGTCAGGTGTAATTGGATTTCGCGTGTCGGCTCGCGCCGGTCTGCGGTACGGCTGTAATTGCACAGGTCGGCGTAGGTCAGCACGCGGCGGCTGAATCGCGCCTGATGTTCGCGCAGGCCGACGCCCGGGTCATTCAATCCGCTTTGCGGAACCTCGGCGCGCATGTCGACGTGCGGACCAAAGTCGTTAAAGTCGTGGACGATGGCAGCCGTGCTGCCGAAGCCGGCTTTGGCGAGCGTCGACGCCGCCGCGGCGTGCGCACTGTGGTCCATACCGCCGCCCATTGAATGCGCACTGTGATCCATGCCGCCGGCGCCGTGGTCGCCGTGCGCCATCCCCATGTCGCGATGGCTCAATATCGGGCGCGGATCGAGCGCCGGGACGGCGGCTTCCAGCGCCGCGCGCGCCGCCAGCGTGCCGCGCGCATAGCCACTGCGGTCGATGCTCTGTGCGAACACGCAGTAGGCGCTGTCGGCGTCGGGCTCGACGATCACGTCGTAGGTTTCGGCGACGGCGATGCGAAAGTCGTCGACGGTCACCGGGTCGATGTTCTGTCCGTCCGCGGCGACCACGCGCATCTTGAGGCCCGGTATCCGGACGTCGAAGATCGTCATCGCCGCCGCATTGATGAAGCGCAGGCGGACTCTTTCGCCCGGCGCAAACAGACCGCGCCAGCCTTCGGCGGGCGTCACGCCGTTCATCAGGAACGTGTAGATGGCACCGGTGACGTCGGCGATGTCGCGATCGCTCATGCGCATCTGGTTCCACATCTCGCGATCGCGCCAGGTGTGCGCGACGCCCTTGTCGCGGATTTCGCGCCAGAGGTCCGCCGCGGTGCGTTCGCTGACGTTGTAGAAGTGGCTCGCCTTCTTGAGCGTGGCGTAGATGTCCTCCGGCGCTTCGTCGGACCAGTCCGACAGCACGATCACGTGTTCGCGGTCGTAGGCGACCGGGTCGGCATCAAGGGGTTCGATGACGATCGCACCGTAGAGTCCCGTCTGCTCCTGAAACCCGGAGTGGCTGTGGTACCAGTACGTGCCGTTCTGTCTGACGTCGAAGGCGTATTTGAAGGTCTCGCCGGGCCGGATACCGGAGAAACTCATCCCGGGCACGCCGTCCATCTCGCTCGGCAGGATCATGCCGTGCCAGTGGATCGAGCTGTCGTGGTGCAGGGCGTTGCGCACGCGCAAGGTCACGCGATCTCCCTCACGCCAGCGCAGGGTCGGTCCGGGGAGACTGCCGTTGACCGTGGTTGCAAGCCGTTCCGTGCCGGTGAAATTCACGCGCTGATGACCGATGTTCAGGTCGAACTGCGTCCCGCGCAGCACGGGCGAGCCCCGGGTCATCGCGGCAGCCGTACGTGCGACGGCGCCAGAGACACCGAGAGCCGACAGCGCGGCGGCAGCAGACAGTCCGGTCACGAAGCGCCGACGGCCGGGCAGTGCGGGCGAGTTGGACGTTTCTGGAGCGAAGCGATTGCTCATCCTGTTAACCCAATGCCTGGGACACGAGAGCGAAACGTCGCACGCTGTTTCGGCTGCTTGGCCACTTGCCGCGCGTCATCAACAGGCCCCGATCGACTTGTACAAGACCGCAGGACGCCAAACACGCGGTCAGCTTTCGCTCGTTGGCGGGAACGTCCACGCGCACAAAACCGCTGCTGGTGGCGAGCAGTGACCGAAGCAGCGCCTGCGCCAGGCTTTCGTCCGGCGCCACGACAGGGCCGATCGTCTCGTCCATTGGATCGGAGACCTGCACGTGCAGATAGAGTTTCTCCCGGACGTGATCGAGCAGCATCAGAACCATCACGAGACCGCGCATCACGTCGATCGACGAGATCCGCGATTTGCTGACTGCCTTCGTTTGTGTCAGCGGTTTTGCTGGGGTCGCCGCTACGGCTCGTGCTACGCCCATCTGCGTATCACCATCTGGGTCGATTTGTAGGGATAGCCTACGTTTCGGCTGGAGTATTTTCTGCCGTTTCCCCGGGGTCCCGGCGTCAGATATGCCGAACTGCCGCCTTGCTCAGCAGATCTGCCCGCGACCCCGGTGCCGCGGTCGCTTGTCGAATGCGATGCCGCCAAGTCGACCTAATCTGACAGTAAATTTCGTGAACCCTGCGTCAAAGAGCAGATGCCGCACGCTGATGCCTGATCTAATAACGTCCGGGGTCAACCGTCATACCCGCGAAAGCGGGAATCGATGAGTGCTTAAGGCCCGCGGGCTCCCGCTTTCGCAGGAGTGACGGGAATCGAATCGTCGCTGGTCGCGGTACGCAGTTTTTCGAGCGTCCGTCCCTGGAGGTCTGCCGATGAGTAAGATTCGACTGCTGCTGGCTGTGCTATTGAGTGTCGCGTCGATGGCATCGCTCGCGCATACCCGGCTCGTGGAATCGCTGCCGGCCGACGGTGCGGTACTCGAGCGGAGCCCTGGCAGCGTGGCATTGAAGTTTTCCGCCGCGGTGCGCATCGTTCAGCTGAGGTTGGTCGATAGCAGCGGCAGCGCCATTGAACCCATCGGGCCCGACTCGCGCGGCCCGGCGTCTGATTTCAAGATCGCCTTGCCTGCCTTGCCGTCTGGCGATTACGTGCTCGACTGGTCGGTCATGGGCCAGGACACGCACAAGGTAAGCGGTTTGCTTCGCTTTACGATACGGGCGGGACAGTGATCAACCGGTTTGCCTGATGGACCTCGATGTCTGGACGCTCAACACCGTCTTCAGCAAGTGGCTGATCTACGGCGCCTGTGCCGCGGCGATTGGTGGCCCTGGCATTGCAGCCCTGCTACTGGTCGACGGATCGACGCGTCCACGCGTACGCACCGTGCTGCGATACACCGGAATCGGCTGCGCGGTCGGTCTGCTGGCCGTAGCCGCCAACTTCTTTCTGCAGGTCGGTGCCTTTGCCGATAACGGGCTGAAGGGGCTCTTCGACGCCGGCATTATGGTCCTGCTATGGCAGACAGCCATCGGCGACGCACTGACCTGGCGAGTTCTCGGCTTTTCCGCATTACTGTTCTTGTCGCTCGTCGTGTTGCGCTGGCCGCAGAGTCTCGCCAGTACAGCGGGCCGCTGGACCGTCTCGCTGAGCGTCCTCGCCGGTATCGGCCTGATCGGTACCTCCTATGCAGCGATCGGACACAGCGCGGAGCATGGCCTCGGCGCTCGCCTGTTGGTCGTCGTTCATGTGCTGGGCGTGATGTGGTGGATCGGCGCGCTGGTACCGCTTTGGCTTGCCTGCAGTGCGATGCCGGTCGTCGACTTGCGCGTTCTGATGCACCGTTTCGGGCAGTTCGCGGCCGCGGTACTCTTCGCGCTCCTCGCCTGCGGTGTAACCCTGCTCGTGCTGTTTCTGCGCTCGCTTGACGAGATGTTCACGACGCCCTACGGTCTCGCGCTCAGTGCAAAGACAGGCGTCGTATTTCTGTTGTTGGGGCTCGCTGCCTTGCACAAGTGGCGGTTCGTGCCGCGACTCATCGCGCCCGCCGCGGCGCTGAGGCTGAAGACCTCGATCGGCATCGAGTTCGTGCTTGCGGCGCTGATACTCGCGCTGTCTGCCGTTCTGTCGACGGTGCTTGGGCCTGCGGGCCTGGCTTGATGTACGGCGCCGGGCCGATACCCAGGAGGTCTCGCGGACTTTTGTGCGCTTTGGGGGCGCAAAACCGCACATCCTGCCGAATGGCGCCGCGCAACGGCAAAAAAATCCCCGTCGGTTTGGATACTGTTTCAACGTCGGGGGCCAGTCGGCAGCCGATCCCTCATGGGGAATACGCAGGACTGACCTGCATCCCATGGATACCGCATCAGGTGCGGCAGGGTGGAGCAACCGTGACAATGAGCCTGACGTATACAACCCTAGAGGTAATGCAAAGATGACCGCAGGAAAACCATTCCGCAGGATCATGCTGGCCAGCGTCATTGGCGTCGCGAATATGCAGTTTTTTGCGATGACAGCCGTCGCGCAAGGCGATCAAGGCGAGCAGGCCATCGAAGAAGTCATCGTCCTTTCCCAGAAGCAGCCTTATCGAGGTGACGTGCCGCTCAAATCGCTGCCGCAGCAGGTGCAGGTCCTGGAGAGTGATTTGCTCGTGAATCTGGGGGCAACCGATCTTCAGAGCGCGCTCGACTTCGCCGGCGGCGTGGCCCGACAGAACAACTTCGGCGGCTTGTGGGATGCTTTTGCTATCCGTGGTTTCGTCGGTGACGAGAACCTGCCGTCCGGCTACCTGATCAATGGCTTCAGCGGCGGCCGGGGCTTCAGCGGAACCCGCGATTCGGCGAACATCGACAGGATCGAAGTTCTCAAGGGACCCGGTTCGGCGCTCTACGGCCGCGGCGAGCCCGGCGGGACGATCAATATCATCACGAAAAAGCCGCAGTTCGAGCAGGAAGGCTATATGGCGGCGTCGGCTGGCAGATGGGACATTTACCGCACCGAGGCAGATTTCACCTCCGGCCTGACCGAGAATGTCGCGTTTCGCATCAATGGCGCATACGACAACGCTGAAAGCTTTCGCGACGAGATCGATTCGGAACGGCTGTCGCTGACGCCGTCGGTGCTTGTCACGCTGGGGAGCAGGGCGTCCGTCATCTACGAACTGGAGTACCTGGACCAGCGAAAGTACTTTGATCGCGGTATCGTGGCAATCGACGGTGACCCGAAGGTCCTGCCGGTCTCGCGTTTCCTCGGTGAACCCGGTGACGGGCCGATGCAAGTCGACGCCCTGGGCCATCAGCTCACCTTCCAGTACGAGCTGAACAGCGACTGGTCGCTGCTCGGCGGCCTGGGTTACAGGTCCTCGTCGCTGGAAGGCGTTTCATCCGAAGCAGAACTGACAGGAGGACGCCAGCTTCTCGACGACGATGGCGAAACCCTGGTCCGGCAGCAGCGCGGAAGGAACTACGACGCCGATGACCTGTCCGGGCGCATGGAATTGACCGGCACTTTCGACACCGGCCCGGTGACCCATCACCTGCTGGTCGGTACCGATGCCTACGATTACGAACTCGACTCCGTCCAGGATCGTTGGCGTGTCTCGGCCGGCACTGGCGACACAACCTATTCCGTCAACGTCTTCAATCCACTATACGGCCAGGTGGCACCGCCGCGCGGCACTATCGTCGATCAGCTTGAAAAACAGGAGGCTTGGGGCCTCTACGTACAGGACCAGATCGATCTCACCGAGCAGTGGAAAGTCCTCCTGGGCGTACGCTACGACGATTTCAATCAGGATATCGATTTCCGCCTGAGCGATACGGCGTCGTCGCAGTCTCAGACCCAGACCAGCCCTCGCGCGGGCATCGTATTCGAGCCGACGCAGAATCTCAGCTTCTACGCCAGCTATGCCGAAGGGTTCCGGCCCAACAGCGGGGCGGACTTCTCAGGCTCGGCGTTCGATCCGGAAGAAAGCAAGTCCTACGAAGTCGGCGCGAAGTTCTATGCGCTCGAGGACCGCTTCAGTGGTACGGTCGCGTTCTTCACGATGGAGAAGAACAATGTAATTACGGCGGATCCGGTCAACGCGGGCTTCTCCGCTGCGCTCGGCGAAGCGGAGAGCGAAGGCGTCGAAATCGACCTCACCGCGCAGGTCACCGATACGTTGAACGTGATGTTCAATTACGCCTACGTTAAGGCGGAAACATCCAACGACGTGATCAACGTGGATTGGGGCGTCGAAGTGCCCGCGGGCAGCCCGCTGATCAACGTGCCGGAAAATAGCGCCAACCTGGTTGTCGTGAAGAACCTCGCGATCGCCGGGTTGCCCGCGATTCTGGGCATGAGCGTGAACTACGTCGACGAGCGGCTCGGCGAGACGATCGATCTGGACTACTACCTGCCCGAATACACGCTGGTCAACCTGTTTGCCTCTTACGACCTGACGGAAAAGCTGCGGATCTCGGTCAATCTCGACAACATCACCGACGAGAAGTACTACGTGAGCTCGTATCACAAGTGGTGGACCACGCCCGGTGCGCCGTTCAGCTATATGGTGAGCGTGAACTACCGACTGTAGGATTCTCAGTCCCCTGGACTGGCCGGCAGGAGTGTTTCTGCCGGCCTTTTTTGGGAAATGCAGACACATTCAGTCAAGGCGAGGAGTGAAACAACGAAGTCAATCGGAGATCGCGTCTTCCGCCACGCTTCGCTCGCGGGCCTCGCGATGACGGGGTAGCCCTGGAGTCTCGCGGTGACCAAAGTAATCCTATGGAGCTCGCGATGACGTTGGCATTGAGAGTCCTCCCGAATGAAGGTAAGACAAGCCAGTCTCAAAGTTCACTACACCCTCGGCGTCGTGGTCGCTCTGTTTGCGGCGACGCAGGCAATCACCGGCATGGCGATTTCGTGGCGCTGGGATCTGGCGCAATTCCTTTCGCCTTCATCGATGATCAGCACCGAGACTGCGACGCCGGTCGGCCTGAGCGAACTATTCCGGACTGCAGGCACGCAGCTCCCGCCGACCTCGGCTACGCGCGTCTTCTTTCCGCATGACGATGATGGCGTCTATCTCTTTCAGCTCAGCACCGAGGCCGGCGTCCGCTACGCCGCGGTCGATCCCGCCGATGGCCGGGTATTGAAGTTCGGAGATCGCTGGGCTTTTCCGGTCGAAGCGGCGCTTCACCTCCACACGCAACTGCTATCCGGAAGGGCAGGCTACATCCTGGTGCTGCTGACTGGTTTGCTGCTCACGGTGATGGCGGTCACCGGCATCGTTTTCTGGTGGCCACGCGGCGGCAATTGGCGATCGAGGCTGGTCGTCAACGTCCGTCATCCGGTCAAGGTGGTGATCCGCAGCCTGCACCGTACGACCGGTATCTGCCTGTCGCCCCTGGTGCTGATGATGGCCATCACCGGCGTGATCCTGGCTGGAGAGCTGATCGTCACCGTTGCCCCGGGCAGCCAGCGCGCCGCTGTGCGATACGAGCCCATACGTGAGGAACGGATCGCTGATATCGTCGGCAAGGCGATCGCGCGGTTCCCGCAAAGTCGCGTAAGAGACATCAGATTCGTCAGCGGCGGACCCGCGACCGTCCAGCTCTGGGAGCCGGGAACCGAGCGCTGGTCCCTGCACCGCGTTGTCATCGACGCTGAGCGAACCCATGTCATCGACGTCAACCCGTCCGCCGACAACGACGCTTTGTGGATGGTGCTGCTGCCGTTTCACACCGGCAGCGCATTCGGGCTCGGCGGGAGGATCGTAATTACCGCCGTCGGATTCGGACTCGTGCTGCTGACGACAATGGGACTCGTGCTGTGGTTTACGAAACCAGGCAGATCGCGTAAACGCGCCGCGGCCACCGCTGCGGCTTCGCCTGCAGGCGGGCGCGCCTCCGTGCGCGCAGGCACGCCGAAGTAGAGAGCAATCTGCCGTTTGCCATACGATTTTGATAGTTAATGTCGGCCTGTCCGACGCAAAGAGCACGTGCCTGCCGGTCGTCTCCATTACTCTGGGCCGAAGTATTCAGGACCAGTGCTTGCACCTGAGACCACCATCGCGAGGACGTCCGAAAGATGAGCACGTTCAGACCCAGATTCATCACCTTCGACTGCTACGGCACGCTGATCAACTTCCGCATGGCCGACATGGCGCGGCAACTGTTCCCGGACCGCATTTCGGCCGAAAGCATGGTGCGGTTCATCAAGGACTTCGCCGCCTACCGGCTCGACGAAGTGCTCGGCGCCTGGAAGCCGTTCAAGGACGTCGTTCACAACTCGGTCGAACGCAGCTGCAAGCGCTGGAATATCGAGTTTCGGCCCGAGGAAGCGGTGCAGATCTACGAAGCGGTGCCGACCTGGGGTCCGCACGCCGACGTGCCGGAGCCGCTGTCCAGGATAGCAAAAGAAATTCCGCTGGTGATCCTCTCCAACGCCTCGAACGCCCAGATCCACAAGAATGTCGACAAGCTCGGTGCACCGTTCCATGCCGTGTACACCGCCGAACAGGCGCAGGCGTACAAGCCGCGACTACAGGCGTTCGAGTACATGCTCGACAACCTCGGCTGCCGTCCGGATGAGATCCTGCACGTGTCGTCCAGCTTGCGCTACGACCTGATGTCGGCCGATGACATCGGCATCAAGCACAAGGTCTTCGTCGCGCGCGGTCATGAGCCGTCGACGCCACATTACAATTATCAGGAGATCAAGGACATCGGTAGATTGCCGGCCGTCGTCGGCCTGTGATGTCGAGATGAAGTTCGAGTCCTACTGGCTGGATACCGCGCCCGTGTTCACGCGCGGCGTCGCCGATGATGCTGCGTCGCGTTGATGTCGCCGTCTGTTCGGCGGCCGCGCGCGGTTCGCGGTGTCGAACGCGCAGTCCGATCGGCAATGCGGCGAGATTCTTCGTGGCGCGCTCGGACAATTGTCTCCCGAGCTCGCCGATGTCGGTAGCGGTTCCGTCGACACCGGGCCTGTTACGGCAAGCCCTGGTTCCTGCCCGCGGTCGGTGCGTACTACCGGCTGCAGGACATCCTGGAGTGAGACGCGCCAAGGGAAGGCGAGAAACGGAGCGAACTGAATGCGATCTGACTGGCCGGACAATGCAACGCTCACGCGCCGTGTACTGCTGAAGCGCCTCCTGGCGAGTGGCGTCAGCGCGTCGTTTGCCAGCACGCTGACTCTGCCACGGATGGCGGCCGCGCTGGCCAACACGGTGCAACCCGCGGCTAAGCCGCGACGCGGCGGCCGTATTCGCGTCGCCAGCACTTCGAGTTCGACCGCCGACACGCTCGATCCGGCGCGGGGCTCGCTGTCGACCGACTACGCGCGGCACTACATGGTCTACAGCGGCCTGACGCAGTACGACAGCGCGTTGGGGGCCCAGCTTGCATTGGCCGAGTCGATTGAATCGGACGATCAGACCCTGTGGACGATCAAACTGCGCCGCGGTGTCGAGTTCCACGACGGCAAGCCGCTCGAGGCCGCGGACGTCGTCTACTCGTTGCTGCGCCACAAGGATCCGGCGACGGCGTCAAAGGTCGGGCCGGTGGCCGCGCAATTCGCCGAGATACGAGCCACCGGACCGGACGAAGTGCAGGTCCGTCTGCACGGCGCCAACGCGGACCTGCCGGTGATCCTTGCCGATTCGCATTTCGTCATAGTCCAGGATGGCACCAGGGATTTCCGGAATGCGGCCGGTACGGGGCCGTACCGCGTCAAGGAGTTCACGCCCGGCGTTCGCACGGTTGGCTTGCGTAACGAGAATTACTGGAAGCCGGGCAAGCCCTACCTCGACGAGATCGAGCTGATCGGTATCCCGGACGAAACCTCGCGCGTCAACGCGTTGCTCGCTGGTGACGTACATCTGGTCAACGCGGTAGATCCGCGGTCGACGCGCCGTATCCGTGCTGCAGCAGGGCACGACGTGCTCGAAGTCGAATCGGGACTCTACACTTCCCTGGTCATGCGCCAGGACAGCCATCCGACCAGCAATTCGGACTTCGTGCTGGCGATGAAGTATCTATTCGACCGCGAACTGGTGAAGCGCGCGCTGTTCCGCGGCTACGGCATGCTCGCGAACGACCATCCGGTGCCGCCGAACCATCCCTACTATGCTGCGGAGCTGCCGCTGCGCCCGTACGATCCCGATCGCGCGCGATTCCACTTGCAGCGCGCCAGCCTGAGCGGTTTGCGCCTGCCGGTGTTTGCGTCGCCTGTTGCCACCGGCTCGGTCGACATGGCTGCCCTGCTGCAGCTCGCTGCCGCCGAAGTCGGTCTCAAACTCGGCGTCAACCGCGTGCCGTCCGACGGCTACTGGTCGAACCACTGGATGAAGCATCCGCTCAGCTTCGGCAATACCAATCCACGGCCGACGCTGGATCTGTTGTTCAGCCTGTTCTACAAGTCGGACGCACCGTGGAACGAATCGGGCTGGCGCAACGAGCAGTTCGATCAGCTTCTGCTGGCCGCGCGGGGCGAAGCCGACGAGGTCAAGCGCAAACAGATGTACGTCGACATGCAGGTCATGATCCACGAGCAATGCGGCGTCGGCATTCCGATGTTCATCAGCCTTATCGACGGCTTTGACCGACGTCTGAAGGGTCTCGGTCCAATTCCAATCGGCGGCCTGATGGGATACTCCTTCGCCGACTACGTCTGGCTGGACGCCTGAGCCGGTGCGCCCATGACCGATTTGAACGGAGAATTGCAGCCATGAACAGCATGCTGATGCTGGTCCTCAAGCGAATCGGCGCTGCGTCGGTGACACTGCTGCTCGTGTCGATGGTCGTCTTCACGATAACCGGCCTGTTGCCCGGCGACGCGGCGCAGGAACTGCTCGGGCAGAGTGCGACGCCGGAGGCGGTGGCCGCGCTGCGCGCCGAACTCGGTCTCGACCAGCCGGCCCATCTGCGCTACTTGTACTGGCTGGCCAGCCTGCTCACCGGGGAACCAGGGCAGTCTTTGGCGAATAACATGCCGGTAGGAGAGCTGATTGCCAATCGCCTGCCGCGGACCTTGTTGCTGGCCGCAATTACCGCGGTCATCGCGGTTCCACTGGCGCTGTCGATTGGCATCGTCTCTGCGATGAAAGCCGGTACGCGGCTCGATCGCGCGCTCAACGTCACGACACTGTCGATGGTTGCGGTGCCGGAATTTCTGGTCGCCACGATCGCGGTGCTGATCTTTGCCGTCAAGCTGAACTGGTTGTCGGCGCTGTCCTACGCGCGGCCCGACGCCAGCCTTGGTGAATTTCTGCGCGCCTACGCGATGCCGGTCATGACGCTGTGCTTCGTGATCACGGCACAGATGGCGCGCATGACGCGCGCTGCGGTGATCGACCAGCTCAATCAGTCCTACGTTGAAATGGCGGTGCTCAAAGGCGCGCGTCCGACGCGTGTCGTGCTGCGTCACGCACTGCCGAACGCGGTCGGACCAATCGCGAACGCGATGGCGCTGAGCCTGTCGTACCTGCTCGGCGGCGTGATCATCGTCGAAGTGATTTTCAACTATCCTGGTGTCGCCAGCCTGATGGTCGACGCCGTGACGAACCGCGACATGCCGCTGCTGCAGGCCTGCGCAATGATTTTCTGCTTCGCCTATCTCGTCCTGGTCCTGCTGGCCGACATCGCGGCGATTGTTTCGAATCCCAGACTGCGACATTGAGGTGGCTGCGACCATGAAATCCATTGCCAGCAAACCGCTCACGATGCCAGCGGAGAAGGTACTGCCAAAGCGCGGGGCGAACCTGCGCCGCGCCCTTGGGGGATTGGGCGTGTCCGGCCTGGTCGGGCTCTCGCTGGTCGTGTTCTGGCTGCTGATCGCCGTTATCGGGCCCTTCGTCGCCCCTTACGAAGTCGGCGCGATCGTCGCGTATGAAGTCTTCGAACCGGTCAGCGCGGCGTATCCGCTTGGAACGGACTATCTCGGCCGCGACGTGCTGAGCCGGATCCTCCTCGGCGCGCGCTTCACGATCGGGCTCGCCTTTGCCGCCGCGCTGTTCGCCGGCATCGCCGGCACCGCGCTGGCCCTGTATTCCGCGGTCAGCGGACGGCTGGTCGACGAGTTGCTCAGCCGGCTGATGGACACGCTGATCTCGATTCCGAGCAAGATCTTCGCACTCGTCATGGTCGCGGCCTTTGGTTCGTCGCTGCCGCTGCTGCTGCTGATCACGGCAGTGAGTTATACGCCGGGCGCGTTCCGCATCGGGCGAGCGCTCGCCGTCAATATCAACGCGATGGATTTCGTGCAGGTCGCGCGCGCACGCGGGGAAGGGCGTGGCTATCTCGCGGTTGCCGAAATCCTGCCGAACATGATCCACCCAATGCTGGCGGACATCGGCTTGCGCTTCGTCTACGTCGTGCTGCTGTTGAGCAGCCTCAGCTTTTTGGGCCTCGGCGTGCAGCCGCCGGACGCCGACCTCGGTTCGCTCGTTCGCGAGAATATTTCCGGTCTGCCGGAGGGCGCGCCGGCCGTACTGATGCCGGCGCTGGCGATCGCGACGTTGACCGTCGGCGTCAACCTGCTGATCGACAGTTTGCGCGGCCGCGCCCGCAATCCCGGGGAGGGTGCCTGACATGGAGGACCGCGTTCGAGTCAGGGACCTGCGTGTAACCGCGAGGGATGCACAGGGCCGCAAGACGGCCATCGTCCGCGGCGTCAGTTTCAGCATTCCGCCGGGCGAAGTGCTCGCCCTGATCGGCGAGTCCGGTTCGGGCAAGACGACGATCGCGCTGGCGCTGATGGGCTATGCGCGCGCCGGCTGCCGCATCGATGGCGGTTCGATCATGCTCGGCGACACGGACGTCACCGCACTCGGTACCGAACAGCTGTACGCGCTGCGCGGCCGCCGCGTCACGTACGTGGCGCAGAGCGCCGCTGCGTCGTTCAATCCGTCCCGGACGATCATGAACCAGGTCATCGAGTCGGCCCTGCTGCACGGCCTGATGAACCGCGCCGACGCACAGAAGCGCGCTCGAGAGCTGTTTCGCGCGTTGGCGCTGCCCGATCCGGACCACATCGGCGATCGTTATCCGCACCAGTTGTCGGGCGGTCAGTTGCAGCGCGCGATGGCCGCGATGGCACTGATGACCGATCCGGAACTGGTGATTTTCGACGAGCCGACGACGGCGCTCGACGTCACGACGCAGATCGACGTATTGCGTGCGTTCAAGCGCGTGATCCGCGAGCGCGGCACGACTGCGGTTTACGTCTCGCACGATCTCGCGGTCGTCGCGCAGATGGCGGATCAGATCGTCGTGCTCAATCAGGGCGAGGTCCGTGAGACCGGCGCGACCGAGCAGATTCTCAAGGCGCCGGCCGATGCCTATACGCAGTCGCTGATGGCCGCGGCGCGGCCCGCGCCGCGCCAGGTCGAGGTACAGACACAGCCGGCGCCACTGCTTGAAGTGAGCGGCCTTATCGCCGGTTATGGCAAGGTCGACAGTCGGGGAATGCCCGAGAAGCCGATTCTCAAACACATCGATCTGCGCATTGACCGTGGCGCCACCTTGGGCGTGATCGGTGAATCGGGCTCGGGCAAGTCGACGCTCGCACGCGTGATCGCGGGTTTGCTGCCGCCTGCGCAAGGCAGCGTCAGCCTCGACGGCGAAGCGCTCCCGCCGACCCTGAAAGGCCGTACGCGTGAACAGTTTCGCCGCATCCAGATCGTGTTCCAGAACGCCGACACGGCACTGAACCCGGCGCACACGGTCGGTCGTGTGCTGGGGCGGCCGCTGCAGTTCTACCACGGCCTGCGTGGACCGGCGCAGACAGCGCGCGTCGCCGAGCTTCTCGAGCTCGTCAAGTTGCCGGCGGCCGTCGCAACGCGCCGCTGCGGCGAGTTGTCCGGCGGGCAGAAGCAGCGCATCAATCTCGCGCGCGCGCTGGCGGCGGAACCTGAGTTGATACTTTGTGACGAGGTCACGTCGGCGCTCGATACTGTCGTCGGCGCGGCGATTCTCGACCTGATGGCCGAGTTGCGTCAGCGCCTCGGCGTCTCGTACCTGTTCATCAGCCACGACATTTCGACGGTGCGCGCGATCTGCGACGACATCGTCGTGCTGTACGACGGCACCAAAGTGGAACAAGGCAGCAAGGACAACTTCCAGGCGCCGCCTTTCCATCCGTATACCGAACTGCTGATCGCGTCGGTCCCCGAGCTCGAACGCGGGTGGCTCGAAAAGGCCGGCGTGTCGCAGACGCCGCCGTTGATCGCGGCGGACACCGGCGAGGCCACACTGTGTCGATTCCTCGACCGTTGTCCGGTACGTATCGACGGACTGTGCAATACAGGGGCGCCGCCTCGGGTTATGCTGCCCCACGGCAACGAAGTGCTCTGCCATCATAGCGCCGCCGAGTTACGACAGTGGCAGGATCATCAGCGCGTCCCGGCAGAGGCAGTGCGATGAGCGCAGCTGCCGGTGGATCGGCCGATACTGAAAGCGTGCCGCAGACCGCCCTATCAACACCACGCCGCCTGACCTGACCGGACACGTGTCGACACCGCCAATCCGCCAGGAGCACGATTTGCTCGGCGTACGCGAGGTGCCCGCCGAGGCCTACTACGGCATTCACACGCTGCGCGCGCTGGAGAATTTTCCGATTACTGCGACGGCGATTTCGATCTACCCGGAGCTGATCCAGTCGCTGGCTTGTATCAAGCAGGCTGGTGCATTGGCCAACCGCGATCTCGGTCTGTTGGACCCGACGCGCGCCGATGCCATTGTCAGCGCCTGCGATTTGCTGCGTGCGGGCAAGTATCACGAGCAGTTCGTCGTCGACGTGATCCAGGGCGGCGCCGGGACGTCGACGAACATGAACGCCAACGAGGTCATTGCGAATATCGCACTCGAGCAGCTCGGCCGTCCCAAAGGCGACTACGCCTGGTTGCACCCAAACGAACACGTCAACCTCAGTCAGAGCACGAACGACGTCTACCCGACCGCGCTCAAACTCACGGCCTGCCTCGGCATCGATGGCCTGCGTGAAGCGATGTCCGTACTGCAGGGCGCATTCGCCCATAAAGCCGCCGAGTTCCGCGACATCCTGAAAATGGGCCGCACGCAGCTCCAGGACGCGGTGCCGATGACGCTCGGCCAGGAATTCGGTACCTACGCCGTGATGCTCGGTGAAGACGTCGCACGGCTCGACGAAGCGACGCTGCTGATTCGGGAAATCAATCTCGGCGGCACGGCAATCGGCACCGGGATCAACTCGCATCCGGACTACGCCGCGCTCGTTTGTCGGTACCTGTCGGAGATCAGCGGGATCGCCCTGATCACGGCGTCGGACCTCGTCGAAGCTACACAGGATTGCGGCGCCTTCGTGCAGCTGTCCGGCGTGCTCAAGCGGATCGCGATCAAACTGTCCAAGACCTGCAACGACCTGCGCCTGCTGTCGAGCGGACCGCGTGCCGGTCTCAACGAAATCAACCTGCCGGCGGTCCAGGCTGGGTCGAGTATCATGCCGGGCAAGGTCAATCCAGTCATCGCCGAGGCGGTCAACCAGGTGGCGTTCGAGGTCATCGGCAACGACGTCACGATCAGTTTCGCCGCCGAAGCCGGGCAGTTGCAGTTGAACGCCTTCGAACCGATCATCGCGCACAGCCTGTTCAAGAGCGTGATGCACCTGCGCAATGCCTGTACGATGCTGGCCGAGAAGTGCATCAGCGGAATCACCGCGAACCGCGACCTGCTGCCTGCCCAGGTCGAGAATTCGATCGGGCTGGTCACGGCGCTGAGTCCCTACCTCGGTTACGCGCGCGCCACCGAGGTCGCACGCACAGCGCTGTTCAGCGGTCGGCGCGTCTACGATCTCGTCCTGGAATCCGGGCACATGACGAAAGCGCAGCTCGACGAGATTCTGCAGCCCGACAACCTGACCATGCCGAGGCCCGTAGCGCAGACCGGCTGGACTGTGGCGGCCGCCCAGGAAGGAACGAAAGATGGCTGACGCGACGGCCGAACTCGACGACCTGGTAACGCCCCTGGTCGCTTTTCGCCGCGATCTTCACGCCAACCCTGAGCTCGCGTACGAGGAGCATCGTACGGCAAGCAAGATCGAAGCCGCCCTGCGCGCGCTCGAGCTCGATATACATACCGGTATCGGCCGTACTGGGATCGTGGCCAACCTGACTGTCGGCGACTCCGGGCGCGTCATTGGCTTGCGCGCCGATATGGACGCGCTGCCGATCGACGAACAGACCGGCCTTTCCTATGCCAGCCGCAACCCGGGCGTCTTTCACGGTTGCGGGCACGACGGGCACGTCGCGATGCTGTTGGGCGCGGCCCAGTACCTGGCCCGTACGCGACGATTCAACGGCACCGTGCGTTTCATATTCCAACCAGCCGAAGAAGGGCGGGGCGGCGCACGCGCGATGGTCGAGGACGGCCTGTTCGAGCGTTTTCCCTGCGACCGTGTGTTCGCGTTTCACAACTGGCCCGATCTGCCGGCCGGCACGGTATCGACGCGGCCGGGACCGATCATGGCCGCAGCGGACCGGTTCGAAATCGTCGTCGAAGGCCGCGGCGGTCACGCCGCGATGCCGGACAAGACCCCCGACGCGATCCTGGCTGCCAGCGAGCTCGTCGCGCAGCTCAATACTCTGGTGTCGCGTCGCATTCCGCCAACGTCCACTGCGGTGCTGTCAGTGACTCAGATCGCGGGCGGCAGTTCGCACAACGTGCTGCCGCCGGCAGTCCGTCTCGTCGGCACGGTGCGGACCTTCGATACAGCGGTGCAAGACAAGATCGAAGAATCGATGCGGCAGGTCGCCGAAGGCGTAGCGATCGCCAGTGGCACGCGCGTGAAGGTCGACTACAACCGCTACTACCCGGCGACCGTCAACGACGTCCAGGCCACCGACGAGGCCCTGGCCGCGGCGGCAACGGTCGCACACGCGGAACTGGCACCGCAGCCTGCCTTCACGTCCGAAGACTTCGGCTTTATGCTGCAGGTCTGTGAAGGGGCGTACATCTGGCTCGGGCAGGGCCGCGGCAGCGAAGAAGTGGCGCTGCACCATCCCCGTTATAACTTCAACGACGAAATCCTACCGATAGGCATCCGCCTGCACGCCGCGCTCGTCGAACGGCATCTGGCGCCCTGATTCCACTTCGTCGTCCCCGCGATAACGGTATAGGTCGTCATTGCGAGCGGCGAAGCCGCGAAGCAATCTCCTCGTCACCCTCGCGATGACGGTTCTGGTCGTCATTCAAGGACGATCTTGAACTCAGCGCGGATCGATCGCGGCTATCGCGTCGATTTCCACCTGATAGCCGTAATGGAGTTCCGGGACCGGCACGACGGTTCTCGCCGGCTTGATGTCGCCGAGCGTTTCGGCGTAGACCGCATTGAACCGCGCCCAGTTTTCGATGCCGACGATATAGGCGGTGACTTTGAGGAGTCGTGCCGGCGAACTGCCCGCCGCGCGAACGACGGCCAGCAGATTGTCCAATGCCTGCCGCACCTGATCCTCGAACGACAGCTCGGGGGCATGTGTGCCGTCGGGACGGACTGCCAGCTGGCCAGAGACATAGACGCTGCCTCCGCACACCGTGGCGTGGACATAGTGGCCGGCCGGCGCCGGGGCCTTGTCGGCCAGTACGGTTGTGAGATCGGACCGGCTACTCATCACCAGCCTCCGAAGCGCGGCCATGCGGCCTCGATCAGATCGGCACCGTCGCGCACGACGTAGTAGCGGTCGTGTTGTGCGCCGGTCGCGCAGGCATGATTCGGCAGGATGCGGACCCGCGTGCCGATCGGCAGATCGGGCAGCGTGGCTTTGGACCCGGTGCGCAGCGCGATGACGCCGTGTTCCTGATTGGCGTCCACCATCAGCAGGTCCTCGAAGGGTCTGCCGTCCACGTCGCAGACGACGCCGTAACCCTGGTCGACTTCCTGTTTCGCGGTGCCGCGGTCGCGCGACATCGCCATCCAACCGGCGTCGATCAGAATCCACCCCTTGCTGGGCTGGTGCCCGATCACCGTCGCCAGCACCGACAGCGCGATGTCGTCGATCTGACACACGCCGATGCCGGCCATGACCAGATCGAAGAACACGAACACGCCCGCCCTGACTTCGGTGACCCCGCTCAGATCCCGGCTGAAATGTGCCGTCGGCGTCGAACCGACACTGACGACGGGGCAGGGCAATCCCGCTGCGCGGAGCGTTTCGGCGGCCTTGACCGCGCCGGCACGCTCGTTTTCCGCGCATTGCTCGAGCGCCGCGCGGCCCCGGGCGCCGTAGCTGCCGCCGGCGTGCGTCAGAACGCCGCGCAGTTCTGCACCGCCGTCAACGATGGCGCGGCCGATCGCGACGAGACTGGCCGCATCGTCCGGCGCAACGCCGGAGCGATGGCCGTCGCAATCGATCTCGATCAGCGCCGGAATATGAGTGCCCGATCGGCGGGAAGCGTCGGCGACCAGGTGCGCCTGTTCGACCGTATCGAGAATGACGGCGAGATCCACACCGGATTCGCGTAAGGCGAGCACCCGGTCCAGCTTGCCGGGCGCGATGCCGACGGCATAGATGAGGTCGCGCACGCCGGCGGCGGCGAATTGCTCCGCTTCCTTCAGGGTGGACACTGTTGCCGGTCCGGCCTCGCTCGTCATGACCCGGCGTGCCACGTCGACGGACTTGGCCGTCTTGAGATGGGGCCTCAATCCGGGCCCGAGCGCGGCCAGGTGCGACTTCAGTCGCGCGACATTGCGTTCCATCCGGGTCGCGTCGAGCATGAGACACGGCGTGTCGATCGTCTGCAGCGTTGCCGCCGGCCCCGAAGCTGCATGATGTATCGTCGTCAGGCCCTGTTCCTCGCATTCCGTGGGCGCGCGTCGCATCACAAGTAGCTCAGCCAGGGCTTGTTGCGCTTCTCGCGATGCTTGTAGTTCGCGAAGACCTTCGTCGGATAGTACAACGCGACCGCGAGAACGACGGTACCGATCCAGATCCACCAGACCTGGTCGACGCCGAAACGGTCGCCCTGGTTGGCGCCGAAGACGGCATACAGGACCGTATACGCCGCCAGCAAAACGTAAAGATGCAGGATGTAGACGAACATCGGCACCGAGCCGTAGACCTCGATGGCGTCGAGCAGCTTGTTCTCCATCGACTCGAACCAGGCCAACAGGAAGAAGCCGATGCCCAGCGTGATGAGCAGGAAATCGAGCGACGGCGGGTACTTGGTGAAGTTCAGAAACGACATCACGGTCCCGATTGCCGTGTCCTGAACGGACCAGGGCAGGGTCTCGCCGTAGATATTGAAGCCGCGCAGCAGCAGCAGCACCGCCAGACAGGCGAGGCCCAGACCGATCAGGATCTTGCGCCTGGTCAGCATGTCGACGGATCGCGCGTA
>Ga0268386_10000296_pt1 | contig 30356 bp, 25 predicted proteins | sample RVTome_15_FD_200260 | JGI IMG/M metagenome (GOLD analysis project Ga0268386, IMG submission 200260) | Soil microbial communities from uranium-contaminated site in the Upper Colorado River Basin, Wyoming, United States - RVT150D86... ... | reverse complement strand
TTCGTGCGCCACGACGCCGCCCGCGACGACCACGTGGTGGCCGTATTCAATTTCACGCCGGTGGTTCGGCACGCGTACCGCGTCGGCCTGCCCGAGCTGTGCGTGTACCGGGAGGTCCTGAATACGGACGCGAGCGCCTACGCCGGCAGCGGCGTCGGCAATCTGGGAAGGGTGGCACCCGACTCGGAGCCGTGCCACGGGCGGCGCCAATCCGTGCTGCTGGAGCTGCCGCCGCTGGGCGCGCTTTATCTCGCTCCCGAGCGCGCAACATGATGCAGGCGGGTTCCGGCGCCGCCAGCCTGCCGGCGCCTTGCGAATCCGGCGCTGCAGGGCGCCGCGCGGCATGAGCATTCGTTTCGCACGCGGCCACGTGCAACCCGGGCAGCCCGCGCCGCTGGGCTCGACCTGGACCGGCGACGGGGTGAACTTCGCACTGTTCTCCCGGCACGCCGAGTCGGTGGACCTGTGCCTGTTCGACGCGAGCGGCGCGCGCGAGCTGGCGCGCGTCGCGCTGCCGGGCCGCACCGGAGGCGTGTGGCACGGCTTTCTGCCCGCGGCGGGGCCGGGGCTGCTGTACGGGTACCGCGTGCACGGCCGCTATGCCCCCCGCCAGGGCCACCGGTTCAACAAGCACAAGCTGCTGCTCGACCCGTACGCACGGGACGTCGCGGGGTCGCTGCGCTACGGCACGGAAATCTTCGGCTACAGCCTGGGCTCCCCGCAGGAGTGGCGCCAGGAGATCACAGACAGCGCGCCAAGCGTCCCCAAGTCGCGCGTGGCCGATCCCGCGCCCTTCGACTGGCGCGGCGACCGGCGCCCGGAGACGCCCTGGGAGCGGTCCATCATCTACGAGTTGCACGTGAAGGGGTTCACGCGACTGCATCCCGAGCTTCCGCCGCATCTGCGGGGCCGCTACCTCGGCCTCGCGCACCCTGCAGTGGTCGAATACCTGACGCGGCTCGGCGTGACGGCCGTCGAGCTGATGCCTGCGCAGTACTTCGTCTCGGAGCCGGAGCTGGTCGGGCACGGCCTGGTCAATTACTGGGGCTACAACGCGCTCGCGTTTTCCGTCCCGCATCCCGAGTACGCGCTTGCCGATCCCGTGCGCGAATTTCGCGAGATGGTCCGCGCCCTGCACGGCGCGGGCATCGAAGTGATCATGGACGTGGTGTTCAACCATACCGCCGAGGGCGGCGACGGCGGCCCGACGCTGTCATTGCGGGGTATCGACAATCTCAGCTATTACCTGCTGGACCCGGACGACGCGCGTCGCTATGTCAACTGGACCGGCTGCGGAAACACCCTGAACCTCGAGAATCCGGACGCGCTGCGTCTGGTGCTCGACAGTCTGCGCTACTGGTCGGCGGAGATGCACGTGGACGGATTCCGATTCGACCTCGGCACGATCCTGGGGCGGGAGGACGGGGACTTCGTACCCAACGGCCGCTTCTTCAGCGCCGTCCACCAGGACCCCGCGCTCGCCGGCCTGAAGCTCATTGCGGAGCCCTGGGACCTTGGTCCTGGCGGCTACCGGCTGGGCGGCTTTCCGCTCGACTGGGCCGAATGGAACGATCGATTCCGGGACGACGTGCGCGGCTTCTGGCGCAGCGATCCCGGCAGCGTGCCGCGCTTCGCGGGACGGCTGGCCGGGTCCAGCGACATCTTCCGGGACTCCGGGCGTCGCCCGACGGCCAGCGTCAACTTCGTCGCCTGTCACGACGGCTTCACCCTGAATGACACCGTCAGCTATGCGGTCAAGCACAACGACGCGAACCGCGAAAACAACCACGACGGCGACAGTCACGCGGTGTCGTGGAACTGCGGGGTTGAGGGGCCGAGCGACAACCCGGAGGTCCTGCACCGGCGCGACAAGCACCGGCGCAACCTGCTGGCGAGCCTGCTGCTCGCGCAGGGCGTGCCGATGCTGCAGGCCGGCGACGAGTTCGCGCGGACCCAGCGCGGCAACAACAACGCCTACTGCCAGGACAACGAGATTTCGTGGCTGGACTGGCGGTTGGCGCGCAGCAACGAGGCGCTGCTGGAGTTCGTGCGCGGGCTGATTGCCATACGTAGCAAGCACGCCATTTTTCAGCGCACGGACTTCCTGGAGGGGATCCACCGGGAGCAGGCGCACTTCAAGGACGTGAGCTGGTTGCGCCCCGATGGCCGCGAGATGCACGTGGCGGACTGGCACGACGCGGATCTCCGCGCCTTCGCCATGCTGCTCGACAGCACGGGCGCGACGGATGCGCGCGCCGCGACGGGCGGCGACGGCTTCCTGTTGCTCTTCAATTCCGGCTCAACCTCACTCGAGTTCGCCGTTCCTGCTCCGGTCGGAACAGGGACGTGGGAAGTGGTCTTCGACACGAGCCAGGACGCGGCGACTGTGCCCACGGGCGGGTACCGCAAGGGACACGTCTATACCCTTGCCCGGCGCTCGATGGCGCTGCTGGCGGACCGCGGGGCGGCCGCGGTGCCCGTCGCCGGGAAGGCCTGATCCGCTCATGATCGAGTCAGGCCTCATCGAGCGGCTGTGCGACCTGCGAGGCATCGCCCGCGTGTTCACGGATTACCGGGACCGTACCTCGCGTGTGCCCGATGCGACCGTGCTGGCCATCCTCGAAGCCATGGGTCACCGGGTCGACGACGCGGATGCACTGGAGCATGAAGCCCGGCTGCTCGAGGAACTCGACTGGGTCCGCGTGCTGCCGCCGGTGATCGTCCTGCGCGGTGAGCGCCGCGTGCAGTTCACGGTGCTCGCGCCGCTGCTGCCCAGGATCGGCTGGCGCATCGAGCTGGAGGACGGCGGGCTCGCAAGCGGCGAAGTGCTGCCGGAGCGGCTGGCGGTGCTCGGCGAGCGGGGCATGCACGGCCTCTGGTACGTGCGGCTCGCCCTGGACCTGCCCGACGTGGCGCCCGGATATCACCGCTTGGTGCTGGACAAGCACGACGGCACGCAGCTTGCCGCGGCGTCGCTCATCGTCGCGCCGGATCGCTGCCATGAGCCGGAGGCGATCCGCGGTGGACGGCGCCTGTGGGGTCTGGCGCTCCAGCTTTACACGCTGCGCTCGGCGCGCAACTGGGGCATCGGCGACTTCACCGACCTGGCGCGCTTCGCCGAGCGGGCCGCAGCGCTGGGCGCGGACGTCGTCGGCGTGAATCCGCTGCATGCGCTGTTCCCGGCCGACACCCGGCTGGTCAGTCCCTACAGCCCGTCCAGCCGCTATTTCCTCAACGTGCTTTACATCGATCCCGAGGCCGTACCGGAATTTGCGGAGGCGGTGGAGGCACGCCGGCTGGTGTCGACACCGGAGTTTCAGGCGCGTCTCGCCGCGTTGCGGGCGACCGACTTCGTGGATTACGCCGGCGTCACCGCCTGCAAGCTCGAGGTGCTGCGGCTGATCTGGCGGCGCTTTAACCGCAAGGCCAGCCGCGGGCGACGGGCAGCATTCGACGATTTTCTCAATAAAGGCGGCGAAGCGCTGGAAAAGATGGCGCTTTTTCAGCTTCTCCACCAGGGTCTTGCCGCGCGCGGCCTGCACGGCGGCTGGCCCGCCTGGCCTGCGGAGTATAGGAACTCAGATGCGCCCGCGGCACAGGCGGTGCGTGGCGCCGGGCCCGGCGAAGTGGATTTTCACCGCTGGCTGCAGTGGCTCGCGACCGACCAGCTTGCGGCGGCCGAGGAGTGCGCGGGCCGGGCCGGCCTGTCGCTCGGCCTGTACCGTGACCTTGCCGTCGGCGCCGACGGCGGGGGCGCAGAGACCTGGTCGGACCGAGGGCTGTATTGCGCCAGCGCCAGCGTCGGCGCGCCGCCCGATCCGCTGGCGCCGGGCGGTCAGGACTGGGGCATCCCGCCTATGCTGCCCGATGCGCTGCGCGCGCGCGCCTACGAGCCGTTCGTCAGGCTGCTCCAGGCCAACATGGGCCGCGGTGGCGCGCTGCGCATCGACCACGTCATGGCACTCCTGCGCTTGTGGTGGGTACCTGCCGGCCGGCCGTCTGCGGAGGGTGCCTACGTGTACTACCGACTCGACGATCTGATGGCAATCGTCGCGCTCGAAAGCGCGCGCCACGGCTGCCTGGTGATCGGCGAGGACCTGGGCACGGTGCCTGCCGAAATCCGCATCGCGATGCGGGAGTACGGCGTGTACAGCTATCGGGTGTTCTTCTTCGAGAAGGACCAGGTCGGCGGTTGCCGGACGCCGGGCGATTATCCCCGCGAGGCGCTCGCCACGGTCGCGACACACGATCTGCCGCCGCTCGCGAGCTGGTGGAGCGGCTCGGACATCCGGCTGCGCGAGCAGCTCGGGCTGTATCCGGACGCAGGCGTCGGCGCAGCGGAACGAGAGGAGCGAGAGCGCGATCGTCTCCTCATCCTCGATGCGCTCGCCGCCGAAGACCTGCTGCCGCCGGGTGCACGCAGCGCCGACGGCCAGCCCGGCCCGATGACGCCTGCGCTGTCCCGGGCCATCCAGATCTATCTCGCCCGCAGCAACGCGGCTGTCATGGTGGTGCAGCCGGAGGACTGGCTCGGCATGGAATCGCCGGTGAATGTGCCGGGTACCAGCAGCGAGTACCCGAACTGGGCTCGCAAGCTCGACGGCGACTGGGAAGACATGCTCGCGCGCGCCGACGTGCGGGACGTGGCCCAAGCGGTTGCCGCGGCCCGCCGCAGTTGATCCGGAATGCGCGTTGCGCCGAACCCACTCGCCAACCGCGCCTGACGGACGGTTACGGCGGCCTCAGTCATGATACTTAAGATCACAAATCACAAATAATTTATTGATAAGTAACCATTACACTCGCACAGTGGCAGCCGACGGCACGGAGGCCGAGTTGCTGCGTGCGCTGAGGGATGGCGTTGCCGTCGTCACGCCCAACCGGCGCCTGGCCAGACGCCTCCGGCTCGAGCACGCGCGACATCAGCGCTTGCCGAGCTGGCCGACGCCCGACGTCCTGCCGTGGCCCGGCTGGGTGGCGCGCAGCTACACGGAGCTGCGCGACTACGGCGCGCTGACCGCGGCGAGCCCCTGCCTCGACGACGCCCAGTCGACCGTGCTCTGGGAACGTGTGGTCGCGGCGCACCCGGCCGGCCAGCGCCTCCTCATGGCCGCCGGGGCGATCGGCGAATGCCGCGACGCGTGGCGGCTCATCCACGACTGGGAATTGTCGCGGGACGATCTCGCCCGGCGTGCCTCGCCCGACGGCCTCGCCTGGCTGGAGCTCGCAGCGGCCTATCAGGCGCGGCTCGACGCCGCCGGCTTCGTGGATCCTGCCCAGCTGCCCGGCCTGGTGACCGCGCACGCCGGCCTGCTGCCGGGCCAGCTCCGTTTGCTCGGTTTCGATCGCCTTGCGCCCGTGCAGCGGCGCGTGCTGGAGGCGTTCGGCGGGCGGGCGCGTCACACGCAGCTCGCCGCGGTGCCCGGCCGAGTCCAGGCGGGGGGCTTCCCCGATCCGCGCGCCGAGCTGGAGGCGGCGGTCGCCTGGGCGCGCGCCCGGCTCGAAAACAGGCCGGACGCCCGCGTGGCGATCGTCGTGCCGGATCTGCGCGCGCAGGCGCCGATACTCGAGCCGCTGCTGGATGAGGCGCTCGCGCCGGAGCGGCGCCTGCCGGGCGGCGGTGCCCGGCCGCGGCCCTGGAACCTGTCGCTGGGCGATTCGCTGGCCGATACGCCGCCCGTCGCGGCGGCGCTGCTGGCGCTGTCGATGCTGGACGACGAGGTGCCGCTGACGGCGGCCGGCCGGCTGCTGCGCTCGCCGTACTTCGGCGCGGCCCGCGAAGAGGCCGCGGCGCGGGCGAGCGTGGACGCCTGGCTGCGCGACAATGCCGGAGACCGGCTCTCGCCTGCGCGACTGATCGCTGCCGCGCGCCGTGGCGGCCGTGCGGGCCCGTGTCCGCAGCTGGCGGCCGGACTGTCTCGGCTGCTGGACGTGCTGTGGGCCGCGCCGCGGCGGTGCCGGCCCTCGGCGTGGGCAGAGACCTTCGCGCGCGCACTGCAGGCCGCCGGCTGGCCCGGAGAGCAGCCACTCGACAGCGCAGGATTCCAGGCCTCGGGCGCATGGGCGGAGCTGCTCGCGTCGTATGCGCGGCTGGATCCGGTGAGCGGGGCGCTGGCGCCGCGCCAGGCGCTCGCGCTCGCCCGCCGACTCGCCGCCGCGACTCTGTTTCAGCCCGAGACCGGCGAGGTCCCCGTGCAGGTGCTGGGTCTGCTCGAGACGACGGGGCAAAGGTTCGACGCGCTCTGGGTGACCGGGCTGCACGACGGCGTGCTGCCCGCGCCGTTGAGACCGTCGCCCCTGCTGCCGGCGGGCCTGCAGCGCGAACTGGCTATGCCGGGCGCCTGTGCGCGCACGGAGCTGTCGGTCGCGCGGGTCGTGATGGCGCGACTCGCCGCCGCGGCACCGGAGGTCGTGTTCAGCTGGCCGCGGATGCGCGACGACGAGCCGCTGCGGCCGAGCCCGCTGCTGCGCGGGGTGCCCGGGCTCGCCGCCCCGCCGCGGCCCGTGGCCGGCATCGCCGCCGGGCAATTCGCCGCGCGCCAGCTCGAGCTCGTCGCAGACGACCTCGGGCCGCCGCTGCCGCCTGCCGCGGGTGGCGGCACCGGACTGCTGCGCGCGCAGTCTGCCTGTCCTTTCCAGGCCTTCGCGCGCTACCGCCTCGGGGCCGAGCCGCTCGGCATGCCGGCGCCCGGCGTGGATCCGATGCGCCGGGGTCTGCTCCTGCATGCGGCGCTGAAGGTGATCTGGGACGAGCTGCGCAGCCGCTCCTCGCTGGCCGCGCTCGACGCCGCGGGCCGGGCCGCCTGCATCGGGGCCGCCCTGCGCACGGCACGCGCCGAGCTCGGCGATCTGCCCGGCGGCATCGTCGAGCTGGAGCTCACCCAGGCGGCGCGGCAGATCGACGCCCTGCTCGCCAGGGAGCTCGAGCGGCCGGATTTCCAGGTGGAGCAAACGGAGGAATGGCTGCCGATCGTGGCCGGCCCGCTCGCGCTGCACGGCAAGGTGGACCGGGTGGATCGTGTGGCTGGCGGCCGCGCGGTGATCGACTACAAGGCCGGCGAGGGAAGCCCGGGCGCGTGGGCGATGCCGCGGCCGCGCGAGCCGCAGCTCCCGCTGTATGCGCTGAATCTCCCCGACGTCGCGGCCGTCGCGTTCGCGTGCCTGAAGCCGGGCGCCGTCGGCTTTCGCGGCCTCGCCCGCGATCCGGGCGCGCTGGGTCCGGGGGGTTCGCGGCACGGGAACGACGCGGCTGCCGAATGGACGCGCATGCTGGCGGAGTGGCGCGCGGCGCTCGACGATCTCGCCGGTGCGGCGCAGGCGGGCGACGCCCGCGTCGACCCGCGCGACGGGCAGGTGTGCCGGATGTGCGATCTTTCCCTGCTGTGCCGGCGCGAGGCGCTGCTGCGCTCGGGAGCGCTCGAAGATGTCTGAGCGCCGGGCCGCGGACCACGCCGTGCGTCAGCGGGTGCTGGACGAGCCGGATGGCAGCTTCATCGTCCAGGCGCCCGCGGGATCCGGCAAGACCGAACTGCTCGTGCAGCGCTTCCTGCGCCTGCTGGCGATCGTCGCGCGTCCCGAGGAAGTGCTCGCCATCACCTTCACGCGCAAGGCCGCCGGCGAGATGCGCGGGCGCATCCTCGAGTCGCTGGTGCTGGCGGCGTCCGATCCCCCCGCCGAGCCCCACCGCCGCCAGACCTTCGACCTGGCACGCGCCGCGCTTGAGCGCGATCGGGCGCGCGAGTGGGGCTTGCAGGACAGCCCCGGGCGGCTGCGCGTGGAAACCATCGACGCCCTCAATGCCTGGCTGGCGCGCCAGCTGCCGGTGTCCTCCGGCATGGGGGCCGCCGCGGCGGTGGCTGAGGATGCGGCGCTCGCCTGCCGCGAGGCGGTGCGGCGCGTGCTGCTCGGTGCCGGCACGGACCATCCCGCCGGCCCGCACGCCGCGGCGCTGCTGTCGCACCTCGGCAACCGCTTCGAGCAGGCGGAGGAAATGCTGGTGGCACTGCTCGCGCGTCGCGACCATTGGCTCGGCCGCGTCGTGGGCGAGCGGGTCGCGGAGGGCGTGGATCGGCGCGCGCGCCTGGAGGGTGCGATCGCACGCTTCGTCGGCGACGAGCTCGCGCGCCTGCGGGCGGCCTTCCCCGTGTCGCTGGCCGCGGAAATCGGGACGCTGCTGGGCGGCGCCGCGCGCCGGGCGCCGCCCGAATCCAACCTCGCGGCGCTGGAGGGTCTCGGCACATTGCCGGAGACCGGGGCCGACAGCCTGCCCGCGTGGCGGGCGCTGGCGAGCCTGCTGCTGACCGCCGATAAGCGCGGGCGCTGGCGCAAGGCGGTGAATCGGCGCAACGGGTTCGGGCCGGAGGCGGGCGCCGAGCGCCGCCGCATGCTCGACCTCCTCGAGGCGCTCAAGGAGCACCCGGCGCTCGCGCGCAGCCTGCGCCGCGCCGCCAGCCTGCCGGACCCTTCCTACGGCGACGAGCGCTGGGCGATGCTCGAGCACCTGCTCGCGCTGCTGCCGTTGTGCGTCGCCGAGCTCAACCTCGAATTTGCTGCCCGCGGGGAAACCGACTACGTCGGCGTGGCGCAGGCGGCATTGCGCGCCCTCGGCGAGCCCGACGAGCCGACGGATCTCGCGCTTGCGCTCGACTACCGCATTCGACACATCCTGGTGGACGAGTTTCAGGACACGTCGCAGGCACAGGTCGAGCTGCTGGAGCGACTGACGGCCGGATGGACGCCGGGCGACGGCAGGACGCTGTTCTGCGTTGGCGATCCAATGCAGTCGATCTACCGGTTCCGCGAGGCCGACGTGGGCCGGTTCCTGCGCGCCCAGCAGACCGGCATCGGCGGATTGCGGCTCGAGCCGCTCACGCTGTCGGTCAACTTCCGCAGCCAGGCCCGGCTCGTCGAGTGGGTGTCCTCGGTCTTTCCCGACATCTTTCCCGCGCGCGCCGACCTGCCGCTCGGCGCGGTCCCGTTCGCGCCCTCGCAGGCGTGGCACGGGCCGCTCGAGGGGGAGGCGGTGTGTTGCCATGCCGTGGATCCGGACGACCCGCGCCAGGAAGCCGCGGCCATCGCAGCGCTCGTCGCGCAGCTCCGCGACGAGGAACCGGATGCGAGCATCGCGATCCTCGTGCGGGCGCGCGCGCACCTCAGGGACATTGCGCCGGCGCTGAGCGGCGCGGGCCTGCGCTTTCGCACGCTGGACATCCAGCCGCTGGCGCGCGCGCCCGTCGTGCAGGACCTCGTCGCGCTGACGCGCGCGCTCTGTCACCGCGCGGACCGCATCGCCTGGCTGGCGGTGCTGCGCGCCCCCTGGTGCGGCCTCTCGCTCGCGGACCTGATGGCCGTCGCGGGCGGGCGGGGCGACGATCCATGGGCGCGCATCAACGATGCGCAGGTGTGCGCGTCGTTGACGCCGGACGCGCGGCGCCGGCTCGCGAGGCTGACCGCGGCGCTGGAGCCCGCGGTCGGGCAGCGCGGCTCGCAGCCGTTGCGGCGCATCGTCGAGTCCGCCTGGCTCGGGCTCGGCGGACCTGCGACGCTCGAGTCGCCGAGCGAGCTGGTGGATGCGCGCCGCTATTTCGAGTTTCTGGAAGAGCGGGCCCCGGCCGGAGACCTGGACGATCCCGCCGCGCTGGACGCGCTCGCCGAGGGGCTGTACGCGGCGCCCGACGTAGAGGCGGGACCGGAACTGCAGCTGCTCACCGTCCACAAGGCCAAAGGGCTGGAGTTCGATCACGTCATCCTGCCGGGCCTGCACCGCCGGGTGGGCGGCGAGGGTAAGCGCCTGCTGCGCTGGCTGGAGCTCGTGCGGCCGGACCGCATCGACCTGATCCTCGCGCCGGTCGAGCCGCTCGGGGAGGAGCACGATCCACTGCACGCCGCCCTGAAGGACCTGGAAAGGCGCCGCGAATCGCTCGAGCTGGATCGCCTGCTCTATGTCGCCCTTACGCGCGCCCGCCGCCGCCTGCACTTGTTCGGCGGGGTTGCGCCCGACGACGCGGCCACGGGCGAGGCGCCGTTGCCCGCCGCGGGCCTGCCGCTGGAGCGGCTGTGGTCGGCCCTGGGCCGGCACTTTCTCGCCGCCAGGGAGTCCGCCATCCCGGCCACGCGGGCGCCCCCTGCGGCGGCGCGCCTGGCACGACTGCCTGCCGACTGGGCGCCTCCGCCGTTGCCCGCGCCGCCGGCGTGGCAGGCCTCAACCTCGCCCGCGGCGGAGGCACCGCACGTCCGCTACGACTGGGCGGGGCGCGAGAGCCGCGCGATCGGGATCGCGCTGCATCGGCTGCTGCAGGTGGTGGCGCGCGACGGGCCCGTCGCCTGGCCGGCGTCGCGCGTCGCTGCCGTGCGGCCGCTGGTCGAGGCGCTGCTGACGGAACGCGGCATTGGCGCCGAGGGCAGGGCGGCGGCCGCCGGCGCCGTACTCGACGGGCTGTCCCGCACGCTGGCGGACCCGCGCGCGCGATGGCTGCTCGATCCGGCGCAACGGGACGCGCGCAGCGAACGGCCGGTCAGCGGGCGGCTCGAAGGCCAGGTCGTCTCGAGCGTCGTGGACCGCTCGTTCATCGCTGACGACGGTGCGCTCTGGATCGTGGACTTCAAGACGGGATTGCACGAAGGCGCCGGCCTCGAGGAATTCCTCGACCGCGAGCAGGAGCGTTACGCCCCGCAGCTCGGCCGCTACGCCGCGCTGCTGGCGCCGCTGCACGAAGGGCCCGTGCGCCTCGGGCTGTACTTTCCCCGCCACGCGGCCTGGCGCGAGTGGGGCTACACGCGGCCGGCCGCCTGAGGGACGAGTGGGCGGCCGGGCTTCGCGGCCTCGTGAGAGGCGCAAGCCCGCATTTCTCACCGGTGCGCGAAGCGAGGCCGCGTAGCGGCGGAAAAGACAAGGCGCGAGAGTCCGGGCGCGCAGGCGTACTCGACAGTACGTCGAGCACCCGGACCGAGCGCAACGCAGTATTTTCCGTTGCTACGCGGCCGCAGCCGCGGATCGGTGAGAGATGCGGGCTAGAGCGTTCCGGACTGCGTGTAGCGGCGCTGTCCGCCGTCGGCTGGCTCGCCGACGAATTGCAGACCCTCGACCAGGTCGGGCGCCGGATTCTCGCCGGGGCCGAGCAGCGCGTCGAGCGTCCACTGCCCCTGCTCCGGGAGCGTCAGCGTGCCGTCCACCGCGAGCGGGCCGCCGAGGGAGTGCACGGCCGCCGCGGGCGGGCCGTCTCCCTCGTCGAAGACGAACTCGATCGGGCCGAGCGCGAACTGCAGCCCGGGCAGGAGCAGCTCGGCCACGGCCGCGCGGCCGGCGACGGCGGCAGGCCAGCCGTTGCGCAGATCGAGGCGGCGAAAGTTGACGCTGAGCTGACCGCCGCTTCCTTCCGGCACGAGCGTTCGCGGCAGGCTCGACAGCTCGAGCATCCCCTCGAGGCCGGAGATCTGCTGGCTGTTGCCGACGACCGGCATGGCCACGCGGCCGCGCACAAACCCGTCGCTGCGCTCGACGTCCAGCGTCCAGGTCGGCCGCAGGGCAAGAAACGGCAGCACGCTGGCGTCCCATCGCGCGCGACCGACGGGAAACTCCCCGACGGACAGCGACGTGGCTCGGCCGTGCCAGACGGTGCCTTCCACCCCCCACGCCTGCACGGCGGCGGGCGCGAACCAGGCGATGGCCATTGCGGCGGGAAACTTGGCGACCAGGCCGGCGGCAAACGCGAGCACTCCCGCAACGGCGAGCGACTTGCGGCCCACCGCCAGGTTCATTGCAGCGACTGGCGCAGGACCAGACTCGCGTTGACCCTGCCGGGATCGCGCGTGCGATCGAAGCTCGCCGAGTCGATGGCCAGCCCCGCGGCCGCGTTCAGCTCGGCGAGCCAGCGGGCGAGGCCATCGAATGGGACGTTCTCGAAACGCACGCGCACGCCGTCCTCGCCGACCGGCTGATTGCGGGTCAGCGTCTTGTCGAGGCCGGCCTGGGCCGCGCTGCGAGCCACCACCACCACGAGCGACTGGCCGGGCTCGATGCCCGCCTGCTCCGGCACGTTGCCCGCAGCGCGGAGCTCCGCGGCTGCATTCGTCAGGAAGTTGACCAGTTCGCGCTTCATCTCGACGCGGCTGGCGGCGGAATCCGCTGCCCCATACAGCGGCGCGAGCAAAGCGCCCCACAGGAGCATCAGGGCGACGAGCACGGCGCCGCCGATCACGAGCAGCCGTTCCCGCGGTGCCAGGTTGTCGAGCCAGGCCCTCATGCCCCCGCTCCCGCGGCGACCTGGATGTGGCCTTCCACGCCGTCACTGCCCGGGTTGGCCTGCTGGATCGTCGCGTTGAACCGTCCCTCGCTGCTGACCGCCTGGCGAATCTGCTCGAGGGTCTCGACGCTCGGCACCAGCAGCCGCAGGTCGAGGGTGCCCGGGCGATAGCTGATTGCCTTCAGCTCGGCATTCGGGGTCGCGGCGAGCGCGCTGCCGAGGGTCTCGAGTGCCGCAAGGAAGCTCTCGTTGGCGGCGCCACCCGTGCCGCGCACGGCCGCCAGACGGCGCTCCACCTGGGCGCGCGGGTCCACCATGCGCGCGTTCGGCATCGCTGACTCGAACGCCTCGGCCACCGCGGCGTCGAGACGCCGTTCCTCCGACTTGAGGATCATCAGCCGCAGGCCCTCCTGCAGCACGAGGACGAGGAACAGCACGCCCACCAGCGCTGCGGCGAGCCGCCACGGCCGCCACAGCTTCTCCACGCTCGTGCGTGGCGCGTACACGCCTTGCAGGAGGTTGACCGGTTCGCGCGCCATCACGCCCGCCGCAAGGTGCGGCAGCAGGCCCTCCTGCAACACGCGCAGCTCGACGCTCGTCAGCTCGTCGCGCAGCGCCTGCAGGCGCGCGCCATGACGATCGTTGGCGCCCGGCGCGAGAAACACGGCCAGGTGCCGCCCGTTCTCGCCGTCATCGGGAAAGCCGGGCCCGAAGCGCAGCGCATCATCGACGTCGCTGGTTTCCAGCGCGACGGGAACGCCGACGCCGCTGCGCGCGATGCAGCGCTGCTCCTCGAGCAGCCAGGTGAGGTGGTTCGGCACGGCCGGGACGCCCTCGGCCTCGGAGCAGATCACCTGCGGCTCGAGTCCGGCCTCCCGCAGTTCCGCCAGCCAGTCTTCGAGCCGGCCGCGCTCCACCGCCGCTGCAGCCACGCTGCCGTCCGGCAGGGGGCGACCGGCGGCAAAATGCATCGCTTCCACGTCCTCGGCCAGCTGCTCCTCGAGGGCGAAGGGGAGTGCCTTCTGCACGCGCGCGGCACCGCGCACCGGCAGGTCGACATGCGTCAGCAGCACGTCCATGGCCGGGGCGAGCGCTACCACCCGGCGGCCGGCGGCAAAGGGTGCGGCATCGGCGAGGGGACCTTCGGCCGGCACGGCGATGCGCCGGCCGGACTCGTCCGCCAGCAGCCACGAGCCGCGGCCCGGCTCCGCCGGGTTCAGCCTTACGACGAGGGTTTCGGTCATCAGCTCTTATTCGTCCGCGAACCTGCGAAACACGGGGCGCACCGCGCCGGTGGCATCGCGGTGGAGCAGACTGTACATGGTGAACCGCTGGGAACCAATATCGACGCGGACGGCGAGCTGGAACCATTCCGTCGCCGTCGTGAGCAGCGCCGTGGCGGTGGCGGGAATGATGGTGCCGAGCTGGCCGAGATCCTCCCAGCCTTCTTCCTGGGGGCGATCCTGGATGACCCGGTCGGCTTCCGTGAGGCCCAGCTGATCCGAGGCGGTCACCAGGACCTCCGGGCGCGCGGTATTGATGTTGATGAGCGTGCCGCGCGGCAGGGCGGTAATGAACGGCCGCAGGATGCGGTAGCCGACCTGGCCCAGCTCCGGATACACGAGCAGCACCTCCGACGCGCTCGTCACCGGCCTGTTCGCGGCGCGAAACGGCGGTTGCCGCGACAGGTAGTCGCCATCTTCGGCACCGTCCGGGAAGACCGGTTCGACGTCGCGATCCAGCCAGTCGGCCATCCGGTCGGCGAGCCGCTCATCGAGCTCGAGCACCCGCAACAGGCGCTTGAAGCCCTCGACGGCCAGCGGGTCCACGGCCCCCTGCGCGTCGATCAGGTTGTTCAGGTTGAAACGGCCCTGCAGGTCTTCGAGCCGGCCCTGCACCTGTCCGCCGTCCACCGGCAGGGGCGGGATCTGGATCGCCCAGCCCTCTCCGGGGTGGTCGTTCGCCGTATCTTCCGCGTCCTCGCGCAGTATGGTGGCGGCCCAGGCCTCCGCGCCCAGCGCGTACATCATGCCCTGATCGGTGGCGACGCGGCTTTCCGCGCGCCGCAGGTCGAGGAACATGTCCCACGTCAGGCCGGCCGCAATGGACACGGCGATGGCCACGACCAGGATGGCCGTGATCAGCGCGGTGCCGCGCTGGCGGGCGCGAGTCCCTGCGTCAGTTCGCCAGTTCGATGACACGGCGGATCTCGCCCCAGTCGTCCAGCTCGAGGGTGAACTCCACGGCGAGCGGCAGGTCGGCCGGATCGGCGCCCGTCAGCGGCGGCGGCCATTCCTCGAGCCATTCGCCGTTCGTGCCGTAGTAGCGGAACGACAGCTCCTCCACGCCCGTCAGCATCTCGCGCTCGACGGGCTCCTCGGCCAGCGTGTGATCCGGCACGAACCAGTGCAGGCGCAGGAGCAAGCCTTCCTCGACGCGATAGGCGACGCGCTGGACGGCGGCGCGGGGCTGCGCGAGCGGATTGCTCCAACCGCCCCGCGTCATCTCGATCTGGTAGCGGTTGCGTGGATCGCCGATGACGGCGGCGCGGTAGCCATCGCCGAGCTCATCGCGCACCGGGCGCGGCTGCAGCTGGTACAGGTCGCGCGCCATCTCCCGCACCGCGGACTGCACCTCGCGCAGGCGCTCTGCGTTCACCCTGGCGATCTCCTGCTGCGTGATCACCGCCTGCAGGCCGCCGTAGGCCATGACGCCCATGACGGCGAAGATCGAGATCGCCACGAGCACCTCGAGCAGCGTAAAGCCGCGCGCGCGTCTCATTCCTCGTCGTCCTCATCGCCGGGAGTGGGCGGCTCGACCTGGTCGTCCTGGTCCTGTCCCGGGTCGAGATCCTCCTCTTCGCCCTCGTCGTTCTCGTCGCCGGCGTCGTCCGGGCTGGGTCCGGGGCCGGCGGCCGCGCCCCACCAGTCGATTCTCGCGACGGACCCCTGCACGCGCCGGCCGACGAAGCCCGTCATGATCGTGACCGGATCGTCGGGGGTTTCCTCCCACGCGACGTTCATGTCGATGCGGCGCAGATCCTCGACGCCCGTCTCGGATACGGTCGCGCTCCAGTACCACGCACGGCCGGCGAACTCGACGTCGCCGTCGTACTCGTCCACTTCGGGGAACTCGCCCGACAGGCGCATCGTGCTGATCTGGTTCATCGCGATCCAGTCTGCGAGCGCGCGCTCGCGCAGGCGGGCCGTGGCATCGGCGGACTGGATGATGGCGTTGAAGGCGCCGATGAGTCCGATGGCAACGACGGCGATCGCCACGGCGACCTCGAGCAGCGTGAAGCCGCGCGAGCGCTTCACCGGATTTCCTCCGGCGGCAGCAGCTCGACCTCGCCATTGGCGAGCCCGCGCAGCATCCACGCTTCGGTAACCGATTCCTCGGCGAGCAACAGCTCGAACGGCGTCAGCTCGCCGCTGGCGAAGATGCCGACCTGCGGCACGATCTCGTCCCGTTGCTCGACCCCGCGCTCGCGCCGCTCCGGGTCCCCCAGCTCGACCTCGCGACCCTCGACGGCCAGCGCCGGGTTCACCCCCGGAGTAAACGTTCGCGGCCGCAGCAACTGGTCTCCCTCCGGCGTCGCCCAGAGGCGGGAGTCCGGATCCCAGGCCAGGAAGCGATAACCGTCCAGCTCGAACAGGATGCCGTACTCGCGGCCCTCGACCAGCGCCTCCTCGGACACGAGGCCGAGCAGCGCCGTCAGGCGGCGCGCTTCCTTCTCGACCGGGTCCTCGCCGCGCAGCGCGCCGATGGACAGCAGCGCCGTCGCCGCCATCATGCCCACGATGACGATGACGACGAGCAGCTCGATCAGGGAAAAGCCGCCTGCCGGTGGCGGCCGCCGCAGCATGCCGCTACTCGATCGACCAGTTGCCGATGTCGGCGTCGATTCCTTCGCCGCCCGGCTGGCCGTCCGCGCCGTAGGTGAAGACATCGAACTCGCCGCGCTGGCCGGGGGACATGTAGTGGTAGGTGTTGTTCCACGGATCCTTCGGCATCCGCTCCAGGTAGCCGCCCGGACGCCAGTTACGTACATTGGGATCGTTCGGCTGGTTCACCAGCGACTCGAGCCCCTGGTCCGTCGTGGGGTACTTGAAGTTGTCGAGGCGGTAGAGCTTTAGCGCGCTCTCGATGGCGCGGATGTCCTGCCGCGCGCGGCTCACCGCCGCCTGGTCGATGCGGCTGATCACGTTGGGGGCCACGATGGCGGCCAGGATGCCGAGGATCACGACCACCACCATGATCTCGATGAGAGTGAAGCCCGACTGCCGTCTGTCGCCGGATCCTCCGTGCGTGCAATGCATGCTGTGCTTTCTCCGTGTGAAATCGTGTTCCGGCCGATGTCCCGGGGGCACGGAACGAGGCGGCCGGAAAGCGGGGCAATGATATCAGAACGATCCTCGTGGCTTTGGCGGGCGCGGCGCATCCAGCCGCTGCCGGTGCTGATCGCCGCCGTGGCGGTGGCGCTCGCAGCGCTGGGCCGCGACGGGCTCGCGGCGCTCGCGTGGCAGCGCGCGGCCATCGAATCCGGCGAGGCGTGGCGCCTCGTGAGCGGTCAGCTCGTGCATCTCGGTATCGGTCACCTTCTGCTGAATCTCGCCGCCCTGGCCGCGGCCATGGCGCTGTTCACGGGGTTCAGGACGCGGGACTGGGCCGGCTCGTTCGCGTGTTCCGGGCTGGCGGTCGCCGCGGGGCTGTGGTGGGCCTCCCCCGGGCTGGCGTGGTACGCGGGTCTGTCCGGCGCGCTGCACGGCGTGTACGTGGCGGGCGCCGTTGCATGGCTTTGGCAAGGAGAGCGGGGCGGCTGGCTGCTCGCCGCCGGACTGGTTGCCAAGCTGGCATGGGAGGCCTGGGCCGGGCCGTCCGCGCTGAGCGAAACGCTCACCGGCGGCGCGGTGGTGACTGCCGCGCACCTGTACGGTGCGCTGGGCGGCCTGGCGTGGGGGCTGGCCGGGCGCCCTGGCGGCGCTGGCTATAATGACGGTCCTGCCGCGCGGGATTCCTCCCCGGGCCACGACAACGCCTCCTGAAGGGGCGGACACAGGAGTCATTGCTTGGCATTCGCCATGGTCTTTCCAGGGCAGGGCTCGCAATCGGTCGGCATGCTCGGCGCTCTGCTCGAGTCGCAGCCCGCCGCGGCGGAGGCCTTTGCCGAGGCCGGCGACGTGCTCGGCTACGACCTTGGCCGCCTGGTGCGGGAAGGACCGGCGGAGGACCTCAATCGCACCGAGGTGACGCAGCCCGCGATGTTGACTGCGGGCGTCGCGGTCTGGCGCGCCTGGCGCGCAAACGGCGGGGCGGCGCCCGCGGCAATGGCCGGCCACAGCCTCGGCGAGTACACCGCCCTCGTGTGCGCAGAGGCGCTGTCGTTCGGCGACGCGGTGCGCCTGGTGCGTCTGCGCGGCCAGTTGATGCAGCAGGCGGTGCCCGAGGGCGCAGGCGCGATGGCGGCGATCCTCGGCCTCGACGACGCGGACGTCGAGGCCGCCTGCGCGGGCGTGCCCGGCGTGGTCGAGGCGGTGAACTTCAACGCCCCCGGGCAGGTGGTGATCGCCGGCGACGCCGTGGCCGTGGCGGCGGCCGTGGAGCGCGCGAAGGCGGCGGGCGCGAGGCGGGCGGTGCCGCTTCCGGTCAGCGTCCCTTCCCATTGCCGCCTGATGACGCCCGCCGCGCAGGGGCTGGCCGAGGCGCTCGGCGCCGTCGACATCCGCGCCCCCGACGTGCCCGTATTCCACAACGTGGATGCGGCAACGCGCAGCACGCCCGACGACATCCGCGCGGCGCTCGCCGAACAGGTGCGGCGACCGGTGCGCTGGGTAGGCTGCGTCGAGGCCATGCGCGCGAGCGGCGCAGACCTGTTCGTGGAGGCGGGTCCTGGCCGCGTGCTCGCGGGTCTCGTGCGCCGCATCGACAAGAGCCTCACGGCGCAGTCGGCCGACGATCCCGACACGCTGCGTTCCGCGCTCGCCGCGACACGAGGAACCGGAGCATGACCGAGCTTGCGAAGGAAGTTGCGTTGGTGACCGGCGCATCTCGCGGCATCGGCCGCGCCATCGCCGAAGCGCTGGCGGCGGCGGGCGCCGCGGTCGTCGGCACGGCGACGACCGACGAAGGCGCAGCCGGCATTTCCGCGCGCATGACCGCGGCGGGCAGACGCGGACGCGGCATTGCGCTCGACGTGCGCAGCGACGCGGCCGTCGACGCGGCGATTGCCGACGTCGCCGCCACCGAGGGACCGGTGAGCATCCTGGTGAACAACGCCGGCATCACGCGCGACGGCCTGCTGCTGCGCATGAAGCGCCAGGACTGGGACGACGTACTCGATACCGATCTCACGGCCCTGTACCGCACGAGCCGCGCCTGCCTGCGCGGCATGATGAAGGCGCGCCGGGGACGGATCGTGAATATCGGCTCGGTGGTCGGGCTGATGGGCAATCCTGGCCAGGTCAACTACTGTGCCGCCAAGGCGGGCCTCGTCGGGTTCACGAAGGCGCTCGCGAGGGAGGTCGGCTCCAGGGCCATTACGGTGAATGCCGTTGCGCCCGGTTTCATTGCCACGGACATGACGGCAGACCTGTCCGAGGAGCAACGCCGGACGCTCGTCCAGCAGATTCCCCTGGAGCGGCTCGGGGAGGCGGCGGACGTTGCCGCCGCGGTGCTGTTCCTGGCGTCACCGGCCGCCGGTTACATCACCGGCGAGACCATCCACGTCAACGGCGGCATGTACATGGGGTGACCCCCGCGGCGCGGCACCGGGGCGGCGGCCGTCCAAATCGTGTAGAACGCCCATGGACATTCCCATACAATACGCGGCGCGGTGCAGTCCGGGTCATGGGGACCGGGGCAATCTCGCCGCCTTCACTGAGGATCAAGACGAGATGAGCAGCATCGAGGAACAGGTCAAGAATATCGTCGCGGAGCAGCTGGGCGTCAAAGAAGAAGAAGTCACCAACGACGCCTCCTTCGTCGACGACCTCGGCGCGGACTCCCTGGACACCGTCGAGCTCGTAATGGCGCTCGAGGAGGCCTTCGAGTGCGAAATCCCCGACGAGGAGGCCGAAAAGATCACGACCGTCCAGCAGGCCATCGACTACATCAAGGCCCGCAGCGGTAGCTGAGCCGCACGCAGGCGCGCCCGGCCAGCCCGCACCCGCATTCCCTAATCCAGTCCGAGGTTACTGCTTGACCAGACGCCGTGTCGTCGTCACCGGGCTCGGCATCGTTTCTCCCGTCGGGAGCACGGTGCCCAGCGCGTGGGAAAGCATCTTGGAGGGCCGAGGCGGTATCGGCCCGATCACGCGCTTCGATGTCAGCCGCTTCACGACCCGCATCGGCGGCAGCGTGGCGGGCTTCGACATCGATCGTTACCTGTCGCCGAAGGATGCGCGCAAGATGGACGCGTTCATCCACTACGGCATTGCATCGGCCAGCCAGGCGATCGAGGATGCGGGTCTCGAGGTGACCGAGGCCAATGCGCACCGGATGGGCGTTGCGATGGGGGCGGGAATCGGCGGCATCGAGACGATCGAGCGCAATTACCGCGCCTATCTGGAAGCCGGCGAGGCGCCGCGCAAGATCTCGCCGTTCTTCGTGCCCGGCAGCATCATCAACATGATTGCCGGAAACGTTTCCATCGCCAACGGCCTGACGGGTCCGAACCTTTCGCTCGTGACGGCCTGCACGACCGCGACCCACAACATCGGCGTCGCGGCGCGCTGCATCCAGTACGGAGACGCCGACGTGATGGTCGCCGGCGGCGCGGAAATGGCGACGACGCCGCTCAGTCTCGGCGGCTTCTGCGCGGCGCGCGCGCTCTCGACGCGCAACGACGAGCCGGCCCGCGCGAGCCGTCCCTGGGATGCCGATCGGGACGGCTTCGTGCTGGGCGACGGCGCCGGTTGCCTGATCCTGGAGGAGTACGAGCACGCCAAGGCGCGTGGCGCGCAGATCTACGCGGAGCTCGCCGGCTTCGGCATGAGCGCCGACGCGCATCACATCACCGCGCCGCCCGAGTCCGGGGCCGGGGCGCAGCAGTGCATGTCGAACGCGATCCGCGACGCCGGCGTCACGCCCGAGCAGGTGGACTACGTCAACGCCCACGGCACGTCGACGCCGCTCGGGGACAAGGCCGAAACCACCGCCATCAAGCTGGCGTTTGGCGAGCACGCCCGGCGACTCGCGGTCAGCTCGACGAAATCGATGACCGGGCACCTGCTGGGCGCGGCGGGCGGCGTGGAAGCCATCTTCTGCATCCTCGCCATCCGCGACGGCGTGTTGCCGCCGACGATCAATTACGACACCCCCGATCCGGAGTGCGACCTCGATTACGTGCCGAACACGGCGCGCGAGGCGAACGTCCGGCTCGCCTTGTCGAACTCCTTCGGGTTCGGCGGAACGAACGGCACGCTGCTGTTCAGCAAGCTCGACTGACGAACCTGCCAGGTAACGGCACGGGCCTGTTCGCGATGTAGCGCATCGCGTCGACCCCTCTCTCGCTGAGGCCGCCGATGGTGGCGATTCCCCGACCAGAGTCACCCCTGCACGTTTGCGACGTCGCCGACCCCGGCGACCTGCTGCCGTTGCACGGCAGCTTCCCCGCGCACTGGCCGTTCCTCCTCGAAAGCGCCGCATCCGGCACCGCGCAGGGGCGCTACGACCTGCTGCTGGGCGCGCCCGGCGAGGTGCTGGTGCTGGACGGCAGCGGCAACCTGGGCGGGCCGGAGGCGGGCGCCGACGGCGACTTCCTGGCGGCGCTCGACCGCTGGTGGCACGCGACGCGCGCCCCGGGACCCGGCCCCGGCCTACCGTTCGCCGGCGGCTGGTTCCTGTTCCTGGGTTACGAGCTGGCGGGGCAGGTCGAGCCGGGCCTCAGGCTGAACCGCCCGACAGGATTGCCGGTTGCCTTCGCGGTGCGCGTGCGGGCGGCGGTCATCAGGGATCGCGCCGCCGGCACCTGCCGCATCGTTGCAGAACGGCCCGAGCTCCTGGCCGAGGCCGCCGTGCAGCTGGCTGCCGCCGGGCCGCTCACGGTCGCGCCGCTGGCGGCCGGCCCCGTGACGGAGGAGGATCCGCAGCGCTTTCTCGCGGCCGTGGAGCGGGCGCGCCGCTACATCGTCGCGGGAGACATCTTCCAGGCCAATCTGTCGCGCGAATGGCGCGCGCCGCTGCCCGCGGGCGCGGACCCGGCCGTGCTGTATGCCCGGCTGCGGCGTACGAATCCCGGCCCGTTTTCGGGGCTCGCGCGCTGGGGCGAATTCGCCGTGGCGAGCTCCTCGCCCGAGCGACTGCTGCGCCTGTGCGACGGCGTCGTCGAAACACGGCCCATCGCCGGCACGCGTCCGCGCGGCGCGGATCGGGCTTCCGACGCCGTCCTCGCCGGCGAGCTGATCGCGCACCCGAAGGAGCGCGCCGAACACGTGATGCTGGTCGATCTCGAGCGCAACGATCTCGGCCGCATCTGCCAGCCGGGCAGCGTCGAGGTCAACGAGTCGATGGTCGTCGAGTCCTACGCGCACGTGCACCACATCGTGTCGAACGTGCGCGGACGGCTGCAGCCCGGCATCGGACCGGGCGAGGCCATCCGCGCCGTGTTTCCCGGCGGAACCATCACGGGCTGCCCGAAAGTGCGGTGCATGGAAATCATCCAGGAGCTCGAGGCCGGCGCGCGGGGACCGTACACGGGCTCGATGGGCTGGCTCGGCGGCAGCGGCGACCTCGATCTCAACATCCTGATCCGCAGCATCGAGATCGCGCCCGGCGAGGCCCGCTTCCGCGCCGGCGCCGGGATCGTCTTCGATTCGGTTCCCGAAGCGGAGCTGGCGGAAACCCGCGCCAAGGCGCGCGGGCTGTTACTGGCCCTCGCCGCCGACTCCTGACGCCTGCACCACCGCGGTGTGCTCCGCACGCAGCGCGCACTCGGCGACCGTGCTGCTGCCGGTCAGGCATCGCAATGCCACCGCCGCGCTGCCGACCAGCCGCTGATCGCGTGCCGCCGTAGGCTGGATTGAAGCGCCGCGGAAATCCGACTCCCAATGACTACGTGTCGCGGCCGCGGAGCTGGGCGTACTCCCTTCGCTCGCAAAAGGCAGACAGCTCGCTCAGGAAGCACGCCCAGCTCCACGACCGCTTGCGCGTCGCAGGGCTGACGCCGGCTTTCCGACGGTCTTCGCCATCCGTGGCGCGCCTGCCAGCGGAATCATCACCGCGCATGAGGCCTGCCGCCGACACGTTACGGCACCCAGTCGAAGCCAGCCCGCGCATGAAGCCTGCGGCCGAACCGGTCACGTTGGTGGGCGACAAGCTGACCGCAAATGCGGCGTGCCACGTTTTCTGAGCAGAAACTGGGACTGCAATTTGGCGGCCGGTCCGGCACCATGCGCGCACCGAAAGACTGCCGGGGGCGGAATGGTTCTGGTTGACGGGGTCGCCGGGGGTCGGGTCAGCCCGTTCGACCGCGGCCTCAACTATGGCGACGGTCTGTTCGAGACGATTCGCCTCCACGAGGGGCGGCTGCCGTTGCTCGAGCGGCACCTGGCGCGGCTGCAGGCCGGCTGCGCGCGGCTGGGGATTCCCTGGCCGGGCGACGATGCGCTGGCCGACGATCTGCGTCAGGTGACGGGCGAGGGCGAGGGCGTCGTCCGCATCGTCGTGACCCGCGGCAACGGCGGCCGCGGCTACGCGCCGCCGGAGCGCGTACAGGCGACCCGCATCGTCTCCCGTCACCCCCTGCCTCACGCGACGCCGGGCGGCCTGAGCGTCGGCGTGTGCAACGTGCGCCTGGGAAGGAATCGCCACCTCGCCGGGCTGAAGCACGTCTCGCGGCTCGAGCAGGTGATCGCCGCGGCCGAGGCGCAGGAGCACGGCTGGCAGGAAGGCCTGATGCTCGACGATCGCGACTGCGTCGTCGAAGGAACGCGCCACAACCTGTTCTACGTGCGCGACGGCCGCCTGCTGACGCCGCCCGTCGACGAGTGTGGCGTGGCCGGCGTGATGCGTGCACAGATCCTCGAGCTGTTCGCCACCGGCGACGGGTGCGAGGAGCCCCTCGGGTATGATGCGTTGCATGCGCTCGACGAGGTTCTGCTGTGTAACGCCGTGGTGGGCGTGCGCGTGGTGAATCGCCTGGAAGGGCGCAAGCTCGCCGGCGGGCACACGGGCGCGGAGGTGGCGCATCGGCTGCGCGAGGCCGGCGTGGCGTGGGCCGTCGTCTGATGCGGCCCATTGCCGCGCTCGTGGTTCTGCTCGTGGCGGCGGCGGCTGCCGGCGGCTGGCTCGCCTGGCGCTCGCTCGACGAACCGGGCCCCTCGACGGCCGACGTGCGCGTCGAGATTCCTCCCGGCACGCCGCTGAGCCGGGTTGCCGGGCGGCTCGCCGATGCGGGCGTCATCCGGCACCCGCGGCTGTTCGAGGCCTGGGGCCGCGTGTCGGGCCGGGCCGCGAGGGTGCGCGCGGGGGAATATGAGTTTCCGGCGCGCGCGACGCCCCGCGACGTAATGGCGCGGCTCGTCTCCGGCCACGTCGTCATGCACTCCGTCACGCTGGTCGAAGGCTGGGCCTTCGCGCAGGCGCGTCGCGCGCTGCTGGCGCATCCGGCGCTCGACGGCTCGCCTGAGGAGCTCGAAGGCAAGGCGGTAATGGAGCGCCTGGGCAAGGCCGGGTCCCCGGAGGGCTGGTTCCTGCCGGAAACGTATCGCTTTCCGCGCGGCACGAAGGCCTTCGATATCCTGCGGGTCGCCCACCGCGCGATGGAGCAGGCGCTCGAGGAGGCCTGGGCGGATCGCGCCGAAGGCCTCCCGTTCGAGACGCCTTACGAGGCACTGATCCTCGCCTCCATCATCGAAAAGGAATCCGCGCTGGACGCGGAGCGCGGGGCCATCGCCGGTGTGTTCGTGCGCCGCCTGCAGAAGGGCATGCGGCTGCAGACCGACCCGACGGTGATCTATGGCCTGGGCGACGGCTTCGACGGCAATCTGCGGCGCCGCGACCTCGAATCCGACGGACCGTTCAATACCTACATGCGCAGCGGCCTGCCGCCGACGCCGATCGCGCTGCCCGGACGCGGCGCCTTGCGCGCGGCCGTGCAGCCCGCGCAGGGTGATGCGCTGTTCTTCGTCGCTACGGGCGAGCCCGACGGCAGCCACGCCTTTTCGGCGACGCTCGACGAGCACAACCGGGCGGTGCAGCGCTATCTGAAGCGTCTGCGGAGCCGCGCCAAACCATGAATGCGCCCGGCCGGTTCATCACGCTGGAGGGCGGGGAGGGCGCCGGCAAGAGCAGCAACCTCGAGTTCGTCGCGGGACTGCTGCGGCAGAGCGGCGTCCAGGCCGAGGTCACCCGCGAACCTGGCGGTACGCTGCTGGCCGAGGCGATTCGCGCGCTGCTCGTGCAGCCGTCGCAGGAGCCGATGCCGCCGATGACGGAACTCCTGCTGATGTTCGCCGCCCGCGCCGATCACATGGAGCGCCGCATCCGCCCGGCGCTGGACGCGGGGCGCTGGGTGGTGTGCGACCGATTCACCGATGCCAGCTACGCGTATCAGGGGGCGGGGCGCGGCCTGGGCAGCAGGGCGGTCGCGACGCTCGAGGCGCTCGTGCAGGGTGAGCTTCGGCCCGATCTGACGCTGCTGTTCGACGTCGAGCCCGAGGTCGGACTCGGCCGTGCCGGAACCCGGGGCCGGCCCGACCGCTTCGAGCGCGAACGACTCGAGTTTTTTCGCCGCGTCCGGGAAGGCTATCTCGAGCGCGCGAGGGCGGAGCCGGACAGGATCCGCGTCGTGGATGCCGCGCGACCCCTGCCCGACGTGCAGGCGAACCTCAGACAACACATCATAGAGTTCCTTCAAGAAATTGAAAAATGATACATTTCCATGGCAGGCCATTGCCTGGTCCGAGTTCTTGCGCGCCTGGCAGGGGGAGCGGCTCGGCCACGCGCTGCTCATCGAAGGGCCGGAGGGGCTCGGCAAGCTGCAGCTCGCCTTCCGTATCGCCGCTCAGGTGCTGGGCGCGGCGTGGACCCCGGCGGAGCCGCCGCTGCCGCCGCGGCATGCCGACCTGCTGTGGCTGACCCTCGAGGAGGGCGAGAAGGGGCCCAGGCAGCAGATCGGCGTACAGCAGGTGCGCGACGCCTGCGCCACGCTGGCGATGACGAGCTACACCGGCGGCTGGAAGGCCGCGGTGATCGCGCCGGCGGAGCGCCTGACGCTGGCCGCGGCCAATGCGTTGCTGAAGACGCTCGAGGAACCGGCGCCGCGCACGCTGATCGTGCTGGTCCGAAGCCGGCTCGACACGCTCCCGGCAACCGTGGCCAGCCGTTGCCAGCGGCTGCGCCTGGCCGCGCCGCCCGAGGACGCGGCGCTGGCCTGGCTGGACCGCAATTTTCCCGGGCGGCCGTGGCGGCGCCTGCTCGAGTTGGCCGGCGGGGCGCCGCTGCTCGCGGTCAGGCTGGCGGATCGCGGCTACGCCGAGCTGGATGCCGCCTTTGCCGACGATCTGCTGGCGATCCTGGCCGGCCGCGCCGATCCGCTCGAAATTGCTGCGAGCTGGCAACGCCGCGAGCTGCCCGACGTGCTGCGCTGGCTGGACATCTGGACGTCCTCGCTGGTGCGCCTGAAGGCTGCGGGGCGGCCGCCGGCGCTCGAAAATGCGAAACAGCGCGCTTTGCAAACCGCGCTCGAGCGCATACCCTTGCAGCGCCTGTATCGGTATCTGGACGAAGTCCACGGCGCCGCTGCCAGATTGGACGGCGCCCTCAACGCGCAGCTCATGCTCGAAAGCCTGCTGACGCCATGGCCGGACCAACTGGAGCCGCTCACGGGCGCCGCCACCCAGGGACTGTTGGCTGATCGATGACCCAAAGCAAGCCCGGACTGCTGACCCTCACCATCAAGGACAAGAGCGCGCTGTACCTCGCGTACATGCCGTTCGTGCGTAACGGCGGGCTGTTCATCCCCACCAGCAGCAACTATCGCCTCGGCGACGAGGTGTTCATGCTGCTGAACCTGATGGGGGAGGACGAGAAAATCCCGGTCGCGGGACGGGTCATCTGGATCACGCCCCGCGGCGCCCAGGGTAAGCGCACGGCCGGCATCGGCGTGCAGTTCAGCGAGCAGGACCGCGGCAGCACCCAGCGCCGCATCGAGACCTATCTCGCCGGCGCCCTCGGCGGCGACAAGCCAACCCACACGATGTAGCGCGGCAGGCTTCGGCCGTCCCCGCCGCGGAGTGTCGCGGTGCGCGCCACCTGCAATATGCAGGCTGGCCTGGGGTGGCCTGGAGCGAAGCGGAAACCCGGCGGGATTTGGTCGGAGCCTCGCAACTCCGTGTCCGCGGTCGTGGAGCTGCGCGTACTTCGCTCGCAAAAGACAGACAGCTCGCTCAGGAAGCACCCCCAGCTCCACGACCGCTCGCGCTGCTGGCAATGTCGACGCCCGCGGGCCGGCCGTCTTCGGTAATCGCACCGTGTACGGTTCACGCGTCCCGCGCAGCGCAGCTGGCAAAGCGCCCCGAAAACCGCTGGGATTCCTCCCGGCCTGCGGCAGGCGCGGGCGAGGGTGAGCGAATACGAAACCGGCCGGGGTTTTGTCCCGGCCGGTGATGGATCGGCGGAAAACGTGCGGCGGTGACGCCGCCCGTAGGCTCAGCCGGCCTGCTCGCTGCCCACGTCGGCCTCGCTGTCGGCCATCGTCAGGCCGCCGCGCAGGACGTAGGCGTCGAAGCCGCGCTCGCTCAGGATGTAGGCCGCGGCACTGCTGCGCCGGCCCGTGTCGCAGCACACGACGTACTTCGTCTGGGAGTCGAGCGTCTTCAGTTTCAGCCGGATGAAATAGAGCGGAATGTTGATCGCATCTTCCTGATGGAAGCTCTCGAACTCGGACGGCAGGCGCACGTCCAGCCACTTCCCGCCCTTGGCGATGATGCCGCTGGCCTCCTCGAAGTTGACCCACTGCAGCATCGGCTCGTTCATGAGCGTGTTGAAGTCCTCCTTCCCGAGGCGCATCAGCGAGCCGTCGGTCAGCATCGTGACCGTCGCGTTGCGTTTCGCGTGGGAGATCAAGGCCTCTTCGCCGAACGTGTCGCCCGGCCCGAGCTCGGCGAGCTTGATGCCGTCCTTGTTCAGTGGCGTCTCGCGCGTCACGACGCAGCGCCCGTCCGTGATCACGTAAAAGTAATCGCCTTCGTCGCCCTGCTTCAGCACGACGTCGCCGGACTTGTAGTTGACCTGGTGCATCCGCATGAAGATGGCCTGGATGTTGGCCGGCGGAATGCGGTGGAAGGCCTTCGTCTGGAGCAGCGTCGTCATCCAGTCGTCGCTCTCGGGCATCGAATCGCCCTTGAGCTCGCTGACCTCATAGGTTCCGGTCTGGTCCCAGGTCAGCATGACGTCCAGCAGATCGCTGTCCACGGATATGAATTCGATGCGGCTGCGCGCCCGCGCGCTGACCCGCCGCGGCAGGCCGGGTGCGATCGGGTTGCGGGCCGCGGGCGTGCCGCCCTCGACGACCGACAGCACCTTTTCGGCGTCGCGCAGCTCGATCTCGCCCGTAATGAGGTAGATGGCGCGGCGGTCCGTATCCCCCTTGCGGAACAGGAAGCGGCCGCCGGGCAGTTCCTGCACGGCGGTCTTCTCCGCCAGGGCGCGCAGGTTCTCCCGCTTCAGCCCGTCAAGGGGCGAGTAGGTCTTCAGTTGCGAAGGATCGAGCGATTTGCCCGGCATGGCCAAATCCGTACTCCATTTTCTTATCTTGCGCCCCGCTCGATGCTGCTGCGGGCGGCTGTACCGGTGCTGCCATCGATGCGACGGCAGAAGAATATCACATGGCTCCGGGGTCGCAGGTCCCTCAGGCGGCCAGCCGCTGCCATGCCTCGTCCGCCGCGAACCGCTCGCCGTACCGATCCTTGAGCCGGGCCAGTGCTTCGCCGACGTCGCCGACGCCGCGGGCCTTCGCGTAATTGATGGGCCCACCGCGGAAGGGGGCAAAGCCCGTGCCGAAGATGATGCCGGCGTCCAGCAGGTCCAGATCGTCCACCACGCCGTCGCGCCAAACCGCGATCGCCTCGTTCACCATTGGCAGGATCAGGCGATCCTCCAGGTCCGCGGGAACGGCCGTCGTGCGAGGCTCAGTCCTGACCGGCTTGCCGTCCTTCCATTCGTAGAAGCCCCGGCCGGTTTTCCGCCCGAGCTGCTTTTTCTCGACCATCTCCGCGAGCTTCGCCGGGACCGGGATGCCGTACGCGGCCCCCAGGATCCTGGCCACGTGCAGGGCCACGTCGAGCCCGACGGTGTCGGCCAGCTCCACCGGGCCCATCGGCATGCCAAACCGCTTCGCCGCCTCGTCGATCGCCTGCAGCGGCACGCCGTCCTCGGCAGCCAGCAGCGCCTCCATCATGTACGGCATCAGCACGCGGTTGACGACGAAGCCGGGGGCACTCATGCAGGGCAGGGGCAGCTTGTCGATCTTGCGCGCAAAGGCGATGCCCTTGTTCACCTCGGCCTCGGGCGTTTCCGGTGTGTGTATGACCTCCACCAGCGGCATCATCGCAACCGGGTTGAAGAAATGCAGGCCGATGAGCCGGTCTGGCGACTGCAGGGCGTCGCGCAGATCCTCGAGACGAATGCTCGAGGTATTCGTAGCCAGGAGCGCGCCTTCCTTGAGCTGTGGCTCGAGGCGCCGGAACAGCGTCTTCTTCGCTTCCGCGTCCTCGAAGATTGCCTCGATTACCACGTCCGCGCCGTGCACGCCCCGGCCCTCGACGTCCGGCATGAGCCGGTCCATGGCGGATTGCACCAGGCGCGCGTCGCGCAGCTTTTTCTCGAACAGCTTGCGGGCCCGCTGGATCGCGGGGGCGATGAACTTCGGCTCGCGGTCCTCCAGCGTGACCGTCATCCCCCGCAAGGCGCACCAGGCGGCGATATCGCCCCCCATCACGCCGGCGCCGACCACGTGGACGTGGCGGAAGGCGTGCTTTGCCTTGCCGCCGAGCGCCTTCAGCTTGTCCTGCAGCAGGAAGACGCGCACCAGGTTGCGCGACGTCTCGGTGAGGAACAGCCGCGAGATGGAGCGCGCCTCCTTTTCCATCATGAGGTCGGGCTGATCGCCGTAGCGCCGCCAGAGGTCGATGATGTCCCAGGGGGCGGGGTAATGCTCCCTGCGCGCCTTCTTCGCGACCTGCTTCTCCATGACGGCGGCGATCGCCTTGCGGGCCGGCCCGGCGTTCATCAGCCGGTCCTTCAGGGGCATCTGACGCGGCTTCGGAGGATCCAGCGCCATCATGCGCGCGGCCCGTTCGAGGTGGCGTGCCGGCACGACCTCGTCCACCAGGCCCATCGCGCGGGCCGGCTTCGGGCGGATGCTCTTGCCGGTGAGCATCATGTCCAGCGCGGCGAGCGGGCCGGCCAGGCGCAGCGAGCGGACCGTGCCGCCGAAGCCTGGATGGATGCCGAGCTTCACCTCGGGCAGTCCCACGACCGCCCGCGAGTCGTCGACCATGATCCGGTAGCGGCAGGCCATGGCGAGCTCGAATCCCCCGCCCAGCGCAAAGCCATTGATCAACGCAATCGTGGGGCAGCGCAGCGCCTCGATGCGGTTCATCACCTTCTGGCCCGAGCGCACCAGCTCGTACGCCTGCGCCGCATCGGTCAGGCCGGTGAATTCGCGGATGTCGGCGCCGGCAATGAAGCCGCTCTTCTTGCCGGAGCGGATGACGACGGCCTTGGGCAGGTCGCGCTCGAATGCCTCGAGGTGGGCATTCAGCTCCGCCATTACCTCGCGCGAGAGCACGTTCGTCGAGGCGCCGGCCTTGTCGAAGGTCAGCCAGGCAATGCCGTCGCTGTCGCGCTCGAGCTGCCAGTGGGTCGAGTTCTCGTTCATGTCGGTCACTCCGCGGTCCGCTTGAGCAGCATGGCGCCGCCCTGGCCACCGCCGATGCAGATGGTTGCCACGGCCGTCCCGCCGCCCTGGCGCTCGAGCACCTTCAGGGCATGCAGCACGATGCGCGCGCCGCTGGCGCCCACCGGGTGGCCGATGGCCACCGCGCCGCCGTCGAGGTTCAGCCGATCGTCCGAAATCCTGCCCACCTTCTCGGTCAGGCCGAGCTCGTCGCG
>Ga0268386_10000294_pt1 | contig 30419 bp, 25 predicted proteins | sample RVTome_15_FD_200260 | JGI IMG/M metagenome (GOLD analysis project Ga0268386, IMG submission 200260) | Soil microbial communities from uranium-contaminated site in the Upper Colorado River Basin, Wyoming, United States - RVT150D86... ... | reverse complement strand
CGCGTAAGCACGCCAGAATCAGGCAGACGGCGTGAATCTCGGCGTCGGTCCCCGAGCTGCACAGCAGGACTTCCGTCCCCGCAAAGTCGCCTTTCGCTCGTGAACGAGTCATCAGCCGGCGGGCGCTAGCCCCCGGTTCGTCGTGCGATTGGCGGGAACCGGGGGCTAGCGCCCGCCGGCTGATTGGCGCGCAGAAATCGAGGACCTGCCGCTTCAGCGATTCCGCCTCCCGGAAACAATCTTCGTGAAGTTCCCCCCGCAGCGCCGCCGCGAGCAGACGTTGCCGGGCCGCTTCGGCGACGGCGAAGTTCGCCCCGGTGATCGTCGTTGCCGTGCACGACCCGAACGACGCCAGCTCCGGCACCGGCTGCGGCCGGCACCCGTAGCCCGAGAGTCCCGTCTCAGGGTCGACGTCCAACCGCGTGTCGCCGCCGGTGGTCAGCAGGAATTCCGTCGGGCCGGCGAGCGACGCGCTGTCCCGCAGCCGTGCCGCGATCGTCTCCCGCTCCGCCGGCGTGAGGCCGTCGGCGATCGCGGGATCGAGCACGCCCTCGTAGGACGGGTTTTCAACCCGTCCGTGCAGGAAGTCGCGAAGTGTGTCGGTAGTCTCGGCATTCGTTTCACATTCAAATCTCTTCACGGACGGGTTGAAAACCCGTCCTACGGAAGAAACCTTCGCCGTGCGGTACGCGAACAGCGCGATCGTCGCCGCCGTCAGCGGAGATGCATCGCCCGGCAACCTTTGCAACGCGACGAGTTCCAGCGCGTGCCGCAGAGACTTCACGCAGGTCGCCTCGTCACGGACGGCGTCGTTTCCCAAGCGAACGGCCCCGGAGGCGTCGGCCGTGAACGGTAACGGAAGCTGCGGGTCGTGCGCCACCGCCACGCCGGTCAGCAACGGCTGCAGTTCGGTGCGGGAACACGCCGTCTCAATCACCTTTGCCGCCAGCAGTTCCGACTTCGAGACACGTGGCAGCCGCGCGGGAACGAAACGCGCAGCGACGGACGGCGCCAACTCGTCGATCGCATTGACGAGCGTCTGCAGGTCGGCCGTCCGCGTGCGGTGGTTCGTGATGTTCACGCGAATCGCCAGCTTCCCGTCGATCCGCGTCGTCGAGGGCACCGCGACGCCGCTTTCCTGTACGGCGATCACCAGCTCCGAATTGAAGCGGTCGAGCTCGGCCGCCGAGAGTCCCGGCTGCACGTAGCGGAAGCAGACGATGTTCAGGCTGACGGGCGCGAGCCGTTCCAGCCGCGGATGGCCGTCGACCAGTTCCCCCAGAAACCGCGCCTGCCGGCAATTGTCGCCGATCTTTTCGCCGAGCCGCCGCAGGCCGTGCTCCTTGATCGTGAACCAGACCTTCAACGCCCGAAAGCCCCGCGACAGCTCGGGACCGAACTCGCAGAACCACGGCGCCCCGGCGGCGGCCCCGCGGCCGTCGCAGAGGTAGTTGGCGTCGGTGCTGAACGCCCGGCGATGGGCGTCGCCGTCGCGAATCAGCACGCAGCCGGCGTCGTAGGGAACGTGCAGCCATTTGTGGAAATCGAACGCCAGCGAGTCGGCCCGTTCGATGCCTTTGAGCTTCGCCCGGCAGTCGTCGCTCAGAATCACCAGCCCGCCGAAGGCCCCGTCGACGTGGTACCACAGCTTCTCCCGCTCGCAGAACGCCGCCAGCGCGTCGAGGTCGTCGATCGCCGCGGTGTTCACGGTGCCGGCCGAGCCGACGACGCAGAACGGGTGATAGCCCCCCGCCCGATCGTCGGCGACGGCGCGTTCCAGGGCGGGCAGGTCGATCTGCAGGTCGCGATTGACGGGAATCCGCCGCAGGTTCCGACCGCCGAGTCCCAGAAACTCGATCGCCTTCGCGACGGAGCAATGCGTCTCCGTCGACGCGTAGGCCACGAGCGGTTTCGGGGCCGACGCGACGCCGTCTCTGCGGACGTCGGTCGGAAAGTGCTGCTGCCGCGCGACCGCCAGCGCGACGAGATTCGCCATCGACGTGCCGCTCAGCAGCAGGCCGCTCGCCGATTGCGGAAAGCCGAACATCTGCTTGCACCACTCGATGACGGTTCGCTCGACGTAGACCGGCGCGTGCTCGCGGCCGCCGAGGTTGGCGTTCATCGCCGCCGCATACAGTTCGGCCAGCATGCCGCCGGCGGTCCCCGTCCCGTGTACCCAGCCGAAAAACCGCGGGTGCGTATTCCCCAGCGTGAAGGGCAGGATCGACTCGCGGATGTCGTCGCAGACCTGCCGCGTTCCCTGCGGCTCGATGGGCAGCGGCTCGGCCAGCGCGTGCTTCACTTCGGAAGGCACCGGCCGCCACGTGGGCCGTTCGCCCGCCCCGGCGACGTGGTCGATCAGCCCGTGCAATTCGGCGGCGCAGAAGTCGCGAAAGGCGTCCCAATCGTCGGGGTCAAGCGACGCCTCGCCGGTTGCTGGCACGACGTCCGGTTTGTTTCCGTTACGATCCATTCACCCCGGTCCCGCCGTGGTCGAGAAATCCACCGGTCCCGGCGCAAACGGTCCCCGGTTCTGGGCAACCATAGACCGCAAATGCGGCCGTTGCGGGCGGAGCAATTCGGATTCCGCGACATCCGGACTGCTCGGCGGGCGAGAATGATGCTTTTAGGGAACATAGCGGTCCCACGCGGGCAGACGGGTTGGAAACCCGTCCCACGGAAGGAATCGCCTACTTCTGCTCGTACAGTGCAATGACGAACAGGTCCGAGGGGATGTAGCTGCCGGTCCCCGACGACTTCCCCGGGGCGATCGACTGCGGAGCGATGTTCCCCGTCAACTGTACGACGCGGCCTCCCTGGTCGTGCAGTTCGTGCAGCCAGGCGTTGATCTCGCGCTGCAGCTCCATGATGTCGGCTTCCACGCTCTTAAACAGTTTCACCTGCTGCATTCGCGGTCCTCCGGGGTGGGATCGATTCGCCTAGCGTCCGCGCTTCAAGGGATGATGTCAAGCCGGAACCCCTCGCGGCACATTCGCGGGGCGCATTCCCCACTTTGCGAATCCGGCACGGGGGGAACGCGGATCGGGCGGATTGAGCGGATTCGCGCGGATCAAAACCAGAAGACGAGAGCGGCCGAATCATTTTTCGGCGGAATGATCTGGAAAGCCATCAGCGGTCAGGACATGCGCCGGAAAGTCGATTCACCGTAGCACGGCCCTCCGAGGCCGTGGCTGCAATTACGGATTCCACGGTTCGTCACGCCGGCTTCGGAGAGCCGGCCTACTTTCCGAGGCCGAAAGTTGTCCGTTGAAAGCTCGTGAGAATGATTCTGCCGCAAAGTGATTCTGCCAAGACCTTCTTCCGATCCGCGCAAATCCGTCCGATCCGCTTGATCCGCGTTCCCTGCCAGGCATCCGGCCGGCTGTTGCAAAGTGGGGAATGCGCCGTCATTCGCGTCGGAAACGTCAATAGTTTATCGTTGATGAAACGTTCACAATTGGCTCTCAACTCTCGACCCTTATCGGACCACAGCAATGCACCTGATTCGATTGAGTCTCGCGATGCTTGTCGGGGCTGCCGCGTCCGCCGCTTCCGCCGCCGACGTGACCACGATCGCCGGCACCGGGAAGGCGGGTTACAGCGGGGACGGCGGCCCGGCGGTGAAGGCCGGTGTGGGGGAGCCGTTCGGGCTGGTCGTCGGTCCCGACGGCGGACTGTATGTTTGCGAGACGACGAACCACGTCGTCCGCCGCATCGACCTCAAGACCGGCCGCATCTCGACCGTCGCCGGGTCGGGCAGGAAAGGCTACGAAGGGGACGGCGGGCCGGCGACGAAGGCGCGGCTCAACGAGCCGTATGAAATCCGTTTCGACGCCGCGGGGAACATGTTCTTCGTCGAAATGCGAAACCACGTCGTTCGCCGCGTCGACGCGAAGACCGGCCGCATCTCGACGGTGGCGGGGACGGGGAAGCCCGGGTTTTCCGGCGACGGCGGGCCGGCGGACAAGGCGGCGCTGCGGGTCCCGCATTCGATCGCGCTGGACGACGCCGGCAACCTCTACATCTGCGACATCGGCAACCACCGCGTGCGGCGGGTGAATCTCCGCAGCGGCGCGATCTCGACGTTCGCCGGCACCGGGCAGCGCAAACCGACGCCCGACGGCGCCCCGCTCAAGGGGACGCCGCTCAACGGCCCCCGCGCGCTGGATTTCGACGGCCGCTCAAGCCTGTACCTGGCCCTCCGCGAAGGAAACGCCGTCTACAGCATCGACCTCAAGAAACAGACGCTGCACCACCTGGCCGGGACGGGGAAGAAGGGATACGCCGGCGACGGCGGCGATGCGAAGCGGGCGCTGCTCTCCGGGCCGAAGGGAATCGCCGTCGGACCGCGCGGCGACGTCTACCTCGCCGACACCGAGAGCCACACGATCCGCGTGATTCGCAAATCGGGCATCATCGAGACGATCGTTGGCGACGGGAAGCGCGGCGACGGCCCCGACGGCAACCCGCGCGCCTGCCGCCTCTCCCGCCCGCACGGCGTGTTCGTCGACGCGCGGGGGACGGTGTACATCGGCGACAGCTCGAACAACCGAGTCCGCCGGTTCCGCCCGTAAAAATTCGCGGAACGCAAGGGGGCGCGGTGAAGCTGGAGTTCAACGTAGGACGGGTTTTCAACCCGTCCGTGGAGAAACCGCAAGGGGAGACCGATTGAAGACTTCCGGGTTTCTTCGCGAGATTCTTGACGGACGGGTTGAAAACCCGTCCTACATCACAGCAGCAGGTCGCGAATCCGCTTGATCTCGCGGCGGACGAGCGGATCGTCGCCGGCGAGCTGCTCGGCTTCTTTGAGGAACTTCGAAGCGTCCACGCGCCGGCCGAGTTTCACGGCCGACTCCGCGAACCGCAGGCTCCGCATCGCCTGCGCCCGCTTTCGCTCCGCATCGGAAAGCGGCTTGCTGGCGACGGCCGGTGCGCTGCGATCGGTCGTTCCGGCGACAGGGCCGCCAGTTCCCAGGGATTTCCGAAAATCCCTGGGAACTGGCAATCCCCAAAGAATCACCCAGCCATTGTCGTCGCCGCTGGCGGCGAACCGGCCGTCGGACGTGAACGCCACGCCCGTCGCCGGCTTCGCGTGCCCCACCAGCCAGTGCGTTTCGCGGCCCCGCGGGAGGTCCCAAACGGAGATCGGTCCGTCCGCCTCGCCGATCAGCGCGGTCCGCCAGTCGGGTGAAATAGTGATGCAGGTCGCGTTGTGCCCATAGCGCCCGAGATGCACCCGTCGCAGCGAATCCACTTGCCACACCTGAATCTCGACCTGCCGGATGGCACGTAGGACGGCCTTCCAAGGCTGTCCGGGGATCGGCATCCTCTGGGGGACGGCCTTGGAAGGCCGTCCTACGGGGACCAGCGAGGTGGTGAGGACGTAACGGCCGTCGGGGGAAACGTGAATCGCCGACGCTTCCGAGGCGCTTCCTTCCAGATTGCCGAGGAACTTCCCCTTGTCCGAGAGGTCCCACACGTTGAGCCGTTTGTCCGCCGTGGCCGAGACGGCGATCGAGCCGTCGCGGCTCATGCCGACCGCGGCGACGGCGCTGCTGTGCTCGACGGTCATCAGCTTGCGGCCGGCAAGGAACACTTCCATCCGGCCGGAGCGATCGGCGGTGACCAGCCGCAGGCCGTCGGGGCTGAACCTGGCGATCGTCGAGGAACGCTTGCCCTGAATGACGGCTTCGAATTCGCGCTGGGGGAATTTGGTCCCGCTGCGGCCGTTGAACAGCAGCGTGCCGTTCGACGATGGGGCGGCGATGAACCGCCCGGTCCGCGAGACGTCGATCGGGGAGCCGGTCTTCGCCTTGAAATCCTGCTTGCCGGACGTCATGAACCAGGCGATCGTCTCTCCCGCGATCACTCCGTACAGCCGGCTGCCTCGCTCGTCGAATGCGACCTGCGAGACTTTCTTCCGCGTGGGACGGGGGACGACGCCGACTTTGTACCTCTTCCGCTGGTCGTCATCCTCGCGGAATCTGTGGATCTCGGCGGGCGCCCAGGTGACCTTCAAAGGAGTGACGGCTTCCAGCGCCGGCAGGACGCTCACGGGCAACGGCGCTCCCCGCCGCGGCGTCTGAGGCGTCGCGAAACCCGGCTTCTCGCTTTCCAGTTCCGCCAGCCGTGTCGCAAGCCGGGGATCGCTCGTGGAAACCAGCGTGAAGCGGTCCCCCAGCGGCGATTGACCGACGAGCTCGCCGTCGCGGGGGGCCAGCTCGAACGTGCGGGCGTCGGTTTTCAGCAGCAGGTGCTTCAGTTCCGGCAACCCGACGGCGTGGCCGACAACGCCGAAGCCGCCCGTTCCGCCCCCTTTCAGGCGGAGCACGAACGAACGGCGAACTGGATCAAACTCCACGGCCCCTTTGAGCTGCTTGTACTGCGGCGGAAGCTGCGGATCGTACAGGCGAGTCTGAGCGGGAGGAGTCTCCGGCAGCGAGGGGTTGATCTCGACCTGGCGGATGACCGGAGAGACCTTCATTTCCGGGCGGTCGAACATCACGTTCACGCGTCCGGTGAACTTGCCGAACCACCAGCGGCCGGTGAATTCCCTGTCGGGAACGACCAGCGCCAGCAATTCGCGGTGGCTGCGGCGAATGCGTTCGGCCAGCAGAACGGAACGCCGGGCCTGCGCGCGTTGAGAGTCTCCCACTTCCGTGTTTTCGGAAATCCCCTTCGCGATCTTCAGGGCCGTGATGTAACGGCCTTGTTCCAATTCGTCTTCCACGTGCAGCAGCGCCCCGCGGACGACCGCGTCGAACCGCTCCGAAAACCGGACGCGTGTGCGGGGCTGAACGCCGTCTTCGCTCCAGACGGTCAGCGACGCGACCGTCGTCTGCTGCAACCCGTCGCGGCCCCAGATGCCGCCGGGCGACAGCTTCAGCTCTTCGTCCGGCTTCCACTGGTCGAGGTAATAGTGGCTGGTGACCGTGAGCCCCCACGGCGTCTCCAGCGAGACTTCCAGCGTGCAATAGTTGAGCATTCTGCCGCTGGTGTTCTTCGCGACCAGCGAGACCGGTTGCAGAAACGCGTCGTAGGGCGGCCTTCCGAGGCCGCCGAGAGGGACGCGGACGGCCTTGGAAGGCCGTCCTACGGGAGTGGGCGAAACCAGGCTCAGTTGTGCGATACCGGGGGATGAGGCGGCGGACTGGCTCAGCTTATCGCGGTAATCCGCCAGCAGGTCGGTCCAGAGTTTCCGTTGCTGCAGCTCCAGCTCGTAGTGCCGGCTTTCGATCGAGTTGCCCGACATCCGCTGCCAGAGGAGTTCGGGCCGGAAGGTCCGCCCGGTCGCCGCCGGCACGGGCAGCCGCCGGATGGGGAAGTCCTTCCAGTAAACCGCGGCCTTCCGCGCCAGTTGCCGAATGAGGGAGGTTTTCGAATTCCGCGCGAGGTCCTGATAGTCTTCCACGACCTGCGCCTGTGATTGCGTCGGTGTTCCCCTCGGGCGCGGCAACTGCTCGCCGGCAAAGATGCGGTCGAACGACAGGTTCCGCACGAGGCGGTAGTAATCCTCAGAAGATTTCGCAGGCGGCAGCCCGCCCGCCGCCACCTTGCCGGCCGCTGCCACTTTGCCGGCGGCGGGCTGCTTGTTCAACTTGTTCAATGGGCCGACCGGCTGCTTCTTGATCGCGGCGACGGGCAGCTTTGCCTGCTTCTTCTTTTGCTTCGGGCCCTGTTTCGCGAGGGCTTGATTGGGAACGTCTTCGGGGTCGGGGTCGCGGATGATCTCCGCGTATTTCGGCTTCTGTGTCGCGCTCTTGTAAAGCATCATCACCGTGGGAACGATCACCCCCAGCGCGACGAGGCCGATCAGCGTGTAGCGGTACTGCGGCTTCAGGTCGAGGAATTTGTCTTTCCAGTCGACGGCCTGGTCGCGGAAGCCCGGCTTGTCGACGGTCTGGGACGGCTTCGATTGATCCGCTCCCGCGTCAGCCGCCGCGGCCGACGACTCGGCCGCCGCGGCGGCTCTCGGTTTCGTCGGCGGCTGCCAGGGAAAGATCGGCCGCAGCTCGGCCACCTCGCGGGCCTCGACCCAGTTGGCGAAGCCCTTTTTCCAGACCAGCGTTTCGGGACCGACGCCGTGCGACTTCAGCCGGTCGACGGGAAACGGCCCCTTCTGAATCTTGTCGATCAGGATGAAGAATTCGTCCGCCATGCTGCCGGCCCCCTGAAGCGTGTTCCACAGTGCATAGAGTGCCCCGTGGGAACGGGTTTAGTGGCAAATCGTGATGATTTTGTTAAGGAATCGTGAATCCGGGCGCTGCACTCAAAACAATCAGACGCAACCGCTAATTGGCGCTGATCAACGCTGATGGAGGGATCAAGGATGAAAGATGTGGGATGAGCGATGGAGGGACGACCGAAAGACCAACTCGATTCTTCGTCCTTCATCGCTCATCCTTTATTCCTCATCATCCTTGATCAGCGTTCATCAGCGGTTCACTCTGGCCCGAAATCTGATCCACCGGCGAATCCGGGGGTTGGATCGGGTGAGGTGCGTTGGTATCATGGCCTTCGCGAAATTCCCGCGGAATACTCTCCGTAGGACGGGTTTTCAACCCGTCCGTCCAGGAATTGGCGAAGTGCGTCGGTGGTTCCGGTTGCGCCTTCGCTCTCAGATAACTCCACGGACGGGTTGAAAACCCGTCCTACGTTTCGGGCTTCGCCTGCCGTCCCCCCAACGTGCACGACTCGCCATGTCTGAAATCATTCGCGTCCGCTGTGGAGGTTGCGACGTCAAAATCAAGGCGCCGCTGAAGTACCAGGGCCGTCGGGTCAACTGCCCGCAGTGCGGCCATGAGGTGAAAATCCCGACGCTCGACGTCGCCCGCTCTGCATCGCCGGCGGCCGCGACGTCGTCGGCCCGACCGGCTGCGGTGGCCCCGGTGCTGTTCCCCTCGGCGGAAAAGCAGCCCTCGAAACCGGCCGCCGCGAAGCCGGTCCTGCTGGAGAAGGAACAGCCCGCCACGCTCGGCGACGATGCGTTCCTCGACAAGAAACCGGCCGCGAAAAAGCCGGCCGACGACGAATTCGCCAACCTCGAATTCGACGAATTCGACGACTACGGCCCGATCGAGGACTACGGAGCCCCCGCGAAGCCCCGCTCGAAAGCCCGCGACGACGTGCCCAGCCCGCGGAAGAAGAAAAAGCGGAAGAAATCCAAATCGTCAGGCGGCGGAATCTACATCGATCCCAGCATCATCGGCGGACTGGCCCTCATGCTGATCGGCGGCGGGATCTTCGTCTGGCTGTGGAGTCGCGGAGTCATCTGGCCCTACGCCGGCATCCTTTGCATCGCCGGCCTGATCGGCATGTTCAAAGGGCTGCTCGGTATCGATGATGACTGAGAGGCAAAGCAGCGTGGACTTCAGTCCACGCGAGGAACGCAGCTCGTGGATGAGAATGCGTACCGCTCGCGTGGACTGAAGTCCACGCTACGACAGGTTTCGCGGCGATTCGCTAACTCGAGGAGCGCTGCAGGTTGGCGAACAGGTCGCTCACGCGGCAACGGAATTCCGGCAGGACGTCGCCGCCGGTCAACTCATCGTCCGGGCCGAATTGTGCGAGATTCTGGATGGAGTCTCGAAACACGCGCACGGTCCAAAACTCCGGATTGACGACCCAGACCATCCGCACGCCGGCCCGCAGGTACTCGTCGACCTTCTTTTCGACGTCGTAATAGAAGTCGTTGGGCGAAACGACCTCGACGGCGAGGTCCGGCGGAACACGAATGTGTCCCTCGGGAATCTCATCGTTCTCGAATCGGCCGGGGCCGACGTAGGACGCATCGGGCTTCCGGACTCGATTCGGATCGACGGAAAAGCACTGGTAACTGGTGGAATCCGGGAACGCCCAGCCGCCGTGAGTTCGGCTGTGCAAGGACAACTCGGTGAAAACCTGGCCGCCGACCCAGCTTGATTTGCCGCCCATGTCGATCTCCACAAGTTCGCCGTCAACCAACTCGAACCGGTCGCCGTCCGGCATGGTCAACAGGTCCTCTGGCGTGTAGGTCCTTGTTTCGACGGTGCTCATGTGTGGAAATCTCCGAAACCCGCGGGATGCGTTCCTATGATGATAGCAGGGTGGCCAGCGTCCGTCATTGTCCGTGGGTCCGCGCCACTTTCACAACGGCAAATTGAAATCCGCCGCGACAACCATCAGAATGCAGGTTTGCAGTCTGTCTCTCGACCCTCGACCCTCAGCCCTCGACCCAACCCATGCCCAACGTCGCCACGCTCGCAGCCGCCGCTCTGTCCGAATCCCAAGGCATCTTCCGCCTCGCCCCCAACTGGGTGCCGCGGTCTTTCTTGCAGCCGGGACGCCGGTTGAAACTGCATCCCGCTGACTACTACGCCCTCGGCATGCACCGCGGCGGGATCGACGAACGCTGGTTCGGCTCGACGACGGAAGCCGCCAATGAGAACCGCAATCCCGACGAGGGGCTGTCGTACTGCGTGTTCAACGGCGAACGCTTCCTGCTGCGGGACGCCGTCGCCGAACTGAAGGCCGAAGTCGTGGGCGACGCCATCTGGAACAAGTACCAGCGCTGGCCGGTGTACTCGAAGTTCTTCGACAACATGGGCCCCATTCCGCATCACATGCACCAGAACGACGAACAGGCGGCGAAAGTCGGCCAGCAGGGGAAGCCCGAAAGCTACTACTTCCCCCCGCAGATGAACGCCATCGGCGACAACTTCCCCTACACGTTCATGGGGCTGGAACCCGGCACGACCAAACAGGACGTCGTCAACTGCCTCGACCGCTGGAACGACGGCGACAACGGCATCCTCGACCTCTCGAAAGCCTACCGCCTGAAACCCGGCACCGGCTGGCTCATCCCCCCCTGCGTCCTGCACGCCCCCGGTTCGCTGGTAACGTATGAGCCGCAATGGGGCAGCGACGTGTTCGGCATGTACCAGTCGCTGGTGGAAGGCCGCATGGTTCCACGGTCGCTGCTGACGAAGGACTTCCCCGAGGAACACCACAACGACAACGCCTACCTGGTCGACGCCCTCGACTGGGAGAAGAACACCGACACGCACTTCAAGGAATCGAACTACCTGGAGCCGATCGTCTCCGAAGAAGGAGACGGCTGGTGCGACAAGTGGATCGTCTACGGCAAGGTCGACGGCAAACAGCTCTTCACCGCAAAAGAACTCACCCTGCAGCCCGGCGCAAAATGCACGATCAAAGACGGCGGCGCCTACGGCTGGATCACCGTGCAGGGCAGCGGCAAGATCGAAAAGCTGACGCTGCAATCCCCGGTGATGATCCGCTTCGGCGAGATGACGGAAGACGAGGTGTTCGTCACGTGCGGGAAGGCGAACGAGGGGGTGGCGTTCGAGAACACCGGGACGGAACCGCTGGTCGGGCTGCGGTACTTCGGGCCGGACGCGCAGCCGGGGGCGGCGGACGTCGGGGCACACCGGCGAGCATGACCATCCGTAACGTTGCCCGAACCCCGCGCGTACCATGACAAGCAACAGGTATGCCCTATCGAATTGTCTACGCCTCCGAAACCGAGCAACACCTCGCGGGGCTCACGGCCCGACAGCGGTCAATCGTCCTCGACTGTGTGGAGAAGCAACTGACGCATCAGCCGGGCGTAGAGACGCGGAATCGGAAACCAATGCGTGAGAACCCACTGGCAAGCTGGGAGCTTCGCATCGGCAACATCCGGGTCTATTATGATATTATCGAGGAGGCCGAACCGGGCGTGAACGTCCTCGCGATCGGCGTCAAGCGCCGGGAGCGAGTGTGGATCGGGGGAAAGGAGATCAAACTGTGAAAACCGTTGACGTTGGTGCTGCGACTGCGACATTGGCCGAATACGCTGATGCGGCCGCCGAAGATCCGATTGTCCTCACGCGCCGAGGCAAACCGATTGCGGCCGTGATCCCCCTCAGGGGTGATCTCGATCTGGAGAGCCTGTCCCTCTCGACGAATCCTGACTTCATGGCAATTCTCCAGCGATCGCGGGACAGCCTGCGACGCCACGGTGGAATCGGCAGCGAGGAGATGCGGCGGCGCGTTGAGGAGATGAATCGCCCTGACGGAACTGCGAACACCGAATGAGGGGTTGACGAGTTGTGAGGTCGGTCGAACTCAACGAATTGTCGACGATTGAAATCAGCGACGCGGTCGGTTCGCGTGCCGATACGCTAGAATAATCAGAATACCGCTGAGATTGTGACGACTGCCGAGGTGAACTCATGGCCGTAACTGCCGAACGCGTGGTCTCCACGGAGGAGTTTCTGAACGTCCTGAAATGCGCTCCGGACGATGTGGAACTGGAACTGATCGAAGGACAGATTCGGGAGTTTCCGATGACGACGCGAAGTCCACAACACTCGGTCGCAATTTCCCGGATCAGCTATATCCTTCTGCGTTGGCTTGAGGAACACCCGGATCGCCCGGGAGTGGTCGCTGGCGGTGAGGCGCGCTGCCGGATTGCCCGTGATCCCGACACGACCGTTGGAATCGACGTTGCCTACTTCGAAGGCGTGGAATTCGTCGAACAGGCCAAAGGGGCCAAATACTTCGATGGGCCGCCGATTGTCGCCATCGAAGTCCTGTCTCCCAGCGACGAACATGAAGAAGTCGTCGAGCGCGTCCGCAACTTTCTGTCTGCCGGCGTCGCACAGGTCTGGGTGGCAGACCCCGACTTCCAAACGGTGACCGTGCATCGTCCGGGTACAGAGCAGCAATTCTTCACCGCTCAGCGCCAACTCGATGGGGAGCCGGAGTTGCCGGGCTTCCACTGCGTTGTTGAGTCGTTTTTTGCCGGGACGCGAAAGCCGTGAGGAGTCGAAATGGCTGTGCCGGATTTCCAGAGCTTGATGCTCCCGTTGTTGCGATGTGCTCGGGATGGCCAGGAAAGGTCCATGGCCGAAACGAGGCAACTGTTGGCTGCGGAATTGCAGCTCTCCGAAGCCGATCTTTCCGAGCGAATGGACAGCGGAGCAGCTCGGTTTGCGAATCGACTCGCCTGGGCCAAGATTCACCTCGAAAGAGCGGGACTTCTCGAGAGCACGCGCCGGGGGTGGTTTCAAATCACCCCGATCGGACGTGACTTGCTCGATTCGCCTCCGGAGCGACTCGACCTCAAATATCTCAACCGCTTTCCGGGTTCGGTTGCCTTTCGGAATCGTGCACAGACTGCAGACCAGGGTGATGCAGCGAATGGCGATGCTGAGACTCCACTTGAGGCCCTTGAAGCCGCTCACAGACAGATTCGCGCCGCACTCGCGCAGGATCTGCTTGCCAGAATCCAGATGGCGTCGCCGGATTTCCTGGAGAGGTTGGTTGTCGATCTGATGCGAACAATGGGGTACGGCGGTGTGGGCGAAGAGAGCGGGATTGTTACGCCGATATCCGGTGATGAGGGCATCGATGGCATCATTAACGAGGATCGGCTCGGCCTCGACGTGATCTACCTGCAGGCAAAGCGCTGGGAAAGGCCCGTCGGCCGCCCGGAACTGCAGAAATTTGTGGGCGCGCTGCACGGCAAACGCGCTCGCAAAGGCGTATTCATCTGCACCAGCACATTCACAATGGAGGCGGTCGATTATGTCCGCTCAATCGATCCGAAAGTTATCTTGATCGACGGACTACGTCTCGCCGAGTTGATGATCGACTTCAACGTCGGAGTCACTCGGACTCAAACGTTCGACATCAAGCAGGTGGATTCGGACTACTTTTCCGACGAGCGATAAGGGTTGTCGACACGCGGACAACCGCGGGAATCACGTCGGTCGCGACGCAGCCCCGCGTGAACCCAAACCGACAGCTTGCTGTCGCAATGGTGTAAAAGTCTCAGTCGCGTAGGGGGAGTGAAATGACAACCGTCGCCCAATCCCACATCGAACTCGACGATCGCAATCGCCCGTGGATCGCCGGCACGAAGGTCAAAGTGATCGAGGTCGTCCTCGACCACATCGCCTATGGCTTCAGCCCGGCGGAAATCCACTTGCAGCACCCCCATTTGTCGCTGGCTCAAATCCATGCGGCGTTGTCGTACTATTACGATCACCAGGCCGAACTCGACGCCGAAATTCGACGCCAGGCCGACAATGCGCAGCGGCTCTGGGAGCAGAACCGCGACTCGCCGGGCCGTCGTCGGCTTCGCGAAAAAGGGCTGTTGCCATGAGCGTGGCACTTTACATGGACGTCCACGTGCACGGCGCGATCACAGAGCAATTGGAACTCCGCGGCGTCGACGTGATCACGGCACAGGACGACGGCCGCGCCGAGAATGAGGATGACGAACTGCTGCGACGAGCAACCGAACTTCGTCGCGCAGTTTTCACACAGGACGAAGACTTTCTTGCCATCGCCGCCGAGCGGCAGCAGAACAGCATCGAATTTGCAGGTGTCGTCTACGGCCATCAGCTTCGCGTGCCGATCGGCAAGTGTGTTGAAGATCTGGAATTGATCGCGAAGTGCTACGAACCGATCGACTTGATGAATCGGGTCGAACATCTTCCGCTGTGACTCAAGAAACAGGAATGCTCGAATGCCCCACCCCTCCCCCAGACTCCACAACGCCATGTGGCCCGGTCTCGTCGGCAAAGAGGAAGGGACCGACAACCCGCCCATTTCCCTCGACCGCATGCTCGAACTCACCGCCGCCGCGGAGGTCAACGGGCAGACGTTCGACGGGATCGATTACTTCCTCTTCCTGCCGCACACCGATCCAGACGCCTCCGACGATGAGCTGAAGGCGATCGCCGACAAGATCGCCGGCTACGGGTTTTCGGTCGGGTCGCTGGTCGCGCCGGTCTGGCCGGGCACCGTCGGCGATTCAGCGATGGGGGACGACGCGCAGCAGCAGAAGTTCCTCACCGCCGTCGAAAAGGCGTGCCGGATCGCGAAGGTGTTCAACGAGCACGGCGTGCGGAAGTACGGCGTCATCCGCATCGACTCAGCGGAGTTCGGCATCGCCAAGTGGCGCGAGAACCCGCTGGCCAACACGGCCCGTATCGCCGACACGTTCAAGAAGGCGGCGAAGATCGCGGCCGACCACGGCGAACGGCTCGCCGCCGAGGGGGAAATCTGCTGGGCCGGCATGCATTCCTGGAAGGACATGCTCAACCTGCTGGAAGCCGTCGGCATGCCGGAAACGCTCGGCTTCCAAGCCGATATGGCCCACACGTATCTGTACCTCATGGGCTACAACGCCCCGGAACACGCCCTGCTGAAGGAAGGCTACTCGGACGACGAGTTCTGGGCTGCGTACAAGACGATGACCGACGCCCTGCGGCCGTGGACGATCGACTTCCACATCGCCCAGAACGACGGCACCGTGCACGGCAGCGGCAGCCACGACAAGACCGGCAAACATTGTCCCGCCGACGATCCGAACGGCAAGCTCGACATCGTCCAATGCGCCGGCTACTGGCTGCAAGGCGCGGCCGACCGCGGCATCCAGCACATCTGCTGGGACGGCTGCATGTTCCCCAACACGATGCTGGAGACGCCGGCGACGTGGAACACGATTCTGGAGGCGATGATTCGGGTGCGCGACGCGCACGGGTGGGATTGAAAACGGAAACCGCAACCATCTCCGAACCAATAGAGGAACAACGATGACCAAACCCCTCCGCATCGGCATGATCGGCTACGGCTTCATGGGCCGCGCTCACACCAACGCCTACAAGCGCGTGGGTGACTTCTTCCCCGAACTCGCCTACCGCCCGGTGCTGCAGGCCGCGTGCGCCCGCAGTGCGGACAAGATCAAGGAGTTCGCCGAGCAGTGGGGATATGCTTCCACCGAGACCGACTGGAAGGCGCTGCTCAAACGCAGCGACGTCGACGCAGTCGACATCTGCGTACCGAACAACCTGCACCACGAAATCGGCATCGCCGCGGCGGAAGCCGGGAAGATGATCCTCTGCGAGAAACCGCTGGCCATGAATTCCGGCGAAGGAGACGAGATGTGCCAGGCCGTGGAAAAGAACGGCGTCAAGAACACCGTCTGGTACAACTACCGCCGCATTCCGGCCGTCACGCTGGCAAAGAAGCTCATCGACGAGGGGAAGCTGGGCCGCATCTTCCACTACCGTGCCAACTTCCTGCAGGACTGGACGATCTCCGAAGACCTCCCGCAGGGGGGGGCCGCGTTGTGGCGGCTGGATGCGGCGGCGGCCGGCTCCGGCGTCACCGGGGACCTGCTGGCACACTGCATCGACACGGCCATCTGGCTGAACGGCGGGATCAGCGACGTGGGGGCGATGACCGAGACCTTCATCAAGGAACGCGTCCACACCGCCACCGGCGAAAAGCAGCCGGTCGGCATCGACGACGCCTGCGCGTTCCTGTGCCACTTCCGAAACGGTTCGCTGGGCCTGTTCGAGTCGACCCGCTACGCCCGCGGGCACAAGGCGCTGTACACGTTCGAGATCAACGGCGAGCACGCCTCGATCAAATGGGACCTGCACGACCTGCACCGGCTGGAATACTTCGACCACCGCGACGAAGGCCGGCTCCGCGGCTGGCGGAGCATCCACGTCACCGACGCCGGCGGCGACCACCCCTACATGGACCACTGGTGGGTGCCGGGATTGCAGATCGGCTACGAGCACAGCTTCGTGCACCACGTGGCCGACTTCCTGAAATCGCTGGAAACCGGCGACCCGTGCGGCCCGACGTTCCGCGACGCGCTGGAGACGCAGAAGGTGTGCGACGCGGTGCTGGGGAGCGCGAAGGAGAAGAAGTGGAAGGATGTCTGAGGGGCTCGCTTTCGGTCGGATTCCGCTGGAGAATCGGTGTCGTCGAAGCCTCGAAAGCGCGGTAGAATACAGACGGAATCGATATTGTGCCCGATATCCCGAGCGAATCGTCGATTCTCAGAGAGCTGAAGGCTCTCGTCGACCTGATTTCTCCGATCTGGCAACGGTTCACTCGCCGGAAAAAGACTGAGAGGGATTCCGACTCGAACGAAAACAGTCAGAGAGAAGTTCTGATACTCGGACCGGGCGGCGTCGGGAAAACGACTTTTGCGAGGCTGATTTCACTGGATTACGACTTCCGGTCAGAGGAACCAGGCGGGTATGAAGAGAGCATTGGCATCGAATCATTCACAATGGCTCCCGATGAGCAGGTGGAAGTGGTCGTCCTTCCCGGACAAAAACACAGGCGTGCATCATCATGGACCGAAGTGCTCGAGCAGATCAAAGGCGGTCGGTTTGCCGGCGTGATGTTGTTCTCCGCATTCGGGCACCATTCACTCGGGGAGATCAGCATCACATCGCTGGAATTGTTCGAAAAGTGTGGTCGAAAGAAGCGTCCATTTCTTTCAACGTATTTCGATTCGAAGCGGCAGGACGAGTTGGACGTTCTGCGAAATCTGCAGCCGTATCTCGAAACCAGCAGCAATCCGATTTGGATGCTTTCGACCGTCGTCAAACAGGACTTGTGGTGGTCTGATCGGCAAGAAGTGGATCGACATTATCGAGAGGGCGATTACGGCAAGATTATCGAGAGTATCGCCAGGAAACGCTCCGCCGCGAGCTTTCGACACGAGTTTGCGTTCGCATCACTCGTGATCGCCAACCTGACCTCCGGCGAGGACGAGCTACTCAAGAAGAACACGGCCGGCTACGGTCAGGCGCAACAGATCGCATCGCTCAATACGCTGTGCGAGACGCTCGGCTCCCTTCTCGAATGGGAGAAACTGAAATGACAACGAAGACCAGTGACAATAAAGACGTGGGCGAACAGTTCGTTCGCGCGGCGGTCCCGTTGATGAAGGAATACACAGAGAAGCTGGAGAAGATCGTCAAAGAGGCCGAATCCCTCCAGCAGGCTTTCACAAAGACTCCGCCAAAGGGAGAGCATCAAACGCGGAGGGCCCAAGAGCAGCTTTCGCGGATCGAGGAGCGGGCTTCGCGACTCTCGTCCGCTGTCGACGAGCTCAATCGCCGCGTGTCACAAATGATCGAACAGGGACAGCTTGATTCGGAACTCCAACGGGTGGAACTGAAGTTGCGGCTCGCGGAACTTGAGAATGCGATGAACGCGGCGCAGTGGATCGACACGACCATTCCGACCGAATGACGTCAGAGACCTTCAAAGTGTCCGCCATTCCGATGGCCAATCTCGTCCTCAATGAAGAACAAACGCGCCTCGTGGAATCCAGCGACGGCTCCGTGGAATTCATCGGTTCGTCCGGGTGCCGGATCGGGTCCCAGGAACCGTCGCAAGCCGGCGTGTCGAAGAGGATTCCCTTCACGATGGAAGAAGCCGAGGAACTCGCGCGGCGAATCAACAGCGGCGGTCCGTTTTGCACGATGGACGAAGTCCTCGACCACGGGCGCAGTCTGGATCAAAAACCGCCGCCGTGATTCTTTTTGTTTGCTGCCAAGAATTCGGTACGGAAGACGAAGTACCGTGTATCGCGGCGATTCTCCAAGGGTGCAGACATGCGACTTCTGTTGCTTGCCACTTCCTTTCCGCTGTTGCTGGCACTGGCCGCCATGTCCGCCTCGCAGGAACGCCCACCGGTCGCCGCCCGCAAGCCGCGGTTGCCGCTGACGGTTTCGAAAGAGACGACGTTCTTCACCGCCCCGCTACGGCAGAACGGTTCCGTCGATTACGTCGAAGCGCTGAACCGGCATTACGGCAAGGGGGTCACTCCGGAGAACAACGCCGTCGTGCCGTTACTGCGGGCGTTCGGGGGGAAGGCGATCCCGAAGCCGGCGCGGGCGGAGTTCTACCGCCGGCTGGGGATCAAGCCGCTGCCGGACAAGGGAGCGTACATTGCGCCGGATCGCTGGGATGAGGAATTTGACCGGGCGCTGGAGAAGCCTTGGACGCGCGAGGATTGTCCACGGGTTGCGAAATGGCTCGATGCGAACGCGGCTGCATTGAAACTGATCCACACATCGAGTCTTCGCTCACGCTGGTATCTTCCTTTCGCGCCGGATGAGGAGGCACGCTTGCTGATGAATACGATCGGCGTCCGGCTCGGCGCATTCCAACATGTCCGTATGTGTGCTCGAATGCTGACAATGCGTGCCTATCTCTTTCTCGCGACCGGAAAGACCGACGCCGCCCTCAATGACGTTTTTGCCGGCCACCGCCTTGCACGGCACCTTGATCGCGACGGTGTTCTGATCAGTTCGCTCGTCGCTACTGTGGTCGAAAGCGTAACCGCCGCCGCATCCGCCCGCGTGGTCACGCTTGGCAAGATGACGTTCAAACAGGCGATCGATTACCGCAAAGAACTCGAGAAACTGGGGCCGCTTCGGGGGACGCCCGACTGTTACCGCGTGGGAGAACGCTGTTTTGGTCTCGAGTTCACGGTCCAGAGCGCACGAGCCTCGATCCGTTTTTTGGTCGCGTTGGACGTGCTTCCGGCCGAAGCAAAGCACCATTTCGGAAAAACGTTTGGCGAGCTTTTCGACCTGAATACCATGTTGAGATCGACCAACACGTTTTACGACCGCATCCTCGCTATTTCGAATATCCGCGATCCCCAAAAACGCCTGTCGGCCGGGCGCCGCGCGCGCGAGACCCTCGCTAATATAGCCCGACGATCAAATCGCGTACCGGAGTTCGCTCGAACGAGGGCATTATCTTCCGCAGATCGAAAGCGATTCTCGGCCTGGTTGAGCGACAAATTGATTGTGCGTTACGCAAGTTACTTCGCGGAAGCCATGAGGGACGAAGACCGCGCCAACACCCGCTACGACCTCACCCGCGTTGCCCTCGCCCTGGCGGCGTATCGGGCGGAGCGGGGCAAGTATCCGGAGCGGTTGCCGGCGGTCGTGCCGCGGTACATTCCGGTGCTGCCGGTGGATCGCTTCAGTGGCAAGCCGTTGAAGTACCGGCTGACGAAGAAGGCGTTTCTGCTCTACAGCGTCGGCGAGAACGGTCGGGACGACGGCGGAAAACACGGCGGCGGGCCGGACGACATCGCCGTTGGCGATTGACCGGTTTCCCGTTCAATACACCCCCGGCAAAAACCGCCACCGCACCCGCCGCATGTACTCCAGATACGCCGGGTCGTTGGCCAGCAGCCGCTCTTCCAGCCTCGCCCGGCACACGAACAGGCCGATGCCGACCAGCACCACGGCGGCGTTGCGCGGCGTCGGCATCTGCGAGAGGTAGACGAAGTCGGTCAGCATGTACGCCGCGTAGGCCGGGTGACGGACGAGGCGGTACATCCAGCCGGTGCGGATCTGCCGGCGGGCGGGGAGCAGCGAAAAGGATTTGCCCAGCGCGATCAGCGCCATGTCGGCCAGCAGGTTGAAGGCGATCAGCAGCCAGAACGCTGTCCGCGAATCGTCGTCGTAGTCGAACGCCAGGAACCGCAGCGTCGACGCCGTGCACACGATCCACACCCACCACCGCGCGTCCTGTTCGACCGGGGGCATGCGGCGAAGGGTGTTGACGACGAGCACGCCGATCACCGTCACCCACCACACGACGTTCCAGTTATCGTCGCTGCCCAGCCAGATGCCGTAGGCGCATTCGGCCAGCAGAAACGCGGCCAGCCCCCAGTTGGCCCAGCGTCGAACGATCGCGCGCGGCGGGCGGGCGGTATTGGATGGCAGTGGGGCCGTTTCAGCAATCGGTTCAAGACTCATCTTCGTCAGCGTAGCAGCTATGCCGACAGGGGCCAATCGGGATGGCGACTCGGACATTCCAGCAATGCATGCCGCACAACACATTCAGCGATTGATTCGACAGCAGGGGAACGCGGATGACACAGCGCGGCGTAGCCGCAACAAGAGTTAGACAGAAACATTGGTGACAGAAAAATGTCGACTCAGGCGGACAACAGGTTTGGCCCGGGATCAAGAATCTCACGGTCGGGGTTGGTTCGCATCACGAATCCCAACAGAAGGCAACTGAGGCAACAGAGAGAAATTCGCAATCCCCTGTCCAAATCTATTTTTCTGTCACCAATGTTTCTGTCTGATCCTTGAGCCGTCGCCGACCGAAGCATTTGCGCAAGAAGCAAAGATTTCGAGCGTTTCCAATGCGGATCGTGCGGATCTTCGCGGATCAGAGAGAGGGCTTGGTATAATGATTCTGCCTTCCCAATCTCTTCTTTCTGATCCGCGCAAATCCGCTCGATCCGTTGAATCCGCGTTCCCCCTCGACCGTTCAGGCCGCGTTCCGCAGCGCCGGCGGATTCTCGGCGCCGGCGTGATGCTCGACGATCGCCCACAGCGCCGCTCGGCATTCCTCTTCCGATGTGGCGCAGGCGGCCCGCAGCTCGTTCAACTGTGCGGCCAGCACGGCGGCGGACGGCGTTTCGCGGGCGGCGGAGTAGATTTTCTCGTGGACCTTCCGGCTGCACGACTCGGTTTCGTAGAACAGCTCTTCGGTGAGCTTCTCGCCGGGCCGCAGGCCGGTGAACACGATGTCGATGTCGTCCGGGTAGCTCAGCCCCGAGAGTTGAATCATGTCGCGGGCCAGGTCGACGATCTTGCAGGGCTGACCCATTTCCAGCACGAGCAGGTCCCCCGACTCGCCGACGGCCGCTGCCTGCAGCACGAGCTGCACGGCTTCGGGAATCGTCATGAAGTACCGCTCGATGTCGGGGTGCGTCACCGTCACCGGGCCGCCGGCCGCGATCTGCCGGCGGAACGTCGGGACCACGCTGCCGGCCGAATTCAGCACGTTCCCGAACCGCACCGTGATGCATCGCATGCGGGGTTCGTAGTGACCGGCTTCAGCCGGTCTCTTGACCGGCTGAAGCCGGTCACTACGAACATGCAAGGCGGCGACCCCGGATGGATGCGTCGCCGCCGCGCCATCCAGGGCGGCGACGGTCTGCACGTACTTTTCCGCAACCAGCTTCGTTGCCCCCATCACGCTGCTGGGGCGGACCGCCTTGTCGGTCGAGATCAGCACGAACCGCTGCGCCCCGCTCTCGGCGGCGCAGTCGACCACGGTCTTCGTGCCGAATACGTTGTTCCGCACGGCCTCGCGAACGTTGTCTTCCATCAGCGGCACGTGTTTGTAGGCGGCGGCGTGGAAGATCGTCTGCGGCCGGTGTTCCCGCATCGTCCGCCGCAGCGTCGCTTCGTCGGTGACGTCGGCCACGATGAACCGCAGGCCGATCGCGGGGTCGACGGCGCCGTCCAGCTCCTGCGTCATGTGGAACATCCCCAGCTCCGACTGGTCGAGCAGCACCAGCTCCGCCGGTTGCAACCGCAGCAATTGCCGGCACAGCTCCGAGCCGATGCTGCCGGCCGCCCCGGTGACGAGAATGCGGCGGTGCTCGACGTACCCGCGGATGCGTTGCATGTCGAGCCGGGCCGGTTCGCGGCGGAGCAGATCGGAGATCGTCACGTCGCGGACGTCGAGCTTGTACCGCCCGCCGACGATCTGCTCGGCCGAGGGAATGACGCGGGTCTCGAAGCCGTGTTCGCGGCTTTCGGAAACGATTTCGCGGACCTCGTCTCCGGGGACGGAACTCGGGATGAGCACGATGTCGGCCGACAACTTCGCCGCCAGCCGGCCCCAACCCGTCGAAACGGGGAAGGTCGCCACGCCACCGATCAGCGTCCGTCCGCGGTAGGGGCCGGTTTCGACCATCCCCACGACCTGGTAGCCTCCCTCGATGATCTGCGTCTTCCGCAGGATTTCGACGGCCTCGCGATCGGTCCCCGCGACGAGCGCCCGGCGGGTTGAGCGCGTAGATTTCCGCGGCCGCTTCGCGAACAGGATTTCGCTGTAGATTCGCGCTCCGGTGCGAACCAGCCCGGAGCAGGGGATCGTCAACGCCCAGTCGATCAGGATCACCGATCGCGGGATCGGTCCGAACAGCCGCAGCTGGTTGGCCACGAACAGCACCGCCGCGGCCCCCGTGGCGGCGGCGGCGGCGAACAGCATGTCGTGCAGCGAGGGATAGCGGTACGACCGCCGCCATTCCCCCGACAGATAGCACGTCGCCAGCTTCACGCCGATGAACGCCGCCGCGGTCGAGAGCATCAGCTCGCGGACGTCGTCGGCGAGGTCGAACTCGAACCGCAGCAGAAAGGCCGTCGCGTAGCAGCCGGCGAACATCGCCAGGTAGACCGGCAGGATGACCGCCATCCGATATCGCATCGCGCGTGTACTCCCCGCCGGCGCTGGTGTCCCGCCTTCCGGCAGACCGCGACCGCCCTGGTCGGAAACCCCGTGAGGGGCGGGTGATACCGAATCGGGGAAACTGCGTCCAGACCAGTCCCGACCGACGCCCGTGCAGGAGTGCGTGACGCATATTGCAATCTCTGCTGCCGCGAACGCTCAAGATTTTTTCCTTCACTCGTTTGTGAATGCGTCCTCTGGAGTATCTGGTGTGTCTGGTGTGGCGGCCCCCCCGCAAGATGCATTAAAGTGCGAGGTCTGGGCTGATAACGAAGGAACCAATTGGAAATCTGCGCAAGATGCAGGCGATTAGAGAAGGTCCTGGTGTGTCTGGTGTGTCTGGTGTGCGCCGCACGCGACACACCAGCGAAACACCAGATCGAAGGGGTTTGCGACACGACTTACGTCGTTTCGTTGTACGCAAACGGGGCCGGTGCGACACCGTTGCGTGGCCGCGGAAAATCGCAAAGTGCATCGTCCACCACGTGTAGTGTGAGCAGCCGTTGCTTCGGTCCGCGGACAACGCAGCCTCCCCAACTGGAAAACCGAAGTCCATCCCGTCAAACTAATTGGCACGAGTCGGAAAGTCGCCCGGCGGAAAGCCGTTCGTCCCTCCGACCTTCGACCTTCGGGTGCGAGACGCGCTTTGCGAATTCCGTACCCAACCGAGGGGGAACGCGGATGTAGCGGATCGAGCGGATTTGCGCGGATCAGAAAGGGATGAAGGATGAAGGATGAGGGTTGTGGGATGTCAGAGACGGGATACGCAAATCCATCGTCGTTCATCCTTCATCTCTCATCCCTCATCCTTCATTCGGCCGCAAAATCATTCTCCCAAACCTTTTTCTGATCCGCGAAGATCCGCACGATCCGCGTCATCCGCGTTCCCCCGCTATCGATTCACTAACTGAATGCAAAGTGCGTCGTGCACCTTCGACCTTCGACTTTCCGACCTTCGACTCTACCGCTTCCACCCATCGACCCATAGCCCGAACCGATCGCCGATGCAGACCATCAAACAACGCCTGTCCGACAATCAGCTCACGCTCGTGATGGGGGTCGGCCGCGTCATGCACCGCAACCTGCTGCAGATCGTCGGCGTGCAGGGGGGGTTTCACGGCCTGTGGTTCGACCACGAGCACGTGGGGTTTTCGATCGAGGACCTCGAAGTGGGGACGCTTGCCTGTCGCAGCGTGGGGATGGACTGCTTCGTCCGGATCGCCCCCACCGACTACGCACTGGTGACGAAATGCCTGGAGGCCGGCGGAGGCGGGGTGATGGCGGCCCAGATTCTCTCCGCCGCCCAGGCCGAGGAATTCGTGCAGTGGACGAAGTTCGCCCCCCGCGGCCGCCGCGGGCTGAACACCGGCGGCTGGGACGCCCGCTTCGCCAGCATTCCCGTCAAGGAGTACTGCGAGAAATCGAACCGCCAGACGTTCGTGGCGATTCAGATCGAAACGGCGCAGGCCGTCGAGGACTGTGACGCGATCGCGGCCATCGACGGCGTCGACGCCCTGTTCGTCGGCCCCTCGGACCTGAGCCAGGCGCTGGGGCTGACGGGGGAGTTCATGCATCCCGACTGCCTGGCCGCCATCGACCGCGTCGCCGCCGCCTGCCGCAACCACGGCAAGGGCTGGGGGGCCGTCAGCGTCAGCCCGCAGCACGCGGCGATGCTGGTGGAAAAAGGCTGCCGGCTGCTCTCGCCGACCAGCGACGTGAAGCTGATCAACACGGGGATGGCGGCGGTGAAGCGGGAGTACTCGGAGTATTTTGGTGGATAACTCGGTATGGAAGGGGTCGGGTGTGGAAAATTCAAAATTGCGGCGTGACCGCGTCCGTGTAATGATCGATATGCCGCCGCAATTTTGAATTTTCCACACCCGACCCCATCCCCGGGAGCCTGACATGAACGACGACCAGATTGAAACGCCGCGGGTCGCCATTCGGCCGTTTCGCTGTCTGTCCGAAGCGAGCCACCTGATCGCCGACCGGTATCTGCTGTTCGTCGGGCTGTCGGCCGTGGCGTTCGTTCTCGGCGCGCTGACGCCGATGGGCATCCTGATGGGGTCGATGATGTGCGGGCTGTCGCTGTGCTACTTTCGCAAGCTGCGGCAGGAGGAGGTGAGCTTCGACGTCTTGTTCAAGGGATTCGATTACTTCGTCGAGAGCCTGATCGCGACGCTGATCGTGATCGCCGTGACGATGGTGTTTATCATCCCCTTGTACGTCGTCTTCTTTGTAATGTTCGTTTCGACGGGGCTCTTCTGGGGACGGGGCGGGAATGCTCCGGCGGCCGGCGGCGGCCCGGAAATGCTCGCGGTTTTCGGCATGATGGCCGTGTTCTACCTCGCGATTCTGATTGTCATGCTGCTGGTGAGCACGCTGACGGCCTTCGTCTATCCGCTGATCGTCGACCGGCAGTTGAAGGCGATTCCGGCATTGAAACTCAGCCTCAAGGCCGTGATGACGAACTTCTGGGGGATGCTCGGGCTGACGCTGCTGAACTCGATCATCGTCGGCCTGGCCTACCTCTGCTGCATTCTACCGTCGTTTCTCGTCCTGCCGATCACGTTCGGAGCGAACATCATCGCCTACCGCCGGGTCTTCCCCGAACTGCCGAGCTCGCCCGATATCGACGCCTAGCCGCGGGGCCGCACCGTGAAACTCGTCTCGCGCGAATACAAATTCCTGCTCGACCAACTGCGGTTCGCCGACCCGGATGCGGCCGTCGCCGAATTCTGGTCGGAAATGAAGCGGCACGTCGAGGTCGTCAAGGTCTGCGCAGCCGGCGACCTGAAGTGCTCGAAACGGCGGACGGTCTCGTTTCTCGATACGCCCGACCTCTCACTTCGCGGCAACGGGTACCTGCTTCGCGACCGTCGCGAGGGGGATTTGCTGGAGTTCACGCTCAAGTGCCGCTCGCCCGACCGGTTCATCGCGGCCGGGGCGAAAATCGGCGTGAAGAAGAAGCTCCGCGAGGCGGCGGGCGTCAAGTTCAAACGGAAGCTCGAAGAAGACATCGCGACGCCGTTCGTTTCGCGGTTCTCCCAGTCGGGGACGATCACGTTTGGAAAGTGCGCGCAGCCCGCGTTCGGCGGGAATCCGGAGAGCGTGGCCGACTGTGCGGCGCTGTTCCCGGTGATTGGGACGTTCCGGGTCAACGGCCGCCGGATGCCGCGCGCGACGCGCGTGGAGCGCGTCAACGGCCTCGAAGCCTGCGAACGGGTGTACCAGGGGGGAACGCTCTGCCTGCGGGCGAAGGGGAAGGGAAGCAAGACGGTCGAAGCGACGGCAGCCGTCATTCTCTGGTCGCTGGGGGAAAACGGCCGGCCGCTGGTGGCGGAGTTTTCCTTCCGCTACCGGAACAAGGGAGGCAAGTTCAATCGCGGCGTGGCGGTCGCGGCGAAGCGCTGCTACGACTTGTTACAGCGCGCCGATTGGGCGCTCCCCGGCGGGACGACCAAGACAGCCTACGCGTACGGCGAGTGACCGAAGTATTCGACGCTCCCTCACGATCCGAAGTACGCCACCGCGTTGCGAAACAGCTTCATCCCGTCCCCCTCGCCCGTTAACCGCAGCCGCGTCCATTGTGGGTGCTGCGTGGCGTGGATGAACCGTTCGGGGTGGGGCATCAACCCCAGGATGCGGCCGGTCGGGTCGCTCAGGCCGGCGATGTTGGCGACCGATCCGTTGGGGTTCGCCGGGTAGGGGAGACGTAGGTCAGCCTTTGCAGGCTGACCGGGTGTGTCTTGCGCTTGGGGCGCGGCTTGGCCGCCCTCGTCAGGCTGGAAAGCCTGACCTACGGGCATTTCGTAACACAGCGCGATCTGCCGCCGGCGTCGCCAGTCGTCGAGGATTCCCGGATCGGCGACTTCGAGCTTCCCCTCGGCGTGGGCGACGGGAAGCTCGATGTGGTCGATGTCCCGCAGGAACGCGTTGTGCAGGGCCTGCACGCGAAGGTGCACCCACAGCGCGGTGTACTTGCCGTTCTCGTTCCAGGTGAGGGTGACGTAAGGGGGCGTGTCGCGGTCGGGGGGCCACTCGTCGGTGCCGTTGGGAAGCAGCCCCGCCTTCAGCAGCACCTGAAACCCGTTGCAGATTCCCAGCAGCAGCGTGTCGCGCTGCAGGAATTCGGCCAGCGCGTCGGCCAGCCGGTTCTGCAGCTTCTGCGAGAAGATCACCCCGGCCCCCACGTCGTCCCCGTAGCTGAACCCGCCGGGAATGCACAGCACCTGGTAGTTCGCCAGCCGCTTCGGGTCTTCCAGCAGCCGGAACAGGTGCAGCCGCTCGGCCGCCGCGCCGGCGGTCTCGAACGCGAACGCCGTTTCGACGTCGCAGTTGGTCCCCGGTGCGCGAAGCACGCAGACGGCGGGTTTGGCGGGCATGCGGAAGGTCCGTTACAGCGGCGCCCGCGGGAGAAATCGTTGCAGCGGCGCGCCGGTCGGTCGCTATTGTAAGTCGAAGGTCGGGAGGTCGGAAGTCGGAGGTCGGAAGTCGGAGGTCGGAAGTCGGAGGTCGGAAGTCGGAGGTCGGAGATCGGAGGTCGGAGGTCGGAGGTCAGAAGTCCGAGGTCGGAACGTCGAACCGCTTTCAGGCTGGCGACCTTCGACCTTCGACTTTCCGACTTTCCGACTCGCCCTCACAGCTTCTTCAGCATCTCCAGCGCCTTCTTCTCGTAGATCGCCTGCCACTCCGGCGCCAACAGGCAGTCGCTGTCTTCCTGCGCCGCCCCGGAGTTGCGGAGCTGCTCGGCGGTCGGGGCGTAGTAGATGTAGCCGTTCGTGTAGCCGGCGACGAACGTGCGCTTGTGCGGCGACGCCTTCTTGATGTTCAACCCGATCCGCACGGTCAACTCGCCGGGAAACGTTGTCAGCACGCAGTCGCCGATTCGCACGGCGAGCAGCTCGACGTCGATCGTCGGTTTGCCGGCGGCCAGCCGCGACTTGTGGCGCTTCCGCAGCAGCGTCAGGTTCGTCTGCACGCGCGTCAGCTCTTCCATCGTGTGGATATTGCGAATGTACTGCCGCATGTTGCGGCGGTTCTCGGCGTCGAGCGACTTCAGGTCGTCGTGGCCGAGTTGCTTCTCGTGCAGGTAGCGGTGCGAGGCGTACGACGGGTAGTCCGGCGAGAGGCTGTACTTCACCGCCAGCGGGAGAAACGTCTTCAGGTTCAGGCTCGTCCCCCGCAGCGACCGCAGCAGCCGGTCGCGTTCGGCTTCCATCCGGCGGATGCGTTCGGCGACGTCGGCCCGCGGCAGGCGGAGCGTTTCATTCCGCACGACGAGCCGGCCGTCGCCGCGGGTCTTGATCTTGCGGACCCCTTTGAGCGTGCTGAGGCCGAGCATGTTCCCCAGCGGCTCGGCGTCGCGGGGGTTGTTGACGTCTTTGTAGAGCGCCGGGTTGACGTCGCCGCCGCACCCCTGCAGGAACAGCGCGACGGTCCCTTCGCTGAGGTTGTCTTCGATGACCTGCGAGGCGAAGCCGGTGATGTCGGCGGTGTTCCGGCCGCCGGGGACCCCCTGAATCGGGTGGCAGGCGAAGTTGTACACGACCGCCAGCGTGCGGCCGTCTTTGCGGTCGAACCGCAGGATGCCGATCTGCGGGTCGACCGGGCCGACGGCGGCGACCTGTTCGTCCGGGGCGAGAGAGTACGCATGGCGGACGTCGACCTCGCGGCCGTCTTTGAGCTTCAGCCGGCGGTTCTCCATGATGCGGTCTTCGCGCCCGCTGCCGGAACCGACCGTGACCGGCGCCATGTTGGCCGCCGCCTGCTTCACCGCCTGCACGGTCCGCCGGTCGACGTCCTTGCAGACGATGCCGTGGCAGTGGCTGGCGTTGACCATCACGTGCGACGGCTCGATCTTGAGGTCCTTCTGAATCCGCGCGCGGACTTTGGGAAGGTAATCGTTGCCGATGTATCCGATTTCCCCGATCGCGACGGCGTCGACGGCGATAATCGCGAAGGTCGTTTTCGCGTTCCGCACGACGAGCGCCCGGGTATAGAGCCGGCCGTTGACCGGGCCGGCGTCGGTGTTCGTGATGTCGACCTTCGCCGCCCCCGCCCAGAGCCCCTCGGCGTCGGCGGCACGAATTGCGGTAGAAGCGGCGTGAAGCAGGACGGCACAGACCAGCAGCGTCGATCGGACGCTTCGAGTGGCGATCGTCATGGCAGGCACCTTGCGTCTGAGGGTGGTGAGATTCGCGACGGCCATCGTAGGCGAAGCGGCGGGCGATTCCCAACGTTTTCGAAGCGTGGCTGAATATCGAATATCGAACACGGAATGATGAAGGTTGAAGTAAGAGAGGTGAACGTCCGCAATCCGAGTATCCTTCCTCATTCATCATTCTGTGTTCGATATTCGATATTCAATCTGGAGCCGCGACATGGCCCGCGATTCGTGGTAAAAGGGAGGCGTTTATCGGCCGGCACGCGCCGGCCACTCGCCGACACCTCCGCCAGGACTGACATCATGACGCCGCTCCGCTCGTTCTTCTGCGTCGCACTTCTCGGACTGTCGCTTCCCGCCGTCGCGCTCGCCGCCGACAAGCCGCGGCCGAAGGCCTGCATCGACGGCACCGGCCCGGGGTGGAAAAGTCTCGGCGAGAAAGATTTCGTCAACGTCAACGGCGACAAAGACACGTGGACGTGGAAGAAAGACGGCTTGCTTTACTGCAAGGGCACGCCGGTCGGCGTGATGCGCACGAAAAACAAGGTCACCAACTTCGAAATGTCGATCGAGTGGAAGCACCTCAAATCGGCGGGGAATTCCGGCGTGTTCATGTGGATTTCCGAGAAGGCCCTCGAAGGCCTCAAACCGGGGAAGCTGCCGCGTTCCGGCATCGAAGTCCAGGTCCTCGACCACGGTTACGCCGAGCGGTACACGAAACGCACCGGCAAGAAACCGGAATGGTTCACCACCAACGGCGACGTGTTCCCCGTCGGCAGCTCGAAGATGAAGCCTTTCCCGCCGGTCTCCCCGCGGGGCAGCCGCAGCTTCCCGCGGAAGAACCTCAGCAAGGGGGTCGGGCAGTGGAACCACTACTACATCCGGGCGATCAACGGCGAGGTCCGGCTGTGGGTCAACGGCGAGGAGGTCTCCGGCGGAACCAACTGCAACCCGCGCACCGGATACCTCGCGCTGGAATCGGAAGGTTCGCCGATCGAGTTCCGAAACATCCGCATCCGCGAGCTGCCGTGAATCTTAGAGGGTAAGGGAGAGGCGACCCTCTCCCTCCCCGTTGTCGCGAAAAGGTCAGTTCCTTTTATTGTCCGGCATGCGTCTTTCTCGCACCGGGCGACCCCGGACGGGTTGCCTGTTGCCAGGGGCG
>Ga0268386_10000293_pt1 | contig 30510 bp, 21 predicted proteins | sample RVTome_15_FD_200260 | JGI IMG/M metagenome (GOLD analysis project Ga0268386, IMG submission 200260) | Soil microbial communities from uranium-contaminated site in the Upper Colorado River Basin, Wyoming, United States - RVT150D86... ... | reverse complement strand
GTGAACGTCCAGAACCCCGGCATCAGCGTCGCGATCACCGGCCCCTGGGGCCGCGGCGCGCTGTAGCGACCGCACCATCTGCGGTGCGGGATCCGTGCCGCGCAGGAATCTCGCCGGCAGTTCCCAGCGTGCGGCTCCGTCACCCCCACTTCGCCTGCGTCCGGGGCGCCCGGCTTTCGGCTCCAGGGACGGCGAGCCTCGCCGGGCAATGGTCCCCTTCTTGCACCCCCTGGTGCCGTTGCGCCGCCGGGACCCGCCAAGCGACGGGCATCGCTTCGGCGCGAGGAGGCCTCATGGGAACCGGAATGGTGGCTTTCGGGCCCCGCCGCGGTGTCTACGTGGACGTCACAACGCTCTCGGCCGGTCCCCCGGCGCTGTCCCCGGCCGAGCTGGCGGCCTTCGAGTCGCTGGATGTCGTGTACCGGGGGTTGTGCGCGATCCTCTACAACTACGTCCCCGCGTCGGGCCATCCGGGCGGTTCGATCTCGTCGGGGCGGATCGTGGCCGGGATCGTGTTCGACGGCCTCGACCACGACGTGTCCCGTCCGGAGCGTGAGGACGCCGACGTCCTCTCCTATGCCGCCGGGCACAAGGCCATGGGCCTCTACTCAATGTGGGCCCTGCGCGACGAGGTCGCGCGCCTGGGCGCCCCCGAGCTGCTCCCCGACCTGCGCTCGCGGCTCCGGCTCGAGGACCTGATCGGCTTTCGCCGCAACCCAGTGACCCACACGCCGCTCTTCGCCCGCACCCGGGCCAGGGCCCTCGACGGGCACCCGACGCCGGCGACGCCCTTCGTGAGGCTGGCCACCGGAGCTTCGGGGGTGGGAGTCGCCAGCTCGGTCGGCCTCGCCCTGGCCGCCCGCGACTATTACGGGCGGAAGGCGCCGCGGGTCCATGTCGTCGAGGGCGAGGGCGGCCTGACGCCCGGCCGCGTGGCCGAGGCACTGGCCGCCGCGGGCACGGCGTCGCTCGACAACCTGGTGCTGCACGTCGACTGGAACCAGGCCTCCATCGACAGCGACCGCGTCTGCCGGGAGGAGGGGCAACCCGGCGACTACGTACAGTGGAACCCTCCCGAGCTGTTCCACCTCCACGACTGGAACGTCGTGTTCGTCCCCGGCGGAATGGACTTCGACCAGGTCGTCTCCGCCCAGAGGGTCGCCGCCGGCCTGCGGACCGGGCAGCCGACCGCGGTCGTGTATCGCACCGTCAAGGGCTGGCGGTACGGCATCGAGGGCCGCGCCTCCCATGGTGCCGGCCACAAGCTGTGCTCGGAGGGCTTCTTCCAGGCGCTGCGCGAGCTGACCGGGTTCGGAGACCACGCGCTGCCCGCCTGCGAGGAGGGCCGCCGGCGGTGCGAGACGACCGGGGACGGGCGCACGGTGATGGAGCAGTGCTTCTGGGAGGCCCTGACGGTCGTGCGCCGCCGGCTGGAGGGAGACCGCGGCACTGTCGACGTCCTGGCCCGCCGCCTCGTCGAGGCCCGCGAGCGGCTGGACCGCCACGCTCGCCGGCCGCGCCCCGCCGCCCCTCGGGTGGAGAGGCTCTTCGAAACGGCCGCGCGCCAGGCCGGGGCGACTCCCAAGGACCTCAGGCTCGCCCCGGGCGTGATCACGACGTTGCGGGGCGAGCTGGGCCGGGCCCTCGGTCTGCTGAACCATCTCTCCGAAGGTGCCTTGCTTGTCGCGGCCGCGGACCTGCTCGCCTCCACGAGCGTCAGCGCCGCCGCCGCGGGGTTCGCCCCCGGATACTGGAACGCCCAGTCGAACCCGGACGCGCGACTGCTCTCGCTCGGCGGCATCTGCGAAGACGCCATCGCCGGGATCCTCTCCGGCGTCAGCGCCAACGGGCGCCACGTCGGCGTCGGCTCCTCGTACGGCGCCTTCATCGCCCCTCTGGGCCACGTCGCCGCCCGGGTCCATGGCATCGGCGCGCAGGCGCGACGGCAGGCGACCGGCGCGCCCTACCCGACCATGGTCCTGGTGTGCGCCCACGCGGGGCTGAAGACCGGCGAGGACGGGCCCACCCACGCCGATCCCCAGGCGCTGCAGCTCCTGCAGGGCAACTTCCCGCCCGGAGTGGCGATCACCCTGACGCCCTGGGAGCCGCAGGAGATCTGGCCGCTCCTGTGCGCGGCCCTGGCGCGGCGCCCGGCCCTGGTCGCACCGTTCGTCACGAGGCCGAGCGAGGTCGTCCTCGACCGCCCGGCCCTGGGGCTGGCTCCCGCCTCGGCCGCCACCTCCGGGCTCTACCTGCTGCGGCGCCCGGGGCGGACCGGCGACGGCACGATCGTCCTGCAGGAGAGCGCGGTCACGTACACGTTCGTCGAGGAGGTGCTGCCCCTGCTCGACCGGGACGGCCTCTCGCCCTGGGTCTACTACGTGGCGAGCGCCGAGCTGTTCGACATGCTCCCGCTGGACGAGCAGCACCACATCTACCCCGAGGCGCGCGCTCGCGAGGCAATGGGCATCACCGGCTTCACGCTGCCGACGATGGAGCGCTGGGTTCGTTCCCAGCTCGGACGAGAGGCGACCCTCCACCCGTACCGGGGCGGGCACTTCCTCGGCAGCGGCCAGGGCGAGGTCGTGCTCGAGGAGGCGGGGCTGGACGGGCCTGGGCAGTACCGCGCGATCCGGCGCTACCTGGAGGCGCGGCGCTCGGCGGCCTGAGGGCGGTCAGGGCGCGGCCGGTCACCCGGGCCCGAGCACCCCGGGGAACGCCTGAGGCCGGGGATCCGTCAGTCCTTCCATGAGCAGAAGCGTGTGTCGCCTCGCGAGCGCGTTGGCCGCCTCCGCAACGCTCGCCGCCGCCGACTGGCCGCAGTTCCTCGGTCCGAACCGGGACGGCCACAGCGCGGACCGCGTCCTGGTTTCTGGATGGCTGGAGCGGGGGCTGCGCGAGCGGTGGCGCCAGCCCGTCGGCGAGGGTTACTCGAGCGTGGTCGCCGTGGGCGAACGGCTCTACTCGATGGACGCGGACGGCGCGAGCGAGTTCGTCTTCGCGCGGCGTGCCTCCGATGGGGGCGAGCTGTGGCGGGTGAGGATGGGGGCTTCCCCACGCGACCTCTACGGCGGACCGGGCCCCCGCGTCGCGCCCACGTTCGACCGCGGCGTGCTGTACCTGACCACGGCCGAGCTGGCGCTCGTCGCGATGCGGGCGGAGGACGGCACGCTCCTCTGGAGCAGGTCGCTCCGGGAGGAGATGGGCGCACGGCCCCCGGCGGAGGGCAGCGCGGCGGCCGTCCTGGTCGAGGGCGAACGTGTGTTCGCGGCGGTCGGCGGTCCAGGGGGCCGATCGGCGGCGGCCTTCGATCGCGGAAGCGGGCGGCTGCTCTGGTCCGCGCTCGACGACCGCGCGTCGTATTCCTCGCCGGTGGCGCTGACGCTCGGCGCGAGGAGGCAGGTGCTGTTCTTGACGGCCACTCACCTGCGCGCGCTCGACCCCGAGACGGGCACGCTGCTCTGGAGCCACGACTGGCCGACCCACGACGGGGTGAACGTCGCGACGCCGCTCCCCGTTGCACCCGACCGCGTGTTCGTCTCGGCGGGCTACGACCAGGGCGCGCTGCTGCTGCAGGTCCGGCCGAGCGCGTCCGGCTTCCTGGCCACGGAGGTATGGCGCAGCAAGGTCATGAAGAACCACTTCAACAACTGCGTCCTCCATGGCGCCAGGCTCTACGGCTTCGACAACTTCCTGCTCAGGGCAGTCGATGCCTCGACCGGGCAGGTCGCCTGGACCGAACGGGGCTTCGGGAAGGGCTCGCTGATCGTGGCGGCCGATCACCTGATCGTGCTGGGCGAGGACGGCGAGCTCGCGCTGCTGCGCCCTGATCCCGCCCGCGCCGAGGTGCGGGCGCGCCAGCTCGTGCTCGACGGCACTTGCTGGACCCCACCCTCGCTGGCCGGGGGCAGGCTCTACCTACGGAACGCCCGGGAGATGGTGGCGCTCGAACCGCGCTGACGAACGCAGCCACCGAACCAGCAGGACAGGGGCTCGCGCACGCTTCCACGCGGTGCCGGGCCCGGGCGGCCGTGGAGCGCAGAGTATCAGGTGGCTCGGCCCATCCTCGACGCGAGCCCGGCGCCCCCTTCCGGGACCGCCAGGCTCTGCTCGGAGGCATCGAGCGCGAACGCGGCAGGTCATGGCGGCGCGTCCGGCTTCTCAGGGCGGGCGAACGCGCGGGCCTCCTCCGCGAAGGTGGCCAGGCGCGCCTCGACGCGGCCGTTGACGCTGTCCGCGGGGAGTCACGACCGCGGCCGCGCAACCCCGCCAGGTCGGCCGATCGGTCCGGACAGAGGGCGGCGCGGGCATGCGTTCGCGGACCCGCCGGCGGCGCCGTACGCGCACGCGCGTCTGGCCGTCGCGCAGAAGCTGCGCCCCGCGCGTCGGTCTTCCGTCGCGGTCCGTCACGCGTCGACAGCACGCGGGAACCGCCCGGCCGGGGTGCGATACCATGCCGGTCGTGATCAGGAGGGACGTGCCCATGCGCCTCGTCGCTGTGCTTGCCCTGTGCCTGTGCGCCCGGCCGGCGGCCGCGGACGGTCCCCGCAGGTTCACGGTCGACGACATCTGGGCGGTGAAGCGGGTCGGCAACCCGACGGTCTCGCCGGACGGCAAGACCGTCGCCTTCACCGTCTCGGTCTACGACATGGAGGAGAACCGCGGGAACGCGGACGTCTGGATCGTCCCCACCGCCGGCGGCACCCCTCGGCGCCTCACCACCCACAAGGGCCTCCGACGGCTCACCGGAGTGGAGCCCCGCCGGCAGGCGGATCGCGTTCGTCTCCCGGCGCGACGACGACAAGGCCGCCCAGCTCCACGTGATTCCGGTGGACGGCGGGGAGCCGGAGCGGATCACCGACATGCCGCTCGGCGTCTCCGACCCGAAGTGGTTCCCGGACGGCAAGCGCATCGCGTTCGTCTCCCCGGTCGTGGCGGGAGCCGAGCCGGTGGAGGAGACGCGCAAGGCCGTCGAGGCGAGGGAGAAGAGCAAGGTCGGGGCGCGGGTCACCGAGAACCGGCTCTACCGCTTCTGGGACCGCTGGCTCACCGACGGCGAGTACCCCCATATCTTCGTGGTCGAGCTGGAGACCCGCAAGCTCACCGACCTGCTGCCAGGCTCGAAGCGCTACTTCGGCCTGCGCGACGGCTCCGGTGCCTACGACGTATCGCCCGACGGGACGCGGATCGTCTTCGAGGCGAACAGCACGGAGGAGCCCTACCGGAAGCACTGGTACGGCGAGGTCCTGCGATGGTTGGAGCGGTATCTCAGTTGAGCGTGCGCGGCCCCCGAAACCGCGCGACCTGGGGGCTCGGGGACATCCCGTTCTGAGCCGGGGATGCGCATGTATGGATGGCAGCTCGATCTCCAGTCACGGGAGCTCACTTGTGAAGGCCGGCGCGTCCGTCTCGCCGAGAAGCCGTTCCGTGTGCTCGATATGCTCCTGGAGGCCGATGGCGCCGTGGTCACCCGGGAGGCGCTTCGCAGCCGCCTGTGGGCTGAGGAGACGTTCGTCGACTTCGACAACAACCTCAACAGCGCCGTGACGACGTTGCGGCGGGCGCTGGGCGACTCCGGCTGTTCGCCGCGCGTCATCGAAACCATCCCGAAGGTGGGATACCGGCTGATCGGCGGTCCCGGCACCGGGGCCGCCACGGCTACGACGCGCACGGACGGCTTGTCGGGATCGCCGGCGACCTCCTGGGGGCGGTCGCACGCTGCCGCCGCGCTGCTGGCGGCGGCGACGGCGGGCGCGTTCGTCTGGGGAATCGGGCTCACAGGCCGACCGGATCCCGCAATCGGCCCGGCCCGGAGCACGAACCGCGAGGCGCAGTCGTACTTCGAGCGCGGAGTCTACCTGCGCGGGCGGTACCTGGCCACGCACGAGGAGCCCGATCGCCTGGCTGCGGCCGCCGAGGCGTTCGGCCGCGCGGCGACCCTCGACCCCTCGTTCGCGGCGGCGACGGCCGAACGGGCCGACACGCTCGTCGAGATGAGCTTCGCGGGAGCCGTCGGCATCCGGGAAGGCCTGATCCGGGCCCGCGATGCGGCCCGGGAGGCCCTGGCGCGCGACGCGACCCAGGGCGTCGCGCAGCGCTCGATGGGGCTGGCCTCGCTCGTGATCGAGTGGGACCTGGAGGGTTCGCGGCGCTGGCTCGACCGCGCCCAGCGCACGCTGAGGGCGGATGCGCGGACGTCCCTGGCACTCGCCACGTGGTTCGGGGCGGCCGGCGCGGCGGACCAGGCGATCGTCGAGGCGGAGCGGGCGGTGGCGCTCGATCCTGCCGCGTTCTACGTGCGGGCGGACCTGGCCCTCTTCTACCTGGCTGCGGGCCGCGACCGCGACGCGGCCGACAGCGCACGGCGGGTGCTCGCGGTCGCCCCCGACTTCCCGCCCGCCCTGGGCTACTCGATGCTTGCCCACGAGCGTCTCGGCCAGTGGGACGAGGCCGCGAGAGTCGCCCGGGCGCTGATCGCGGTCTCGGGCGCGCCGCCCGGAGAGCGGGCACGCCTCGAGCAACTGGAAGGGCGGGAAGCCGTGGAGGCGCTCCGCCGCTGGGAGCTGTCCCGGACGGAAGCGCTGGCGGCCGGCAGGACCGACGACTTCGCGCTCGCTCTCGCGCTGCGTCACGCCTCGGTCGGCCGCCGCGACGCGGCCATCGCCTGCCTCGAGCGCGCGCTCGCCGTCCGCAGCGCGTTCCTGATCTTCGTGAGGCTGTTCCCTGAGCTCGAGGCGCTGCGCGGCGATCCCCGGTACGAGCGCGTCGCCGACGCCGTCACCGGTGGCGTCGGCGCCTGACTCCCGGCCTGCTCACTGGCGCTGCCGTTTCCACGAGTACGTGCGGCGCTTGGTCCACGTGCCGCCGGCGTCGACGTCGTAGGACGTCGTGGTGTGGACGTCCCCCTCGAGCCTCGCCCGGTGCCCGACCTTGAACGTCTTGCCGGCCACGGGATCGAAGAACGTCTGGAGCATCTCGGTGGAGCCGTCCGCCTCGCGCTCGTGAAGGCCTTCTCCGTACGTGCCGTCGCTCCCGAACTGCGTCGCGATCAGGCGGCGCTCGCCCGGGTGCCAGAACTCGCGGAACTCCCAGAAGGTGCCGACGTCCTTGCCGCCCTGGAGTCCATAGAGGCGGCCGACCAGGCTCTGCCGCCCCACGCCCCAGCGCCACTCGATGCCGTAGGCATCCATGGTGTCGCGCTCCCTGCGGAAGGGGCTGTTGTCGGCGATCCAGGTCCCGACGAGATCGGCCCACAGGCCCGTGACCCACTCCGGGACCGGTGCCGGCGGCTCGGCCGCGCCGGGCAGGGCGAGTACGGTCAGCAGGGCCAGCAGTGGCAGCATGGAGCGGCAGCGCGCCGGGCCGGCAACAGGAGCCGAGGCACCGGGCTTCGAGGCGTCATCGTGTTTCGTCATGCCTACGTAGTAGCGGCCTGGGGCGCCCCTGGCAACGGACGGGACCGCAAGATCGCCGCAAGTCTTCCGCAAAGTCCCACGCCGGAGCCGGGCCCCGGTCTGGTCCGACCTTCCGTCGAAGGGGCGCCAGGCCGCCCAGCGGGCGTCCAGGTCGTTGACCGGTCGCGGAGTCTCCACGACCGAACCCGACCCTGCGACCATGGATGAGACGGATTCCGACGAGATGGCGAGTCACCGGCGCTGTGCGGGAGCGTATAGTGGACCTTCCAGGCTCGCCGACGATGTCCACCGCAGCGCTCGCCGCACGGCCGTTGCCTCCTGGTCCCAAAGGGCTTCCGGCGATCGGATCGCTCCTGAGCATGCGCCGCGATCCCATCGCCTTTTTCGAGGACGCGGCCCGCCGGTACGGCGACGTCGTCTACTACCGGCTCGGGCGCGAGCGGGTGTTCCTGTTGAGGCGGCCCGAGCACGTGCAGGAGGTCCTGGTCACCCGGCAGCACGACTTCGCCAAGGGCCGGGGTTTGCAGTGGGCCCGGCTGTTCCTGGGCGACGGGCTCCTGACCAGCGAGCCCCCCCTCCATACCCGGCAGCGCCGGCTCTCCCAGCCGGCGTTTCACCGCGCGCGCATCGCCTCCTACGCGGCGCTGATGGTGGACCATGCCTCGCGCGCGGGGGAGCGCTGGGGCGACGGCGCCGTCGTCGACCTCGTGCCCGAGATGAGCGCGCTCACCCTCGGGATCGCGGGCAAGGCGCTGTTCGACGCCGACGTCGAGGGCGACGCCGAGGCGATCGGGAGGTCCCTGACCGCGATCATGCGGCTGTTCCCGCGCTTCACGCTCCCGTTCGCCGAACTCGTCCATCGGCTCCCGCTGCCCAGCAACCTGCGGTTCAGGAGGGCCCGGGCCAGTCTCGACGCCACGATCTATCGGCTGATCGACGAGCGGCGGCGATCCGGAGCCGACCACGGCGACCTGCTCTCGATGCTGGTGCAGGCCCGCGACGAGGAAGGCGACGGGGGCCGGATGAGCGACGTCCAGCTCCGCGACGAGCTGATGACGCTGCTGTTGGCCGGCCACGAGACGACAGCCAACGCCCTGTCCTGGACGTTCTATCTGCTCTCGCAGCATCCCGAGGCCGAGGCGGCGCTGCACGGCGAGCTCGACGCCGTGCTCGGGGGCAGGCCCCCGGCCTTCGAGGACCTCCCCCTGCTTCGTCGGACGGAGGCGGTCTTCGCGGAGTCCATGCGCCTCTACCCGCCGGCGCCCATGCTCGGGCGCCGCGCGATGCGCGACGTCGTGATCGGCGAGTACACGATCCCGGCGCGCGCGATCGTGCTCGTCAGCCCCTGGCTCACGCACCGGGACCCGCGCCTGTTCCCGGATCCGCTCCGCTTCGACCCGGGCCGATGGACGCCGGAAGCGCGGGCGGGCCGCGCGCGGTTCGCGTACTTCCCGTTCGGCGGCGGTGCGCGCCAGTGCATCGGCGAGTCCTTCGCATGGATGGAGGGGACGTTGGTGCTGGCCACGATCGCCCGACGCTGGAGGCTGCGGCTCGTCACCGGCCATCCCGTGGTGCCACAGGCCCTGATGACCCTGCGCCCGCGCTACGGGATGAGGATGGTGCTGGAGCGTAGGTGATCGAGGCGCTCAGCGCGCCCGGTCGCCGGACGCCACCTCGACGCCGCCAGCGCCCGGGCCGCGCTTCCGCGGCCAGGGCCCCAGTTCCTCCATCCCGGCCGCACGGAACTCCAGTCGTAGATTCTGGAGCGTGGCCGTGCTGCCGTCGAGCGCGTCGCGCCGCACGTAGTCGGCGGCCCAGGGCGCGCGGCGGGTTGCGGCCGGCGGCGTGCCCGGCGGAGTCCACGACTCGCGCAGCGGGACGTAGTCCCGCGCGAACCGCGGATCTTCATCCAACGCGGCCCGTTCGGCCCAGACGCCGTGCACGTGGATGAAGGTGGGCCGGGCCCGCGAGGTCGTAGACCCGCAGACGCGACTCGAACAGCACCCCGCCAACGTCGGGGAGCATCACGGAGGCGCGGTCCTCGCCGAGGACCGCCGCGGCGTCAATCCACGGCCGCCGGTCCGGAGCGGCGCCACGCAGCCCCAGGGCCGCCAACAGGGCGGCCAGGAAAGACCAGGAGGGCGTTTTCCAGGCCCGAGCCGGTCCAGACGACGAACGGAATGCTGAGCCCGCCGTTGACGAAGGAGTGAAGCCGGCGTGATGCCGCCGCTCCGGTCACCAGGGCGGCCCTGGCGCAGCCACGGAAGACGTGCCGCCCAGCCAATGTCATACGGACGTCATCGCGATTCCGCGACGTCACGTGGGATCGCTGGAGGTGGTTCGTTGAGGCCGCGCCGCCAAGCGCCGGTTACGATTCCTGCTCGATCAGGATTGCTCCGGGGCCGGGGCGGCCGATGGCTGCCGCCACGGAGACCTCACGGAGTCGAGCGATGAACCCAACGAGATCGGAGGAGAGGCTCCGTGAGAGCCTGCGCCAGCTGCGCGCGCTGCTCGAGCGCCACGAGGTGCTCGAGACGCTGGCCCACAAGGAGCGGGGCCCTCGCCGGGACCTGCTCGAGGCCCTCGCGCACCGCCAGAACCTGGCGGACCTGGCGAGCCGGCTGCGCGCCATCCATCCGGCCGACCTGGCTGCGATCCTGGAGTCGCTGCCGATGGAGAAGCGCCTCCTGGTCTGGAGCCAGCTCGACGGCGCCAAGGCGGCGAACGTGCTGGTCGAGGTGGTGCCCTCGGTGCGCGACCAGCTCATCGAGGGGACCGACGAAGGACGGCTGGTCGACCTGGTCCGCGAGATGGACACCGACGACCTGGCCTACGTCTCGGAGCACCTGCCCGAGACCGTGCGCGAGGCCGTCTATCGCACGCTCGACGAGAGCCAGCGCGCGGCGGTGGCGGCGCAGTTCGCCCATCCCGAGGACTCGGTCGGCCACCTGATGACGCAGGAGGTGGTCTCGGTGCGCGAGGACGCGACGCTCGGTTCCACGCTGGCCCAGCTCCGCGAGCACGGCGAGCTGCCCGCCCAGTGCGATGCCGTGTTCCTGGTGGACGCGCGGAACGTCTTCCGCGGCGTGCTGCCCTTGCGGACGATCGTGGTGCAGGACCCGTCCCTGAGCGCCCTCGCGAGCGTCGCCGCCGAGCCGGTCGTCTTCACGCCGGCCGATCACGCGCGCGAGGCGGGAAAGGCGTTCGAACGCTACGACCTCGTATCGGCGCCGGTGGTGGACGAGCGGGGCAAGCTGGTGGGCCGGCTCACCGTCGACGCCGTCATCGACTTCCTGCGTCGCCAGAGCGAACTGGAGGCGCTGCAGCGCGCCGGGCTCTCCGGCGAGGAGGACCTGTTCGCGCCCGTGGCGGCCTCGGCGCGGAACCGCTGGGCCTGGCTCGCCGTCAACCTGGTGACCGCTTTCCTGGCCTCACGTGTCATCGGGCTCTTCGAGGAGACGATCCGCGGCCTCGTCGCCCTTGCGACCTTGATGCCGATCGTGGCCAGCATCGGCGGGAACACCGGCAACCAGACCGTCGCCCTGATGATCCGCGGGCTGGCCCTGGACCAGATCGCGCCGGGCAACGTCCGGCATCTGTTCCGCAAGGAGATCCAGGTCGCCCTCTTCAACGGCGGCGTGTGGGGCTCGGTGATGGGCCTGCTGGCCCTCGTCCTGTATCGCAGCCCGCTGCTGGGGGTCGTGATGGCGGCGGCCGTGGCCCTGAACCTGCTCGTCTCGGCAGTCGTCGGAGTCGCCGTGCCGCTCCTGCTGCAGCGGGCCGGGCGCGATCCGGCCCAGGGTGCGAGCGTGCTGCTCACATTCACGACCGACGGCATGGGGTTCTTCATCTTCCTCGGGCTCGCGCGGGCGTTCCTGTGAGCTGACCGCGACACGCGCTGGCCGGTGACGGCGCCGCCACAGCACCATCGGGCGAAGTTAACGGCCGGATCACGTGAGCGCCATGGCGCTCGAGTACCCTCCGAAGCCGCACTAGGGCCGTATCCCGCCGGAGGCGACTGGGGGGCGGCGGCCGAGAGGAACGGTCCGGCGGTCGTCGCCGTGCTCTCCGACCATGGCTTCCAGCGCACCGACCGGGAGCTGAACCTGGACGAGGCTCTGCGGAGCGCGGGGTTGATCGTCGCGGACGCTGATGGCGGGATCCGCTCGTGGCGGGCGCGCGCCTGGAGCGCGGGAGGGTCGGCGGCGATCGTGTTGAAGGATCCGGCCGACCAGGAAGCGAGAGATGCGGTGAGACGCGTGGCGCTGCTCGCCGATCCCGGAAGCGGGGTGCGGACGGTGCTCGAAGGCGACGCGCTGTGGCGGGTTTCCCGGCGCGGCGTTCGTGGTCGGACTGACGAGGGGGTACCGGATCGGCCATTCTCTCGGAGTCCCTGTCTCCCGAGCGGGCGAGCCGCACGGCACGCACGGCATGCTGCCCGACGACACCGAGATGGATGCGGCCTTTCTCGTGGCCCGCCCCGGGATCCCCACCGGGCGGAGCCTGGGCCGTGTCGACATGCGGGACGTGGCGCCGACCCTCGCCGCACGCCTCGGGTTGACGCTCCCGGAGGCGGAGGGGCGCGACCTGCTGGCACGCTGAGCGGCCCCGGGAAGACCGGCCACGCGGTTCCGGTCGATCCGTGGTAGAACCTTGGGCCCTCACCAAGCGACAAGGAAGGAAGCGAGATGACGATGAGGTCCTTCGGGCTGGCGGCAGGGCTGTGCCTGGCGGCGCCTTCGTCCGGCCTGGCCGCGGTGTCGATCGAGCACCAGCGGGTCGGCTGCGCGATCGCCGACCGGTTCCCCGAGCTGGAGGCGCGGCTCGATCCGCTGGAGAGCGTCAGCCGCGCTCGGGTCCATTTCCGGGTCGCCGGTGGCGACCACTGGTACTCGGTCCCCATGGAGGCGCAGGCCGGCCTGTTCAAGGGCGTGCTGCCGAAGCCCAAGAAGAGCCTCAAGAGGTTCGACTACTACGTCGAAGTCACCGACACCGGGCTCGGCACGAGCCGTACCGCCGAGTACGGGGTCGAGGTCGCCGCATTCCCCGCGGAGTGCGAGGACCGGATCGTGGCCGGTGCGCTCGCCTCGGTGGCCTCGGTGATCGTCAGCCTGCCGGCGGGCGCCGTGGGACTGCCGATCGTGCCGGCCGGCTTCTCGGCCGCCGGCGTCACCGCCGCGGCTACGGGCGCTGCCGCTGGCGGCTCGGCCGCGAGCGCCGCTTCGGGTGGAGCTTCCAAGGCCCTGATCATCGGCGGCGGCGTGGCCGCCGCGGGAGGCGTCGCCGCCGCGGTGGCGGCGGGGGGCGGCTCCGACGAGGACCCGCGCGCCACCGACGACGACGGCGACGGCTTCGCCGAGGCCCAGGGAGACTGCGACGACGCCAATGCCCAGGTGAGGCCGGGCGGTGCCGTCACCGCCACGACGGCCGCCACGGGGAACAGCTCCGTCTGCGGGCAGCCTTCCCCGGTCGCCGTCGTGACCGTGAGCAACCTCTCGTGCCAGGCGGTGACGATCGCCGCGATCGACCTGGCGCGCAGCGACCTGAGGGGCATCTGCAACTTCCCCAGCCAGCGCCTCGGCGCCTCCGCGTCCGTGGCTCCGGGCGAGACCCGGGACGTGGGGCGCATCGGCGGCGCGGGGGTGTACTGCGTCGGCGGCCCCGTCACCTCCGCGTACACGTGCGTGGACCACATCGGCGTGACGGTCCAGTCCAGCGCCGGGAGCCTGCCCGCGGGGGTCTACGACATCACGGTGCAGTTCCCGACCGGCTGCAACGCGGTCTGCCAGTAGGACCCGCCGTCGCAAGCGGGCCGGCGGAAGCCGAGCGCCGTTCCGAGGCGTGTTACGCGCCGTTTACGTTCGCCAGCCAGCCCGGGCGGTAGCCTCCTTCGTGACGAGAGCCCCCTCCGCTCTCGATCGATCGAAGGAGGCGTTCATGAAGACCCTCACGTCAGCCGCGATCGGGTTGAGCGTCGCGTTCGCCGGAGTGGCCCGCGGCGGCCATCCGATACCGGCCGGCCGATGTCCCACCGAGGCGGCCCGGATCACCGATGCTCAGCGGGGCGCTCCACCCGTGATCCAACTGGCGATCCTCCTCGACACCAGCAACAGCATGGACGGGCTCATCGAGCAGGCCCGGAGCCAGCTCTGGAAGGTGGTCAACGAGCTGAGCGGCGCACGGCGCTTCGGGCGGCCGGCCGAGCTGAGCGTCGCCCTCTACGAATACGGCAACAACCGGATCGCGGCCGGCCAGGGCTACGTGCGGCAGGTGCTGCCCTTCACGACCGATCTCGACCGGCTCTCGGAGCGGCTCTTCGCCCTCACCACGCTCGGCGGCGAGGAGTACTGCGGGACGGCCATCCAGGCCGCCCTGGACCAGCTCCAGTGGAGCCCGTCGCCGGCCGACCTGAAGGTCGTCTTCATCGCGGGCAACGAGCCTTTCAGCCAGGGGCCGGTCGACTACCGCCGGGCCTGCGCCCGGGCGCGGTCGAAGGGCATCGTCGTGAACACGGTGCACTGTGGCCCGCGCCACGACGGCGAGCGCAGGGGTTGGCGTGACGGCGCCGCCATGGCCTACGGGCTGTTCAGCGCGATTGACCAGGACCGGCCGGTGGAGCACGTCGCGGCGCCCCAGGACCAGGAGATCGCCCGTCTGGGCGTAGAGCTGAACGAGACGTACCTGCCCTTCGGCACCCGCGGTCAGACCGGCCAGACGCGCCAGGAGGCCCAGGACGACAACGCCGCGAAGTCCGGGGCCGGCAGCGCCACCCACCGCGCCGTCACCAAGGCGAACCGCCTGTACTCGAACGCCGCCTGGGACCTGGTTGACGCGGTAGGGCAGTCCGCGGTGGACCTCCAGGACCTGAAGGCGGCCGACCTGCCGGCGGAGATGCAGGGCCTCAGCGTCGCGCAGCGCAAGACCCTGATCGAGGCCATGGCGAAGGAGCGGGGGCGGATCCAGGAGCGGATCAACGAGCTGAACCGGGACCGGAGCGAATACGTCGCGCAGGTCCGGCGCGCGAAGATCGGGGCGGACGACTCGCTCGACGCGGTGATGACCGGGGCGCTGCGCCGGCAGGCGGCCTGCAGCGGCATCGAGCTACAGTAGCGGCGCAGGGGCGGGGAATGCGGGCGAGCAGGCAGCACGTGCTGGTGATCGAGGACGATCGCTCCATCAGGGAGGGCCTGGCCGACGCCCTGGCGTTCCACGGCTACGCCGCGCTGCAGGCCGTCCGGGGCGACACCGGCCTGCAGAAGGTCCTCCACGGCGGCTGCGACCTCGTGATCCTGGACCTCGTCCTTCCGGGCGCCGACGGGCTCTCCGTCCTGCGCGAGATCCGCAGCGCCCGGCCCACCCTCCCGGTGATCATCCTGACCGCGCGGGGCAGCGAAGCCGAGCGCGTGCGCGGCCTGCGCGAGGGGGCGGACGACTACGTCGTGAAGCCCTTCGGCATCCGCGAGCTGCTGGCGCGCGTCGACGCGGTGCTGCGCCGCTCGCCGGAGCGTCCCGCCGACGTGCGGCGGCTGGACATCCCCGGCGGCCACGTCGACCTGGAGAGGCGCGAGGTCGTGTTCCAGGACGGGCAGCGGTGCGACCTGTCGGCCCGCGAGGTGGAGCTGCTGCGATACCTCGCCGTCAACCCCGGGCGGATCGTCGCGCGCGACGAGCTGCTGTCGCGGGTCTGGGGTGTGAGCCCCCGGTCGGTCGAGACCCGTACCATCGACGTGCACGTGGCCCGGCTGCGGGACAAGATCCGCGACCGCGGCAAGCGCCCCGCGCTGCTGGTGACGGTACGGGGGAGGGGCTACCGCCTGGACCTCCCCGCCACATGAGGCCGCGCCTGGTCTGGGCCCTGTTCGCCCTGTGTCTGGCCGTCGTGCTGGCGGCGATGGCCTGGAGCAGCGCCACCGTCCTGCGCCTGGACAGCGCCGAGCGGCAGGCCCGGAGCCAGGCCGCGCTGGAGGAGAACGCGCGGCTCGCCTTGTGGCGAATGGACTCGTTCCTCACCGGCCTGCTCGCCCAGGAGAGCGCCCGGCCCTACTTCCAGTACGGCGCCTTCTACCCGGCCGCCGCGGCCTACGGCCGCATGTTCAGCGAGCCCGGCGGCGACGGCGTGCTCGCGGCTTCGCCGCTGCTGCGTGAGACGCCGGACCGCGTGCTGCTCCACTTCCAGCTCTCCCCGCGCGGCGACCTCACGTCGCCCCAGGTGCCGGCGGCCGCCCTCGGCGAACGCGCGTTGCGCGAGCGGCTGGCGAGCCCGGCCCGGCTGGCGGAGGGGCGGTCTCGGCTGAGCGAGCTACGGACGTTCGTGTCGGAGGCGGACCTCGCCGGGCGGTTGCCGTCCGGGCCCCCTCAGGAGCCGGCCACCAGGGGCGCTCTGAGCCGGGATCGACGGTCCGAGCCGCCGGGCCCGTCCGCCGCGTCGATGCAGAAGCTCAAGAGCGCCAAGGAATACGTCATGCGGCAACAGGCGATCCAGCAGGCCAACGTCATACCCGACCTGTTGGACGCCGCTCCGGCGGCAGCGGCCGTGGCCGCCCCCGAGGTGCACGAAGGCTCGATGACGCCACTCTGGGCGGGCGACGCGCTCATCCTGGCGCGACGCGTACGCGTCGTCGGCGCCGACTACGTCCAGGGCTGCTGGCTGGCCTGGCCGCGTCTGGAGGCGGAGCTGCTCGCCTCCATCGAGGACCTGCTGCCGGACGCACGGCTCGAGCGCTCGGCGGGAGGAGACGACGAGCGGCGCCTGGCGTCGCTGCCGGTGCGACTCGTCCCGGGGGCACTGGCCGAGGCGCGGGCGTCCTCCGCGACCCCGGTCCGCCTGTCGCTGGCCGGGGCCTGGGCCGGCGTCCTGCTCGCCGCCCTCGCGGTGGCCGCGCTGCTGCGTGGCGTCCTGGACCTGAGCGAGCGGCGGCGCGTCTTCGTCTCGGCCGTGACCCACGAGCTGCGCACCCCGCTCACCACGTTCCGCCTGTACACGGACATGCTGGCGGAGGGGATGGTGCCGGACGAGGAGAAGCGGCGCGGCTACGTCGGCCGCCTGCGCGCCGAGGCGGAGAGGCTCTCCCACCTGGTCGAGAACGTCGTCTTCTACTCCCGGCTCGAGAGCGGACGGGCCGGAGCGGTGCGGGAGACCATGGACCTCGCGGATGCCGTCGCGCAGGTGGCGGCCCGGCTGGTTCCCGGCGCGAGCGCCGCGGGATTGGAGCTGGTCGTCGAAGGGGCCGGTGGTGGAGGCGTCCGGGCGAAGCTCGACCGGTCCGCACTGGAGCAGGTCCTCGCCAACCTCGTCGACAACGCGTGCAAGTACGCCGCCGGCTCACGGCCGCCCCTCGTGCACCTCGAGGTCGGCAGCGAGCAGGGACGTGCGCGGATCCGGGTCAGGGACCACGGTCCCGGTCTCTCCCACGCGGACCGGCGGCGCCTGTTCCGCGACTTCTCCAAGTCCGACCGGGAGGCCGCCGACAGCCGGCCCGGCGTCGGCCTGGGCCTCGCCCTCAGCCGCCGGCTGATGCGCGCGCAGGGCGGGGACCTGGCGCTCGATGACGCCGTGAAGGACGGGGCGGCGTTCGTCGTAACCTTGCCCGTCTCACCCGACTGAGCCTCCTCCCTCGCTCCCTGACGCGGCTATGATCGACCCCCTGGAGCAGTCCATGCCGACGGACGTCCACGGTTCGGGGACGGCGAGCCCACGCCTGGCAGCGGCGATCTTGATCTCGTTGGCCGCGGGATGCGCCGGCGAGCGCGGCGTGGCGACGCTCACGCCGACGCCTCCCCCCTCCACCGCTGGGCGTTTCGACGTGAGGCTGCCCGGGTCGGGCGTCGAGCTGGGGGGGATCCTGTTCCGGCCCGAGATCGGCAGCGATCGGCGTGCGGCGATCCTGGTGCTGCACGGGTGGGCGCCGGCCGGAACCAACGGCGCCGCCCTGGTCGAGGCGCGGGCGCGGCGCTACTCCGAGGCGGGGATGGTCGCGCTGGCGCTGTCCATGCGCGGCTGGCCGCCGAGCGGAGGCGTGGACGACTGCGGACTGGAACAGCCCGACGACGTCGTCCGCGCCGCTGCCTGGCTGGGATCGCAACCGGGTGTCGATCCCGGCCGCGTCGCCCTGCTCGGCTTCTCCCAGGGCGGCCAGGTCGTCCTTCTCGCCGGCGCACGAGGTGCCCCGGTGCGGGCGATCGTGGCCTACTATCCTGTGACCGACGTGGCGCGATGGAAGCCGACGACCTCGCACCCCGACATCCCCGGCCACATCGTCGCGGTCTGCGAGCCCGGGGGAACCGCCCGCCGCTCACCCCTCGTGCAGGCGGCGTCGGTCGCCGTCCCGATCCTCCTGGTCCACGGTGAACAGGACACGAGGGTGCCCACGGAACAGAGCGTCCTCCTCCACGAGGCGATGGCGGCCCTCGGGAGGCGTTCGACCCTGCTCCTGGTGCCAGGAGCGCAGCACGGGCTTACCGCTGACGAGGAGGCGGTCGCACGGCCCGTGGTCGAGGGCTTCCTCGAGAGCCTCCTGGGCTGAGTCGTGATCGGCCCTCGGAGGACCGCGAAGGGTGCCTTGTGACACCGCCCTCGCCTTGTTGGAACATCCTCGAGCCGCGGCGGCCGACGCGCCTACCGCGCGGCCTGGCCCGCGTTCTTCTCGACGTAGTAGTCGATCCTTGCCGCCTTCCCCCGGGACATTTTCCTCTTGCTCTCGGGCCACCTGGGCGTAAGTCCTCCGCCGGGATCACCGACCCGGGGCGGGAAGCAGCCGGATCGGACGGGACGCCGAGCCGGCCGTGAACCACGGAACCGGGAGCGGCGGCATCTGGTCGCCGTCGATCGTCTCGTACGCGTACTCCACCCGGCTCCGAATGTCCCCCAGCAGCCGCACATGGCTGACCGACTCGACCCGTACCAGCACCCGGTGGCCGCGCAGCCGGCGGTAGTGCCGGACGACGTCTACTCGGGGCGTCCAGAAGCCGGGACCTTTTGCGAGCCGGCCCTCGACGCGCACGAGGTCGGCGGTGTCGGCCGTGACCACGAAGGCCCCGTCGATGAGGACCTTTTCCTTCCGGAGCGGGCTCGCACGCAGGCGGACCAGGCCGTCCGCATCCCGTCCCTCGAATCGCAGCGCGTAGTTGTCCGCGGTGAGGGACGCCCGGTCGGAGCGGCCGGACTCGATGGTTTCCCTCTCGGCTTGGAGGAGGGCGCGAAAACCCTTCTGGCGGATCAGCTCAGAGCCTTCCTCGGACAGGACATCCCAGCGAAACCCGCGCCGGGGATCGAGCTGGACGAGCACCTCCATCGAGGCCCGCTTGCCGAGCCCTTCCGCGAACAGGGCGCGCCGGCCGCGGTAGCTGCCCACGGGCTCGTCCGGGCGGGCGAGGAACTTCTCGAGGACGCTCGCCTCGGCTCCTCGGTCGCCCCGCACCGCAGCGGTGTCTTCCCCCGTTCCGGCCAACGCCGTCATCAGTACGGTCAACGGCGCGGCCGCGGCAAGCTGGAGCACTGCTCGACCCCCTGCGCCCTGAATCTATCTTGAGCTCAATATCGGCGGTCGTGGTGGCGTCGTCGTGACGATAGTGCACCGGTTCGGGGAAGAGTCCAAAGGCAAGGTCTCGCCGGCGCGGGGTCGCGGACGGTCACTCCAGCTGCAGGGTCGCCCACACCGCCCGGTGGTCCGAGAGCGCCGCGCAGTCCGCGCCGTCGCACAGCCCGGCCGACCGGAAGACTTCCCGCGGGTGTTGCCCCACGCCCGAGGACGAGGTCGACGACGAGCGGCCCGTGCGTACCGCGCGGCGCGAGGGAGCGAGGCCGAGGTGGGCGTCCACGAACCCCGCCTCCCGGAGCGGCCGCGTCACCGGGTCCAGGTGTGTTCCGGAACGGAGGTCCGTGCCGTAGGCGTGGCTGTTGAAGTCGCCATGGCCGCGCCGCCGATCTCCGGCGGGAACGTCTCGGTCACGAACGCGATCCGCACGCCCCATTGGAACCCGCCGCCCGTGTCGGCGAGGTGATGGCGGGAGGAAGTCTCCGTGACGGCGTCGCCGGTCAGGGCGGGAGCACGGCGAGGGGACGGGTCATGGCAGCGCGAACGCCAGCACATGGTCGCCCAGCTTCGACCCCATCTTTCCGTGGCCGCCGGCCGCGATCACCAGGTACTGCTTCCCGCCGATCGCGTACGTCATCGGCGTGGCCTGGCCGCCGGCCGGCAGCGCGTGCGACCACAGCTCCCTGCCGTCGTTGACGTCGAAGGCGCGCAGGTAGCCGTCCCAGGCGGCGGCGGTGAACACGAGCCCGCCGGCCGTGACGATCGGCCCGCCGAGGTTGACCGCGCCGGTCTGCCTGCCGGGGACCATGCTCCCGAGCGGCACCTCCCAGACCTTCTTCCCGGACGACAGGTCGACCGCGGCCACCGTCCCCCAGGGGGGAGGGTTGCAGGGGAGCCGGTGACGCGGTGAGAGCAGGGTCTCGCGGTACATCCCGTACGGCGCGCCGCTCTGGCGCGCGAACTCGCCGGTCATGCGGTTCTGCTCGCGGGTCCGATACGCCTCGGCGAGGTCCGCGCGGGGGATCAGCTTCACCCACGTCGCCAGCTGGTTGAGGTTCATCACCAGGAGGTTCCGGCTCGGCTCGAGCGCGGAGCTGCCCCAGTTCACGCCGCCGACGTTGCCGGGGAACACGATCGTCCCCTCGAGGCTCGGCGGCGTGAAGATGCCTTCCGAGCGCGACGCCGTGATCCGTTCCGCGCACCAGCGCCGCTCGTCGTCGTCGAGCCCCCACGCATCCGCCGCCTTGAGGCTCTCTCTCGCCAACGAGACGCCCGACGGCTGCGTCGGCCAGGCCTCTTCGCCGGGGACGTCCGACTTCGGGGCCGGACGCTCCTCGACCGGGAGCAAGGCGGCGCCGGTCACCCGGTCGAGGACGAACAGCCGGCCCATCTTGGTGGTGACGGCGATCGCGGGCGTGCCGTCCTTCCAGGCGAAGAGCGTGGGCTGCGAGGCGACGTCGTAGTCCCAGAGGTCGTGGTGGACGACCTGGAACCCCCAGGCCAGCTCGCCCGTCGCGGCCCGCAGCGCGACCACGGAGTTGGCCCACCGGTTGTCGCCCTTGCGGCCGCCGCCGTAGAAGTCCGGGCTGGCGCTTCCGGTGGGGACGAACACCAGGCCGCGTCCGGGATCGACCGAGATGGTGGACCAGGCGTTGCCGCCGCCCGTGCGCGGCCGGGTGGCCGCCGCCCAGGGGATCGGGTCCCAGGACCAGCGGAGCGCCCCCGTGCGGGCGTCGAAGGCCCGGACTATTCCCCGCTCGACGTCGACCGCGCGGTTGTCGCCGATCGAAGAGCCCACGACCACGAGGTCGCCGGCGATGGCCGGAGCCGACGTCACCTGGTAGTCGCCCGCGTCCCGGAGCTCCACGCCCTGCGTCAGGTCGACCTCGCCTCCCGAGCCGAAGTCGGGGCAGGGTTTGCCCGAGGCGCCGTCCAGGGCGATCAGGCGCGCGTCGAGCGTCCCGACGAAGATGCGGGAGGCGCACGGTCTCCCGGCGCGCTCGGCCCCGTCCGTCCAGGCGGCAACGCCGCGAGACGTGACTTCCGAGTACCCGTGCGATACGTCGAGACTGGGATCGAACTCCCAGATCCTCTCGCCCGAAGCGGGATCGAGGGCGATGACGTGATCGTAGGGCGTGCTCAGGAAGAGCCGCCCGGCGGCCAGGATCGGCGTCGCCTCGAATGCGGCCTTGCCCTCGAGGCCGGTCCGCGCGCCGAGCGCGCCCGTGCGGTAGGTCCAGGCGACGCGGAGGCGCGTCACGCTCTCCCGGTCGATCTGGGCGAGGGAGGAGTAGCGCTCTCCGCCGGGAGGGCCCGAGTAGGTGGGCCAGCCGGGATCACCGTTCGGCTGCGCGTGGGCCGACGCGAGCGCGAGCGCCGGCAAGGCCAGGGACGCGCGCAACCAGGCGGATCTCATGGCCCTCCCGTATAACATCCGAGGTCTGGAGCCGCAATCGTCCCGGGACGAGCGGGCCTGGGCTGGGCGGGGCGCCCGCATTGACGTCGGGACGGTCGCGGGTTAGTGTCCGCCCAGAAACTAGGCCCCAGCGTGGCGTCCATCCTTCTCACGGCGCTCGTCCTGGCCGGCGCCGCTTCGACCGTCCAGCCGGGGAAGCAGCCTGCGTGGCATCCGCTCGAGGTCTGGCGCCAGCCCCAGGGCCTCCCCCAGAACACCGTCCTGTCGATCCTCCAGACCCGGGACGGCTATCTCTGGGTAGGCACAAAGGGAGGGGTCGCGCGATTCGACGGCGTCCGCTTCACGACGCTGGACGACCGCGACACGACGCGGCTGCGGGAGAACGAGGTCTGGGCCCTCGTCGAGGACGGCGAGGGCGCCCTCTGGATCGGCACCTATGGCGGCGGCGTGAGCCGCCTGCAGGGAGGCCGCTTCACCGTGTTGACCACCCGCGACGGGCTGGTCAACGACTACGTCGCCGCGCTCGCCCGGGACGCCGAGGGTTCCGTCTGGATCGGCACCGACGGCGGCGTCAGCCGCTTCAAGCAGGGCCGCTTCCGCAACTTCACGGTGGCGGACGGGCTGTCGCACGACGCCGTGAGGTCGCTGTACGCCGACCGCGACGGCGGCCTCTGGGTCGGCACCCGCGGCGGGCTGAACCGGATCGTGGGGGACGAGGTCCGCGCCCACGCGATCGAAGGCAAGCGCGCTGGATCCGAGGTCTGGGCGATCACGCGTGCCGCCGATCGAGCGCTCTGGATCGGCACCTACGACGGCCTCTTCAGGCTCGGCGACGCCGGGTTCACCCGCTACGGCACCGCCGACGGGCTGTCCTCCAGCCGCGTGCGCAACCTCCACGCCGACGCCGAGGGCAACCTCTGGGTGGCCACGGACCGCGGCCTCGACCTCCACCAGGACGGACGGTTCCTCACCTACTCGCTCGGCGACGACGCGAGCGACGACCGCATCGCCGCCATCACCCGCGACCGCGAGGGGAACCTCTGGGTAGGGACGGTAGAGCGGGGGCTCGCCCGCCTGCGCAAGGGCCTGTTCGTCTGTCACACCGTTAACGACGGCCTCGCGGGGCACGCCGTGGGCACGGTGATCGAGGACAGGAAGGGCGCCCTCTGGGTCGGCACGACGCGCGGCCTCAACCGGCTCGGTCCGGCCGGGGGGCGCGCGCGCACGATCGCGGACGTGCCCGGTGTCCCCGTCGTGTCGCTCGCGGAAGAGCCGGGCGGACACCTCGTGGTGGGCACCGAGGTCGGACTCTTCCGTTCGCGCCTGCCGATGGACTGCCGGGGTCCGGGATGCGACGAGAGCTTCGCCCGGGTCCGGTACGACGCCCTGCCCGACCCGCACGTGCGCGTCCTCCTGCCCGATCGCAGCGGGGCCGTCTGGATCGGCACGAACCTCGACGGACTGCTCAGGTACGAGGACGGCCGCTTCGACCGCTATACCGTGGGCGATGGGCTCGCGCACGGAGCCGTACGCGCCCTGGCGCAGGACGCCCGCGGCCGGATCTGGATCGGTACGCGCGGCGGTCTCAACGTCCTCGAGGACGGCGGATTCCGGCGGCTGGGCGAGGCGCAGGGCCTCCCCAGCGACGCGGTCCAGGCGCTACACCTGGACGCCGACGGCGTCCTCTGGATCGCCACGCGCCGCGGCCTGGGCCGGCTCGAGGACGGCAAGCTCACGACCTACACCGTCAACGAGGGACTCTTCTTCAGCTACGTCACCTCGCTGGTCGAGGACGGCCGGGGCCGCCTCTGGATGGCCAGCAGCAAGGGGATCTTCCGCGTCGACAAGCGGCAGCTCGACGACGTGGCTGCCGGCCGCCGGCAGTCGGTGGACTCTGTCGCCTATGGGCTCGAGCACGGGCTGGCGAGCACGGTCACCTCCGCCGGCTCCCAGCCGGCCGCCTGGCGGGCCAGCGACGGACGGATCTGGTTCGGGACCGCCCGCGGCGCCTGCGCGGTGGATCCGGGGAAGCTGGACTCGAACACCCTGCCGCCTCCGGTGCACATCCAGGACGTGCGCATCGACCGGCGTCCGTTCGACCCGGGCCACCCGATCGACGCCCTTCCCGGGCGTGGGGACCTCGAGATCCGCTACGCCGGGCTGAGCTTCGTCGCGCCCGAGAAGGTCCGGTTCCGGTTCAAGCTGGACGGCTACGACGCGGAGTGGGTGGAGGCCGGCGACCGCCGCGCCGCCTACTACAACAACATCCCTCCCGGCCGCTACACGTTCCGGGTCGCCGCCGCCAACAACGACGGCGTGTGGAACGAGGACGGCGCGTCCCTCGAGCTGCGCCTGCAGCCGCACTTCTACCAGACCGTCTGGTTCTACGAGCTCGGCGCGGTCGCGGTGGTGCTCTGCGGGCTGGCGTTCCACCTTCTGCGGACCCGCCACCTGCGGCGGCGCCAGCAGCAGCTGGTGCGCCTGGTCGACGATCGCACCGCCGCTCTGAGCGCAAAGGCGGCCGAGCTGGCCCAGGCCAAGGAGGCCGCCGAGGCCGCCAACCAGGCGAAGAGCCTCTTCCTGGCCAACATGAGCCACGAGCTGCGCTCGCCGCTCAACACCGTCCTGGGGTTTGCGCGCCTCGCCACCCGCGAGCCTCGCCTTCCTGGCACCGTCCAGGAGGACCTCGCGATCGTCCTGAGGAGCGGGGAGCACCTGCACACGCTGATCAACCAGGTGCTGGACCTCTCCAAGATCGAGGCCGGCCGGGCGACGCTCAACGAGGCCGACTTGGACCTGCACCACCTCCTCGACGAGATGGAGGACATGTTCGGGTTCTCGGCGGAGGACAAGGGGCTGCGGCTCTCGTTCGAGCGTGCGCCGGAGCTTCCTCGCTACGTCCGGTCCGATCCGGTCAAGCTGCGACAGGTCCTGATCAACCTCCTGAGCAACGCGCTCAAGTTCACTTCCGAAGGCACCGTGACGCTCCGGGTCGCGGTGGTCGGGCCGCCGGACGGCGCCGGCCGGCGGCTGGGCTTCGAGGTCTCGGATACCGGACCTGGCATCGCTCCCGACGAGCTGGCCGAGCTGTTCGGCCCGTTCGTCCAGGCCCGAGCCGGGCGCCAGGCGCAGCAGGGCACCGGACTCGGCCTGGCGATCAGCCGCAGCTTCGTGGAGCTGATGGGCGGGCGGCTGCGCCTCGAGAGCGGCGTCGGCCGGGGGACGACGGCCGCGTTCGAGATCCCGGCGACCGTCGTCGACTCCGTGGCGGTCGCTGCTTCCCGCGCCTGGGGCGGCCGAACCGTCGTGGGGGTGGCCCCTGGCCAGCCGACCTTCCGAGTCCTGGTCGTGGACGATCGGTCCGCCGCGCGCCAGCTCCTCGTCCGGCTCCTGGCGCCGCTCGGGTTCGAGGTGCGCGAGGCCGCCAACGGCCAGGAAGCCGTCGAGGTCTGGGAGCGGTGGAGGCCCGACCTGATCTGGATGGACCTGCGCATGCCGGTGATGGACGGGCGCGAGGCGACGCGGCGCATCAGGCTGGCGCAGGACGGGCACCGTCCCCGGGTGATCGCCCTGACCGCGAGCAGCTTCGAGGAGGAGCGGGCGGAGCTGCTGGCGGCCGGCTGCGACGACTTCCTGCGCAAGCCGTTCGACGAGGCCGACCTGTTCGCGCTGATGCAGAAGCACCTGGGCGTGCGCTTCCTCTACCGCGCAGAGTCCGAGGCTGCCCCGGGCGGGGCCTTCGACCTGGACACGGCTGCCCTCGGCGCGCTGGCTCCGGAGCTGCGGGCGGAGCTGGAGCAGGCCCTGCTTCGCCTGGACACGGTCCGGGTGGAGCGCGCCGTCTCGGAGATCCGCGGGCGCGACGGCCCTCTGGGCGACGGCCTAGCCGTCCTGACCGTCGAGTTCCAGTACGGGAAGCTCCTGCGCCTGCTCGCTCTCCATCGACCCGGGGGCACCCAGGCGGGTGGAGGCGAAGTGCGGTGAACGCGGGCGAGCCGGCCAAGGGGCGGATCCTGATCGTCGACGACAGCCCGGAGAACCTGCGGCTGCTGATGAGCATCCTGTCGGGGCGCGGGTACGCGGTCCATCCCGCCACCGAGGGGGCGCTCGCCCTGCGCTTCGTCGAGTCCACCTTGCCCGACCTGGTCCTGCTCGACGTCGTCATGCCGGACCTGGACGGCTACCAGGTGTGCGAGCGCCTGAAGGCGAGCCCTCACACGCGCGAGATCCCGGTGATCTTCATCAGCGGCGGCGCACACGTCCTGGACAAGGTCAAGGCCTTCGCCAAGGGCGGAGTCGACTACATCGTCAAGCCGTTCGAGCCTGACGAGGTGGTGGGACGCGTGGAGACGCACCTCGCCCTGCGCAGCCTGCAGCGGCGGCTGGAGCAACGGGTGGAGGAGCGCACCCTGGAGCTGAGGGAGGCCAACGCCAGGCTGAGGGCCGAGATCGCCGAGCGCGAGCGTGCGGAGGCCGCCGAGGCGGTCTTGCGTCGGGCGGTCGAGGACGCGGCGGCCGATTGGGAGCTGACCTTCGACGCGCTGGCGATGCCGGTGCTGCTGCTGGACTGCGACGGGCGGGTCGACCGCTTGAACCGGGGGGCCGGTGAGGCGGCGGGCCACCCTTGCGGGAAGCTGATCGGGCTTAGCCTGGCGGAGATCGGCGCGGACGAGCCCTGGCGCCTGGCCGACGCTCTGGCGAAGGAGGTGCGCCGGGCGTGCACGCTCCAGCAGCGGCAGGTGCGCGACGTTTCGAGCGGCAGGACTTGGGAGGTGACCGCCAGCCCGGCTCCGCCCGCGGCCGGGCGGGACGGGCGGGTGGTCGTGGTGGCACGCGACGTCACCAGGATCGTCGAGCTGCAGGAGTCCGTGCGCCGGAGCGAGACCATGTCCGCGATGGGGATGCTGGTGGCGGGCGTGGCTCACGAGGTCCGCAACCCGCTGTTCGCCATCTCCGCGAACCTCGACGCGTTCGAGGCGGTCTTCGGCTCGCGCCCCGAGTACGCCCGCACCCTCGCGCACCTGCGGGGCGAGGTGAACCGGCTGGTCGCCCTCATGCACGACCTGCTCGTCTACGGCCGGCCCAGCACCGCCCAGCCGACGCCGGGCGCGCTGCAGGAGGTGATCGCGGAGGCGACGGCCGCCTGCACGCCCCTGGCGAGCGGCAGGCGGGTGAGGCTGGAGAGCCGCGGCACCGTCGGCCTCCGGGTGGCGATCCGGGACCGGGAGCGCCTGGCCCAGGTGTTCCAGAACCTCCTCCAGAACGCGATCCAGCACAGCCCTCTCGGAGGGCTCGTCCAGCTCGACGCGGCCGAGCGCGTCCAGGCGGCCGGCTCACGCGACGGTCCCCGCGTCGTCCTGACGGTGAGCGACTCGGGCCCGGGGTTCGCGCCCGAGGACCTGCCGCACGTGTTCGAGCCGTTCTTCACGCGACGGTCGGGCGGCACCGGCCTGGGCCTGGCGATCGTCCAGAGGATCGTGGAGGAGCACGGCGGGAGGGTCAGCGCGGGGAATCGCCCGGAAGGCGGCGCGCGGCTGACCGTCGAGCTGCCGGGCCTGACCGGCGGTTGAGGGCGAGCGCGGGCCGGCTCCGAGAGCCCCGAGGCTGTCTTGGCACCCGATGCGAAGCGCGGGGAAGGAGGCGACCGAGTCGGGCATGTCGGCACGGGCCCGGTAATGAAGGAAACCGACGACGCCCTCGCCCGGTCCGACCGGATTCGTGGCCGGTCTCAGGTTCCCGCGCGCAGGGCGACGGTGGGGTCCACGCGCAGGGCGCGCAGCGCCGGCACCAGGCATCCCGCGAGCGCCGCCACGAGGGCGAGCCCCAGACCGGCGGCGAACGTGGCCGGGTCGCTGGGGGAGACGCCCGCGAGCAACGCTTCCAGGGCGCGGCCGACGGCGTACGCGAGGCCCGAGCCCAGTACGCCGCCGATCGCCGCCAGGCGGATGCCGTCGCCCACGACCATCCTCAGGACGCCGGCCGGGCGCGCGCCCAGCGCCATGCGCAGGCCGATCTCTGGAACGCGCTGGGACAGGGCGTACGAGAGCAGGCCATAGATGCCGAGCCCGGCGAGGATCAGCGCCAGCCCGGCGAACACGGCGAGCACGCGGATCTGCGTCGTGCGCGGGGCCGTGCTCGCGTCGAGCACCTCTTCCAGGGTGCGGACGTCGGAGATGGGCAGCTCCGGGTCGGCCATGCGCAGGATACGCCGCACCGACGCGACAAGCGCCGGAGCGTCCACGGAGGAACGGATCACCAGGTCCTTGGGCACGTAGCCCAGGAGCCAACCGTCCGCCACCTGTCGGTGCGGCAGGTACACCTGGGGCTCGCTCGGCCGCTCGAGGCCGCGGACCTTGACGTCCCCCACCACTCCGACGACGGTGCGCTCGGCGAAGGCGAGCTTGAACCGCCGTCCCAGGGGGTCCTGGCCCGGCCAGTGGCGCCGGGCCAGGGACTCGCTCACCACCGCGACCGACGGAGTCTCCTGGGTGTCGTTCTCGTCGACGTCCCGTCCGTGGCGCAGCGGCACCCCGATGGCGGCGAAGAAGCCGGGCGTGACGAAGCGGAGGCTCGCGGTCTGCCCCTGGCGTCGATCGGCCGGGACCCCGCCGACCTCCACCGGCCAGATCCCGCCGGGCATCACCATCGGCACGTAGCTGATGTAGGCCGCCTGGGCGACGTGCGGCAGCGCCCGGACCTCCGAAAGGACCTCGTCGTAGAGCCGGTGGCGGAGCGCGACGCTCGCGTACCGCGGCTGCGGCAGGGCCGTGCGCAGGGTCAACACGCCCTCGGCGCGGAACCCGGGGTCGATCGAGCGGACGCGCCAGAGGGCGCGGATCAGCAGTCCCGAGGAGACCACCAGGACGACCGCGGCCGTCACCTCGCCGACCACCAGGATCGACCGCAGCCGCTCCCGGCCGCCGAGGGTCGCGCGCGGGCCTTCGCGCAGCGCGGCCGCGTCGGCGCCGCCGCAGCTCCTCAGGGCCGGGACCACGCCGAACGCGACGCCGGTCAGCAGGGTCAGCAGGCCGGCGAACAGCAGCACCCTGAGGTCGATCGACCCGACCGACCCGGCCGGCAGCCACGGCGGCGCGAGGCGCGACAGCACTGGCGCCGTCCCCGCCGCCACCGCGACGCCGAGGGCGCCGCCGAGCCCGGCGAGCAGCAGGCTCTCGGTGAGCAACTGCCGCACCAGCCGCTCGCGGCCGGCGCCGAGCGCCGAGCGCACGCTCAGCTCGCGGCGGCGCTGCAGCGCCCGCGCCAGCAGCAGGCTCGCCAGGTTGGTCGCCGCGATCAACAGCACGCACGCCGAGGCCGCGAACAGCGCGACGAGCAGGCGCCGGCTCTGGGCCGACACCTCGTCCCGCAGCGGCAGGACGCTGGCGCGGGTCTGCTCGTTCTCCTTCGGGTAGGCGCGCTCGAGCCGCTCCGCGATCAGGTCCATCTCCGTGCGCGCCGCCCCGAGCGTCACGCCGCGGCGCAGCCGGGCGAGGACGTTCAGCTCGTTGTTGTCCCGCTCCGCCGTCCTTTCGGCGACCGAGAACCCGAGCGGCATCCATAGCCGGGCCCCGGCGCTCGGGAAGACGAAGGCCGGCGGCAGCACGCCGACGACCGTGGCCGGACCGTCGTTCAGGCGGACGCTCCGGCCGAGCACGTCGGGGGCGCCGCCCAGCTCCGACCGCCACAGCCCGTAGCTGAGCAGGACGACGCGCTCGGCGCCTTCGTCGGCGTCCGCCTCGGAGAACAGCCGGCCCAGCAGCGGCTCGACCCCGAGCATCGGCAGCAGCTCGGGGGTGACCCTGGCGCCTTCGACGCGCCGGGGCTCGCCCAGGCCGACCAGGTTCACCGCCGTCGGCGTGTGCGCGGCCACGGCCTCGAAGGACGTGGCCATCCGTTTCCAGTCGAGGTAGTTCGGCGGGGAAAGCTCCAGGCGCGAGTAGCCGGGGACGTTCTCCCACAACGTGACCAGCCGCTCCGGGGCCGGGAACGGGAGCGGCCGGACCAGCACCCGGTCCACCACCGAGAACACGGCGGTGTTCGCGCCGATGCCCAGGGCGGTCACCGCCACCGCGGTCACGGCGAATCCCGGCGCCCGCCGGAGCGTCCGCTGCGCATAGCGGAGGTCCTGTTGCAGCAGGTCCCAGTGCAACCGCGCGGCGTTGGCGACGACGTCGCGGACCTGGTCCGGCCAGAAGAGCGAAAAGGGCGACGCCTCGCGGCGGCGCAGCGTGTGGAGCCGCCTCAGCTCGTCGCCGTACTCGCGACGGAACGAAGCCGGGTACAGATGGAGCAGCAGCCGGTACAAGCGCATCGGGCCTCGCCGACCTGGACGATATAGCCGCAGTGGCTATAGTGTCAACGGCTATATCCTGAGGGTAGGACGGCGAGGGTACGGGCTGGCGGATCCACGCGGCGATGGCGGAGGCGCGGAGCGGGCTGGGCGACCGCGGCGGCCCGCGAGGCCCATGCCGACGCGGCCGCGTCGATCCGTTCGGTCGCCGACCACGTCGCCGAGGAGGCTGCGCGGGCGGTTCCTCGAATCCGGCGCGGTGCGGGCCATCCTGGCGGGCGCGGAGGCGGAGTGACGGAGGAAGGCTCGCGGCCTCCCGGCTACCCAGTTGCCGAACGCGCCCAGGCGATGCGCCGCGCCACCAGGGCCGCCGGCAACCCGACCAGGAAGACGTGCACGAGCAGCGCGCTGCCGAGCGCGCTCGGGGTGAAGGCGGGGACTCGGCCGATCCGCGTGAGCGGGATGACCACCCAGTTCATCATGAAGAACACCCAGACGCCGTAGGCCATCCCCAGGGGTACGGCCCTTCGCGTCATCAGCGGGATCAGGCGGCTCGCCCCGACGTAAGCGGCCACGATGCAGGACGCGACGATGAAGTGGCAGACGATCCCGAGGGCGATCACCCAGCCGCCCCCCGCGAAGGCGTCGGCGCCCAGCAGCGCCGAGGCGACGCCTTGCCATGGGACGAACCAGGCCCGGCCGCGCGCAACGGCCCGCAGCGTGGCGTAGCGAAATCGAACAGCCCGACGAGGCCTCCGCCGTAGACGATGCCCCGCGCCGGCCCCATGCGCAGGCCGCCTTCCGCCTCCTCTGCCATCGTGCTCATCTCCCGCCTGGCGCAGGAAGAGTACCTTC
>Ga0268386_10000292_pt1 | contig 30592 bp, 29 predicted proteins | sample RVTome_15_FD_200260 | JGI IMG/M metagenome (GOLD analysis project Ga0268386, IMG submission 200260) | Soil microbial communities from uranium-contaminated site in the Upper Colorado River Basin, Wyoming, United States - RVT150D86... ... | reverse complement strand
TTCACACCCAAGGGGACCTCCTGGCTAAACCTCATCCAGGCCTGGTTCGCTGAACGCTAACGCGGCCGGAAGACCTGGTAGGGCCCGAGGTCCTGCCAGGCGTAGTACCGGCGGTCCAGGCACGCGGCGAGGCCGGGGACCTCCCGCAGGCGGTGCTCGGTGACCACGAGGGAGAAGAAGCCGCGCTCGCAGTCCCGGACCACCCGGTCGGGCCGGAGGAGCCCGTGGCGGGTGAGCTGGAGGAGGCCGAAGGGCTCGACGAGCACGCGCCGGCGGTTCACCACGAGCACGCTCAGGTTCTCGGAGAGGATCGGGCCGGCAGTCCCCCTGACCGCCTCCGTCAGGGCCACGAAGTCGCGGGCCCGGTCCGGGCGGCGGATGGCCTGGGGCAGGCGGTCCGCTTCCGGGCGGGCGAGGCTCGCCATGGCCACGATCGCGAGGACGGCGCCGGCGCCCGCGGGAGCCGGCCAGCGGGCCGGGAGGGCGCCCAGGGCGGCCCCCGCGAGGAGGAGGGTGGCCAGCCAGGGCTCGACGAAGTAGTTCTGGGCCGCCCCCGCCTTGGCGATGGTCGCGAGGGCGGCCAGGTTCAGCAGCCAATAGATGAAGATGGGACGGCGGGGACCGTCCAGCCGGGGCCGCGCGGCGAGGAGGAGCAGGGCGGCCGGCCAGGCCACGAGGGCCAGCTCGCGGTAGCTCTCGGCCATCCGGCCCCACTCGTAGTCGGCGGCCGCCGTGTAGACCACGAGGTGCCGCCAGGCCTCGCCCCCCGTCACCGCGACGAGCAGCCCGAAGAGGAGGAGGAGGGGGACCAGGAAGGCGAAGAGGGCCCGGAGGAACCGGCGCCGGTCCTCGAGCAGCAGGTCGAGGAGGACGGCCGTGGGAGCGAGGAGGGCGTTCTGCTTGGTGAAGAAGGCCAGCCAGAAGAAGGGCAGGGCCCGGTACCGCCCCCACCCCGGCCGGTCCCGGTCGCGCTCCCAGGCGAGGAGGCCGAGCACGGAGAAGAGGCAGGCCAGCATGTCCACCCGGCCGAGGCCGGCCCACGTCTGCACGAACCAGGGGGCGAGGAAGCCGAGGGCGAGGAGGGCGGCCGGGAGGCGGCCCGTCCCCAGTCGGTCCAGCAGGAGGAAGAGCCCGGCGAGGAGCCCCGCCGTTGCGAGGAGCGAGAGCGAGCGCGGGACGGCGAGGGAGGGGCCGAGGAGCTCGTAGAGGGGCCAGTTGAGGGCGACGAACACCGGCGGGTAGTTGGCGTGGACCTGCGGGTAGTCCCGCATCGGCAGGAAGTAGCTCCCCCGCTCTGCGAGGAGCTGCACCATGGCGAGGACGCACCCCTCGCCGTAGTCGCGGGAGTAGGGCGAGGCCAGGAGGTCCCCCGCCTTGCCGAGGAAGCGCCCGAGGCCGAGGAGGGCGAGGAGGGCGGTCGCGAAGTGAAGGACCGGGCGGAGGACGGGGTGCACGGGGCCCACCAGTTTACGGTATGCTCGCCAGGGCGCCATGCGTTGTCCGGCCTGCCAGAGCGAGAACGACCCGGACAGCCCGGCCTGCTTCACGTGCGGCCTCGAGTTCTCTCCCCCGATAAGGAGGGGGGCGGTGATCGGGGGACGCTACGAGATGCTCGACCCCATCGGCCGCGGCGGCATGGGGACGGTCTACCGGGCGCGGGACCGCGTGCTCGGGGACAAGGTGGCGGTCAAGGTGATGAAGGCCGAGCTGGGGCGGCGGCCGGAGATGGTGCGCCGCTTCCGCTCCGAGATGGCCCTCGCGAAGAAGGTGCGCCACCCCAACGTCTGCCGGGTCTACGCCGCGGGGAGCGACCAGGGGCGGCTCTACCTCGCCATGGAGCTGGTGGAGGGGACCGACCTCAAGACCGTCATCCGTCAGGGCAAGGACGGGCTGCCCGTCGAGCAGGCCTTCGAGCTCGCGGTGGAGCTCGCGGGAGGCCTGCAGGCGGTCCACGACGCGGGGATCGTCCACCGGGACGTGAAGGCCCCCAACGTGATCGTGGACCGCCGGGGGATCCCCCACCTCATGGACCTCGACATCGCCAAGCAGCACCAGACCGATGCGACGGACACGGTCACCGCCACCGGCCAGGTGCTGGGGACCCCCGAGTACATGAGCCCGGAGTACGCGCAGGGCGACCGGGTGGACCTCCGCGGGGACATCTACTCGCTGGGCGTCGTCGTCTACGAGATGTTCACCGGGGAGGTGCCGTTCCGGGGCGACTCGCCGCTCGCCACGATCCTGAAGCACGTCAACGAGCCGCCTCCCCTCGACGGGCCGCGGGCCAAGGCGATCCCCCCGACCCTCGTCCCCGTGCTGCGCAAGGCCCTCGCCAAGCGGCCGGAGGAACGGTACAGCACCGCCCGCGGCTTCGGGATGGCCCTCGGCCTCGCCCGCACCGCCTTCAGCGAGCTGGCCCCCCCGCCCAAGGAGCCCACCCCTCCCCTGCCCGCCCTCCTCGAGGCGCTCAACCCCCTCGACCAGACGATCCGGCTCTCCGCGGTCAAGCCCCGGGCCCTCGACACCCGGGCGATGAAGGCGATCCCCGCGCTCATCGACGCCCTGGAGCATCCCCCCGAGCCGATCGGCGACGTGACCCTTCCCCCCCGGGCGCCCGGCCCGCCTCCCGACCCGGTGGCCGTCCTCATCACCGCCCTCAAGAGCGAGGATCAGCAGGACCGCGCCCGGGCGGCCCGGGTGCTCGGGGGCATCGGGCCCGGCGCGAGCCAGGCCATTCCCGTCCTCCTCGAGGCCCTCCGCGACCGCGAGGTCACGGTGCGCACCGAGGCGGCCCGGGCCCTCGAGAAGATGGGGCCGGTGGCCCAGGCCGCGCTCTCCGGGGCCCTGCGGGACCACGACCCGGTGGTGCGGCGGATCGCCGCCGAGGCGCTCGCCCGCATCCTGCGGCGCAAGCGGGAGAAGCCGGAGTCGACCGCGGGCGGGTGACGCGCGCGCCGGGCGCCTCACCGGCTCGTCTTCACCTCGGTCCAGAGCCGGTCGTAGAGGACGGTCGTCTCCCCCAGGTCACGGATCAGCTCGGCCCCCGCGAGCAGCTCTTCGGGCGGGAAGATCGCGGGGTTCGTCCGCATCTCCTCGGGGAGGAGCGCGACCGCGGCCCGGTTGGGGGACGAGTAGTACGTGGTGCGGGCGATCTCGGCGGCGATCTCCGCCTCCAGCACGAAGTCGAGGAAGGCGTGGGCGAGGTCGGAGTGGGGGGAGTCCGCGAGGATGGCCAGGGTGTCGACGCTCATGCTCGTCCCCTCCCGGGGCAGCACGTAGGCGACGTCGGGGTGGCGGGCCATCGCCTTGGCGATCTGGCCGCTCCACCCCTGGGCGAGCCAGACGTCCCCCGCGACGAGCTTGTCGTCGAACTGCGCGGAGTCGTAGGCCCGGACGAGGGGCCGCTGCTCCACGAGGAGCGCCCGGGCCCGGGCGAGGTCCCCGGGGTCGGTGGTGTTGACGCTCCGGCCCAGCCGCTTGAGGGCGGCGGTGAAGGCCTCCCGGGTGTCGTCGAGCATGAGGACCCGGCCCGCCCACCGGGGGTCCCAGAGGGCGGACCACGAGTCCACCGTCCCCACCCGGCTCTTGCGGTAGGCGATGCCGCAGGTGCCCCAGAGGTAGGGGATCGTGTGGCGGTTCCCGGGGTCGTACTCCGGGTCGAGGAAACGGGGGTCGAGGTTCGCGAAGTGGGGAAGGGCGGAGCGGTCGAGGGCGAGCAGGTGGCCCTGGGCGGCGAGGATGGGGACCGCGTAGTTCGTGGGGCAGATCACGTCGTAGCCGGAGTTGCCCGCCTGGACCTTGGCGAGCATGGCCTCGACGCCGTCGAAGAGGTCGATCTGGACCCGGGCCCCCTGCCGCTCCTCGAACTTGCGGATCGTCTCCGGGTAGATGAAGTTGGACCAGATGTAGAGGTTCAGCACCCGGTCCCCCGCCGGGGAGGGGGGGGCGAGGGCGAAGGGGGCCCCCAGGAGGCCGAGCCCGAGGAGGGCGGGCAGGACGGCGATCGTCCCCCGGCGTCCCTGCTCGAACAGGTGGGCGGCGAGCAGGAGGAGGCTCGTGGCCACGAGGAGGAGGGTGGAGACCGCGTTGATCTCCGGGGAGACCCCGCTCCGCACCATGGAGTAGATCTGCACGGGCAGGGTGGTCGAGCCCACCCCGGCCACGAACGAGGTGATCACGTAGTCGTCGATCGAGAGGGCGAAGCAGAGGAGGGCGGCCGCGAGCACCCCGGGGGCGATGCCGGGAAGAGTCACCTTGAAGAAGGTCGCGGCGGGGCCCGCCCCCAGGTCCATCGCCGCCTCCTCGAGGCTGCGGTCGAAGCCTGCGAGGCGGGCCTTGACCACCACCACCGCGTAGGAGACGCAGAAGGCGAGGTGGGCGAGGACGACGGTCAGGAAGCCGAGGCGCAGCCCGAGGCCGGCGAAGAGCAGGAGGAGCGACGACGCGAGGACGATCTCGGGGATCGCGATCGGGAGGGTGACGAGGGCGTCGAGGGCCCCCTGGCGCCGGAAGCGCCACCGGTGGAAGGCGAGGGCGGCCGCCGTCCCCGCGGCGGTCGCGAGGAGGGTGGCGGCCGTCCCCACGATCAGGCTGTTGCGGAGGGCGGAGAGCACCTGCCGGTTGTGGAGGAGCTTGCGGTACCAGTCGAGGGTGAAGCCCTCCCAGGTCGCGGCGAGCCGGCCCTCGTTGAAGGAGAAGACGGCGAGGACGAAGAGGGGAGCGTAGAGGAAGAGGTAGACGCCGAGGCTGAAGAGGGCGAGGCCCCGTCCCCCCCCGGCCCGTCGGCGGGGCGGCGGCACCTATGCCTCCCGGGACGCCTGGAGCGGACGGCGGAAGAGGAGGAGGAGCCCGAGCACGGTGAGGGAGAGGAGGAAGGACAGCGCCGCGCCGAACGGCACGTCCCGGGCCACCGCGAACTGGCCCTGGATCAGGTTGCCCACGTAGATCGTCTGCCCGCCCCCCAGGAGGTCGGGGGCGAGGTAGCTTCCGAGGGACGGGATGAACACGAGGACGCAGCCGGCCACGATCCCCGGGGCGGCGAGGGGGATCGTGACCTGCCGGAGCGTCCGCCCGGGAGGGGCGCCGAGGTCCGACGCGGCCTCGAGGAGCGAGCGGTCCAGCTTCTCGAGGGACGCGTAGAGGGGGAGGATCATGAACGGCAGCTCGCCGTAGACCTGGCCGAGGAGCACCGCGAAGTCGTTGTAGAGGAGCGGGAGGGCGGGCAGGCCGAGACGGCCGAGGGCGAGGTTGACCAGGCCCTCCGGGCGCAGGATGTAGATCCAGGCGTACATCCGCACGAGGAAGCTCGTCCAGAAGGGCAGGATCACGAGGACGAGGAGGGCGCTCCGGAAGCGCGCGGGGGCGCGCAGGCCGATCCAGTAGGCGACGGGGAAGGCCACGACCAGGCAGAGGATGGTGGTGGCGGCGGCGAGGGCGACGCTCTTGGCGAGGATGAAGAGGTAGAGCGGCTCGACCGCCCGGAGGTAGTTGGCGAGGGTCGGGTCGGGGACGACTCCCCCGAAGACGGACCGGCGCCCGAACGAGGCCGCGAGCATCAGGGCCTGGGGCAGGACGAAGAGGCCGGTGAGCACGGCCAGGCAGGGGAGGAGGAGGAGGACGGCCTGCCGGCGGCCGCTCACTCGCCCTCCAGGCGGAGGACGGCCGCCCCGGGGAGCACCACCGTCACCGCGTCGCCCCGGCGCCGCTCCCGGCGCGCGGCCGCGCCCTCGGCCACCGTCACCGTCTCCCCGCCGAGGTTGATCCGCCAGTCGGTCCGGTCGCCCAGGTACAGCTCGTCGTCCAGGATCCCGGCCAGCCGGTTCAAGGGGCCGGACTCCCCGGCCGGCTCGGTCCCGTCCAGGCGGAGCCGCTCCGGGCGCACCCCGATCGCCACCGCCGTCCCCGGACGGTAGCCGCCGTCGTCGGCCGCGAGGATCTGGAGGCCGCCCCGGGTGTGGAGGCGGGCGACCCCGCCCTCGACCGACGCCACCTCCGCCTCGAGGACGTTCTTGACTCCCAGGAAGTCGGCCACGAACCGGGTGCGCGGACGCTCGTAGAGCGCGTCGGGGGCCCCGAGCTGCTCGATCCGCCCCCGGCTCATCACCGCGATCCGGTCGCTCATGAGGAGCGCCTCCTCCTGGTCGTGGGTGACGAACACGAAGGTGACCCGGAGCCGCTCCTGGAGGTTCTTCAGCTCGACCTGCATCTCCTTGCGGAGCTTGAGGTCGAGGGCGGCCATCGGCTCGTCGAGGAGGAGCACCTCCGGCTCGAGCACCACCGCCCGGGCGAAGGCCACCCGTTGCTTCTGCCCGCCGGAGAGCTGGTCGATCCGGCGGTCGCCCAGGCCGGGGAGGCGCACCATGTCGAGGGCCCGGGCCACCCGTTCCGCGACGTCGGCCGCGGGCATCCCCTTCATCTCGAGGCCGAAGGCCACGTTGCCCGCCACCGTGCGGTGGGGGAAGAGGGCGTAGTGCTGGAAGACGGTGTTGACCGGCCGCCGGTGGGGGGGGAGGCCGGCCACGTCGCGGCCCGAGATGAGGACCTCTCCCGCGTCGGGCTGCTCGAAGCCGGCGAGGATGCGGAGGAGGGTGGTCTTCCCGCAGCCCGAGGGACCGAGGAGGGTGAGGAACTCGCCGGGGCGGACGTCGAGGGACACGTCCCGCAGGGCGGCGACGTCGCCGTACGTCTTCGAGACTCGCTGGACCTGGACCGCTCCGCGCACCGGGACTTGGCCCGGCATTCTAGCCCAGCCCCCGCCGGAGCCCGAGCCGCGCCCTACTCGGTCAGCTCCTCGAGGGTGTCCTCCAGCTTCTCGAGCACCTCGTCCACCACCGGGCGGGGGATGCCGAGGGCGGGCTCGATCCTCAGGGTCTTGGCGTTGAGGAGGGTCCCCGCCACGAGGACCCCCCGCTTGAACAGCCCGGCCGCCACCGCGTAGCCGAACTGGGTGTCCACGAACTCGAGGCCGATGAGGAGGCCCAGCCCGCGCGCGGCCACCCAGTGGTCGGCGAAGCGGCGCTGCATGCGGTGGAGCTCCCCGAGGAAGTAGTCCCCGGTGACGGCGGCCCGGCCCGGCAGGTCCTCCTCGAGGGTCACGTTCACCGCGGCGATTCCCGCGGCGCAGGCGAGAGGGTTCCCCCCGAACGTCGTGGAGTGGATGAACGGGTTCTCCTCGAGGACCTTCCAGATCTTCGGGGTGGAGAGGAAGGCGGAGAGGGGCATCACCCCGCCGCCCAGCGCCTTCCCGAGGCAGAGGATGTCGGGGGCCACGTCCCAGTGGTCGACCCCGAACATCCGCCCGGTGCGGCCCATGCCGGTCTGGACCTCGTCGGCGATGAGGAGGACGCCGTAGCGGGTGCAGATCTCCCGCAGGCGCGGCCAGTAGTCGGGGGGGCGGGACGATCGCCCCCGCCTCGCCCTGGACGGGCTCGGCCACCACCCCCGCGACCTTCATCCCCACCGCCTCCGCCTTCGCCAGCTCGTGCTCGACCGCCCCCGCGTCGCCGAAGGGGACGAAGAAGACGTCCTGGAGGAGGGGCTCGAAGGGCATCCGGAACTCGCCCTTGCCCATGAGGGAGAGCGAGCCGTAGGACTTGCCGTGGAAGCCGCGCACGCACGAGATGAAGCCGGGCTTGCCCGTGTAGAGCCGGGCGAGCTTCATCGCCCCCTCGATGGCGTCGGTCCCGTTGGAGATGAAGAAGCACATCTGGAGGTCGCCGGGGGCCAGCTCCCCGAGGAGCTCGGCGAGGGCCCCCCGCAGGGGATCGAGGAGCTCCTGGGAGGAGAGGGGCATCCGCTCGAGCTGCGACTTGACCGCCCGCACGATCTTCGGGTGGTTGATCCCCGCCGAATAGATCCCGTAGCCCCCCAGGCAGTCGATGAAGCGGCGACCCGCGAGGTCCTCGAACTGGGAGCCCCGGCCGCTCCACTCGATGGCCGCGAACTCCCCCCCCTCGGTCACGGACTTGCGGTACTCCAGGTAGCCCTTGTTGTAGTAGAGCCGGAAGTTGTCGAGGGTATCGGAGACGATCTTCCGGCGCTTGTATTCGTTGAGCTTGTGGGCGTTGATGATCCCCAGCCAGCGGCGGCTCTCCTCGACGAGCTTCTTCCGGCTCATCCGCTCGCGGTCGGGGGGCGCCGCGGGAGGCACGACCTTCAGGCTGCGCCGGGGCTTGGGGGTGGTGCTCTTCATGTTCCGGACGACCGAGCGACGGACGACGGGACGGCGGAACGAGGTGGCCATGACCGGCTCCCGGGAAGCGCCGGGACCCGCGGGCCCGGCAGTGTTCACCGAGCTGGCGTCTTCGCCAGCAGGGAGCCGGGAGCCTAGGTGTCGCCGAAGACCCTGCGGGGGGCGGCCCGTCGGAGGAGCCGGGGCGTGTTCAGGAGACGACCCGGGCGCGCCCGGAGGCGGACCGACACGCGCCGTCTTCCCGTGGCGACCATGATGTGATCATCCTGAGACGGACGTATGGTAGACCGATCCGGGAGGCCGGTCAAGCCGGGGCGGATGCGGGCCTGGGCGATAATGACGGCCGGCGGGCAATGGAGCGCGACACGAGACAGCGCCGGGCGATCCGGCGCGCGTTCGAGACGAGCGGACGCCCCCTGAGCCCGCGGGAGGTCCGGGCGGCGGCCCATCGCCACGCCCCCACCCTCGGCCTCGCCACCGTGTACCGGAACCTCCGGTCGCTCGTCGAGGAGGGCTGGCTGGTCCCGGTGGAGGTGCCGGGAGAGCCCGCCCGCTACGAGCCCGCGGGCAAGCGGCACCACCACCACTTCCGCTGCCGGCGGTGCGACCGGCTCTTCGAGCTCGGAGGGTGCCGGAGGCCGGTCCCCCGCGCCCCCCGGGGCTTCGTGGTCGAGTCCCACGAGCTGACGCTCTTCGGACGGTGCGCGGCCTGCGCCGGGGTGTGAGCGGGCGGGTCGGCTATTGATAGGGTGTTATCATCAGGGCCGGCCGACGGACGGCCGGGGAGGTGCCTTGTCTCCTGGGTCGAGAACGCTCCTCGGGGCTTCCGCGGCGGCCCTCGTAGCGGTGTTGGCGGTGGCCGCCGCCGGCTGCGGCCGGCGGGCGCCCGCCGCGCCCCGGGTGGCCGCGTCCGTGTTCCCCCTCTACGACGTGGTCCGGCGGGTGGCCGGGGACCGGGTGGCGGTGGACCTCATCCTCCCCCCCGGTCAGGACACCCACTCCTTCGATCCCCGGCCCCGCGACGTGGCCCGGCTCGCCGAGGCCCAGCTCGTCTTCGCGGTCGGGCTCGGCCTGGACGACTGGGTGGCGCGGATGGCCCGGGACGCGAGCGGAGGCCGGGCCCGGGTCTTCGAGGTCGGTCCCCTCGTCGACCCGATCCTCGTCCCCGAGCAGGTGCTCCGCCTCGTCGAGGACGAGCCCGGGGAGGCCCGCCCGGACGAGGAGGGGCTCCCCCGCCCGATCGACCCCCACTTCTGGCTCGACCCGGTGCGGATGCAACGGGCCACCGACGTGGTCGTCGAGGCGTTGCAGCGGCTCCACCCCGAGGAGGCGCCGCTCTACCGGAGCCGGGGCGACGAGGTGAAGCGCTCGCTCGGCGAGCTGCACCAGCGGACCGCGCGCCGGGCCGCCGCGTGGCGGGGCCGGAAGCTCGTGACCTTCCACGGCTCCCTGTACACCTTCGCCGACCGCTACGGGCTCGAGGTGGCGGCGGTGGTGGAGCCGGTTCCCGGCCGCGAGCCCACCGCGCGTTACCTCGCCCGGGTGCTGGAGGCGATCCGCCGGACGGGGCCGGTGGCGATCTTCACCGAGCCCCAGCTCGACCCGCGGGCGGCCCGGGTGATCGCCCAGGAGGCCGGGCTGCCCCTCCACGAGATCGACCCCGTGGGGGGAGGGGAAGGGCTGGACACCTACGAGAAGCTGCTCGCCCAGGTCGTGTCGGTCCTCGACCGGGCGCTGTCGTGACCGAGCCCTCCGCCCTCCGCCTGCGCGACCTCACGGTGAGCGTGGGGGAGCGGCTCATCCTGGACGGCGTCTCGCTCGAAGTGGGGCGGGGGGAGTTCGTCTGCCTCGTGGGCCCGAACGGGGGCGGCAAGACGACGCTCCTCAAGGCCGCGCTGGGACTGGTCGCGCCGGGGGCGGGCGCCGTCGAGGTCCTCGGCCGGCTCCCCGCCGAGGCCCGGCGGCGGGTCGGCTACCTCCCCCAGCGGAAGGCCTGGTCCCCCGGCTTCCCCGCGACCGCGGGCGAGCTGGTGCTCGCGAACCTCTACGGGGCCTGGCCGTGGCGCGTGGGGGGCCTCGCCCGCGAGCGGGCCCGGGACGTCCTCGGGCAGGTCGGGGCCGCCCACCTGGTGGACGAGCCCCTCGCCGGCCTCTCGGGAGGCGAGGTCCAGCGGGTCTTCCTCGCGCGCGCCCTCGTGATCGACCCCCCGCTCCTCCTCCTCGACGAGCCGACCGCGGGGGTGGACGCCCGGGGACGCGGGGAGTTCCTCGCTCTCCTGGCGGGCCTCGCCGGGCGGGAGGACCGCTCGGTGGTGCTGGTGACCCACCACCTGGCCGCGGTCCGGCAGCTCGCGGACCGCGTGGCCTGGCTCGACGGCCGGCTCCTCGCCTGGGGCCCGCCCGGCGAGGTGGTGGAGGGCCGGGAGGGCGATCCCGCCTTCCATGCCCAGGACCACGACCGGCCGGCGCTCTGCGAGGAGGACTGACGGTGGACTTCCTCGCCGAGCCCCTCGCCCACGGCTTCATGCGCCGGGCCCTCGTGGCCGCGATGGTCCTCGGGGGGACGGGGGCGCTCCTCGGCGTCCTCGTCGTCCAGCGGGGACTCGCTTTCCTCTCGGACGGCCTCGCCCACGCGACCTTCGGCGGTCTGGCCCTCGGCCTCCTGCTCGGCACGACCGCCGAGGGGGCGCTGTGGGTGGCCCTCCCGTTCACGGTCGCGGTGGCCCTCGCCATCGGCGCGGTGCGCCGCCGGGCCCGCCTGTCGGGCGACGTGGCGACCGGCGTCCTCTTCTCCTTCGCGTTCGCCCTCGGTGTCCTGTTCCTCGGCCTCCGGCCCCCCCGGGAGGCGGTGAGCGTCGAGGGGCTGCTGTTCGGGAGCATCCTCGCGATCTCCCCCTCGGTGCTCGCGGCCGTGCTCCTCGTGGCCGCGGTGGCGGGAGGGACGCTCTGGCTCACCTGGTCGCGGCTCGCCTACGCCACGTTCGACCCCGAGCTGGCCGAGCTGTCCGGGGTCAGGGTGGCGCGCCTGGAGGGCGTCTTCCTCGCCCTGACCGCGGTCGTGGTCGTGGTGGGGGTCAAGACGGTGGGCGTCATCCTGGTGGGGGCGTTCATCGTGATCCCCGCCGCCACCGCGACCCTCCTCGGCCGCTCCCTGGCCACGATCGGCCTCCTCGCGGCCGGCCTGGGAGTCTTCGGGAGCGCGGTGGGCCTCCTCGCCTCCTACCACCTGGACGTGGCGAGCGGGGCCGCCGTGATCGTGACCCTGGCCGCGGTCTTCTTCCTCACGCTCGTCCTCCGCCGGCGCTGACCCACCCTGCTAGACTCGCGACAGAGTGCGTCACCGCCTCGAGCACCTCGCCTTCCAGGCCGTGCGGCTGGCCGTGCGGCTCCTCCCGCGGCGGCTCCTCCTGCGGCTGGGGGAGGCGGGGGGGCGCCTGGCCTTCCGCCTCGATCGACGGCACCGCGAGGTGGCCCTGGCCAACCTCGCCCTCGCCTTCCCCGGGACCGGCCCCGGGGAGGCGCGGCGGATCGCCCGGGACTCGTTCGCCTTCTTCGGCCGCATGCTGTTCGACCTCGTCAGCTGCCTCCCCCGCTTCCCCCCCGGCCGGATGGCCGGCTTCGAGTACGCGGGCTTCGAGCACGTGGCCGCCGCCTACTCCCGGGGGCGGGGGGTGCTCTTCTTCACCGGGCACTTCGGGGGCTGGGAGCTGATGGCCCTCGCCCAGGGCCTGCGGAGGGAGCCGGTGGGCGTGATCGCCCGGCGGCTCGACAACCCTCACCTCGAGGCGCAGCTCCGCGAGCTCCGCACCTCCACCGGCAACTTCGTCATCGACAAGCGGGACGGCTTCCGGCCGATGCTCCGGGCCCTCAAGGAGGGGAAGGGGGTCGCGATCCTCATCGACCAGAACGTCAGCGGGGACGAGCGGGTCTTCGTGGACTTCTTCGGCGCTCCCGCCGCCACCACCCCCGCCCTCGCGCTGCTGCACCTCAAGACGGGGGCCCCCCTCCTGCCGGTCTTCGCCCGCCCCCTTCCCGGCGACCGCTACCGCTTCTCCTTCGGCCCCTGCGTCGACGTCCCCCGGACGGGAGACCGGCCGGAGGACGTCCGGCGCATCACCCAGGCCTGCACCGCGGTCCTCGAGGAGCGGGTCCGGGAGTGCCCCGAGGCCTGGCTGTGGATGCACCGGCGCTTCAAGACGCGCCCCGCATGAGAGACCCCGCCGCCCACGCCTGGACGACGGAGGCGCTGCGCGCCCTCCTCGAGCGGAGCGACTTCCCGGCCGACGAGCCGTTCCCCTGCCCCTATCTGCCCGGGCGCTCCGCCCGCCAGGTCCTCGTCCGCCCGCCCGCCTTCCCCCCCGACCTGTACCACGCGTTCCTCGACCTCAACTGGCGCCGCCTCGGCCGCCTCGTGTACCGGCCGGCCTGCGAGGGCTGCCGGGAGTGCCGCTCCCTGCGGGTCCTCGTGGACGAGTTCCGCCCGAGCCGCGCCCAGCGGCGCTGCCTCGCCAGGAACGCCGACGTGCAGGTCGAGGTGGGCGCCCCCGAGCCTACCGGGGAGAAGCACGCCCTCTACCGCCGCTACCTGGAGACCCGGCACGACGGGCAGATGACGGGCTCCCGGGAGGAGTTCGACTCGTTCCTCTACGACGCGCCCCCTCTCGCCCGGGAGCTCGTCTACCGGGTCGGCGGCCGGCTCCTCGGGGTGGGCATCGCCGACGCCCTTCCCCAGGCCCTGTCCGCGGTGTACTTCTACTTCGACCCCGACGAGGGAGCGCGCTCCCCCGGCGTCCTCAACGTGCTGCGCCTCGTCGAGGAATGCCGGAAGAGGGAGATCCCCCACCTCTACCTGGGCTACCACGTGGCGGGCAGCCCCGCGATGGCCTACAAGGCGGGCTACCGGCCCCACGAGCGGCTCGTGGACGGGCGCTGGGTCCGCTCGTGACCGGGGGCCCTCCCGAGGGAGGGGCTACAATCGGTCCCATGCCGCGCGCGCCCGGTTCGTTCGTCGCCGAGCCGGCCCGGGCCCACGACCTCGCGACCGCCCTCGAGCTGCTGCGCCGGGCGGACCTGCCGGAGGAGGGGGTCGTGGATCACTTCGGCCTCTACCACGTCGTGCAGGACGACGGGCGCGTGGTCGGCCTGGCCGGCCTCGAGGTCCACGGGGAGGACGGCCTGCTGCGCAGCGTGGCCGTGGACCCCGCGTATCGCGCCCAGGGACTCGCCGCCTCCCTCGTCGAGGCCTCCCTCGCCCTCGCCGGCAAGGTGGGCCTGCGGGCGGTGTACCTCCTCACCACGACCGCCCGCGACTACTTCCTCCGGCGGGGGTTCGCGGACTGCCCCCGGGAGGAAGCCCCCGCGGGGATCCGCGAGTCGTGGGAGTTCCGGACGGGCTGTCCCTCGACGTCGGCCTTCATGAAGCGAGGCCTCGGGGCGATCCGCTCGGAAGGCGGGGGCGGATCCCCGGGGACCGGTCGCCCCGACCAGACGGCCCCGTGATCGAGCCCTGGCGGGGACGCTTCAACCGCGCGTTCTCCGAAGAGGCGTTCCGGCGGGCGCTCGGCGAGGTGGAGTCGGCGGCCGGGGGGGCCATCCCGTTCCGGGTGGCCGAGTCGCCGGTGTTCCTCCCGGCCGCCCTCCTGGACGAGATGCGCGAGGCGAGCCTGGCCATCCTCGCCGAGGTGGTCGCCCATCCCGAGTACGGCGAGGCGGTGCGGAGCCACCTGCCCGCCGGGCTCGACGCCCCTCCCCCCGATCCCCACCCGCAGTTCGCCCAGTGCGACTTCGCCCTCGCCGAGGCCGACGAGGGCGGCCGGGTCGTCCCCCGGCTGATCGAGGTCCAGGGCTTCCCCTCGCTCTACGCGTTCCAGCACGCGCTCGCCCGGGCCTTCGCCCGCGCCTTCGACCTCCCGCCCGAGCTGGAGTGGCTCGGCCGGGGGGTGGACGAGGGGAGCTTCGCCGCCCTCTTCCGGGAGGCGGTGCTGGGCGGCCACGAGCCGGAGGAGGTCGCGCTGGTGGACGTCGATCCCTGGGCGCAGGGCACCTGGCCCGACTTCCGCCTCACCCAGCGGCTCCTTCCCGGCCTCGCGGTGGTCGGGGTGACGGAGCTCCGGCGGCGGGGCGACCGGCTCTTCCGCCGGGCCGAGGGACGCGAGGTGCCGATCGCCCGGGTCTTCAACCGGCTCGTGTGGGAGGACGCCCGGCGGGTGGAGGGGGAGACGCCGTTCCGCCTCGGCGAGCCCCTCGACGTCGAGTGGGCCGCCCACCCGGGCTGGTTCTTCCGGCTGAGCAAGCTCGTGCTGCCCTTCCTCCGCCACCCCTCGGTCCCCCGGGCGTTCTTCCTCTCCGAGCACCCCCTCGGCCGGGAGGACCTCGGCCGGTTCGTGCTGAAGCCCCTCTTCTCGTTCGCGGGACGCGGCCTCGTGCTCGACCTGGACGAGGAGACGCTCCGCGCGGTCCCCGAGGCCGAGCGGCCCGCCTTCGTGCTCCAGGAGAAAGTCCGCTACGCGGACGTGGTGGGCACCCCCGGCGGAGGGCCGGTCCGGTGCGAGGTGCGCCTGATGTTCCTGTGGCCGGACCGCCCGGTCCACGTCCTCACCCTCCCGCGGATGAGCCGGGGGCGCCTCATGGGCTGCGCCCACAACACCTCCGATCCCTTCACCGGTCACGGGACGGCCTTCTGGCCGGCCGCCTAGGCGCCGGCCGGGAACAGCTCCGAGGCCCGGCGGAGCTCGGGGTCCATCCGCCCGAGCCAGGTGAGCCGGTACATCCGGAAGTCGCCGCGCAGCGACCACAGGGGATGGGTGAAGGTGGCCGGGCGATTCCGCTCGAAGAGGAAGTGGCCCGCCCAGGCCAGCGAGTAGCCGGCGACCGGCATCGCGAGCAGCCAGAGCGGCGAGAGGGCCGCCCCGAGCCCCGCGCAGACGAGCACGAGGCTGGTGCCCGCGAAGTGCAGGCGCCGGTTCACGGGATGCCGGTGCTGGGCGACGTAGTACGGCCAGAATTCCTCGAACGACCCGAGCGTCGTCGGCATGGCTCGCCTCGTCCCTATACTATCCCCGGGGCGTCGCGCCGCGAGGGCCGGAGGGGCGCCGGGGAGGGACGATGAAGGCGCGGATCGCGGGGACCGAGGTCGCGTACGAGGAGGCCGGCCGGGGACCGGCCGTCCTCTTCCTCCACGCCTTCCCCCTCGGGCTCTTCATGTGGGACGCCCAGGCGGAGGCCCTCGCGGCGTCCCACCGGGTGATCCGCTTCGACGCCCGCGGCTTCGGGGCCACCCCGCCCGGGGTCTCCCTCCTCACCATGGAGCGCATCGCCGAGGACGGAGCGGCCCTCCTCGACCATCTCGGGGTGGGCCAGGCGGTGGTCGCGGGCTGCTCGATGGGCGGCTACGCCGCCTTCGCCTTCGCGCGTCGCCACCCCGAGCGCCTCCGGGGGCTCGTGCTCCAGGACACCCGGGCGGGGGCCGACACCGAGGAGGCCCGGGGCAACCGGGCCGCCCTCGCCGAGAAGGTGCTGAGGGAAGGGGCGGGAGCGGCCGTCGAGGCGTTCCTGCCGCGGCTCGTCGGCGAGACGACCCACCGGGAGCGGCCCGAGCTGGTCGCCCGCCTCCGCGAGCGGATGCTCCTCGCCTCGCCCCGGGGGATCGCGGACGCCCTCGCCGGCCTCGCCGCCCGCGCCGACTCCGGCCCCACCCTGCGCGAGATCCGGGTCCCCACCCTCGTCGTCTGCGGGGCCGAGGACGTGCTCACGCCGGTCGCGGAGTCGGAGGCGATCCACCGGGGAGTCGCGGGGAGCCGTCTCGAGGTGATCCCGAGGGCGGGCCATCTCGCGAACCTGGAGGACCCGGAGGCGGTGACCACGGTCCTGCGCTCCTTCCTCGCCGGCCTCGGTCCCGCTCGCGGCTGAGGCGCCGCGGTCAGCCCGCCGGGGCCACGGGGGCCTCGCGGGCCTCGGCGACCGCGTAGGCCATCCAGCCCCCGGCCGCGTCCACCGCGGCGTGGAGGAGCATGCCCGGCAGGAGGGAGCCCGTCCAGAGGTAGAGGCCGGCCGCGGCCCCCCCCGCGAGGAACGCGCGGACGACCGCCATCCATCCCAGGTAGAGGTGGGCGGCGGCGAAGAGCGCGAGGGCGGCCGCCTGGGCCGCCCACGGGGGGAGGCCGTGGCCGAGGTACCAGGGGAGCAGGCCCCGGAAGAGCAGCTCCTCGCAGACCCCGGCGGTGATCGAGAGGGCGAGGAAGCCGGTGAGGTCGCTCCGGTGGGCGGGCAGGAGCTCCCGGTAGCGGAGGAGCGCGGCCCGCACCTCGTCGTGGAGCGCCGGCCGCCTCGCCACGACGGCGCTCTGGGCGAGGAAGAAGCCGCCGAGGACCGCGGCCACGAGGAGGCCCGTCCAGGCCCGTCCGCCGGCGAGGCCGCGCAGGCCGATCTCGCCCCAGTCGCGCCCGCGGTGGATCCACAGCCCGACCGCGGCCGACGCGAAGAGCCACTGGGTCACCATCGCCCCCGCGTAGGCGGCGAGGCGGGCCCCCGGCACTCCCGCCCTCACCGTCTCCCGGTACGCCCCCTCCCGCCGAAGGACCCAGAGGGGCCACGCCAGGGCGAAGGCGGCGGCGAGCGCATGGTCCATCCAGGTGAGGCTCACGGTATCTCCCTTCTCGCCTTCCGCCGGCGGGGGATCCCGCTCGAAGCGGCCGCCCCGCGGCCGGCCGGAGCCAGCACGAACGTGAGGGCGAGGACCTCGCCCTCCTCCGGGAGCGCCGCGGCCGGACCGGACCGGGCGCGCGCCCAGCGCTTCACCTCGTCCCGGAAGACGGCCTCGAGCTCGTCGAGCAGCCGGTTGACCCGGGCCCGGGCCTCGGAGGAGAGCGGGGCCCGGAGCCGCCGCGCGTGGAGCGCGCGACGCCTTCCCGCGCCCCCTCCCCGACCCGACAGCATCGCCGCCGCCGCCTCGCGCTGGGCCAGACGGAGGGTGGCCCCCAGGGTCCGCACCGCGGAGCGGACCGACCCCGGGCTTTCCGAGCGGCCCACCACCGCGAACCGCTCGGCGGCCAGGGCGAAGAGGGCCTCCGAACGCTTGCCGGACGGCCGCCGGCCCGCCAGGCGGAGGAGCCCCGCCCGGTGCAGGAGGTTCACGTGGTAGTGGAGGACGGTGGGGCGGCGCCCGGACAGGCGGGCGAGGTCGGCGACCGAGGCCGTTCCCGCGTGGCGCAGGTGCTCGAGGACCTCGATGCGCAGGGGCGACGCCACCGCCTCGATCTCGCGAGGGCGGGAGAGGCGGCGGGTCCCCGGGGGCAGCTCCACCCCGCGATCATGGTCCGGATCTATTCCATTGTCAACTCTATTTTGAATCACAACATCGACTTGCTTTGAACCTAGGACCTCGGCCCTCCGGCCCCCGCCGGAGTGATCCGGGTCACATCGACGGGGGAGATATCCGGCATCGAAACAATCGACTGGACCGATCGCTCGCCGGGGCCGTACCCTCCTGGCGAGGGACCATGACCATGGGAGAACCCACGCGCAAGCCGTTCCTGCTGGCGAGCGACTTCGACCAGACCCTGAGCTTCAACGACTCGGGGATCGTCCTCTCGGAGATCCTCGGGACGTCCGGGTTCGAGGAGAAGGTCGCGGGGCTCGCCCGCATCAACCTCGTCCAGCAGGGGGGCGAGCTGGCCTACCTGCTGCTCCACGACCCCGAGTACCGCCGGGTGCGCCGGGAGCACCTCCGGGAGGCCGGCCGCCGGATCCGCCTCAAGCACAACCTCCGCCGGTTCGTCGACATCCTGGAGAGCGGCATCGACGGCCACCGCTTCCTCTTCTACGTGGTGTCGGCGGCCCCCGAGGAGGTGATCCAGTCCGCCCTCGAGGGGATCGTCCCCCCCGAGCGGATCCGGGGGACCCGCTTCCACTACGACCCCGCCACCGGGGAGATCCAGGCGATCCGCCGGGTCTCCGCGGGCTACGGCAAGGTGGCCGGCCTCACCGAGCTGATCGCCGAGGTCCGGGTCGCCCCCGACCACGTGGTGTACGTGGGCGACGGCAGCTCGGACGTCCACGTGATGCTCCACGTCAACCGCCTCGACGGGTACACGATCGCGGTCTCCGAGAACCCCTACATCGCCCCGATCGCCCGGCGGACGATCCTCTCCGAGGACGCGCTCAGCGTCCTCGTCCCCATCCTCGAGGACATCGTGGGCTTCGACGCCCTGCGGGTCCGCGCCCTGTTCGAGCGCCACGGCCTGCAGATCCAGGAGTGGGGAAAGGTGCGGACGGACTTCCTCACGATCCGGGAGACCCCGGGAGCGGTCTCCGCGTGAGCGTCCTCGACCTCCTCGGCTGGGCGGCCACCGCGCTCTTCGCGGCGTCCTACTTCTGCCGGGAGCCCCGGACCCTCCGCCGGGTCCAGGCCCTCGCCGCGCTGCTCTGGATCGCCTACGGGATCGCCCTCCCCGCGCCCCCGGTGGTCGTCGCGAACGTTGTGGTGGCGAGCCTGGCCCTGTGGTCGTCCGGGACGGCGGGCCGCTCCCCGCGGCCCGCCGGAGAGGCCGCGCCGCACCGCTAGAGCAGCAGGAAGGCCGCGGCCATCACCAGGGTGGGGCCGACCGCCCCCAGCAGGAGGCCGAGGGGCGAGACCCCGTCCTCGAAGTGCTTCCCGAGGATGGCCTGGCCGGCGGGGTTGGGGGCGTTCGCGATCACGGTGAGCCCGCCCCCCGCCACCGCCCCCGCGACCACCGCGTACTTGGCGGCCTCCCCCAGGCTGGGGACGAGGGTCGAGAGATACGTGATGAGCGCGTTGTCGTTGAAGGCGGTGAGGCCCATCGCCCCGAAGAAGAGCGGGGCGGCGTCGAGCCGGGCGAGGACGGGGGAGATCCACCAGGCCTGGAGCCCCCCGTGGATGACGAGGCCGGCCAGGAAGAACCCGACGAGGAGGGACGGCTTCAGGTCGATCGAGCCCTGCTGGGGAGCGGTGGCCTGGGCGAAGCCGAGGAAGATCAGGAAGCCGTAGACGAAGAGGGCCGGGTAGTGGGCGTTCACCACCGTCCAGGCCATGAACGCGAGGTTGACCCCGACGATCCACGCGGGGACGGGCGAGGCGATCTCCCCCGCGCCCTCGGGCCGCCGGAGGGCGAGCAGCTCCTTGCGAAAGACCAGGAAGCCGAGGGCGTTGGCGACGATGATCCCCAGGATGGCCTTCCAGCCGAAGTTCGCGGCCATGAAGGCCATGTTCCAGTCCCAATGCCGGGCCACCATGAGGACCGGGGGGGCGGCGAAGTGGGTCAGGGTGCCCCCGACCGACACGTTCACGAACAGCAGGCCGAGGGTGGCGTAGGCGAGCCGGGGGCTCGGGCCGAGGGCGAAGAACTGCCGGGAGAGGAGGAGCGCGCAGATGGTCATGGCCGCGGGCTCGGTGACGAACGAGCCGAGGACGGGGCCGACGGTGAGGATGGCGAGCCACCAGGCGGCGGGCCCGCCGCCTCCCAGCCCGGCCAGCCGGCGGAGCGCCCCCTCGGCGAGGGAGAGGACGGGCTGGGTGGAGGCGAGGGTCATGATGACGACCACGAACAGCGGCTCGGTGTAGTTCACCGTGTTGTTCACGTAGTGCTTGGCCGCCGGCCAGCCGTGGTACCAGCTGATCGTGGGGACGAGGGCGGCCGCCCACAGGCCGAACACCACCTCCACCTCGCCGAGGAAGTGGAGGATCTCCGCGAGCACGCTCGGCTCGGGCTCCCGCCCGGCCGCCCGCGCCCTCTCCGCGTGCCTCTCCTCGATGTCGTGGGAGAGGGCCCGGAAGCGCTGGGCCATGAAGGTGTGGACGATCGCGAGGGCGAAGATCGCGCTCGCCGCGAGGTTGAACGGCTCGTGGAGCACCCGGGCGGCGAGGATCTCGACGAGGCCCGCTCCCGGCATCTCCGGGTACTGGTCGAGCGGGACGGGGAAGACGGCCTCGGGCGTCACGGGCGCCCATCATAGCAGCAGCCCCGGTGACGCCGGGGTGACGTGACCCCGCGGGAGGGGCGCGCGCGTCGCGCGTCCCCCTCATCGGCCTCGACGCTACCGGCCCTTGCGCCCGAGGAGAGCGTCGACGGCGAAGCGGCCGGGACCCGCGAGGGCCACCGCGGCGAACACGAGGAGGTAGACGACGGCCAGCTCGGGGTTGCCCCAGGCCTTGAGCGTCTCCTCCGAGGCGGGAGCCGCCCCCAGCCAGGAGAGGAAGTGGCCGTGGGCGTGGTGGCGGCCGAACGCGGCCACCAGCATCGTGAAGCCGGCGAACGCGGCGGCGACCCGGGTCCCCAGCCCCAGGGCCACGCAGATCCCCCCGGCGAACTCCGACAGGGCGGCCGCCCAGGCGAACAGGGCGGGAGCCGGGAAACCCAGGCCCGCGACTCCCTCGACGAACCGGTCCCCCTGGCCGCCGGAGAGGGCCACGATCTTTCCCCAGCCGTGGCCGAGGGCGAGGTAGAGCCCGGCCGGGCGAAGCAGGAGCAACGCGATGTCTCTCACCATGGCCCGATTCTCGCACCAACTCGCGGGGTCGGGGGCGAGGAGGGTTCCCTCGGCCTCCCGGAGCGGCTATGATCGGAGAGCAGGACGCGGACGGCCCCGACGGCCCACGTTCCCCGCGCCTGCGCGACCTCCGCGGGGCCTGGCGAGGCCGCCCCGCATGACCCACACTCCGAGACTCGGGCCATCGACCCGAGGGGCTCTTCCCGGGAGGCTCCCATGAGCGACTTCCACCAGCACGGTCCCATCACCGCCCTCCCCCGCCTGGTCGAGCGCCCGGTCGAGGCGCTCGAGGCGCGCGTCCTCGCCTTCTCGCGGCGGTTCCCGCTCGCCCTCGTCCTCCCCATGGTCCCCGACGAGATGGACCGGCCCGCCCTCGGGGGGATCCTCCGCGAGCTGGTCCAGGTCCCCTACCTCGACTCGCTCGTGATCTCGCTGAACCGGGCGAGCCTCGACGACTACCACCGTACCCTCGAGTACTTCGCCTCCTACCGGGGGAGGAAGGTCGTGGTGTGGAGCGAGTCCCCCGCCGTCCAGGAGTTCCTCCGCCAGATGGAGGCGGCCGGCCTCTACGTGGGCATCTCCGGCAAGGGGCGGGCGTGCTGGCTCGCCATGGGATACGTCCTCGCCGAGGAGCGGGTGGAGTACATCGCGTTCCAGGACGCCGACGTCGTCAACTTCCGCCGGGAGATGCTGGCCCGCCTGGTCCTCCCCGCGATCGACCCCACGGTGGACTTCGACTTCTCGAAGGCCTACTACGCCCGGGTCTCCGACCGCCTCCACGGCCGGGTGACCCGCCTGCTCCTGTCCCCCCTCCTCGCCGCCTTCAACCGCCTCATCGGCGGCGACCCCTACATCCGCTACCTCTCCTCGTTCCGCTACGCCCTCTCCGGCGAGTTCTGCATGAAGGCCGACCTCGCGGAGAGGATGCGCCTCCCCTGCGACTGGGGCCTCGAGATCGTCACCCTCTTCGAGGCCCTGCGCCACCGGGCGGCCGGGCGCATCTGCCAGGTGGAGCTGGCCGAGCGCTACGACCACAAGCACCAGGACCTGTCCGAAGACGACCCCGCGAAGGGGCTGCACCGGATGGCGAAGGACGTGTCGAAGCACCTCCTGCGGACCCTGGCCGCGGCGGGGGTGGTCCTGTCCGACGGCCTGCTCCTGAGTCTCCTCGCGGCGTACCAGCGCGAGGCCGAGGACGCGGTCGCGGACAGCTACGCGGTGGCGGTGGTGAACGGCCTCCTCTTCGACCGGCACGACGAGGAGCGGACCGTCCAGACCTTCACCGCCGCCCTCCGGGCCTCGATCGAGGAGTTCCTGAGCGATCCCCTGGGAGCGCCCCTCGTGCCCAACTGGACCCGGGTCTGGGCGGGAATGCCCGACGCGGGACCCCGGCTCATGGCCGCCGTCCAGCTCGGCGAGGAGCCCGCGAGCTCGCTGGCCGCCCCCGGGGCGGCCGAGGCGTGAGGCGGGCGGCGGGCCTCCTCGTCTTCACCGACCTCGACGCCTGCCTGCTCGACGAGGAGACCTACCGCTACGACGAGGCCCGGCCCGCCCTCGAGGCGCTGCGGCGGGCCTCGGTGCCCCTCGTGCTCTGCACGAGCAAGACCCGCGCGGAGGTGGAGCCGCTCCACCGCGAGCTGGGCCTGCACGAGCCCTTCGTGTTCGAGAACGGGGGCGGCCTCTGCTTCCCCCCCGGGGCCCGGGGCTGGCGGGCCCCCGTCGTCCGCCGCGGAGGGGGGGCGTTCGTGGTCCCCCTCGGCACGCCCCACCCGGCTCTCGTCGCGGCCATCTCCGCCATCGCCGACGAGACCGGTCTCGCCCTCCGCGGGTTCTCGAGCCTCACCGCCGAAGAGGTCGCCGCCGCGACCGGCCTTTCCCCCGAGGCCGCCCGGCGGGCCGCGCTCCGCGAGTTCGACGAGCCCTTCCTGATCGAGGACTCTCACGGGCCGGACGCGGAGGGCGCGGTGGCGGAGGCCGCCCGGCGCCGCGGCCTCCGGGTGACCCGAGGAGGGCGGTTCCACCACCTGACCGGGCCGGTGGACAAGGGCGGGGCGGTGCGCCAGCTCCTCGCCCTCCACGAGGCCCCGGTCGTCTCGATCGGCCTCGGCGACTCCGCGAACGACCTGACCCTGCTCCAGGCGGTGGACCGTCCGGTGATCGTCCCCCGGCCGGACGGGTCGGCGGACGAGACCCTGGCCGCGGCCCTGCCCGGGGCCGCGCGGGCGCCCCGGCCGGGTCCCCGGGGGTGGAGCGAGGCCGTCCTCCAGCTCCTCGAGGAGTCGGGGGTCTCCGCGGAAGGCGGCCGGGCCCGGTGACCGTCCCTCTCGACCCCGGCGTGGAGAAGCGCCTGGGGGACCTCGGGCAGGTGGAGCTGCTCGTGGGGATCCCGAGCTTCAACAGCGCGCGCACGATCGGGCACGTGGTGCGGGCGGCCGCGGCCGGCCTCGCCAAGTACTTCCCGGGGCGGCGGGCCGTGATCGTCAACTCGGACGGGGGATCGAAGGACGGGACGGCGGAGGCGGTGGCCGCGGCCGACTTCTCGTCGCCGGGGACGATCCTCGTCTCCCACCCCCTCACTCCCGTCCACAAGATCGTGACCCCGTACCACGGGATCCCCGGGAAGGGGAGCGCCTTCCGGACGATCTTCGCGATCGCGGGCCGCCTCCAGGCCCGGGCCTGCGCGGTGGTGGACTCGGACCTCCGGAGCATCACCCCGGAGTGGATCGAGCTGCTGCTGGGGCCGGTCATCAAGGAGGGCTTCGACTACGTCTCCCCCCTGTACCTGAGGCACAAGTACGACGGCACGATCACCAACTCCATCGTCTACCCCCTCACCCGGGCCCTCTACGGGAAGGAGGTCCGGCAGCCGATCGGGGGGGACTTCGGCTTCTCGGGGCGCCTGGCCGGCCACTACCTCACCAAGCCGGTCTGGGAGAGCGACGTCGCCCGGTTCGGGATCGACATCTGGATGACCACCACCGCGATCGCCGACGGCTTCCGGGTCTGCCAGGCCTTCCTGGGGGCCAAGATCCACGACGCCAAGGACCCCGGGGCGGACCTCGCGGGGATGCTCGTCCAGGTCGTCTCCTCGGTCTTCGACCTCATGGAGACCTACCGCGAGCGCTGGGCGGCGTTGCAGGGGGCGGAGCCGGTCCCCCTCTTCGGCTTCCCCCACGGAGTGGGCCTCGAGCCCATCCGGGTGAACGTGGAGCGGATGATCGGCATCTTCCGGCAGGGGGCGCGCGACCTCGACGAGGTCTGGCGGTCCGCCCTCCCCGAGGAGGACCTCGCCGCCCTCCAGGAGGTCGCCCGGGCCGAGAGCCACCACTTCCCCGACCCGTTGTGGGTGCGGGTCGTCTACGGCTTCGCCGCCGCCTACCGGCGCCGCCGGCTCCCCCGCGAGCAGCTCCTGCGCTCGCTGGTCCCGCTCTACCTGGGCCGGACGGCGTCCTTCGTCCGGCAGACCGCGGACAGCGGGGCGGAAGAGGTGGAGAAGGCCATCCAGGACCTGGCCGACGAATACGTGCGGCAGAAGCCGTACCTGCTGTCCCGGTGGGACGGCTGAGGCGCGTCCGGGTGAGGCGGGACGCGCGCGGGAGGACGCCATGTGGAACGACGTGATGGCCGACGTGATCGGCAAGACCCTCACCGGCTTCCGGGAGGACCTGGCCGCGTTCGGGCCGCGCCTCCTCGCGATGCTCGTGATCCTGATCGTGGGACTGCTCGCGGCGGGGGGGCTGCGCCTGCTCGTGAAGCTCGCCTTCCCCCGCCTGGGCTTCGACCGCTTCGCGGAGGGGGCGGGGGTCGCCACCGTGCTGCGCCACGGGGGGATCACGACCCCCGCCTCGAGCGTCCTCGCCCTCGTCCTCGCCTGGAGCGTCCTCGGCGTCTTCGTGCTCCTCGCGGTGGGGGCGCTCAACCTGCAGTACGCCCGCGACTTCGTCTCCCAGGCCTTCAGCTGGCTCCCCCACCTCCTCGTCGCGGGCGCCCTCGTGGTCCTGGGGGTGCTCCTCGCCGACTTCGTGAGGCGGAGCGTGCTCATCGCCGCGGTGAACGCGGGGCTCGGCTCGGCCCGTCTCCTCGCCGCGATCGTCCACACCTTCCTCGTGGTGCTCTTCGCGGCGATGGCCCTCGAGCACCTCGGGGTGGGCCGGCAGGTGATCCTCGTGTCGTTCACGATCCTGTTCGGAGGGGCGGTCTTCGCTCTCGCCCTCGCCTTCGGCCTCGCCGGGCGCGACCTCGCCGGCAAGGCCCTGGAGCGGCTCGCCCAGGGGAGGGACGCGACGGGGAACGACGAGCTCGACCACCTCTAGGAGCGGTGCCTCTGCGTTCTCTGCGTTGAATCCGTAGCCGGCCCACCCTCCCGCCCGGCCGCGGGGCTAGAATGCCGGCCGGGGGCCGACGGAGAGCCGCCGTGGCCAGGATCCTGATCATCGACGACGACCGCACGACCCGGGAGCTGATCTCGGCCCAGCTCCGGTCCGCCGGGCTCGCGGTCACCACCGCGAAGGACGGGGCGGCCGGCCTCGCCCGGCTGCGCAAGGAGGAGTTCGACCTCGTCCTCCTCGACGTCTGGATGCCCGGGATGGACGGCCTCGAGGTGCTGTCCCGGCTCCGCGACGAGCCGTCACAGCCCCGGGTGGTGGTGATGACCGCCGACGACACCCCGGAGACCCTCCTCAAGGCCATCCGGGAGAGGGCGTACCACTACGTCACCAAGCCGGTCGAGCCCGGGCAGCTCCTCGAGCTGGTCCGGACGGTCCTCGCCTCCCGGCCCCTGCGCCCCATCGAGGTGGTCTCCGCCCGGCCGGAATGGGTGGAGCTGATCGTCCCCTGCGAGCGGGCGGCCGCCGAGAGGATCCAGGACTTCCTCGCCCGCCTGGAGAGCGACCTCCCGGAGGAGGTGCGGACGAGCGTCGGGCAGGCGTTCCGGGAGCTGCTGATGAACGCGATCGAGTGGGGGGGCAAGCTCGACCCCCGGCAGACCGTCCGCATCGCCTGCCTGCGCGCGCGGCGGATGCTGCTCTATCGCATCGCCGACCCCGGGGCCGGCTTCAGCTTCGAGGGGCTGACCCACGCCGCGGTCAGCAACCCCCCGGACAGCCCGGCCGGGCACATGCTCGAGCGGGAGGCGAAGGGCCTGCGCCCGGGGGGCTTCGGGCTGCTCATCACCCAGTCGGTCGTGGACGAGCTGCTGTACAACGAGAAGCACAACGAGGTCGTCTTCGTGAAGTATCTCGACTGACCGGACGGCCGGGGAACGGTCAGTCGGCCCGCTCGACGAGGAGGGTGAGTCCCCGCACCGCGAGCACGCGGACCCGGACCCCCGGGGGGACCGGGGCGTCCCGGGGGCTCGCCTCCGCCCGCCACAGCTCGGCCCCCAGCCGGACGAAGCCCTCGGGCCCGAGGGTCTCCCTCACCACCGCGGTCGCCCCCACGAGCTTCTCCACCGGGGTCCGCGGGTCCCGCTCGAAGGCCGGGCGCAGCCACGGGTAGAGGACGAGGTCCTTCGCCACCCAGAGGGCGACGAGGGCGGCCGCCGCTCCCGGGCCGACCCCCAGCCGCTCGTGGAAGACCGCGGCCAGCACCCCGACGAGGACCCAGCCGGGCAGCTCGAGGGCGACGTAGCGGACGAACGTGCGCATCGGCGCCGGATCACCCGGGCCGGCCCGCCCGCTCCCGGAGATACAATGGTCGTCCCGGCGCGAGGAGGCCATGGTCATCGGAAGAGGCGAGGCGGGGCGGAGGCTCGGCGAGGACGAGGTGCGCGAGGTGGTCGAGCGGGGGGTGGCCCTGCTCGACCCGGGCCACCGGCGGGTGCTCGTGGTCGTCCCCGACGGCACCCGGACGGCCCCGATCCCCCTCATGGTCGGCCTCCTCGAGGACACCCTGGGGAAGCGGGTGGAGGCGCTGGACTACCTGGTGGCCCTGGGGACCCACCGGCCGATGACCGACGAGCAGCTCTCCCGGCTGGTGGGCCGGCCGGTGGCGGGGGGCCGGGCCGGGAGGAGCCGGGTCATGAACCACGACTGGTCCGACCCGGCCGCCCTCGTCACCCTCGGCACCCTGTCCGAGTCCGAGGTCGCCGCCCTCACCGGCGGGCACCTGGCGGTGGAGGTGCCGGTCCGGCTGAACCGGCTCGTGCTGGACTACGACCTCGTCCTCGTGTGCGGCCCGGTCTTCCCCCACGAGGTCGTGGGCTTCTCCGGGGGGAACAAGTACTTCTTCCCGGGCATCGGCGGGCCCGAGGTCATCAACCTCACCCACTGGCTGGGGGCGCTCATCACCAACTTCGAGGTGATCGGGGCGGGCTACACCCCGGTGCGGGCGGTGATCGACCGGGCGGCGTCCCTCGTCCCCACCCCCCGGGCGTGCCTGGCCATGGTCGTGGCCGGGGGCGAGCTCGCCGGGGTCTTCTTCGGCCCTCCCGAGGAGGCCTGGCAGGCCGCGGCCGGACTCTCGGCCCGGGTCCACGTGGTCTGGGTCGAGAAGCCCTACCGGCGCGTGCTGTCGGTGATGCCCCCGATCTACGACGACCTGTGGACGGCCGCCAAGGGGATGTACAAGGTGGAGCCGGCGGTGGCCGACGGGGGCGAGGTGGTGATCTACGCCCCCCACATCGACGAGGTGAGCTACACCCACGGCGCGCTCCTCGACGAGGTGGGCTACCACTGCCGCGACTACTTCGTCGCCCAGTGGGACCGCTTCAAGCACTACCCGGGCGGCGTGCTCGCCCACTCCACCCACCTCAAGGGGCTGGGCGCCTACGACCCCGCCACCGGCCGGGAGACCCCCCGCGTCAGGGTCACCCTCGCGACCGCGATCCCCGAGGAGCGCTGCCGCCGGCTGAACCTGGGCTACCTGGACCCGGCCACGGTGGACGTCGAGGCCTGGCGGGGCCGGGAGAGCGAGGGGGTCCTCCTCGTGCCCCGGGCGGGCGAGCTCCTCTACCGCGTCCGGCCCGGGGGCGCCCCCCACGAGAAGACCCCGGCCCTCGCCGCCTCCGTCCCCTGACCCGAGGCCCCCCGGCCTCACCGCCGGCTCCGCTTCCGGGGGGGCGCGGGGGCCTTGCCCCGCCGGATCGGCTTGGCGACCAGGGCGGCGAGCGCTCCGTCGACGGCGTCGAGCTCCCGCTCGAGGACGGCGAGGGCGGCCTTGGCCGCGGCGAGGTCGCCGGAGTCCCCGATCTCCTGCAGGCGGGAGGCGGCCGCGGTGGCCGCGGGGGCCGCGAAGTTCGAGACCGAGCCCTTGAGGGCGTGGGCGGCGTCCCGCAGCCCCCGCGGGTCGCCCTTGGCGACCGCCACCCGGATCCGCGTCCTGAGCCTCCGCGCGTCCGGCCGGAAGATGCGGACGAGCTTCGCGAGCACCCGCCGGTCGCCCCCCACCCTCTCGAGGAGGCGGGCCTCGTCGAGGGCCGCCCGGCCCGGGGCCGCCTTCCCGGGAGCCGCCGGGGAAGACCCCGTCAGCCGGCGGATCGCGGCGAGCAGCTCCCGCCGCAGCAGCGGCTTCGCCACGTAGGCGTCCATGCCCGCGGCCAGGCACCGCTCGGCGTCCCCCTTCATCGCGTGGGCGGTGACCGCGACGATCGGCAGGTGGGCGCCGGTGCCCCGCTCCCGCCCGCGGATCGCCGCGGTCGTCTCGAGCCCGTCCAGCTCGGGCATCTGCACGTCCATCAGCACGAGGTCGTAGGCGTCCCTCTGGAGGAGGGCGAGGGCCTCCCGGCCGTTCGCGGCGAGGACGGCGGTGTGGCCGGCCCGCTCGAGGAGCCCGGCCGCCACCTGCTGGTTGACCGGGTTGTCCTCGGCGACGAGCACCCGCAGCCGCCGGCCCTTCGGCGAGGGCGGCCGGCCACCGGCCGGCCGGCGGGAGGGGCCTCCCCCGAGGACGCTCATGATCGCGTCCATGAGCTCCGACTGCTTGACCGGCTTGGTGAGGTAGCCGGCGACCCCCAGCTCCAGGCAGCGGGCCCGGTCGCCCGGGCGCGCCCCCGAGGTCAGCATCATGATTGAGGCGGCGGCGAGCCGGGGCTCTTCCTTGATCCGGGCCGCGAGGGCGAAGCCGTCCATCCCCGGCATGTTCGCGTCGAGGAGGACGAGCGCGTAGGGCCGCCGGCCCCGCCGCGCCCGCTCCAGCTCGGCGAGGGCGGCCCGCCCTCCCTCGACCGCGGCCGGCCGCATCCGCCAGTGGCGGAGGGTCTCCACGAGGATCCGCCGGTTGGTCGCGTTGTCGTCCACCACGAGCACCCGCAGGTCCCGGAGGCGGGCCGGGCGGCGGGGAGCCGCCGTCTCCCCGGGGTCGGGGAGGCCGAGGCGCACGTCGAACCGGAAGCGGCTCCCCCGGCCGGGGCCGCTGTCGACCGAGATGCTCCCGCCCATCATGCCGACGAGCCGCGAGGAGATCGTGAGGCCGAGCCCGGTGCCCCCGTACTCCCGGGTGGTCGAGCTGTCGGCCTGCTCGAAGGCCTCGAAGATGCGCACCTGCCGGTCCCGGGCGATGCCGATGCCGGTGTCGGCCACGAGCACTCCGAGGACCATCTCCCGGGCCGTCTCCGACTCCTTCTCGACCTCGACGAGGACCTCCCCGCGGGGGGTGAACTTGATGGCGTTGCCCACGAGGTTCACCACGACCTGGCGGAGCCGGGCGGCGTCGCCGACCAGCCGCTCGGGCAGGTCGGGGGCGACCCGGCAGACCAGCTCGAGGCCCTTCTGGTGGGCGCGCAGCCCGAGGGTCCGGAGGGTGTCCCCGAGCAGCTCGCGGAGGTCGAACGGCGCGGGGACGAGGTCGAGCCGTCCCTCCTCGATCTTCGAGAAGTCGAGGATGTCGTTGAGGAGGCCGAGGAGCGACTCCGCGGAGTCCTTGAGGGTGAGGAGGTAATCGCGCTGGTCGGCGCTCAGGCGGGTGTCGAGGAGCAGCTCGGCCATCCCGATCACCGCGTTCATCGGGGTCCGGATCTCGTGGCTGACGTTGGCGAGGAACTCGCCCTTCGCCCGGTTGGCCGCCTCGGCCGCCTCCCGGGCCTGGCGCAGGGCGTCCGCCGACTGCCGGGCCTCGGTCACGTCGCGGACGCTCGCCACGATCAGTCCCTCCTCGGGGAGCGAGGTCGAGCTCCAGGAGAGCCAGCGATACGAGCCGTCCCGGCAGCGGTAGCGGTTCTCGAAGAGGACCGAGCCCTTCCCCTCGGCGACCCGCCCTCCTTCGGCGAGGGTGGCCGCGCGGTCGTCGGGGTGGACGAGGTCGAGGTAGGGCCGGGCCCGGATCTCGTCGACGGAGAAGCCGAGGGTGCGCTCCCAGGCCGGGTTCAGCCGCCGGAGGTAGCCGTCGAAGCCGGCGATGACCAGCATGTCCCGGGAGACCTCGAAGAGGGTGGCCAGCTCCGCCTCCGCGCGCTGGCGCTCGCCGAACTGCCCGATCTGGCCCCCCACCGTGGCGAGCACCTCGAGGAGCGCCTCGTCGGGCGTCCCCCCGTCCCGGCCATACCCCTCGAGGACGCCGAGGACCTCCTCGCCGGCGAGGATGGGGACGGCGACGGCCTGCCGGAGCCCCTCCCGCGCCGCGATCGCCCCCCGGGGGTGGCCGGCTTCCTCCCCGAGGTCCGCGGACGAGACGGGCTCGCGGCGGGCCCAGGCCCGGCCGGGCAGCTCCGCGCCGAGGGGAAGGCCCGCGGCCCGAGTCGCCGCCTCCAGGTCGGGAAGACCGTGCGGCGACGGCCGCCAGGTGTCGAGGCAGCGGAGGAGCCCGGCCGTCCGGTCCCGCCGCCAGAGCACGGCGAACTCCCAGCCCAGGCACCCGCCGAGCGCGGCGAGGACCCGGGGGGCGGCCGCGGCGACCGAGCCCGACTCCGCGAGGGCGCGGGCCGTCTCGTACTCCGCCCGGAGGCGGCGGGCGGCTTCGTCCTCC
>Ga0268386_10000291_pt1 | contig 30676 bp, 28 predicted proteins | sample RVTome_15_FD_200260 | JGI IMG/M metagenome (GOLD analysis project Ga0268386, IMG submission 200260) | Soil microbial communities from uranium-contaminated site in the Upper Colorado River Basin, Wyoming, United States - RVT150D86... ... | reverse complement strand
CGCAAGTCGTTGAGGAGAGTTCCCATCATGCGGGCGCCAGTCATCCCGAATGGGTGGCCAAGGGCGATCGCGCCGCCGTGAGGGTTGAGTCTGTCCATGTCGATACCCAACTCGTCGACACAAGCCAGGACCTGTGCGGCGAAGGCTTCGTTCAACTCGATCACGTCGATGTCGTCGAGGGCCATCCCAGCCTGTTCCAACACCTGGCTAACGGCGAACACCGGCCCCATCCCCATGTACTCGGGCTCCAAACCGGCGACAGACGAGGCGATGATCCGGGCCAGGGGCCTCAATCCCAGCTCGACGGCTCTCGGCTCGGCCATCACCAGGACCGCAGCCGAACCATCGTTGAGGGGGCACGAGTTCCCGGCGGTCACCGTGCCCTCCGGCTCGAACACGGGCGGCAAGGCGGCCAAGTTCTCCAAGGTGGTGTTGGGACGCGGCCCGTCGTCGTCGGAGATGGTTCTCCCGTCCGGGACCTCTATCGGGGTGATCTCCCACGCGAAGAACCCGTTCTTCTGCGCTTCGACGGCTCGGTCCTGGGACCGCTTCCCGAACTCGTCCTGGCGGTCCCGCGTGATCCCGAATCTCCTGGCGACGTTCTCGGCGGTGTTCCCCATCGGTATATAGACGTTGTTGATGAAGTCGTCGCGATCAGGATTGGTGAAGCGTGGATTCAGGTCCTCGGAGTCCATGGCCTTGCCGTAGGTGCGGCTGACCGACTCCGACCCGGCGGCGATGTAGGTGTCCCCCTCCCCCCTATGGATCGCGTGAAAGGCCATGCGGATCGTCTGCAACGAGGAGGCACAGAATCGATTGACGGTGGTGGCAGGGACCACATCGGGCATCCCCCCGAGCAGGGACGCAGGGCGGGCGAGGTTGAATCCTTGCTCGTGGTGAGTGAGGCCACATCCCAGCATCACATCGTCCACGGTGGCCCGGTCGACTTCGGGCACCTTCTCCATGAGCGCGTCGATGGCGAAACCGGCGAGATCGTCGGCGCGCACGTCGATGAGCGAGCCCTTGTAGGCCCGCCCGATTGGCGAGCGAGCGGTCGCAACGATTACTGCTTCAGGCACCTTGGATCCTTCATTATTGAATTCGCGCTCAAACTTACTCCGAAGTCATAGTCTCCGGAGATGCGATCCGCCGTGTCGGGCCTCCACGTCGTCTTCTTGCTGGTTGTTCTGACTGCATGCAACGGGAACGGGACGGTGACTACTGCGGCCGTGCCCGCAACATCCTCCACCGTCGATTCCAGCACTTCGCCCTCGACGTTGCCTCCGGTCGTGGAATGTCCGGGAGCCGGTGAGTTCGAGGAAGGCGGCGGGATCGCCGACGTCGGGGGGGAGGGAAGCGACAGCAGCAACCTCGGTCAGATCTCATGGGAGACCAATGATCGGTGTGAGAGCTTCGCCTTTGGCTTCGAGACTTCGGAGGGGGCCCCGGCGACCACCGTCCCCGACATTCGAATCGATCACCTCGCCTCGTTTCAGGTCATCCGAATCACGATGGACATCGACGCAGCGGTCGTGACAGACCAATTGGTCGAGACTGCTCTGGTCGACCGTCTCTACGTGGTCCGGGCGCTCGATGAGGCGATTCTCGTCGACCTCCATCTCATCGCTCCTGCTGCCGCCCGGGCGACGATCAGGTCCTCCCCGGCGACGCTCACTCTCGAGCTGCGACCCGGATTCGTCGGGTTCGAGGGTGGCTCCACCATTGCGGAAGAGATCGTGGTCGTCTCCCCGCCCGAAGAGGGTTCGGTCGAATCTCCGGTCCAAGTCGAGGGTTACACGCGCACGTTCGGGGCCGACGTGGGGATCGTCGGCACTCGCGGCGGCGCCGTCATCGACGAGACGAGCACAACCTCGGCGGACCTCCACGACGTCGAGACCTGGAGCCAGTTCCGCGCCGAGCTCGACTTGACCCCGGGCGACGTGACGGTATTCGTAGGTGGCGGTGGGGCCGAAGACGTGATTATCGATCTAACGGTGAGCTGAGACCGTCGATCTCCCGAATCTCGACATATCCCTGCTCCAGATCGACGATGGGGACCAACGCCTGTACGAACGGGACCTCGAAGCGATCGTCGTCACGCTCGATGACCAGGCGATCTTGTGCGCTCCCGTGGGCAACGGCGATCACCTCACCTCCGCCTGGCCGCACCGAAAGGCCGATGAGATCCTCGGGCCAGAACTCGTTGTCGTCCAGCTCGCGGCGCTCGTGGACGAGAACATCGTTCGCTCTGAGCATTTCGGCGCCCTCACGATCACTTATCCCCTCGAATGCGACCTCGTGGCCCTTCTTGCCACGGCGAAGCTCACGCACAGTGAGCGGGCGGTCGCCGACGAAGACAATGGACCCCGGTGCGAAGCTGATGAGGTCCTCGTCCTCGACATAGAGCCCGAGAAAGCCGCTCAGGCCGTTGGGTCTCCCGAGACGACCGACACGGATCACGACATGAAGGGGGACGACCCCCCTGGAGCCCCCGAAGGGTTGGCGTCAGTCGAGGAATTCGACCCCAGCGCTGATCCCCTCTTCCTCGCCGGCGGCGCCGGCGGCGGCACGGATCGCCTTGGCGACGCGCCCGCGCCGCCCGATCACCCGACCCATGTCGGGCTTGGCGGTGCGGACCTCGGCCACGAACTCGTCGGGGCCCTGTTCGACCAGGGTCACCGAAACTGCGTCCGGGTCTTCCACGATGCTCTTGATGACGTACGTGACGACGCGCTCGACTATCTCACCTTTGGCCAAATTCACTCCTCCTCGGTGGAAGCCTCTGCGGCATCCATGGCCGGAGACTCATCGTTCGGCGACTCCACCGAGACGGCCTCGTCGATCGCTGCCTTGTCGACACCCACGACATGGATGCCACGAGACTTGATCTTCATGGTGTCCATCGCTCCGGAGATGTTCAAGAGCTTCTCCACCGTCTCTGAGGGCTGGGCTCCCTTGGCCAGCCAATCGGCGGCCCGCTCGTTGTCGATCTCGACGATCGACGGGTCCTGGCGGGCGTCATACCGCCCGATTTGCTCGATGTAGCGACCGTCGCGCGGGGAGCGCTGATCGATCGCGACCACACGGAAGACGGGCTGCTTCTTCTTGCCCATCCGCATCAGTCTCAGCCTGACAGCCATCCGGTTCACCTCTCGGGGTCATCTTCTCCGACGTCGGCCGCCGGTCAGGGCATCGAGTGACGGCATGCCCTTGCCTCCGGCGAACGTCTTCATCATCTTTTGCGCCTCGGCGAACTGCTTGAGGACCCGGTTCACGTCCTGGGGCGAGGTGCCCGAACCCGACGCGATCCGGCGCTTGCGGCTGCCGCCGATGACCTTGGGGGCCCGGCGCTCCTCGGGGGTCATCGACTGGATGATGGCCTCGACCCTCTTGAGGTCGCGATCGTCAACATCGACCTCTCTCAGGAGCGATCCGGACCCTGGCAGCATAGCAAGGATGTCCTTCAGAGGCCCCATCGACTTCATCGCCGCGAACTGTCCGAGAAAGTCCTCGAGGGTGAACTCCCCCTTCTCGAGCCTCTTCGCCGCCCTCCCCGCCTGCTCCTCGTCGAAGACCGACTCCGCCTTCTCGATGAGGGTGAGGACGTCACCCATGCCCAAGATCCGGCTCGCCATCCGCTCTGGGTGGAATTGCTCGAGCTCGTCGAGCCCCTCGCCCACACCGGCGAACTTGACCGGTGCGCCCGTCACCTCGCGGACCGAAATGGCAGCTCCACCTCGGGCGTCGCCGTCGAGCTTCGACAACACGATGCCGGTGAGCCCGATTTTCGTCTGGAACCCCGTGGCCACGTTGACCGCGTCCTGGCCGGTCATGGCATCGACCACCAATAGGACCTCGTCGGGGTCGATCGCCTTACGCACGGCGGCCAGCTCATTCATGAGCGCGTCGTCGATCTGGAGACGGCCCGCAGTGTCGACGATGATGACGTCACGGCCGGTGTTGGCCGCTTCCTTCAGCGCCGCTTTGGCCAATTTTGGCGCTTTGCCCTTGCGGTCGATGAGCACAGGAACGTCGATCCTGTGCGCCAGGTTCTCCAGTTGATCGATCGCGGCCGGTCGCTGCAGGTCGGCGGCAACCAGGAGAGGGCGCCTACCTTGTTGCTTCAAGGATTTCGCCAGCTTGCCCGCGGTTGTGGTCTTGCCAGATCCCTGCAAGCCGACCATCAGGATGACCAAAGGGGGTGATGTCTTGACGAGGCCCGCGGTCTCCGAGCCCAGTGTGCTCACCAGCTCTTCGTGAACGATCTTGATCACCTGCTGGCCGGGGGTGATCGACCGGGACACGTCCTCGCCAAGGGCGCGATCTTTCACCCTGTTGAGGAACGCCTTGACCACGGAGACATTGACATCGGCCTCAAGCAGGGCGAGTCGGACCTCGCGAAGGGCGGCGTCGATGTCTCTCTCCGAGAGCTTGCCTTTGCCTCGCAAGGTGGAGAAGACGGACTCGAATCTCTGGGTGAGCGTGTCGAACATCTGGCCTCTAGGTTATGGCGTGTGAGCTTGCAAGTAGACACGGTGTTCATATGGGTGACCGACCTCGACGCAGCCGTCGAGTGGTACACGACCGTCGGGTTCGAGACCGGGCCGCTCTACGGGACCTGGCAGGTGATGAACGTCGACGGGGACACCCGCTTCGCCCTGCAACAGGGCATCAGGGAGGAGGGACCCTCGACTGCTGTCGTCTCCTTTCGCGTCACCGACCTCGAAGCTGAGGTCGAGCGTCTCGCCGGCCATGGAATCGTGGCCCGGGACGAGATCACCGACAGTGGCACCGCCCGATTCGCTGCCTTCACCGATCCCGACGACAACGAGATCCGGCTGTTGGAGCGCTAGTGGAGACAGCAGGGCTGGATGCCTTTCTGAGCGACCGGTCCCACCGCGAGCTCTTCTCGGGCGTGTGGTGCGAATCACCCGAGGGGGAGATGAGCTCTTCGCCTCGGGATACGGATACGCCAGTCACCTGGGGGATTCCCAACCGCCTCGATATCCGATTCGATACCGCCTCGGTGACGGAACTGTTCACGACGGTCGTGGCCTTTCAGGTAGTGGAGGAGGGTGGGCTCTCACTCGAAACCAGGGCCGTCGGTCATCTGGGCCTGGAGGGAACTTCGATCCATCCCGAAGCCTCGCGATGGACGTGGTCGAGCCGCGAGGTACCGGCGACGTCCTCCGCCACTACCCCGACTCCGGGACCAGCGTGTTGATCCTGTGCAACACCGAGCATGGGGTCTGGGAGCCGCGCCGGTTCGTCCACTCGATGATTCGCGCCGCCGAGGCTCAGTTGACGCGTCGCGCTTAACCTGTCCCCGTGATCCCCAACACCATCGAGGACCTGGGAGCCGCCCTCGACCATCAGGACTATTTCGCCAACGAGGACCTCACCGTGGCCATCCACCTCGCCCTCCAGCTGGGCCGGCCGCTCTTCCTCGAGGGCGAAGCCGGCGTGGGCAAGACCGAGGTGGCCAAGGTCCTGGCGTCGATGGCCGGGGAGGATCTCATCCGCCTGCAGTGTTACGAGGGGCTCGACGTCGGTCACGCCCTCTACGAGTGGGACTACGCCCTCCAGATGATGGAGATCCGTCTCCTCGAGGCGAGAGGCGAAGGGTCCCAGGCAAGGGCCCGGGACATCATGAGCCGTGACTTCCTCATCGCCAGACCACTCCTCCAGGCCATCGAGGCGGCGCGAGCGGGACGGCGCCCGGTGCTCCTCATCGACGAGCTCGACCGCGCCGACGAGGAGTTCGAGGCCTTCCTCCTCGAGCTCCTGTCCGACTTTCAGGTGTCCATCCCCGAGATCGGCACCATCAAGGCCGAGGTGCCACCGATCGTGATCCTGACCTCGAACCGGACCAGGGAGATACACGACGCCCTGAAGCGTCGATGCATCTACCACTGGATCGACTACCCGACGCCGACCCTCGAGGCCGCCATCGTGGCGAGAAAGGTTCCCGGCGTAGAGAAGCAACTGGCCGAAAGCCTCGCAAGCGCCATGGCCAAGCTCCGCGCCATGGACTTGTTCAAGCCACCTGGAGTCGCCGAGACGCTCGACTGGGCCGAGTCGCTCCAGCTCCTGCATGACGGCCAGCTGACCCCAGCGATGGCGGATCGCACACTGGGCGTGGTCCTCAAGTACAAAGACGATATCGACGCCGTGCGTAACGCCGGGGTCGAAGCCCTGGTGGGATGAGCCATGTCGAGTAGGGGGGACCACCCCCCTGCCATTCCACGCCAGAGCCCGCTTCGGGACCTGGCTGGCTTCGCCAACGCACTACGGGGTCGCGGTCTCACCGTGACCCCCGACCAGGTTTCGGACATGGCACGGTCCCTCACCCTCATCGATGCCTCGAGTCGGGATCAGTTCCACGCATCGCTGCGGGCCCTGGCCATCACGGACCCGGCGCAGCGCGCTCCCTTCGACGATGAGTTCAACCGTTTCTTCGAGGGCCACCGCCTCCCGACGCCCCATGCCGAACAGCACTCCAGCCCGGCGAGCTCGTTCGCGGTCATGCCGATCCTGCAACAGGTCAACCAGACGCCAACCATCGACTCTGCCACCCAGCAGGGCGCCTCGGCCACCGAAAACCTTTCGACCAGGGACTTTGCCGACCTCGACGAGGACCAGCTCGTCGAGGCGCGCCGCATGGTCATGGCGATGATGTGGCAGCCCTCGGATGTGAGAACCCGACGATGGTTTCGGTCGCCCACCGGGCGCACGCCCGATCTGAGGCGCACGCTACGGGGGACGACACGACCCGAGGGCGATCTCATGCCAATGGTCATGAGACAGAGACGAAAGCGTCAGCGTCCCTTGATCATCATCGCCGACATCTCCGGGTCGATGGAGAAGTACGCCGATCTCTTCCTGGTCTTCGCCCACGCCGCGCAACGACGTATCGACGACGTCGAGGTCTTCACGTTCTCCACCGAGCTGACCCGGATCACCGAAGGTCTGAAGCGCCGCGACGCCCAAGCGGCCCTGGCCCGGGTATCCGCCACCGTGCACGATTGGTCGGGTGGGACCAAGATCGGTGAGGCGCTGGCAGACTGGAACCGCCATTGGAGCCGACGTCTCTCCAGAGGCGGGCCGATCGCCCTGATCCTCTCGGACGGATGGGACTGTGGGGACCCAGATCTGCTCTCCATCGAAATGGGCCGTCTCTCCCGCACCGTCCACCAGGTGATCTGGCTCAACCCGCTGGCCGCCCACGCCGATTACCGCCCGGCGACGAGGGGCATGCAGGCGGCGCTCCCCCACATAGACCATCTCCTCCCCGCTGCCAGTGTGATGGATCTCCGCGGTGTCGTGCGGCTCCTCGACACGATGACTCGCTGAGAAACCCCGCCTTTGCGACGCATGGCCACCCGGACCGCGCGTATGTTCAGTGGCACTGCACAACCGAGGAGGTCCCGTGTATCCCGCCAAGTTCGACTATCTGGCGCCGGAGTCGGTCGAGGAAACACTTTCGATCCTGGCCGAGCGGGGGGATGAGGTGAAGATCCTCGCCGGCGGCCAGAGCCTCATCCCGATGATGAAGCTCCGTTTCGCCCGTCCATCGACGCTGGTCGACATCAACCGGCTGCCCGATCTCGACGCGATCGAAGTGGCCAACGGCCACGTCCGGGTCCAGGCTCTCGCCCGTCACGCCGACGTGGTCCGCTCCGACGTGATCAAGTCCGAGAACGCCCTCATGGCCTCGGCGGCGCCGTGGGTTTCAGACCCCATCGTGCGTAACCTGGGAACATTGTGCGGTTCTGTCGCCCATCATGATCCCGAGGGTGACTGGGCTTCGGTGATGCTCGCCCTGGACGCCGAGGTGGTCGCCGTCTCCAAAGAGGGCCGGACCCATTTCCACCCTGGAGCCGATGGGGAGCGGGCAACGGGGGGTAGCAGGGTGGTGCCGATCCAGCAGTTCCTGGTCGACATGTTCACCACGTCCCTCCACCCCTCGGAGATGGTCACTGAGATCCGGGTGCCCCGCTACGACCGGGGTGGTGGGAGCTATCAGAAGCTGGAGCGCAAGGTCGGCGACTACGCCACCGTCGGTGTGGCCGCACATCTCGAGCTCGACGACCAGGACCGGATCACCAAGGCCGGGCTGGCCCTCACCTCGGTCTACTCGTCGAACCTGAAAGTGACGGATGCCGAACAGGTCCTGGTGGGCGAGGCGCCAGGCGCCGAGATATTCGCCGAGGCTGCCCAGATCGCCCGCAACGCATGTGACCCCGCCAGCGACGTCCGGGGCTCGGCCGAGTACAAGAGACACGTCGTCGAGGTGTTCACCCAGCGGGCTCTCGCCGAAGCAGCCGGCATCGCACAGGGAGGTCGATCATGAACATCACCGTCACGGTCAATGGGACTGAGCACACCGCGGACATCGAGCCGCGAAGGCTCCTCGTCGACTTCATCCGATCGACCCTCAAGCTCACGGGCACCCATATCGGATGCGACACCACGAGTTGCGGTGTCTGCACGGTCCTCATCGATGGGACCCCCGTGAAGTCGTGCACGATGTTTGCGGTCCAGGCCAACGGCCGCGCCATCACAACCGTCGAGGGCCTCAAACAGAACGGCGCCCTTTCCCCGATCCAGGAGGCCTTCAAAGAGCACCACGGCCTGCAATGCGGCTTCTGCACACCGGCGATGATGCTGGTCGGCACCGCACTCATCGCCGAGAACCCCGACCCCAGCGAGGACGAGGTCAGGTGGGGCATATCCGGGAACCTGTGCCGTTGCACGGGGTACGTCAACATCGTCAAGTCCATCCAGGCTGCGGCCGCAGCCACCAGGGAGGCAGCCAACTCATGACAGCGACCACACAGGAACCGAGGACCTCTCCCGAGATCGGGGGTCTCGGCCACAGCCGGCGTCGTGTAGAAGACGCCAGGTTCATCGAAGGACAGGGTCACTACGTCGACGACATCGAGCTCCCGGGGATGCTGCACATGGCGATCCACCGCAGCCCGGTGGCTCATGCCAAGATCCTCTCGATAGACACCTCCGAGGCGGAGGCGGTCGAAGGGGTGCTCGCCGTCGTCACCGGGGAATTGCTGGCCAACTACAACCTGGCATGGATGCCGACTTTGTCCGGGGACACCCAGGCGGTCCTGGCAACCGACAAGGTCCGTTTCCAGGGCCAAGAGATAGCCGCCGTCATCGCCACCGATCGTTATGTGGCCCAGGACGCCGCGGAACTGATCCGGGTCGAGTACGAGGAGCTGGAGCCGATCGTCAACCCGCAGCGGTCTCTCGAAGCCGACGCCCCGCTCATCCGGGACGACAAGGAGGGCCAAGAGTCCAATCTCTGTTACGAGTGGGAGTCGGGGGACAAGGAGGCAGTCGATGCCGCCTTCGCCGGCGCTGCCAAGGTGGTGTCGCTGGAGACCTTCTACCCCAGGTCGCACCCCGCACCGTTGGAGACGTGTGGCGTCGTCGCCGACGTCAACTCGGCCACCGGGCAGGCCAACATCTACATGACATCGCAGGCCCCACACGCCCACCGCACGGTGTTCGCCCTGGTGGCCGGTCTCCCCGAACAGAACATCAGGATCATCTCCCCCGACATCGGCGGGGGCTTTGGCAACAAGGTGCCGGTCTACCCCGGCTACGTGGTGGCCACGGCCGCTTCGCTGGTCATCGGCAAGCCGGTGAAGTGGGTGGAGACCAGAACCGAGAACCTCATCTCGACCGGGTTCGCCCGTGACTACTACATGAAGGGTGATCTGGCTGTGGACGGCGAGGGGAAGATCCTCGCCTTGAAGGTGGACATGATCTCCGACCAGGGCGCATTCTTCGCCGACGCCCAGCCCAGCAAGTTCCGGGCCGGCCTCTTCCACATCGTCACCGGGTCGTACGACTACCCGGCGGCCTACGTGACCACCCGTGGGGCATACACCAACAAGGCGCCCGGTGGGGTGGCCTACCGGTGCTCCTTCCGGGTCACCGAGGCGTCTTACATGATCGAACGGCTCGTGCAGAACGCCGCATACGAGATCGGGATGGACCCCGCTGAGTTCCGTGCGAAGAACTTCATCCAGCCCGAGCAGTTTCCGTACATGTCGCCGACCGGGTTCGTCTACGACTCCGGTGACTACGAGAAGGCGATGAGACTCGCCATGGACATGGTCGGCTACGACGAGATCCAGAAGGAGAAGGAGCAGGCGCGGGCCGAGGGACATCTCGTTGGCATCGGCATGGCCAGCTTCACCGAGGTGGTCGGAGCCGGTCACGGGGAGGAATACGACATCCTCGGCCTCAAGATGTTCGATTCCGCCGAGCTCAGGGTCCACCCGACCGGCAAGGCGATCCTCAAGCTCGGGGTGCGCAGCCAGGGGCAGGGCCACGAGACCACCTTCGCCCAGATCGTCGCCGAGGAGCTGGGTATCCCTGCGTCGGACGTGAAGGTGGTCGAGGGCGACACCGACAACACGCCCTACGGTCTGGGCACATACGCCTCCCGAAGCACGCCGGTCGCCGGGGCGGCCACCGCGATCATCGCCCGCAAGTTGCGCGACAAGGCGAAGAAGATCGCCGCCCATCTGCTCGAGGCATCCGAAGACGACCTGGAGTGGGAACCGGGCAAGTTCACGATCGCCGGGGACCCGGACAGCTCGGTGAGCATCCAGGACGTTGCCTTTGCCGCCTACACCAACCCGCCACCGGGATTGGAGGCCGGGCTGGAGGGGGTCAACTACTACGACCCGCCCAACATGACCTATCCGTTCGGGACCTACATCGTCGTCGTCGACGTCGACCCGGAATCGGGACAATGGAAGGTCAGGCGGATGGTTGCGGTGGACGACTGTGGCGTGCGCATCAACCCGATGGTCGTCGAGGGCCAGATCCACGGTGGGTTGGCCGAGGGCTACGCCATGTCCTCGATGCAATACATCACCTTCGACGAGGCAGGCAATTGCATCGGCTCGAACTTCATGGACTACCTCATCCCCACGGCCTGGGAGACCCCTCGCTTCGAGTTGGGTGAGACGGTGACACCCTCACCACACCACCCCATCGGAGCCAAGGGGATCGGTGAGTCCGCCACCGTGGGCTCGCCCGCGGCCTACGTGAATGCCGTCGTCGATGCGCTCCAGCACCTAGGGGTGACGAACATCGACATGCCCGTCTCGTCCGACCGGGTATGGGCGGCGATGGAGGGAGCGAAAGCCGGATGAACCGGGATCTGCTGGAGCTGGCGGCCGATCTCAGCCGCCGGCACCAGCCCTTCCTCACAGCCACCGTCGTCTGGGCTCGGGGGCCGTCGTCGGGTAAGCGTGGCTCGACGGCGATCATCGAGCCCGACGGGTCGGTGCACGGTTGGATCGGTGGCGCCTGTGCCGAGCCAGTGGTGATTCGAGAAGCACGGGAGGCGATGACCGACGGCATCCCCCGACTGCTTTTCCTGGGCACCGAAGACGACATCGCAATGGTGGAGAACCGTCCCGACGTGACGACGGTGCCGATATCGTGCACCTCGGAAGGTGCCCTGGAGGTGTTCCTTGAACCCATGCTCCCCCAACCCCATCTCGTCGCCGTCGGTGGCTCCCCGGCGGTGTCGACGCTGGTCGGACTGGCCCAAACCCTGGACTGGCGTGTCGATGTCGTAGGCGAGGAACTCACCTTCCCCGAGATCGCGGGGAGCACGGCCATCGTTATCGCCACCCAGGGTCACTACGACGAGCCCGCCGTCGAGGCGGCCCTGGCCACCGATGCCGGCTACGTCGGTCTCGTCGCCTCCCAAAAGCGGGCGGAGACGGTGCTCGGTTACCTGCGCGACCGTGGCCTCGCAGAGGAGCAACTTGCCCGAGTCCTCGCCCCGGCGGGTATCGACCTGGGCCACATCGCCCATCGTGAGATCGGTGTCTCTATCGTGGCCGACCTGGTCAAGCGGCGTGCTGCCGGCGAGCTGCGCGGCTGGCCGATTCCCGCCGAGAGACCCCACGTCGCGATCGACCCGGTGTGTGACATGGAGGTGGAGGTGGCCACCGCGCGATGGATCACTGAGTATGAGGGCGAGACCTACTACTTCTGCGCTCCCGGCTGCAAGGCTGCCTTCGAGAGGGCTCCGGCGGAATACGCCGGCGTGTGATACAAAGTCTTCATGAGAAGCCAGCTCGCCCTTCGCAACAAGTGGGTTGACGAGGGCAAGAAAGTCGCCGTGGCCACTGTCATCAAGGTGCACGGCAGTGCCCCCCGTCCCGAGGGCTCAAAGTTCTTGGTTTCCTCGGACGGCGACATGGAGGGGTCGGTGAGCGGCGGCTGCGTCGAGAACGACGTCTTTCTGCATGCCCAGGAGGTCATTGCCACCGGGAAGCCGAAGAAGGTCAGGTACGGCATTGCCGACGAGGACGCATTCGAGGTCGGCATGTCCTGCGGGGGCACGATCGACGTCTTCATCGAGCCCTGGTAGGCGTCTGCCGTGACCGACGTCAACGAGGCGATCTCGTCCCTCCTCGATGCCGAGACATTTGGCTCGGTCGTCACCCTGGTCGACGGCCCGGACACAGGCGGCAAGGCAGTGATCGACGCCGAAGGTTTGATCCTCGCCGGCTCGATGCCCGTCGACGTCAGCGAAGACATCGTCTCGGACGCGCTGACTCTCATGGGTCACGAGCAGCATCGCGCCCTCGACTATGGGGAGCACTCCGCTTTCATCGAGACTCTCGCTCCTCCACCAGACCTGTTGATATTCGGAGCGGTGCACATCGGCCAGGCATTGGCGTCTTTCGGCACGCAGATGGGGTACCGGGTGACGGTCGTGGACTCCCGGGCACCATTCGTCACCGAGGAGCGGTTCCCCGTGGCACACAAGCTCCTGGTGGGCTGGCCCCGGGAGCTCATGGACCAACTCACATTCGACCGCCGCACGTGGGTGGTCGTTCTCTCCCATGATCCCCGTCACGAGACGCCCCCTCTCGAGGCCGCCCTGAAAGCCGACACTCGCTACATCGGCGCCATGGGAAGCCGCCGAACCCACGACCTCAGGGTGGAGCGACTGACCGACCTCGGCTTCGAGCCGGACGACATCGCCCGCATCCACTCCCCGGTCGGGCTGGACATAGGCGCCGAGACCCCGCAGGAGGTCGCGGTGTCGATCCTCGCCGAAATGACCATGATTCGTTATGGCGCCGGGACGGGTATCTCCCTCAAAGGTGTGGAGGGCCGGGTCCACAAACAGCGCGGCGACGAATAGGCCATCATCTCGGCGGCCCCGTCCTCGTAAAGGGGAAACCATCACCGGAGAGGGAGCGTTGAGATGCCGTGCGACCACGCCCTAGCCCGCTCGGTGCCGCATTCCGCTCCGTACTCGTACCCGGGTGGGGCCAGCTCGTCACGAGCCACACAGCCGTCGGCAAGGCCCTCGTCTTCCTGACGGGTCTGCTCGTCGTCTCGGCCCTCACCGTCTTCCTCTTCGTCGAGCCCATCGAGGTGGCAGCGTGGTTAGCGAATCCAGACGTCATCCTGGGAATAGTCCTCTTCAATCTCTTCTTCCTCGTGTTGAGGCTGTCCTCCACCGAGCACGCCTGGCGCTCCCGTGGAGGGCGCGGATGGTTGGTCGCCATCTTCCTCTCCACCATCGTCTCGATCCCACATGTCGCCATCGGGTGGTTGGGTCTGGAGACCCGCGACGCTCTGATTCGACTCTTTCCCGAGCCGGCGATCGCCCAAGCCGCTCCGGTCCCTACCACCACCTCCACCACGTCGACGACCACCACGACGACGACCGTCCCACCGGAGCTGGGCCCGATCGTTGCCGCCCCGGGTCAATACCAGGACGACGTGATCAAAGCCACCCCGAGTGGCCCCTGGCGTCCATTCGGAGTCGAGAGACTCAACATCCTCCTCCTCGGGGGCGATGCCGGGCCGGGGCGGGCCGGGCTGCGCACGGACACCATGATGGTTGCCTCCATAGACCCGATCTCGGGCGACGCCGCGCTGATCGGTATCCCCCGCAACTACGGCGACGTGACACTCACCGACGGTACCGCGGTGCCGGTCACCCAGCTGGGCCATGTCTATGGCTGGGGAGCCAAGAACGCAGACCGATTCGCCGGGCCCGACCCGGGGGCTGCCGCGGTGCGCGACGCCATCCAGCACATCACCGGTCTCGCCATCGACTACTTCGTGCTGGTGGACCTAACCGGCTTCGCCGACGTGGTCGATGCGTTCGGGGGGGTGACCTTGAACGTTCCCGCGCCGGTCGACGGCCCCCTCTATGACGTGAGCACCGGAGGCTATGTGATGGTCAACATCCCGGCGGGGCAGCAGCGACTCGACGGCGGTCACGCCCTCGCATACGCCCGCGCCCGTTACGGCTCGTCCGACTATGCCCGCATGGGGCGACAGCGCTGCATCCTCGCCACCATGGCGGCCCAGGCCGACCTGCTCACCCTCTTCGGTCGCATCGGCGAGTTGCTCGAGGCGGTGGAGTCGAACCTGACGACCGATCTGCCCGGTGATGTGATCCCCGACCTCATCAGGCTGACTCCAAGGGTGAGTGCGGCGAACACGAGGATGATCGGATTCGACGCCACCTGGGGTGCGGGCACCAGCATCTACGGGAAGACCATCCCTGATGTGGAGCGCATCCGGGAGGCCGTTCGACTCACCATCGAAGACCCCTCCGCCGCCGAAACGGTGGGAACTACGACGGCGGAGACCGGTTGCTGACGACCTACCCTCCCCCTGTGACCACCCGGGACGACGAGCTGCGCTCCGACATTCGGCGGCTCGGCAATCAGTTGGGCGAGGCGCTGGTGCGCCAGCACGGGGCGGCGTTGCTCGATCTGGTCGAAGAGGTCAGGTCGCTGGGCAAGTCGGCCCGACGAGGGGGCAGTGCCGCGGCGGCTCAGGACCTACACGCCCTTCTGACCAAGCTCGACACCGCCGAGGTGATCCCGCTCGTCCGCGCCTTCACCACGTACTTCTACCTGGCCAACGTCGCCGAGCAGGTGCATCGGATCGAGGAGATGGCCAGCGACGATCGTTACCTGAGGGAGACCGTCGACCGCATCCTGGAATCGGGGCCCGACATGGGACTCGTCGACGATGTGATCTCCCGCTTCGAGGTGAGACCGGTGTTCACCGCGCACCCGACAGAGGCGGCGCGGCGCAGCATCCTCACCAAGCGCGGGGCGGTGGCCGACCTGCTCACGCGGAGGATGCAGACGTCGAATCCCGACCACATAGATCTGATCGATCACCGCTCCGCCGAGCTCATCGATCAGATCTGGCAGACCGACGAGCTACGCACCGAGCGCCCAACAGTCGTCGACGAGGCTCGATCCGCCCTCTACTACCTCGTTGCACTTGCCGAGGATGTGCTTCCGGAGCTCACCGAGCTGATCTCGACGCAGCTCGCCCGTCTCTCCCCCACATCGCATCCGGTGCCACTGCGATTCGGGACCTGGGTCGGAGGCGATCGTGACGGCAACCCGGGAGTCACCGCGGCAACGACGCTGGAAGCACTGGCTCTCCAACACGATCGTGGGCTCACCTTCCTCGTCGAGTTGGTCGAGGAGCTGAGCGAGGAGCTCTCCATGTCGAGCGATCTCACCGATCCCAGCACAGCGCTCCTCGAGTCGCTGGCCGACGATCGCCAACAGCTACCCGACGTTTGGCAGAGGGAGCGGGCACGCACGGCGGGGGCTCCTTACCGGCTGAAGTGCTCCTACATCCACACACGGCTGATCAACACACGTGCCCGGATCAAGACCGAGTCGGCGCACGTGCCTGGATCCGACTATGCCCATCCCAAGCAGTTGATCGCCGAGCTCGACCTCGTCGCCGACTCGCTGGCGGGATCGCGAGGTCAGCTGATCGCGTCGGGGGCGGTCGCTCGGATGCGTCGCGCCGTCGAGATGCTGGGTTTTCAGATGGCCATCCTCGACATCCGCCAGCATTCGGCCCGGCACGCCGATGCCGTCGATGAGCTCTTCGCCAACGTGGGTGTCGACCTGACCGCCATGGGCGAAGAGGAGAGGCTTCGCATCGTCTCCGCCGAGCTCAGCCAGCCCCGACCGCTGTCCGGCCCGACGACCACACTCCGGGACGACAACGCCGAAGCCCTGGAGACGTTCCATTCCATCCGGGAGGCGCAGCGGCGCTACGGCACCCAGGTGATCGAGAGCTACATCATCTCGATGACCGAGACCCCCGTCCACGTGATCGAAGCTGCCGTGCTGGCGCGGGAAGCCGGATTGATCGACCTCGGCCGGGGTATCGCCGACATCGGCCTGGTCCCCCTGGTGGAGACCATCGACGACCTGAGGGGCTCTGGCGCCCTACTCGACGGGCTCCTCCATGACCCCAACTATCGCAAGCTGGTCGAACTACGGGGTGATCGGCAGGAGGTCATGCTCGGTTACTCGGACTCCAACAAGATCGGGGGCATCACTGCGTCGCAGTGGGAGATCTACAAATCGCAAAGAGTGATGCGCAACATCGCGGAGAAACACGGAGTACATCTGAGGCTGTTTCATGGCCGGGGCGGCACCATCGGCCGGGGTGGTGGCCCGACCCACGCGGCCATCCTGGCCCAACCCTTCGGGACCGTGGACGGAACGATCAAGATCACGGAGCAAGGAGAGGTCATCTCCGAGAAATACGGGAACCCCGAGATCGCCGCCCGCAACCTGGAGCTGATGGTGGCATCGGTGCTGGAGAGCTCGCTGCTCCACCGCCGGTCACGTCGCCCCAAGGAGACCCTGGACCGCTGGACCGAAGCCATGGACAGCTTCGCCGGCGCCGCCTACGAGGCCTACCAGCGTCTGGCCACGGACCCCAGCCTGGTTTCCTACTTCCTCTCCTCCACCCCGGTCGAGGAGCTGGGGAAGATGAACATCGGCAGCCGTCCTTCGCGACGCCCCGGGGCTGTGGGTGGGGTCGACGATTTGCGAGCGATCCCCTGGGTCTTCGGTTGGACTCAGACCCGCCAGATCGTCCCCGGCTGGTTTGGGGTGGGCTCCGGCCTGCGCGGGGCCCGGGAAGCAGGATTCGGTGACTCCGTGGTGGAGATGGCTCGCGAGTGGAGTTTCGTTCGCACTTTCCTCTCCAACGTGGAGATGACCCTGTCGAAGACCGACCTCGACATTTCGGCGTCATATGTCGGCGAGTTGGTCGCTCCGGAGCATCGTCACCTGCTCGACCGGATCCGGGACGAGTACGAGACGACGATCGAGGAGGTACTCGCAGTCCAGCAGGCCAAGGCGCTGTTGGAAGACTCGCCGGTACTGCAGCGAACGCTCCAGGTGAGGGACATCTACCTGGATCCGATCAACTACCTCCAGGTCTCGCTTCTCGCTCGGAGCCGTACCGGGGAGGACTCGGTCGAGCTCGACAGGGCCCTCCTGCTGACCGTCAACGGAATCGCCGCCGGGATGCGCAACACGGGCTAGCCGAGAGCGGAGCGCAACACCTCTTTGAAGCACCACGGGCGTTCCATCGGGACAGCGTGGTGGGCATCCACGATGACCACCATCTCCGCAGTCGGCATGGCCGCGACGTAAGGCTCCTTGTCCTTGGGCTACCGACGACCACCACGGGGCCGATGGCCAGGTGCTCCAGCAAGTCGACGACATCGCCGGTGAATTGCCCGATGCTGTAGGGCCAGTTGGCCTGCTCGACGAGCCGTGGCCCCGGAGGTCGGGAATGATCAGGTCATGGCTGTCGGCGAACACCACGACCTGGCGCTCCCAGTCCTGACTCGACGACCCAACCCATGGAGCATGAGGACGGGAGAACCGGATCGCAAACGCTGGTAATCGAGGGTGATGTCGTTCACCACGGCCAACGGCATCGGCGCACCGTAATCTCGGGGCATGCCCATCACCATCCTGGACCACCCCCTCGCCGCCGACCTCCTGACGATCCTTCGAAATAAGCAAACCGAGCCATCCGAGTTCCGTCAGATCGCCGAGCGGCTCGGTTACCTCCTCGTCGCCGAGGCCCTCTCCGACATGAAGACAGAGCAAATCGCCATCGAAACCCCTCTCGAGCCGACCATGGGAACCAGGCTCCGACGTCCGGTGGTCGCTGTGGCAGTTCTTCGCGCCGGACTCGGTCTGCTCCAATCCGTCTTGACCCTGGTGCCCGACGCCACCATCGGTTTCGCCGGGGTGCAGCGCAACGAGGAGACCGCGGAGCCGATGGAGTACTACACCAAGTTCCCGTCGCTCGGTGCGGCGCGGGTACTCATCCTGGAGCCGATGCTGGCAACAGGGGGGTCCCTGTCTTGGGCCATCGACAAGGCCAAGGAGAGCGGAGGCAAAGACATCGTGGCGGTGTGTGTCGTCGCCGCACCCGAGGGTCTTGCGGTCATCGAGGATCGGCATCCCGATGTCCGTGTCGTGGCGGCGACGCTGGATAGGGAGCTGAATCCTCACTTCTACATCGCCCCCGGCCTCGGCGACATGGGAGACCGTCTCTTCGGGACCCTGTGACCGAGTTCGAACGAGCTGTGATCACGGTCCTCGAGACGCTGGAGCCCGGTGATGTGGTCACTTACGGCGAGGTGGCGGCGGAGGCGGGTTACCCGGGAGCGGCTCGGGCGGTAGGCTCGGTCCTCGCCAAGAGCGAGGGGCTTCCATGGTGGCGGGTGGTTGGGGCGGGTGGTCGGATCCGCACCCCGAAACAGGCCGTGCAGGCACAGCTATTGGCGGACGAAGGGGTGTTGATCGTCGACGATCGGGTGGCCATGTATCCGGGCTGAGCCCGGATGGTCACACCGGTGGGCTGCGGGCCCGGGTGTAGCTGTGACCGAGGGGGCTGGCCCACTGGTGGTCACCACCGCGCAGTCGTCGCAGCAGCCACGGTGCGTGGTGTCGGGCCATGTGGTGATAGCGGCAAAGCGGCCCGAGGTTGTCGTTGTAGGTAGGCCCACCCTGGGAGAAACGGTCTGCGATGGTCGAGGTCGCACTCTGGGCGGGTTGACGGCAGCCGGGGAACACACAGATGGGGTAGCTGGCTCGGAGATGCCGCTTCTGAGCATTGCTGGGTCGGCGTCTGAGGGTGCCGGTGGCAAAGGGCCGACCGTTGTCGGTGACCGTGAAAATCCATTGGGCCGTCGACCTGTCTCGGACTGTCCTTCCGTCCGATTTCTGCGATCACCTGGCCGTAGCAGTCGAATTCGCCAGGCTGGTTCGAAATCCCGATCAGGGTTTCCGCGGTGATAGTCACGTTGACCATTCCGCCATCGGCCGATTCTGAGATCTGGCTACCTTGAAGAAGGTCTATCGCCACATCCCATCGAATCTGATCCAATGCAGGTCTCATTGTCGGTCTTCAGGCTCCGGGTAATCGATCGAACATCTGTTCGTCACGCTACAACCCGCCACCGACAGATTCAAGACTGTCGAAGCGACTTGACCGACCCCCCTCTCCCCCACGACACTTGATGTGATCAGGCACTTCCTCAACACCTTCGACTGGTCATTGCCCGAGCTACAAGGGATGCTCGACGAGGCTCGGGCATTCCGGGAGTCGCCGCACACCCGAGACCTCGCCGGGAAGACCATCGCCCTCCTCTTCCTCAACAACTCACTACGGACCCGAACCTCATTCGAGGTCGGCGCGTATCACCTGGGTGGGCATGCCGTGGTCCTCACCCCCTCGGGTGGCATTTGGCCTCTCGAGTTCGAGAAGGACGCGGTCATGCTCGGCGATGCCGAAGAGCACGCCAAGGAGGCCGCAAAGGTGCTCTCCCGCTATTGCGACCTGATCGGCATCCGCGCCTTCCCCGAGTTCGAGAACTGGAACGAGGATCGCGAGGACATGATCCTCAACGCCTTCGCCGAGCACGCCGAGGTACCGGTCATCAACATGGAGACCATCACCCATCCCTGTCAGGAGATGGCGATGACGATGGCGCTCCAGGACCACATGGGCCAACTCGACGGGAAGAAGTTCCTCCTCACCTGGAGCTATCACCCCAAGCCGCTCAACACAGCTGTGGCCAACTCAGCCCTCGTCGCCGCCGCCAAGTTCGGCATGGACGTGACCCTCTTGTGCCCAAGTGAGGACTATGTGCTGGATGAGCGCTACATCGACATCGCCAGCTCGGACACAGCCGCCCACGGACGCACTCTCACCATCACACACGAAATCGACGACGCCTACCAGGGCGCCGACTTCGTCTACGCCAAGAGCTGGGGAGCCCTCACCTACTTCGGGCGCTGGGGCGATGAGAAGCCGATCCGGGATCGTTACAGGCACTTCATCGTCGACGAGGCCAAGATGGCCAGGACCGAAGGTGCGCTGGTCAGCCACTGCCTCCCCATGCGGCGCAATGTGATCATGAGCGACGGCGTTTTCGACGGGCCCAACTGCATTGCCTACGACGAGGCCGAGAACCGCCTCCACGTGCAAAAGGCGATCATGAAACGCCTCGTGCAGGAGGATTGATGGCTCCGAACCGCGACATCCGCCAGACGATCGTCCAGCTGCTCTCCAACGTGAGCGATGGCAAGGAGATCCGCGCCTATCTCCGTCGATTCTCGGAGGTTGAGCGGACCAGGTTCGCCGTGATCAAGATCGGCGGTTCGGTGTTACGCGATCGACTGGATGAGACCGCGGCGTCGCTCGCCCTGTTGCACACGGTCGGGCTCACCCCGATCGTGATCCATGGCGGGGGAACGCAACTCGATGCAGAGCTCCGCAAGCGAGGAATCACCAGCGAGAAGGTCAGCGGTCTCCGGGTTACCACTCCCGATGTGCTCGACGCCGCCCGTGACGTCTTCACCGAGCAGAACATACGACTGGTCGAGGGGGTGCGCTCCCAGGGAGTCGACGCTCATGGCCTCACTCAGGGAGTGTTTGACGCCGACTTCGTCGACCAAAGCCGTTATGGGCTGGTCGGAGAGCCGACTGCGGTTCATGTCGACCTGCTGCGCTCCATCGTCAAGTCCGGGGCCATACCGATCCTGACCTGTCTCGGGGTGGCGAGGGGCGGCCAACTCGTCAACATCAACGCCGACTCGGCGACCCGCATCCTCGTCCACGAGGTGCAGCCGATGAAGATCGTCTTCCTGTCCGACACCGGTGGGCTCCTCGACGGAGATGGGAACATCATCGACTCGATCAACCTCGCCACCGACTACGACGAGCTCATGGCCGAGGATTGGATCCACTCCGGCATGCGGCTCAAGCTGGCCGAGATCAAACGCCTCCTCGACGACGCCCCATTGACCTCATCGGTCTCGATCACCACGCCGTCGGCCCTCGCACGGGAGCTGTTCACTCATGGCGGCGCCGGGACTCTGGTGCGGATGGGAGAGACGATCAACCGTCACACCGACAAGGGGAAGGTCGACTCACAAAGGCTCAGCGGCCTCGTCGAGGCCGCTTTTGGCCGTCCCTTGCTCGCCGGCTGGTGGGACGGTCTGGACCTGCTCACGGCTTACATATCGGACAGCTATCGTGCCGCCGCCGTCGTCTGCGAGCTCGATGAGTTCGTCTATCTCGACAAGTTCGCCATCGACGAAAGCGCCCGGGGAGAAGGCCTTGCTCGAACCGTGTGGGACCATACGGCTCGTGACTTCCCGCGTCTGGTGTGGAGGTCGCGCGCCGACAACGACTTCAACTCCTTCTATGGGAAAGAGGCCGACGGGATGGTGACCAGAAACCAATGGGCGATCTTCTGGAAAGGGATAGACGACTTCGAGGTCATCGGTCGAGCGGTGAAGCGTCTGTCCGAGATGCCGGCCTCTTTTGTCGAGGAAACGGAAAGATGACCGAACAGCATCGGGTAGCCGTCATCGGCGCCCGCGGGCACACCGGAGCCGAGCTGATGCGTATCCTCGATGAACACCCACATGTGAGTGTCGCCCTTGCCGGCTCACGGGAGCTGGCCGGAGAGCCGGTTCCCTCCGTCACCGGTCTCGTCTTCCAGGACGTCGGCCCCGGTGAGGTGGCTCAGCATGATCTCGACGCGGTGTTTCTCGCTCTCCCCGATGGCGTCGGCGCACCCTGGGTGGACGCCATCTCCCCCGACACGGTGATCGTCGACATCTCCGCCGATCACCGCTTCGTCGACGACTGGGTGTACGGGCTCCCCGAGCTCAACCGGGACAAGATCGCCGGGGCCCGCCGGATCGCCAACCCCGGCTGCTACGCAACCGCTCTCCAACTGGTCATCGCCCCTTTCATAGACGATCTCGGGGCCATCCCCACCGTGTTCGGGGTCTCCGGGTATTCGGGAGCGGGGGCGTCTCCCTCACCAAGGAACGACCCGGAGAACCTCAAAGACAACCTCATCCCCTACCGGCTCACCGGTCACAACCACGAGCGGGAGGGGATCCGGTACCTGGGCACCACGATCCGCTTCATGCCCCATGTCCACCCCGCTTTTCGTGGTCTCCTGGTCACTGCGCATCTGCCACTCGCCAATCCGGTCAGCGTCGACGAGGTCTACGCCAGGCTCGTCGACGCCTACGAGCGAGAGCCTCTCGTGGAGGTCCAACAGGACGCCCCCACACTCAGAGATGGAGCCAACCGCATCGGATTGCTCATCGGCGGGGCGACGGTGAGTGACGACAGTGTGGGGCTAACCTTGGTGGCGGTCGAGGACAACCTCCTCAAGGGAGCGGCGGTGCAGGCAGTGCAGAACCTCAACCTCGCCCTGGGTCTGCCCGAGATGTCGGCGATCCTGTGAGCCGGGGACGCGGCGGCATCAACGTGGTCGGGGTGGGGGAGGCCGGGGCCCCTCCCGACATCATGTTGATCGACATCGGAGTGTCGATACGAGCGGACACAGTCGCAGAGGCCTCGACCGGGGCCCGGGAGAGCGCCGCAACCCTGATGGAGACGCTGACCGGAGCAGGCGTGGCGAAAGGGGACCTCGCCACCACCGGCTACACGGTCTATCCCGAGTACGACCATCGCGACGGGGAGCAACGGCTCCTCGGCTATCGGGTGAGCAACGAATTACGTATCACGTTGCGCGACCTCGAGGGAGCCGGGGAAATCCTCGATCGGGGCATGGCGGCCGCCGGCGATGCCGTGATGGTCAACCGACTGCTCTTCGCGGTCGAAGACGAGACAGGGCCTAGAGACCAGGCGCGTGAGGCCGCTTGGCGAGACGCCCTGGCCCGGGCCGAGCACCTGGCCCGATTGGCAGGACGGTCGCTGGGCCCGGCTGTGAGCATCGACGAGTCGCCTGGTTTGGCGCCCGGTCCCCGCCCCCTGGCGCGGATGGCGGCGATGGCCGAGTCAGCCACCCCGATCGAGCCGGGCACGGCCACCGTGAAGGTCACCCTCCAGGTCCGCTTCGAGCTGGCCTAGGTCTTCGTCAACGCAGGATCTCTCCCAAGGCAGCGAATCTGAGCATGTGCGCCTGCCCACTGTGCAGGGCGTACTCATCGATCATCTTGACAATCGTCGCCCCCAAGGGCGCGCCATGGCCGGCGCCAGGTGAGTCCAGTGAGGGGAGGGCGGCTATGGCTCGATCCGATCTCTCCACTTCGGCGAGGTAGAGACCGAGATCGACGTCGATGGTCAGCATCGACCCACCGGCGTAGTCATCGCCGCCATAGACGATGACTCGTTCCCCTCCCCCCAGACCCCAGGCGAGATATACGTGCTCCATCTGGGTCATGTGACGGACGAGACCCAGGATGGAGAGCTGCACGGGCGGGATCGACCACTCCACCAAAGTCTCGGGTGTCAAATCACGCAGCTTGCGCCGGAACTCATGTCTCTGGTAGTCGAGCCATCCCACGAGCAGCCGGCGCATGTCGGTCGAATGTGCCGGCTCGTCGCGTTTGGCGAAGTCGAGTGTGGCGAGCAGTTCGGAGGTCACAGGGGATGTATACCCGCAGGTCGCTAGCTTCTCAACCATGTCGTTCACTGCGGTGGAGTTGATCGAGCTGAAACGCGACGGGAAAGAGCTCCCACCAGAGGGAATCGAATGGTTGATCGCCGCTTACACCAAAGGCTCGGTCCCCGACTACCAGATGGCGGCCATGGCGATGGCCATAGTGCTCAATGGCCTCGATGTCGAGGAGTCGGCGATCTGGACGAACGCAATGCTGAATTCCGGGGACATCCTCGACCTCTCCGACATTCCATTGCCCAAGATCGACAAGCACTCGACCGGGGGTGTCGGCGACAAGATCTCCATCCCACTTGCCCCGCTCGTGGCGGCATGTGGCGTGGCCGTCCCCATGATCTCGGGCCGCGGGCTCGGCCACACCGGTGGCACGCTGGACAAATTGGAGTCGATCCCGGGGTTCTCCCCCCGCATCGATACCCGACGGTTCCGCGAGATTCTCGCCGAGCACAACCTGGTTCTAGCCGGTCAAACGGACACGATGGCTCCCGCGGACCGCAAGCTCTACGCTCTGCGTGATTCGACGGGGACCGTGCCCTCGATACCGCTCATCTCCAGCTCGATCATGTCGAAGAAGCTGGCAGAGGGTCTCGATGGTCTCCTCCTCGACGTCAAGACCGGCTCGGGAGCATTCATGCAGGACCTGGAGAAAGCCCGCGAGCTAGCCCGGATCATGGTCGGCATCGGCATCGAGAGCGGGGTGGAGACCGTGGCCGTGATCACCGACATGAACCAGCCGTTGGGATATGAGGTGGGCAACGCCAACGAGATCCGGGAGTCGCTCGCTGTGCTTCGAGGTCAGGGACCCCCCGACGTCACCGAACTGGTCCTCGCGTTTGGCGAGGTCATGCTCGAGCTCGGCGGTGTCGGTGGCGGCCGCGACCGTCTACTCGAGGTGATCGACTCGGGTGCCGGGCTACAGAAGCTCAAGGATGTGACAACCGCCCAAGGGGGCGACCCTGCAGGCCTCGACGACCCTTCCCTCCTGGAGACCGCCCCCCATGAGGCCACCATCGAAGCCCCCGCAGACGGATGGGTCTCTCGATGTGACGCCCGGACCATTGGAGTGGCCGCCACCCGTCTCGGCGCCGGTCGGGAGCGCCAGGAAGACGAGGTCGATCATGGGGTGGCGGTGACACTGCGGGCGAAGACAGGCGACAAGGTGAGCAAAGGCGATTCCCTTGCCGTGGTCCGTTATCGCGACCACGACCGTTGGGAGAGCCACCGGGAGCACCTCGCTTCGGCGTGGGAGATCGCAACCACGATCCCCAACCTGTCCGATCTGATCCTGGAGCGGATCGACCGATCGACAATTTGAGCACAAACTCAATAGTCCATCGACGGTTAGCATCGCCACCGCCATCTACTCAAGGAGAACTGCGGAATGAAGGTCGTCGTCTGCGTCAAGCAGATTCCGGACCCCGCCACCCCCTACGAACTCGAGGAAGGCACCAACTGGCTGGTTCGGCCCACGGAGCAGGTTCTCGACGACACCGATCGTTACGGGGTGGAGATGGGTCTTCAGCTCGCCCAAGCCAACCAGGGGACGGTCACCCTGGTCAGCATGGGCCCCACCGGCAACGCCCAGGGCATCCGTCAGGCTCTGGCCATGGGCGCCGACAAGGCCGTGATCATCGAAGACGACAGCCTTCGTGGGTCCGATGCCTTGACCACGGCCAGGGTTCTGGCCAAGGCGATCGGCAACGAGGGCTTCGATCTGGTCATAGCCGGCACCGAGTCGACCGACGGCTACTCGGGCGTCGTGCCCCAGATGGTGGCTGAGCTTCTGGACGCCCCGGCCCTCACCTACGCGACATCGGTGGAGACCGACGGGTCGGACGTCACCATCCATCGCCAGACCGTGGCCGGGTACGACGTGGTCACCTCGTCCCTGCCGGCGGTCGTGTCGGTCACCGCGGGTGTCGTTGAGCCCCGCTATCCCACGTTCAAGGGGATCATGGATGCCAAGAAGAAGCCGGTCGAGACCGTCACCCTCTCCGAGCTGGGCTTGGAGACGTCGACCGGACAGATGATGATCTCGATCACCGACGCCCCGGAACGTTCCGGGGGCCGGAAGATCGAGGACGACGGCGAGGCCTACGCCGAGATCGTTGCGCTCCTCGAAGCCCGGAAGGTGATCTGAGATGGCCACCGTGTGGGTGTTCGTGGAGGAGTCAAACGGCGGTCCTTCCGTTCTCGGTCTGGAGCTCATGTCCAAGGCACGGGCCCTGGGGGAGGTCACGGCCATCTACCTCGGACCCGGTGGCGCCGACGCCTTCGCCACGCTGGGGGATCATGGCGCCGAGACCGTGCTCCATGTCGACGCCGGCGACCGGCTCCCATCAGCGCCGCTCGCCGCTGCTCTCGCCGAAAAGGCGGGTGCAGACTCCCCCGACCTGATCCTCTTCGGTCAGGCTTACACGGATCGTGATGTCGCCGGTCGTCTCGCCGCCCGGCTCGGTGTGGGTGTGTTGTCCAACACATCCGATCTGCGTCTTTCGGATGATTCGGTGCAGACCGACCACGAGATCTTCGGTGGTGCCCAGATCGCCACTGCAGGCATGTCCGAACGGCCCAACATCGTCCTGGCCCGACCCAAGTCCTTCGCTGCGGAACCCGCCGGCGGCGGCGCCCCCAGCGTGGCCACCTTGGAGCTGCCCGATGTCGGCAACTCTGAGGCGAGCGTCACCGAGTCACACGTCGAGGAGCGGAAGGGCCCCCAGCTCGGCGAGGCCAAGGTCGTCGTCTCCGGAGGGCGCGGACTGGGCTCACCCGAGGCCTACGAGCTCATCGAGAAGGTGGCCAAGCCCCTTGGCGCCGCCACCGGCGCCACCAGGGCCATCGTCGACGCCGGCTGGGTTCCTTACGCCAAACAGGTCGGTCAGACCGGCAAGACCGTCAAACCCGACGTATACATCGCCGCCGGCATCTCCGGAGCCATGCAGCACCTCGTCGGCATGAAGGACTCGGCGACGATCATCGCCATCAACAAGGACCCCGATGCCCCCATCTTCTCGGTGGCAGACCTCGGCGTCGTCGGTGACGTCCACAAGGTCCTCCCGCAGCTGATCACGGCTCTCGAGAGCAGGTAACCACCGTTCTGTGAGGGTTTGTGGCGCGCCACGCGCCAGAGACCTTCACAGAACGGAGTTGGGGGGCCTCAGTCGCCGACTTCGGCCGGCTCGACGATGACCTCGCTGGGATGGTCGACGTCGCCGGTCGGCTCGACCACCCAGAACTCGGCGAGAAGGTCTTCGTCCTCCAGGAGTCGACCGGCGACGGGGCTCGACGTCCGGTCGAAGTGCTCCTCGATCAGACTGGAGAGCAGGTCCATCTCGGGCGGTGATGGACGCCGCGCCGCCGGGGCGGTCTCGGCGAGACGGGCCTTCAGGCCCACGGTCGGATCCCAAACCATGGCAACGCCACCGGTCATGCCGGCGGCGAAGTTGCGGCCCACCTCACCGAGGACGACCACCGTCCCCCCGGTCATGTACTCACAGCCGTGATCCGAACATCCCTCCACCACCGCGGTCGCCCCGGAGTTGCGCACTGCGAATCTCTGCCCGGCCCGTCCCGCCACGAAGAGACGCCCGCCCGTGGCCCCGTAGAGCACGGCGTTGCCGGCGGCGTGGGGCACTCCTCCGGCCCGGGCCGGACTCACGGTGATGACGCCGCCTGCCATGCCCTTGGCCACGTAGTCGTTGGCCGTGCCACGAAGGTCGAGGGTCACCCCGTTGCTGAGCCAGGCACCCAAGCTCTGCCCGGCCGTGCCATTCAGACGGATCTTGATGGTGCCGTCGGCCAACCCCTCGTCACCGTGAAGGGCCGCGATCGCACCCGAAAGCCGGGCGCCTACGGTGCGATCGGTGTTCTCGATCGGGTAGTTGAGCTCGACACGAGCGCCACCCTTGATGGCGTCGGCGGCGTCGGCGGTTATCCGCTCGGAGAGCCGTGACATCGGCACCGGTTGATAGCCCTCGTGGCGACGGCGTCCTTGAGCACGCACCAGCAGGGCGGCCAGGTCGGGGGCGAGCGGATGACCGGTGTCGATGGGACGCAGGAGATCGGCGCACCCGATGATCTCGTCCATCGTTCGCGCACCCAGCGCGGCGAGATGATGCCTGATCTCTTCGGCGAGATGGCGGAAGAGGATGATGACCTGCTCGACCGAGCCTGCGTATTTGGCCCTGAGCTCGAGGTCTTGGGTGGCGATGCCCACCGGGCAGGTGTTGAGATGGCACTGGCGCACCATCTTGCAGCCGAGGGCGAGGAGCGGCAGCGTCCCGAATCCAAAGCGCTCGGCGCCGAGCAGGGCGGCCACCACCACGTCACGCCCGGTGCGCAGACCGCCGTCGGTCTCCAGGATGACCTTCGATCTCATCCCCTTGGCGACGAGTGCCTGATGTGCCTCGGCGACACCCAGCTCCCACGGCGATCCGGCGTGCTTGATCGAGACCAGCGGTGAGGCACCGGTACCGCCCTCGGAGCCGGAGACCGTGATGACATCGGCGTCCGCCTTGGCGACACCGACCGCGATCGTGCCGACACCGGGCTCGCTGACGAGTTTCACCGAGACTCGTGCCGTCGGCTTGAAGGACTTGAGGTCGTAGATGAGCTGGGCCAGGTCCTCGATGGAATAGATGTCGTGATGAGGCGGTGGCGAGATCAGCGTGACCCCGGGCTTGGTATGGCGGAGTCGGGCGATCTCGTCGGAGACTTTGTGACCGGGTAGCTGTCCGCCTTCTCCGGGCTTTGATCCCTGCGCCATCTTGATCTGAAGCTCTTCGGCGGAGCTGAGGTAGGCCGGGGTCACCCCGAAGCGAGCCGAAGCCACCTGCTTGATCCCGGAATTTCGCGCGGTGCCGTAGCGTGTGGGATCTTCCCCGCCCTCACCGGAGTTGGAAAGCCCGCCGATCGTGTTCATTGCCTCGGCCAAGGTCTCGTGCGCTTCGCGGGAAAGAGCCCCCAGCGACATCGCAGCCGTGACGAAGCGGCGCATGATGCGTTCCGCCGGCTCGACCTCCTCGACCGGGAGAGGGTTGACACCCACAAAGGTGAGCAAGTCACGGACCAGCGCGGGCGGACGATCCCCGATCGTCTCCAGATACTTGGCCCAGGCCTCGTCCTCACCCGAGCGCACCGACTTCTGCAGGTCGAGGACGATCTTCGGACCGGTGATGTGGAAGTCCTCGCCGCGCCGATGCTTGTAGAACCCGCCGGCGAGCGCCTCACCTCCGGTGTATGCGGCATGGGCGGACATGGCCTGGAGGGCCAGCTTCTCATACCCGACCCCGCGCAGCCGGCGGGGGGCATTGCGGAAGGCGCGATGACACACGGTCTCCGCCAGCCCTATCGCCTCGAACAACTCGGAGCCGCGGTAAGCGGAGAGGGTGCAGATCCCCATCTTCGACATGATCTTGAGCAACCCCGTCTCCAACCCCGATCGGTAGTTCTCCTGGGCGGTCACCGGGTGGACGTCGATCATCCCGGAGCGAGCGAGATCGATCACCTGGTCGATGGCGAGATAGGGATTGACGGCAGAGGCTCCGAATCCGACCAACGCCGCGATGTCATGGGAATCTCGGGGCTCCCCGGAGACCACGACCAGGGAGACGTCGCCCCGCACACCCTGGTCGATGAGGTGATGATGTACCGCCCCGACCACGAGGAGGATGGGGACGGGGATGTCACCGGCGTCGGTCTCCCGGTCGGAGAGGACGAGGATCGAAGCCCCGAGCCGCACCGCGTCGGTAGCTTCGGCACATATCTCATCGAGACGCTTGACCAGCCCGGAAGTGCCCTCGACGCGAGGCCAGGTGGCGGCGATCCAGTGTGAGAAGAAGCGACGGTCGCCGGAACGGACGATGGCGTCCAGCTCCGCATCGGAGAGGATGGGACTGGCCAGCTCGATGAGGTGGGCCTGGCTCGGCGAATCCTCGAGGATGGGACCTCGCCGACCGAGCTGGATCCGCAAGGACATGACCAGCTTCTCCCGGATCGGGTCCATGGGCGGGTTGGTCACCTGGGCGAACATCTGGTGGAAGTAGCGAGTGAGACGACGGGGCCGCTCAGAGAGCACAGCGAGACCCGTGTCATCTCCCATGGAGCCGGTCGGTGTGGTTCCCTGGGCGAGAGGGGCGAGGATGAGGCGACGCTCCTCGGCGGTGTAGCCGAACACCCGGGTCAGCGCACCGGCATCGAAGCGATCGTCATTCAGGGGATCGAACGGAGCCTGGATGTGGAGAGCCTCGGTGTTGACCCAGTCGGAGTAGGGCATCGCCATGGCCAGCCGCTCCTTCACCACCGCGGAGCGCCCGATCTCTCCGGTCTCACCGTCGAAGAAGATCAGCTCTCCAGGTCCGAGTTGGCCCGTTTCGGTCGCACGCGCCTCCTCTTCGGGACAGACTCCGGCCTCGGAGGCGACGATGACGACATCGGGTGTCATCGCCCACCGCGCCGGGCGGAGGCCGTTGCGATCCATACCGGCGAGCAATGAGATGCCGTCACTGGCTGCTATCGCCGCGGGACCGTCCCAAGGCTCGGTGAGGAAGGCGTGATACGCGTAGAAGGCGGCGAGCTCGGGTGTGATATCGGTGACGTTCTCCCAGGCGGCGGGGATCAGCATCTCCTTGACGTGGGGCAGAGAGCGCCCGCTCTGCAGCAGCAGCTCGAAAGCGTTGTCCAGGCTGGCCGAATCGGAGAGATCGGGTTGGAGGAAGGGGAATACGTCTTTGAGCCGGTCGCCCCAGACCCCGGGCGTGGCTCCGCGCTCTCTCGCCTCCATCCAGGAGCGGTTCGCCTGGATGGTGTTGATCTCACCGTTGTGTGCCAGCG
>Ga0268386_10000290_pt1 | contig 30695 bp, 32 predicted proteins | sample RVTome_15_FD_200260 | JGI IMG/M metagenome (GOLD analysis project Ga0268386, IMG submission 200260) | Soil microbial communities from uranium-contaminated site in the Upper Colorado River Basin, Wyoming, United States - RVT150D86... ... | reverse complement strand
GATGATCCGGAGCGACTGGCGCATCTCCTCCATGCGCACCATGTACCGGTCGCACGTGTCGCCCGCCTCGCCGATCGGGATATCGAAGTCGAACCGGTCGTACACGAGGTACGGCTCGTCCTTCCGCAGGTCGAGCGGAACCCCCGCCGCCCGCAGGCACGGCCCGGTGAACCCGAGGGCGACGGCGTCCTTCGCTTTGATCGGCCCCACCCCCATCGTCCGCTCGATGAAGATCCGGTTCTTCGTGAGGAGGGCGTTCACGTCGGCGATGCATTCGGGGATCACGCCGCGGCATACCGCGAGGAGCCGGTCGGTCCACCCCTCCGGGAGGTCCGCCATCGCGCCGCCGATCCGGGTGTACGACGTGGTCAGCCGTTGGCCGCAAAGCTCCTCGATCAGGAAGTAGACCTCCTCGCGCGGCTTCCAGAAGTACCAGAAGTTCGTCAACGCGCCGAGGTCGACCATGTTCGTCCCGATGCACACCATGTGGTCGATGATCCGGGAGAGCTCCGAGATGATGACGCGGACGTACTTGCACCGCTCCGTGATCTCGATGCCGCACAGCTTCTCGACCGCCATCGTGTACCCTACGTTGTTCATGAGCGGCGAGACGTAGTTCAGCCGGTCGGTGTACGGGATCACCTGGGTCCAGGTGGCGGCCTCGGACTCCTTCTCGAACCCGCGGTGCAGGTAGCCGAACTCCGGCACCAGGTCCAGGATCGTCTCCCCGTCGAGCTTCGCCTGGAACCGCAGCGTCGCGTGCGTCGCGGGGTGGGACGGACCGATGTTGATGAGCATCGGCTCGGCCTGCAGGTCGGGCGTCCCGCCCTTCGTAGTGATTTCTACCGGTTCCACCGACGCGCTCCTACTCTTCCGGCCCGATCGTGGGCTGGCGCTTCGTCTTGGGGTAATCCTTGCGCAACGGGTGCCCCTCGAATGCATCGTACAGCAGGATTCTCTTCAGGTTCGGGTGGCCGCGGAAGACGATGCCGTACATGTCCCACGCCTCCCGCTCGTACCAGTCGATCCCGGGCCACACCGAAACGGCCGTGTCGATCACCGGGTCGTCCTCCGGGAGACGCGCCTTGATCCGGACGCGGTGCTTCTTCTCCAGCGAGTAGAGGTGGTAGACCACCTCGAACCGGGGCTCCTCCCCGAGGTAGTCGACGCCGGTCAGATCCATCGCGAAGTCGAAGAGCAGCTCCGGGTCGTCCCGCAGGAACGCGAGGATCTCGACGATCCGCTCCCGCCGCACCAGGGCCGTGTCGTCCCCGAAATCCGAGTGGGTGGACACCACGTCGGCCGGGAACCGCTCCCGCAGCCTGTCGAGGACGATGCTCACGCCGGGCCCCGCCCCCTCATTTGATCGGCCACCGGTCCGCCGCGCGGGGCGCGCCGGTCTCGATGATCTTCTGGATCTGCACTACCGCGTCGATGATCCCCTCGGGGTTCGGCGGGCACCCGGGGATGTAGGAGTCGACCGGGATGACCTTGTCGATCCCCTGCAGAACCGTGTAATTGTTGTAGAAGCCGCCGGAGCAGGCGCATGCGCCCATCGAGATCACCCACTTCGGCTCGAGCATCTGGTCGTAGATCCGCTTCATCACGGGAGCCATCTTGTAGTTGATCGTCCCCGCCACCAGCAGCACGTCCGCCTGGCGCGGAGAGAAACGGACCACCTCGGCGCCGAAGCGGGACAGGTCGTAGTGGGTCCCGAACGCCCCCATCACCTCGATGCCGCAGCACGCCGTGGCGAAGGTGAACGGGTAGAGGGAATATTTTCTCCCCCAGGCGATCAGCGACTCGAGGGTCGTGAGGGCGTAGCCGGGGGTCCCGTCCTTCTTGTGCCTCACTGCCATTCGAGGGCTCCCTTTTTCCAGGCGTAGACCAGTCCGACCAGCAGGATTCCTACGAAGACGGCCATCTCGATGAAGCCGAACAACCCGAGCGAACGGAACAGGACCGCCCACGGGTAGAGGAAGGTCACCTCGAGGTCGAAGAGGATGAACAGGATCGCGAGCAGGTAGAACTTCACGGAGACGCGCACGGCGGCCGGAGTGAGCGGGTCGACGCCGCACTCGTACACGCTGTACTTGATCCGGTCGTACCGCTTCGGGCCCAGCGCCTGGGAGAGGAGGACGAATCCCACCGACATCGCCAGCGCGATGGCCAGAAGTACGAGAACCGCGAAGTACGGATTGGAGAAGTCCACGGTTGCGGGAAATCCGCCCATGGGAACCCCCTCACACCATTCGGTGGGTCAGAACGTCAGCATCCGGACGGAATCGGCGGCGATCCGCGCCACCGGCTCCCAGTAAACGCCGAGGATCAGCGTCGGCGCCGCGAGCAGTACGAGCATAGCGAAGGAGACCGCGGGAACGGGGATCGCCGACGCATCCTTCGGCTCCTCGAGGAACATCGCCCGGACGATCCGCGCGTAGTAGTAGAGCGACACCACGCTGTTCAGCGCCGCGACGATCGCGAGCCAGTATACCCCACGGTGGATGACTTCGGCGAACAAATAAACCTTTCCGATGAAGCCGGAGAACGGCGGGATCCCGGTCAGGGCGAAGAGGAAGATGGAGAGCACGACGGCCGCGAAGGGGGCGCGGCTGCCCAGTCCCATGAAGTCGGAGATCTCCTCCCCCCGGGTTGCGTTGCTCACCACGACCACGACGTAGAAGGCGCCGAGATTCATGAAGAGGTAGACCACGAGGTAGAACAGGATCGCCTCGATCCCCGCGGAAGACAGAAGCACGAACCCCATGAGCATGTATCCGGCGTGGGCGATCGAGGAGTAGGCCAGGAGCCGCTTCACGTTGTTTTGCTTGACCGCGACCAGGTTCCCGACGGTCATCGTCAGCGCCGACAACGCGGCGAACAGGAACGGCCAGTCCACCGCGGAGGTCAGGCGCCAAAGGCCCGTGCCGGGGTCCTCGGCGGCGAACACCGTGAAGTAGAAGCGGATGAGGACGGCGAATCCCGCCGCCTTCGGCCCGATGGAGAAGAAGGCGGTCGCCGGCGTGGGCGCCCCCTCGTACACGTCCGGACTCCACATGTGGAACGGCACCGCGGCGATCTTGTAACCGAACCCCACGGCCACCATCACGGCGGCCAGCAGCATGGGCAGCGTCGCCTTCCCCGCCGCCAGGCTCCGCCCGATCTCCGCGACCTGGGTGGAACCGGTCAACCCGAAAAGGAGGGAGAAGCCGTAGATCATCACGCCCGACGCCGTGGCCCCGTACACCACGTACTTCATCGCGGCTTCGGTGGATTGCTCCTGCCCCTTGAGGTACCCCGCCAGCAGGTACGACGGGATGGAGACCAACTCCAGGGCCAGGTACAACATCACGATATCGGTCGCCGAGGAGAGCAGGAACATCCCGAGCAGGGTGGAGAGCAGGAAGATGTAGTACTCCGCCTGGCTCCGGCCGGCCAGGTCCCTGCTGTCCATCGACATGAAGATCACCACCAGGGTGGCCAGGGACGTCAGGACCTTGAAGAAGACCGCGAACCCGTCGTAGGCCACCATCCCCTCGAAGATCGACCGGCCGGCGCCCGCGGGAGAGACCCCCGCGAGGAGGATCGCCGCCCCCACCCCGAGGAGCGACAGGAACCCGGACCCGGTCGACTTGGGGCTCTTCGTGACCACGTGGAGCACAACCAGCAGGAGGATCGTCGCCGTGACGGCGAACTCCGGCAGGAAGTACCGCAGGCTGGCCAGGTTGCCGAGAAACACCTAGCGGCCCCTTTCACAAATGCGGCGACGCATCAGATCACCGCCTTCACGAGGTCGACCAGCCGCACCAGGGAGGCGTTCATGAGGTTTATCACCGGCATCGGCCAGACGCCGACGGCCATGATCAGGACCACCAGGGGCGCCAGGCAGAAGATCTCCCTGCCGTTGATCTCGTCGAGGGTGGCGTACTTCGGGTTCAGCGGCCCGAGGAAGACCCGCTGCAGCGCCCAGAGGTGGAACGCCGCGACGAAGATGATCCCCACGGCGCCAATGACTACCAGCGTCCGGAACACCGGGAAGGAGCCCAAAAAGACCAGCTGCTCGGCGATGAAGCCCGACAGTCCGGGCAGCCCCAGGGAGGCGAAGAACGCGAAGCCGATGAAGGCGGTGTAGACGGGAACCACGGCGCCCAGGCCACCGAAGCCGTCGATCTGGCGGTGGTGCGCCCGGTCGTAGACCACGCCGACCAGGAAGAAGAGCATGGCGGTGATCATGCCGTGGGAGAACATCTGCATCGACGCGCCGACCATCCCCAGCGGCGTCAACGCCGCCATGCCGAGGAGGACGAAGCCCATGTGGCTGACGGAGGAGTAGGCGACCAGCTTCTTCAGGTCGGACTGCGCCATCGCGCACAGGGCGCCATAGATGATGTTGATCACGCCGAGGATCGCCATCGGGAGGGCGAAATACACCGTCACGTCGGGGAAGACCGGGAAGGAGATCCGCATCAGGCCGTACGTCCCCATCTTCAGGAGGACGCCCGCCAGGATGACCGAAATGGCGGTGGGCGCCTCGACGTGGGCGTCGGGGAGCCACGTGTGGAACGGGAAGAGCGGCACCTTGATGGCGAAGCCGATGAACAGGCCGAGGAACAGGACGATGCGGACGTCGAACCCTTTCAGCCAGGCGTTGTGCGAGTTCTGGGACATGTAGTGGAGCAGGTTGAAGGTGTGCGCTCCCGTCTCGGGGTTCGTCGTGTTGAAGTAGAGGGCCAGCAGCACGATCAGCATCAGGATCGAGCCGGCCAGGGTGTACAGGAAGAACTTGATCGCCGCGTACTCCTTCCGGGGTCCTCCCCAGACGCCGATGAGGAAGTACATCGGCAGCAGCATCACTTCCCAGAAGACGTAGAAGAGGAAGAAGTCGAGGGCGATGAAGGTGCCCATCATTCCGGTCTCGAGGAGGAGGAAGAGGGCCATGTACCCCCGGATCTTCTTGTCGATCCTCCAGGAGCCGATGACCGCCAGGAACGAGAGCAGGGCCGTCAGGAGGAGCATGGGCATCGAGATGCCGTCCGCGCCCACGAAATACTCCACGTTGATCGAGGGAATCCAGGAGTATTGCTCCACGAACTGGAACTGGCTGGCCACGTTGACGCCGGCCAGGGTCCGGTCGTAGGCGAACCAGAGGCGCACCGACAGCAGCAGCGGGAGGAACGAGGCGAGGGCGGCGATCCACTTCATCGTCTCGTCCTTCCCCTTCGGCACGCAGAGGATCACCCCCGCCCCGAGGAGCGGCAGGAACGTCATGAGCGACAGGATGTGACTATCGATGAACCCCACGGACGACCACCTCCGTTCTTAGAACGCCTTGATCAGGAAAATGACGAGCGCACCGCCTGCCAGCACGAACACGTAGTGGTACAATTTCCCGGTCTGCAGCCGGCCCAGGAGCGATCCGCTGCCGGTCGTCGCGCTTGCCAGGCCGTTGACGGCCCCGTCGACGACGTAATCGTCGAACTTCCCGACGAGGAACGAGACGAAGACCCCGATCTGCGCGGTGAGATTGACCATGCCGTCCACCACGTGCATGTCGAACCAGGCCAGACCCCTGGAGAGCGCCTTGGATCCGTTGATGATCGTCGCATCGTACAGTTCGTCGAAGTACCACTTGTTCTGCAGGAAGTTGTGGAGCGGCTTCACCGCGTTCATGACGCGGTCCGGATTGATCCACCCGAAGGAATACACCAGGAAGGCGAGGAAGATCCCGAGGGCCCCCACCGCCACCGAGGAGTACATCGCGTACGTATGGGCCGTGTGCGCGATGTGCGCATCGTGGCCGGCGTCCGTCCCGTGGCCGGCCGGGGCCGAAGTCCCGTGGGACGCCGCGGGATCCGCCGCGTGGGGAGCCGCCGCCGGAGCGGAAACCGCTTCTTCCTGCGGCGCGGGCGCCATGACCGCGGCGTGCTCCATCGCGGCGGCCTTCGCCGGAGCCGAAATCCCGGCCAGGTTGGCGACCGACTTCGGCTTCTGGACCAGCGTCCCGAACCACCCGGAGTACCAGAAGGAGAAGGAGAGCCCCGCCAGGATCACGAGGGGGACCCACATGCTCGCGGGCGACTCGTGGGCGTGGTCGAACTTGTGACGGTCCTTCGGCGCGCCGAAGAAGGTGAGGATCACCAGGCGGAACATGTAGAAGGCGGTCAGCCCGGCGGTGAACAGGGCGCCGATGAAAAAGATCATGTGCAACGGGTTCGCGCTCTTCATGCCGAATTCAAGCGCCGCGGCGAGGATCATGTCCTTGGAGTAGAAGCCGGAGAAGCCCGGGACTCCCGAGATCGCCAGCGTGGCGATGAGGAAGGTGACGAACGTGATCGGCATCTTCTTCCGCAGGCCGCCCATCTCCTGGATATCCTGGCTGTGGACGGCGTGGATCACGGAGCCCGAGCCGAGGAAGAGGCACGCCTTGAACGCCGCGTGGGTGGTCAGGTGCGCGAGCCCCGCCGTGTAGCCCCCGACTCCGAGGCCCATGATCATGTAGCCGAGCTGGGAACAGGTCGAGTACGCCAGCACCTTCTTGATGTCGTTCTGGGCCAGGGCGATCGAGGCGGTGAGGAACAGGGTGATCAGGCCGAAGCAGGCGATGAACAGGAACGCGTCGGGGGTGAACATCGGGTAGACCCGGCCCACGAGGTAGACGCCCGCGGCGACCATGGTGGCCGCGTGGATCAACGCGGACACCGGCGTGGGGCCTTCCATCGCGTCGGGGAGCCAGACATGCAGCGGGAACTGCGCCGATTTGCCGATGGCGCCGCAGAAGACCCCGATCCCCGCCAGGGTCAGCAGCGTCCCGGAGAGCTTCCCTTCCCCGATCGCCAGGAACACCTGGTCGTACCCCAGCACGCCGCAGGTGGCGTAGATGATCAGGATCCCGACGAGGAACCCGAAGTCGCCCACCCGGTTGACGATGAACGCCTTCTTTCCCGCGTCGGACGCGGACTTCTTCTCGAACCAGAAGCCGATCAGGAGGTAGGAGGAAAGCCCCACCAGCTCCCAGAAGATGTAGATGAACAGGAAACTTTCGGCGAGGACCAGCCCCAGCATCGAGAAGGAGAAGATCGACAGGTAGGCGAAGAACCGGCTGTACCGGGGGTCGCCGTGCATGTACCCGATGGAGAAGAGGTGCACCAGCGTCGACACGATGGTGACCACCAGGAGCATGACCGCCGTGACGTTGTCGATGAGGATTCCCGTGTTGAGCAGCGCGCGGTCCCCTACGGTGATCCAGGGGAAGACGACATGGTACCGGAAGTTCGGGTCGTACGCCCGGAAGACCTCGTAGAAGATCCCGATCGACATCGCGAGCCCGATGGCGATGGTGCCCAGGCAGAGCCAGTCCCCCTTGCGCGGCAGCCGCTTGCCGACGGCGATGTTGATGAAGAAGGAGAGCAGCGGGAGGAACGGGATGATGTAGGCGTATCGGATCACCGGCTACCCCTTCAACTTGTCCGCGGCGTCCACTTCCACCGTCCCCGTGGTCGAGAACATCCGCAGGAAAATGGCCAGCGCCACCGCCGCCTCGGCCGCGGCGAGGACGATGACGAAGACGGCGAAGATCTGCCCGCCCATCATCCGGTTGAGGAAGAAGGAAAACGCCACGAAGTTGATGTTGGTTGCGTTCAGGATCAGCTCGACCCCCATCAGCACCGCCACGGCGTTGCGGCGGGTCATCACGGTGTAGAGGCCGCAGCAGAAGAGCGCGGCGGCGATGACGAGGAGCTTGTCGAGCGTCATCCCTTCCCCTCCTCCATCTCGCCCTTCTCCGGAGCATCCCGGTCCGGCCGGGACAGGAGCGCCGCGCCGATGAGCGCCGCCAGCAGCAGCACCGATGCGACCTCGAAGGGGAGCAGGTAGCGGGTCATCAGCAGTTCGCCGATGTCCGCGGTGGTGGGGAGATAGACCCCCTTCTTCACGGCGTATGGGGTCGACACGGCGGCGTACGAGAGCACGCCGAAAAGGACCAGGCAGATCGCCGCGGCGGGAAGACGGAAGTGGGTGGGATTGGTGATCTTCGCGTCGGAGATCCGGTTCGAGAGGAAGACCGCGAACAGGAGCAGGACGAGGATCCCCCCCACGTAGACCAGGATCTGGGTGGCGGCGAGGAAATCCGCGGAAAGGAGGACGTACAGCCCGGCCACGCCGGCGAAGGAGAACAGGAGCGCCACGGCCGCGTAGAGGATGTTCGGGAGGATGGCCACGAGGATGGCCGCCCCCACGGTCATCGCCGCCGCGGCGTAGAAGATGAAATCGGCGGGTCCGCTCATTCCTTGGTCTCCGGCGCTGCTTTCGGGGCTTCCGCCTTCGCTGCCTTCGGATCATCACCGCCGGCCTTGGCAGCTTCGGCGGACAAGTCGGCGGGCTTGGGGAGCTCGGCGGCTTTCGCCGCTTCGGCCTTGGCGGCGGCTTCGGCCACCTGGCGCGCCACGCGGGCCTTGATCTCCGCCGCATCCTCTGCGATGAAGTGGAGGATCAGCTCTCCGCGGGACTCCGACGCCATCTCGTAGCCGGCCGTGTGCTTTAGGGACTTCGGGGGGCACACCTCGACGCACAGCCCGCAGTACATGCACCGCCCGATGTTGATGTCGTAGGAGGCGAGGACCATCTTCTTGTCCGCCCCCCGCACCGACTCGAGGGAGATGCAGTCGACGGGGCACGTCTTCACGCACATGGTGCAGGCGGTGCACGTCTTGATGTCGTTGTGGAGGAACCCGCGGTACCCCGGGGGAATCTCCCACCGCTCCTCGGGGTACTGCAGCGTGACCTCTTCCTTCGGGTCCACGCCGTACCGCGCGGTGATCCGCATCCCCTTCGCCGTGGTGACCACGGCCTCGACGATGTCGTTCAGATATGCCTTCAGGCCCATGGTTTCATCCGAACAGCGATGCGATCATCCCGGGGATCCCCCTGCCCTTGAAGACCAGGAGCCAGAGGGAGACGCCGAGGAGGTTGACGAACGTCAGCGGCACCATGTATTTCCACGACATCCGCATCAGCTGGTCCACGCGCAGCCGGGGCAGCGTCCAGCGGACCCACATCATGATCAGCACCACCGTGAACGCCTTCGCGAGGAAGACGCCGAGGGAGAGGAGGTTCCCCCAGATCCACGGAAGCGTACCGGCGTTGAAGAACGGGACGTTCCAGCCGCCCAGGAAGCAGGCGGTGGACAGCGCCGCCACGATGAACATGTCGCCGAACTCCGCCAGGAAGAAGAGGCCGAAGCGGATCCCGGAGTATTCCACGTTGTAGCCGGAGACCAGTTCCGACTCGGCCTCGGGGAGGTCGAACGGGGTCTGGTTCGTCTCGGCCTGCGCCGCCGTGAAGTAGAGGAAGAAGGAGAAGAAGGTGAAGGGGTTGTGGAACAGGTTCCACCCGAAGATCCCGAGCAGCCCCCCCTGGGAACGGACGATGTCCTGCAGCGACAGCGATCCGGCGATGAGCACCGCGGGGATGAGGGCCATCCCCACCGGGATCTCGTAGGAGACGATCTGCGCCGCGGCCCGCATGCCGCCGAGGAGCGCCCACTTGTTGTTGGAGGACCACCCTGCGAGCAGGACCCCGATCACCACCAGGGAGGTGACCGCCATCACGTAGTAGATGCCGATGTTCAGGTCGGCGGCGATCAGTCCCACGCCGAAGGGAACGACCACGAAGGCGGCGAAGGAGCCGACGAAGACGAAATACGGCGCCAGCTTGAAGAGGAGCCGGTCCGCGTTCGCCGGGATGATGTCCTCCTTGAGGACCAGCTTCACGCCGTCGGCCAGGAACTGGAGGATCCCTCTGGGCCCGACCCGGTTCGGGCCGATCCGGGCCTGGATGTCGCCGGCGACCTTGCGCAGCACCAGCGACCCCACTCCCTCGAACGTCAGGGCGAACACGAGGATGACCGCCGCAACCGCCACCATCACCAGCAGGGTCACCGCCCACAGGGGGACGCCCGCCAGCAGCGGGACGGCGTTCACAAGGGATCGGGCCAGGGTTTCCATGTCGCTATCGGTCGATCTCCGGGAGGATGATGTCGAAACTGCCGATGACGGCGACGACGTCGGCGATCATCAGCCCCCTCGTGACCTTCTCGAAGATGCTCATCGCCACGAAGGAGCCGGTGCGGATCTTCAGCCGGAAGGGGTTCACCGAGCCGTCGCTGATCAGGTAGATCCCCGTCTCCCCGCGCGGGCACTCGGAGCGGAAATACACCTCGCCGACGGGCGGCTTGAAGAGGCGGGGCACCTTCGCCAGCACCGGTCCGTCGGGGATCTGCGCGACCGCCTGCCGCACGATCTTGATGCTCTCTCGCATCTCGTTGATCCGCACCATGTACCGGTCGAAGCAGTCGCCGAGCGTGCCGCGCTCCCCGGTGCCGACGCAGACATTGAAATCGAATTTCGGGTAGACGGAGTACGGCTCGTCCTTCCGCAGGTCGAAGGGGACCCCGGAGCCGCGCAGGTTGGGGCCCGTCAGCCCGTAGGCGACCGCCTCCTCCGCGGGGATCACGGCGACGTTCGCAAGGCGGTGGACGAAGATCTTGTTGTAGGAGATGAGGTTGTTGTACTCGTCGAGCTTCGGCTCGAAGTAGTCGAGGAACTCCTTCGTCTTCTCGAGAAAGCCCGGGGGGGCGTCGCCGGAGACGCCGCCCACGCGGGCGTAGTTGTACGTCAGACGGTTCCCGCAGATCATCTCGAACAGGTCGTTGACCTGCTCCCGCTCGCGGATGGCGTACAGGAACGGGGTGAACGCGCCCATGTCCGCGGTGTACGACCCGAACGCGATCAAGTGGGAGGAGATCCGGTTCAGCTCGCAGACGATGACGCGCAGGAACTCGGCGCGCTCGGGGACCTCGATCTTCGCCAGCTTCTCCACCGCCCACGCCCAGGCGCAATTGCAGTTCATCGCCGCCAGGTAGTCGAGCCGGTCCGTGAACGGCATGTACTGGGCGTAGGTGACGCGCTCGCCGATCTTCTCCAGGCCCCGGTGCAGGTACCCGACGTCGGGCACCGCGCGGGTCACCACCTCGCCGTCGGTGGTGAGGATCACCCGGAGCACACCATGGGTGCTCGGGTGCTGCGGCCCCATGTTGATCGTCATCTCCTGCGTGGGGAGAGCGTCGGACCGGGTCGTCATACCTTGATCCCGTGGTAGAAGTCGGGGTACTTGTAATCCTTCCGCAGCGGGTGCCCCTCCCAGTCCTCCGGGAGAAGGATGCGGCGGAGGTCCTTCGATCCCTCGAACACGATACCGAACAGGTCGAACGCCTCCCGCTCGTGGAAATTGGCGGCGGGCCAGACGTCGTCCACCGTCGGGAGGGACGGAGTCTCGCGGGACAGGAACGCCTTCATGCCGATCGCGTGGCGGTGCTTCAGGGAGTGGAGGTGGTACGCGACGGCGAAATTCTCCTTGTAGTCGACCCCCGACAGGCACATGAGGGAGTCGAAGGAGAGCGCGGGGTCGTCCCGGAGAAACCGGGCGATCGCGTTCGCCTCCGCCGGGACGACGACCACGAAGGCCGGGGAGAACCCCTCCCCCTGCAGTTCGACGACGGCGTCGCCGAACTTCTCCTTCAGCGTGTCGAAGATCGCCTGCGCTTCCACGATTCCCCTTGCCGCCTACGCCTTGGCGCCGAAGTTTTTTTTCTGCATGATGATCTTCTGGAGTTTCATGATCCCGTCGATCAGCGCCTCGGGCCGCGGGGGGCATCCGGGGATGAAGACGTCCACGGGGATCAGCAGGTCCACGCCCTTCACCACGCAGTACGAGTCCTTGAAGAACGGGCCGCCGGTGTTGGCGCACGACCCCATGGCGATCACGTACTTCGGCTCGGGCATCTGTTCGTAGAGGCGCTTCACCCGGTCCGCCATCTTGTGGGTGATCGTGCCGGCCACCAGCATCAGGTCCGACTGGCGGGGGGTGGCGCGGAAGACGGCCCCGAACCGGTCCATGTCGTACCGGGACGCGCCCGCCTGCATCAGCTCGATGCCGCAGCACGCCGTGGCGAACAGCAGGTACCAGAGAGAGGACTTGCGCGCCCAGTTGACGAACAGGTCCGCGTTTCCCACCATGACGTGCGCCTCGGGCCCCGACGGCGCGGACCCGGAAGGCGCGGCGGCAGTTCCGGGCGGGGCGCCGTGCGCGGAATCGGAACTCATTTCGCACCCTTCTTCGCCGGATTGTCCTGCAGGGTGCGGACCCATTCGAGGTCCCCCTCCTTCCACAGGTACGCAAGGCCGGCGAGCAGAATCACGATGAAGATGAACGCTTCGATGAAGGCGAGGAGGCCCAGCCGCTGGAAGACCACGGCCCACGGGTACAGGAGCGCCACTTCGACGTCGAAGATGATGAAGATGAGCGCCACCACGTAGAAACGGATGTTGAATTGCACCCACGAGGAGCCGTACGGCACCTCCCCGCACTCGTAGGTGGAGAGCTTCACGGCCGAGGGAGCGCTCGGGGCGAGCCAGCGCGAGAGCCCGAGCATCAGGGCGACGGTGACCGCCCCCAACACGATGAACACGAGGACCGTTGCGTATTCGACCAGCATTGTCTCTTCTTTTCCCGTCCTGGGCCGGAAGATGGCGATGAAACCGACGCCCGGCGTGTTTTATTGACGCCACGCCGAAGTGTACGGCTTCATGCCTCGGGGATGCGGCTTGTATACAATCGACAATACCATACTCGGGAATCGCCTCAAGTCAACCAGAAAATAATTCCAGCCCATCGAAAAAGCGATCCCGGAAGGCACTGCGCCACCGGGACTCACCCTTCGGCTGCGTCGCCTCGGAGGGCGGGGCTCCGTTCGTGGCTCGCCGTGCGATGAACCTGCACGGCTGCGCACCGGCCTCACTGTGCCCCCCGTTCTTCCTACGGCGGGGGTACCCCGGCAGCGCGAAGCTCGTACCGGGGCGCCCCCCCTCCTGCGGCGACTCCGCAGGGGCGTCCCCGGTCCGTCCCGCGTCACCCACGAAACCAGCCACAGACGGATCTTTGCAGCGTATGGTACGGCAGAAATAAGTCACTGTGAGGTGCAGGCGCTTTCGGGGGACATACCTGCCAGGGGGGGACATTCCTGGTTCAACCCCGGGTGGAGGGAAGGAGTGTCCTCCCACTGCGGGAAGGTGTGTCCCCCACTGCGGACAGGTGTGTCCCACGCCCACAACCCACAAGCCAGCCTCACAAGGTGCAGGCGCAAGCCTATAATGTCGTATGGTCCAGGCATTCCCTTCATCCCCCATCCTTCTCGCGCCGGGGGGGTCTCTCCCGGCGGTCGATGCGGCGCTGTCGGCGGGAGCCGACGCCGTCTATGTCGGGGTACGATCCCTCTCCCGGGGCGGAAGGTCGGGGCTCTCCCCGGAGGCGGTCGGGGCGGCGGTCTCCGCATGCCGGCGGGCGGGAGCACGGCTCCACGCCGCGATCAACGCCATTCCGTCGTCCGGCGAACTCCCCGCCTATTTGGCGTCCCTCCATCGACTCCGGGACGAAGGGGCAGACGAGGTGATCCTGAACGATCCGGGGGTGATCGCCCTCGCGCGGCGGGAGTTCCCCGGCTGGCCGGTCTGCGCCTCTGTCGGGCTCTCCGTCCTCAACCCCGAGGATGCCCGGGCGTACCGGGATCTGGGGGTCGACGCCATCGTCCTCCCCTCGGCGGTCCGGCCCGAGGAGATTCCCCTCATCAAGAAGGTGTCGGGGCTTCGGATCGAGGTCTTCGCATACTGCCGCCCGGAGTTCCTCCTTCACGGCAAATGCGGGTTGACCGGATATGTCGTCGAGGAAGCCGGGGGCGGGATGGCCTCCGCGAAACGGGGAGGGGGCTGCCGCCTCGTCTGCCGGAACCTGCCGGTCCCGACAGCGCCCCACTCCATCGAGGAGGAACTTCCGGTCTGGATCGCCGCGGGGGCGGACGTCTTCAAGATCGAGGGGAGGGAACTTTCCCCGCCGGCGGTGGCGGCGCTGGTCACCCGCTTCCGGAGGAAGATGGACGCTGCACTAGCGGGCGGATAGGATGTTTTTGAGCTCCGCCGGCAGAGGGACCGGCGTCCAGGAGGCATCGATGGAGCGGCAGGAGATCCGTCCCTCTGCCGCCAGGATATCCTTCCCCGCTTCCGTGCGGAACAGGGAGAAGCCGAACGTGGCGCCGCTTTTCTCCACCCGCACGACCCGGGTTCGCAGCATCAGCAGATCGTCGAACCGGACCGGGGCCCGGTAGCGGCAGGCGGTCGCCACGACGGGAAACCCGTAGTTCCGCTTCGGGTTCCGATACGCGAGGTCGGGAGGGAGTCCGCGGGATCGGAGGAACTCGTCCATCCCGCGCTTGAAGTAGTCGAGGATCGCGGCGAAGTACGCCACGCCGTAAGGGTCGGTTTCGCCGAACCGCACGCGGATCTCGATCGTGTGCGAGAGGGGAGGCGCCATCTCCCCGTCAGGATCGCCTCTCCCCGGCCGGATGTCAAACGGCGTAGGCGATGGATCGGAAAAACGGTAAAGTAATGCAATGACCTCGACGCAAGGCAAGGACCGGGACCTGTCCTCCGATTCGTCCTCCGACCTGTCCTCCGACCTGTCCTCCGACCTGTCCTCCGACCTGTCCTCCGACCTGTCCTCCGAAGCGGCGCGAGACGCGAAGGAGGGGGAGGGGCGACGGACCGAGCCGGCCCTGAGACTCCTCCGGGCGAGTGCGACCGGCATCGCGATCCTCGGCCTCATCGCGTTCATGCACTTCGCCGCCTCCGTCTTCATCACCCTGTTCTCCGCCATGCTGCTGGCCTTCGCCCTCGAACCTCTGGTCCACCTGCTCTGCGTGCGGACCCGCTTGCGGCGCCATCACGCCAGCGGCATCGTGGTCTTCCTGTTCGTCGCGATGCTCTACGGGCTTTTCTACGGCACGTACATGCGCGCGGAAAGCTTTTTCGCGGAGATTCCCGCGATCGCGGAAAAGATCCGCTCCGCGCCGATGGTCGCGAGCCTCGCGAACAAGGTCGAGGAGGTGAACCGCGTCGTCGCCGAGGCGGGTCGGCGCATCGTTCCCCCGGCAGCGGTGTCCGCACCCCCGAAGGCCGACCCGCCGGTGGTCGTGCAGGATCCGGAATCGTTCACGGGGTCGCTGCTCCATGGGCTCGGCTCCCTGAGCGGCGTCCTCTTCGCCCTCGGCTTCATCCCCTTCCTCGTCTACTTCATCCTCGCGGACCGGGAACCGCTCACCCGGCGGACACGGGAGCTCTTTTCGGAGGAGCACCGCGCCACGGTGGGGGAGATCCTCCTCGACATCGAGTGGATGATGCGGAAGTTCCTCCTGGGGAACGCCTTGATAGCCGTCATCCTCTCCGTGGCGACCGTCCTGGTCTTCCTGATCGTCGGGCTTCCGTATCCCGTCGTCCTCGGGGTCCTCAGCGGGACGCTCAGCATCGTACCGTACCTCGGACTTCCGCTCGCGCTGTTCCCGGGCGTCGTCGTCGGTCTCGTCTCCTTCGAGTCGGGGGGGCCCTTTCTGATCCTGGTCGCCTCGGTGACCGTGTTCCACGTCGTGGCGGCGAACTACCTGACGCCGAGGCTTGTGGGCAGGGGGGTGCGGCTGAACGCGACCGCCTCGACGATGGCCCTGCTCTTCTTCGGCTGGCTGTGGGGGGGGATGGGGCTGGTGCTGGGGATCCCGATCCTGGCCGTCCTGAAATGCATCTTCGACAACGTCCCGTCCGCGCGCCGGGTCGGGATGTTCCTCGGGGAATAACGGGGCCCGTCCAAAAAGAGCCCGGGGGCGTCGCGCCCCCGGGCTCTTGTCCCGCCGCCGCGTTGCGATGCGCAGCCTTCCCTTACTTCTTCGATTTATCGATCTCCTGCTGGCGCAGGATGCGGCGGAGGAGCTTTCCGACCGCGGTCCGGGGCATCGCGTCGATGAACTCGATCTCGCGCGGCAGCTTGTAGACGGCGATCTTCCCCTTGCAATGCTCGACGAGCTCCTTCTTCAACTCCTCGGTCGGCGCGACGCCGGGCTTCAGCGCGACGAACGCCTTGGTCTTCTGCCCGATCACCGGGTCGGGAACGCCGACCACGCCGGCGTCGGCGACGGACGGGTGCATCACCAGCGCCTCCTCGATCTCCTCGGGTCCGATCCGGTAGCCGGACGACTTGATCAGGTCGTCCTCGCGGGAGAGGAACTGGACGTACCCGTCCTCGTCCATGGTCACCACGTCGCCCGCCAGGCACCAGCCGTCGCGGACCGACGACTTCTGCTTGTCGTTGTCCTTCCAGTAGATGGTCCCCGTGGGTCCCCGGACGATCATCTTGCCGACCTCGCCGGGCTTGACCTGCTCGAAGTTCTCGTTCACCACGCGCACGTCGTAGCCGGGGCACGCCGTCCCGATCGGTCCGGGCTTGACCTTCTTCGTCACCGCCGCGGAGATGAACACGAACATCATCTCGGTGGTGCCGAGCCCTTCGTAGATCTCCAGCCCGAACTTCTCCTTCCAGTCGAGGTACGTCTTGGCGGTGAGCGCCTCTCCGCCGCCGGTGCAGAACCGCAGGGACGAGTAGTCGTAGTCCTTCGGGTTGATGTCGGCCAGCATCTTCCGGTACGCGGTCGGCAGGGCCGTCATGATCGTGATCTTGTGGTTCTGGATGTTCTTGAACATCGAGACCGGATCGAACTTCCCGATGAGGGAGACGGCCGCGCCGAACCGGAACGGGATGACCCCGACGGTGGAATATCCCGCCGCCATCGCGAGGGGAGCCGGGCCGCCGATCACGTCCTTGTCGGACACCTCCCAGCAATATTTCCCGAACCCGTCGGCGACGATCAGCGACTCTTCCATGAAGTGGGCCGTCCCCTTGGGAAGCCCCGTCGTCCCCGAGGTGAAGAGCAGGACGGACACGTCCATCCGGTCGCGCTTGACCGCCTCGCACTGGTCGGGATTCTTCATCAGGTCGGCGTACGGGACGTACCCCTTCGCCCGGACCTCGTTCTCGTCGCCCCCCACCACGACGATCGTCTTGGCGAACTTCAGGTCGGCCTTCGCGGCCTCCAGCTCTCCCAGCATCACCGCGGCGACGATGATCACCTTCGCTTCCGACACGTTCGCGACGTGGGCGATCTCCGCGCGGGAGAACAGGACCGAGGTCGGCAGGGAAACGGCGCCGATCTTGATGATCGCGAAGTTGCACACGATGATCGGCGGGATGTTGGGCATCCGCATCAAGACGCGGTCCCCCTCTTCCACGCCGAGCTTCTTCAGGCCGTTGGCGACGCGGTTGACGCTGGCCTGGAGCTGCTTGTAGGTGATCCGCTGCTCGTCGAAGTAGATCGCGACCTTGTCGCCGTATTTCGCGGCCGTCTGGTCGAGAAGGACTTCGGTGGAGTTGAACTTCTGCGGGATGTTCTTGAACTCGTCGAGCGTGTAGAGCCGCTGGGGCCGCAATTCGGGCGGCGGCAGGTAGTTCTCGGGTATCTTCGCCATCACTCCCCCTTTCGTGATCGGATCCGCCGGGCCGTTTCCGGTCCGGCGGTCCTCGGGTGGGTATGCGGTGTTACGCCTTCGCCAGGAGATTCTGAAGCGCTTCCTCGCAGCCGAGGGCCCTCCCCAGTTCCTTGTCGCTGCGGGGAAACGCCTCGTTCGGATAGCGGTCCTCGTCCTTCTCGAACAGGAGGAGGGCCGGGACGTTCTTCCCGAAGTCCTCCTGGAGGGCGCCCTTCGCGCCGAACACGGCGCGGACCTGGGCCTTGGGGCCCGTCACGGCCGAGTTGTACGTCATGAACCCGACCTGCTGGCCTTTGAGGTCGGTGGCTTTGGCGTTGACGCCCTTGGCCGCCAGCTGGCCGATCAGTTCGACGGCCTTCGCGTTGTCGCAGGGGAACGCCGACCCGGGCGGTACGGTGCTGTCGTAGTAGTATTCCACCTTCATCGCTGTGAACCCTCCTTCGTGAAGTGTATTCCGGAAGAAATCCAACCCTTAGAAAAGGCAAAATCCACGGCCGCGCTTGTGATAACCACAGGGCGGCCGTGGATTTGCCGCGTCGCTAATCTACCAGACCGGCGACGGTCGGTTCAAGGACCTTTTTCTATTTCAGGATCGCAGGCCCGTCGCCTTCATAGTAGCCGCATTCCCCTTCGATCCCATCGACCTTCGGGATGTTCTGGGCGTACGGCCATTCCAGCTTCATGCACTGCCCCGAATAGACCTTGGCGATCTGCGGGTCGGTCGCGGGCACGAAGTTATTGCACTTCGCACAATTCGGAATGATTGCCACTGTTCTCCTCCTTTGTAAGTTTCCTGGTTCTCTTGCCGCTGACCGGCCGTTACTTCCCCGCGAACTGTTTCGGGCGGCTTCCGACGAGATCCGCCGCCGTCAACGGGCTGCCCGACACCGGGTTGCCGCGCTTGCTCTTGGTGATCGGGATCGGCTTCCCCTGGAAGTCTTCGCGGGCCTGCGGTCCCTTGTTGACCTTCGAAAAGTCGGTGATCGTCTTCCAGTCCTTGCTCTGGGCGTATCCGGGCATCTTGTCGTGCGGTGCCGTGGCGGCGACCGGCGCGGCTTTCCGGGTCCCGTTCACCAGCTCGTATGCCCAGATGGCATCGCAGCCGGCGCACTTGATCTTCCCCTTGAAGTTCCAGAAGGTGAACGGATCAAGGTAGTTCAATGTCTCGCACTTCGGACATTCAAGAATGAGCGACGTCTCGCGGAAAGGACTGCTCATCATTACCTCCTTTTCAAGTTAGATGATCTCGTTCTTCTCGAGCGCGGCGATCTCGGAGCCGCCGTAGCCGCACAGCTTGGCGAGGACGTACTCGTTGTCGGCGCCGACCGGCTTGAAGACGTTCTTGATCCGGCCCGGCGTCTCGGACAGCCGGTACGCGACGCCCTGGGTCTGGACATCCCCGAAGGTCGGGTCGTCGAGCCACAGCATCGAGCCGCGCAGGTGCCAGTGCTCCTGATCGGCCGCCTCGTTGGAGTTCCACACCGGCTGGGAGACCAGGCCGGCGCCCGTGAACGCCTTCCAGACCTCTTCCTTGGTCTTGTCGGCGGCCCACTTATCGAGCACGGGGTAGATCGCCACCTGGGCATCCGACCCCACGCGGTCCGCGTGGGTCGGGTACTTCTTGGCGAGCTCGGCATTCCCGATGACGCCGCACAGCTTCTTGAAGTCCTCGTCCTTGAACGCGGAGACGAAGCAGAAGCCGACTTCCTGCTCCTGCGGGTTCTTCGAGTTCGGGTACGACGACTTCCCGCATTTCAGGATCCCGTGGACGGACAGCAGCGGATCCCAGTTCCCCCACCGCTGCGCCACGATGCCGGTCTTGCCGTAGAGGGCGATGAAGTCGGTCAGGTGCCGCTGGGCGCCGTGCACCTGGGAGTACTCGAGGAAGTTCCCCTTGTTCGATACGTTGTCGCGCCAGTAGAGGCACGCGATGATGTTGAACGCGGAGATCGCGCCGCCCCAGTAGTCCATGATCCAGATGGTCTGCTTGGACGGCATCCCGCCGTACTCCTTCGGCCACCCGGTGATGGAGAAGCAGCCGCCCTGGGCCTGGCCGAGGATGTCGTACGAGGCGCGGTTGCGCCCCGGGCCCCATCCGCCGAAGCCGCCCATCCACTGGTAGATGACGCGGGGGTTGATCTGGACGTGCTGCCGGTACCCGATCCCCCACCGGTCGAATGTCCCCGCGCGGTAGTTCTCGGCGAAGACGTCCGTCTTTGCCGCCAGCCGCTTCATGATCTCGATCGCCTCCGGCTTGTGGAAGTCCAGCGACAGGAAGAGCTCGTTCGGGTTCGCGCCGAAGAAGCCCAGCCCCGTACCCTTCTCCGGCATCCACCGGGAGAGGGGGTAGAGGAACGGCTCGTTGAACGGGGTGGTGTGCCGCATCGGCTCGCCCCTCTTCGGCAGCTCGACCTTGATCGTCTCGGCGCCCAGCTCGGCCAGGTACGCCGCGCAGGAGGGGCCGAGGATGTACTGGGTGGTGGAGACGGCCCGGACCCCTTTCAGGACCTCGGGCTTGTGGAATATGTCCTTCGTATTGAAGACGGTCCGGCAGAAATCCTCGAACGTCATGTCCTTCAAGGCCTTGTCGACCATTAGATGACACCTCCCTTCTTCAGGCTCGCCAACTCTTGCCGGTTCAGGCCCGCGAGGCCGCGGTAGACGTCCTCGTTGTCCTTGCCGACCGGCCGGCCGATCCACTTGATCCGTCCCGGAGTGTTGGAGCCGATGAAGCTCGAGCCTCCGAGGAGCACCTGGCCGTATTCGCCGTCATCGAGCAGCCGCACGTGGCCGCGGTACTTGTAGTGCGGGAACTCGCACACCTCGTCGAGGAACGACACGCCGCCCGAGGCGACTTCCTCTTCCTGCAGCGCCGTCTCGCACTGGAACCGGGTGCAGTCCTTCATCCATTCTACCAGGGTGGTGTACGTCTCGACCTGCTGGTAGTGCGGAAGCCGGTCGGTGACGACCCGCAGCTTCGGGTCCTCGCAGATGTGCTGCTCGAGGTACGGCTTCACCTTCCCGGCGGCCCGCCAGATGCGGAACCAGAGCCGGTCGTGCCCGCCGCCCACCATGATCTGCCCGTCGGCGCACGGGTTGACCGCGTAGATGTTGATCGCGAGGTCCCAGTTGCCGTAGCGGGGACGGACGGAGCCGTCCATCCCGTTCCAGGCCCAGTTGTAGTCGATGATCCGGATGACCGCCTCGGCCCCGGTGCACTCGACGAACTGGCCGTGCCCGAGGAACTTCTCCCGGGCGTAGAGGGCCGCCATCGTGCCGATCGCCGCGAACGTGCCGCCGACCTGGTCGCACAGCCACCACCCCGAACGGGTCGGGGTGCCGCCGAACGACACCGGCGCGCCGGTGCCGTGGACGAAGCCCATCGAACATTGGGCGACCGGGTCCATGGCGCCGGGCTGATCCTTCAGGGGGCCCCACTGGCCGCGCTGGCCGACCCACAGATAGATCAGCCGCGGGTTGATCTCGGAGAGCTGGCGGTATCCGATCCCGAGCTTGTCATAGTGCCCCGGGGCGGCGTTCTCGATGAGGATATCGACCTGCGGAATGAGGTTCTTCAGCAGTTTGCGCCCTTCTTCGGTCTCGATGTTGAGCGTGACGGACAACTTGTTCCGGGCCTCGGCGAGGAACCGGGCACCGCACTTCTCTCCGTCCTGGGAGGTGAACATGTACTCTTCCCGGCCGAAGGGGGTGAGTTTCCGCAGCGGATCGCCGCCGGGCGGCTCGACCATGATGACCTCGGCGCCGAGCTCCGAGAAGTGCGAGGAGCACCAGTGTCCGATGATCTGGTTGGTGGTCATATCCAGGACGCGGATTCCGTTCAGCGATTCGGGCTTGTTGGCGTTGAACTCCTGCCGGACCGCCGACTCCACCCAGAGGGAGTACTCCTTCCGCTTCTCGTCCACGCCGGCGTATACTTCCTCCACCGTCGGAGCCGGGATGGCGGGCCAGGGAAGGACCTTGATTTTGGGCCGCTTCTTTTCCGTGCGCCAAGATTCTGCCATGCTTCCCCTCCTTTTAATATTTACTGCCTTCAAGACCTTGTGAATAATCCCCTGCTACACATCCAAGCTGCCGGATATAGGTTTCCTCGCCGTGATCACCCCCCTTTCATCGAGTTTTGAAAGACGCCGCCTCCCTGAATGGAACGTTTTGGCGGGTAAAATAAAGCCGCCGAAAATCGGGATGTTCCACGAAAAGGCCGGCGCGTTTTTATAAATGCGTTTTATTGATACCGCATCCCGCCGTTTCGTGTCAAGCCCTTTTTTTGTCGATAAAACACATTTTGATCTTTCCGCTCACTGCGTCTTTTTAGAACGTTTGAGGATCATCTGGCACCCCACCGTCCCGTAGGCGATCCCGTCCCGGTTGGGAGCGATGAGGGGGACGGAGGTCACAAGCTCCCAGCCGTCTTCCCCCGCTTCCTTCAGCCACCCCATGTCCGACGTCAACCCTTCCGGCGTGTCCTGGAACATCACCATCCGGTCCATGTATTCGAAGATCATCCGTCGCTTCCCCCCCCTTGCGTGGTCGCGGCGAACACTCCCACCGCGTCGGCGATCATCCCGCGGATCGCCTGGTACGCCGACTCGCGGTCCTCCCCGCGCTGCCCCGCCATCCGGGCGGACGACAGCGTCACGGTGTCGTATAGCCGTTTGATCCGCTCCCCCTCCTCCTCCGCCCCCAGGCGTGTGAGGATCGCCCCGTGGTCCGCCACGAACCGCGCGTCCGTGAGCAGGGCGATCTGCTTCCCGGCGTCCACCAGGTCCTGCTCGCTCTCCGAGTGGAGGAACCGGGTCATGTGGCGCGCCATCATCGCGGCGTCCATTTGCTCGTTGTCCCGCCGGAGCGCGTCGACCCGCTCCTCCTCGGGCATCAGTTTCCAAACGATGTAATCGACCGGCTTCGTCATCGCCAGCCAGCCCGAGCCGTACCGCTCGATGAAGTACGTGATCGATCGGCCATCCACGCCCGCGGCGACGGCGAGGATCAGCTCCCGCAGCCCGTTCGAAGGTATTTCATAAAAGGAAGGGTACTTCGCGAGGAAAGGGAGGACGATCCGCCGGGTCTCCTCGACGGTCAGCAGGTCGAGGTGGACCAGCGCGGAGAGGCGAAGGTCCTTCAGCGTCATCCTGGCGAGGGTGTTCTTCAGCTCCCGGACACGGAACGCAGATGGGACCTCCCGCGGGTACTTCTCCATCGGGGGACCCAGGAGCGTCTCCGGATCGGCGGGCAGTCCCGCCGCCGTCGCCGCCGCCGTGCGGATCTCCCGGAGCAGCGCCTTCCGTTCCTCTTCGGACGTCGCCGCGACGGCGGCCGCGATCCGCGGGGCGATCTCCCCTGCCGCTGCCCACAGCCGCGTATCGGACACGGAGCGCAGCCGCTGGAGAAGGTCGAAATAGAGGGAGAACTCGAGGACCCCCTCGTTGAACCCGGGGTCCGAGAGCATGCCGGGAAGGAACAGCATCCCTGCGCGCGCGACCTCGCGGCGCAGCTGGAGGGACGTCACGTCGCCCATGTGCTCCGCGATCCGGGGCCACTTCTCCCGGACCGCCATCTCCTGGTACTCCTCCTGGGTGAGGAAGGGGGGCTCGTGCCGCTCGCCGTCCTTCTTCTTCTCCTCGAGCTCGGCGATCGCGTACCGGGTGTAGGCGGGGACGAAATCGGCGGCGAACGCGCGCAGCTCCTGTTCCGTCAGGTGCTCGCTGTACCCGGAGAACATCGTGGCGCGGGTCTCCTCGTCGAGGCAGTCGCCGAAGATCCGCATCGTGAACCGCAACTGCGGTTCCATGAAGCGTTCGAGGTTCCCGACGACGTTGTTCCCCCGGTCTTCGAGGCGCCGCCGCACCAGATCGACGTACGAATTCATCATGACGGACCGTCCGTCAGGCCGAAGAGCCTGCGGAAGGAGGCGAGGACGGCGTCCCTTCGCCCCTTCGGGAATTCCCAGGTGGCGGAGATCATCGATCCCGTGAAGGGGAACTCCGCGTCCTCCTCCTCCCCGCCGCACGAACCGCCCTTGACCGCCTGCGGGGGAGAGGACGGGGGAGCGCCCAGCGCCACGGCCACGTCCCCGAAGATCGCCTCGCCGTCCTTTGTGTTGGGGCCCTGAACGGTGCAATACGTCGATACGACGGCGACGAAGCAGGGGAGCATGTCGCCCCCCGGCATCCCGACCAGCGCGTCGAGGTTCCACTGGGCGGCGGATTCCCGCACCTCCGTCTTCCGGCAGGTCAGCATCGGTCCGCACCGAAGGAGGACGCCCCGCCCTCTTCGTTCATCTTCCGGAGGAGGTGGAGCATCGCCTCCGCATCGTAGGCCAAGGCGCCGCTCTCGTAGTAGAGTTCCCCGAGCCACTCCGCGATGTGCGCACGGTGTTCCTCGAGGATCCCCCCTTCCGCGTCGCAGACCAGGACCACGATCCGGCGGTCGTCGCCGTCGTAATAGCGGAAGGCGAATGTCTCGCCCGGCAGTTCCCTCAGGTCGATGGGCATCACGTCCTCGCCCGCAAGGTCGAGCGCGCGTTTCACATCGCGGAACGTTCGCACCCCGCCACGGAAGGCGATCTCGGTCTTCCCGGACCACAGCGGGCCGAAACGCGTTTCGATCAACTCCTTGTCTTCGATGCTCACGCGGACACCCCTTTCACCCCGTCTCTCGGGACGACACCGAATAAAACATGAACCTGCGGAAGCGGGGGGAAGTTATCCTTTTACCTCCTGGGCGGCCTCCGTGTCAAGCGGCTCTATAATGGCGTTTTGGTAATTCGGCAAATCCTGCGGAAATACCACGGTTTACCTTGACATTCCGACCCCGTGGGGATAAAATTCCCTATCTTGCCATGAACCCCATCCCGCGAAGGAGGCCGATGCGCCCGTGCCACGCCTGACGACGACCACCTCGAGCAAGCTGTTCACCCTTGCGAAAACGATGATCCCGGGAGGCGTAAACTCCCCCGTCCGCGCGTTCGGTTCCGTCGGGGGAACGCCACTGTTCATCGAGAGCGCGAAGGGCTCCTCCGTCCGCGACGTGGACGGGAACACCTTCATCGACTACGTCGGGTCGTGGGGACCGATGATCCTCGGGCACGCTCCCTCCGCGGTCGTCTCCGCCATCAAGGCGGCCGCCGGGCGGGGAACGAGCTACGGGGCTCCCACACCGGGAGAGGTGGGGCTGGCGCACCTGATCCGAAAGGCGTTCCCTTCCGTCGAAAAGGTCCGCCTCGTCTCTTCCGGGACCGAGGCGGCGATGAGCGCGATGCGGCTGGCGCGAGGGTACACGGGGAGGGACAAGATCATAAAGTTCGAAGGGGGGTACCACGGCCACGCCGACTCGATGCTGGTGAAAGCCGGCTCGGGGGTCCTCACCTTCGGCCAGCCCGACTCCCCCGGCGTCCCGGAGGAGCTCGCGAAACTCACCTTGACCGCCGCCTTCAACGACATCGCCTCCGTGCAGGCGCTCTTCTCGAGAAACAGGAAGCAGGTCGCGGCGATCTTCGTGGAACCGATTCCCGGCAACATGGGAGTGGTTCCCCCCGAGCCCGGGTTCCTTTCGGAGCTGCGGGCGCTTGCGAGGAAGCACGGCGCGCTCCTCGTCTTCGACGAGGTGATCTCCGGGTTCCGGGTCGCGTTCGGCGGGGCGCAGGAACTGTTCGGCGTCGTCCCCGACCTGACGATCCTCGGCAAGATCATCGGAGGCGGCCTCCCGGTGGGGGCCTTCGGCGGACGGAAGGAGATCATGGACGCCCTCTCGCCGGTCGGCCCGGTCTACCAGGCGGGGACCCTTTCCGGGAATCCGCTCGCCGTGGCGGCGGGGATCGCCGCGCTCACGGAACTTTCCCGCAAGGGCGCCTACAAGGAACTGAACGCGAAGGCGGATTACCTCGCGGAGGGGATGGCGAAGGCGTTCGCCGCCTCCGGCGTCCCGACCTGGACGAACCGCGTGGGATCGATGGGGACGACCTTCTTTCAAAAGGGCCCGGTGACGGACTACGCCTCGGCGAAGCGGAGCGACACGAAACGGTACGCGGCCTGGTTCCACGGGATGCTCTCCCGCGGGGTCTACCTCGCGCCGTCCCAGTTCGAGGCGGGGTTCGTCTCCCTGGCGCACACGAAGCGGGACCTCGACCGGACGATCGCCGCCGCCAAAGCAGTCCTCGCAACCCTGTGATTCCCAACACCAGCCACAGAGGGATTTGCAGTGGGGGACACTCTTCCCCTGATCCCCCAACAGACCAAGAATGTCCCCCCTGGCAGGAGAAGGTCCCTTTGAGGTGCAGGCGCTTTCAGGGGACATACCTGCCAGGGGGGGACATTCCTGGTTCTGGCCCGGGAGGAAGGGAAGGAGTGTCCTCCCACTGCGGGCAGGTGTGTCCCCTGCCCACTTTTCCTTGACGCGTTCCCATATCCTGTGATAAATATCCGGCGTTTGCCTTCATGACCGACCGACAGGACCGAAAGGCGTTCTTCCGGGAACTGGGGAAGTACAGCGCCCTCGGGCTCGAGATGGCGCTGTCGGTCGTGATCGGCATGGCGATCGGGTACTATCTCGACCGGTGGCTCGGGACCGGACCGTGGCTGACGGTCGTCTGGATCGGCCTCGGGTTCGCCGCGGGAGTGCGCAGCCTCTACCGCGCGGCTGTACGGTCCGGGAAAGACCTGGAGCGGGACGAGGAGCGGCGGAGGAAGCCCGGTGGGCCGTGACGCCCCGGACAGGTTGTCCCTGCGCGCTCTGACGAACCGGATCTTCCTCTCCGCGGGGCTGATCCTCACCGGGATCGGGGTCGCGGTCGCGGCGGGTGCGGCGAACGTCTCGTTGCTCCCCGGAGCGGTGTGCGGCGCCGCCATCGCGTGCGGGAACTTCTTCCTGATAAGGAAGATCCTGGAGAGGGCGTTCTCGGACGGGGGGGCGGTCTCCAAGGGTTTCGTAGTCCAGTACACGCTGAAGTTCCTCGGGCTGATCGGGGTCGTCTACCTCGTCGTCCGGTACGGCGGGTTCGATCTGTTGGGGTTTCTGCTCGGGCTCTCCTCGCTCTTCCTCGGAATCCTCCTCGAGGCGCTGGCGAGGTCGTTCGAACAAAACGCGTGATCGTTTCGCGATCGACGGGGGTGGGAACGATGCGGAAAGCAATCCTAGGGCAGCGACTCGCAAATATCCTGGCATTCGAGCGCCGCTGCATCCGCTCCAGCTTCGTTGCGCAAGTTCGCCGTACTCTCCCGGTACGCCTTCACTTGCGCGCCTTGCTGACGCGGCGCATCGACGCTCTCGATGCTTCAGGCTATTTGCGAGTCGCTACCCTCGCGCTTCTGGCCGTCGCGGCGCTGCCGACGGCGGCGATGGCGGCGGAGGGGCACGGGTTCTCCTGGTTCATGATGCTGCCCGGAGGGGCCCAATACTATTACGTGTACGCGGCCCTCTTCATCGCCGCGTTCCTGCTCGTCGCGTCGGCCGTGGTCGTCGGGGGGAAGAAGACGGAAGAGATGGTGATTCCCGACCCCCGGTTCACGCTGCGCAACCTCTTCGAGCTGATCCTCGGGTTTCTGTCCCAGCTCGCCGAGGACATCATCGGGCACCACTACAAGAAGTACATCCCGCTCCTGGGAACCTGCTTCCTCTTCATCCTGTTCATGAACCTCATCGGCCTCATCCCCGGGTTCCTCCCTCCCACGCAGAAGATGAACATCACCGTGGGGCTGGCGCTGGTCATCTTCCTGTCGACCCACTACTTCGGGGTCCGGGAGAACGGGATCGCCTACTTCAAGCATTTCCTCGGGCCCATGTGGTGGATGTTCCCGATCATGCTGCCGATCGAGATCATCTCCCACCTGGCGCGGCCGATGTCGCTCTCCCTCCGTCTCTTCGGGAACATCACGGGCGACCACGCGGTGGTGGCCGGGTTCATGGCGCTCATCCCGATCGTCGTCCCCTCGGTCTTCATGGGACTCGGCGTCTTCGTTTCGTTCATGCAGGCCTTCATCTTCACCGTTCTCTCGATGATCTACATATCGGGGGCAGTGACGCACGCGGAGGAGCATTGATCCGGGGGGCGTCCCCCCCCCGGTCGATGATAAAGGCGTTACCCCGGCCGCCGGGCGGAACCGGCTCCCGGGAACATCCTGAAAGGGGGAACACCCAATGTTCCGCAGGTTCACTTTCTCTTTCCTCGTCGCTCTGCTCTTCGTGGCAGTGGCGTCGGTGGCTATGGCGGCGGAAGGCACTCCCGCCGCGGGCGGCGATTCCAACGTGAAGGCCGTCATCGCTCTGGCGGCGGGATTCGGCATCGCGATCGCGGCGTTCGGCGGCGCGATGGGCCAGGGCAAAGCCATCGCAGCCGGGCTGGAGGGGATCGCGCGCAACCCTTCCGCCCAGAACAAGATCTTCATCCCGATGATCGTCGGACTCGCGCTGATCGAGTCCCTCGTCATCTACGCGCTGGTCATCGCGTTCGTCCTCGTCGGGAAGCTCTGACCCGGGCGGGAGGCGAAAACGGATCCGCGAAAAGGGCTCCCTCGGGAGCCCTTTTCGATTCCGGATCTTGGTGCTCCATTTAATAAACACGGCGGAGTCGCCGCAGGAGGGGGGGCGCAGTGAGGTAAAGCGCAGCCGTGCAGGTTCATCGCACGGCGAGCCACGAACGGAGCCCCGCCCTCCGAGGCGCCTCCGCCGGACCCTCCTGTTGCGCGTAGGTTACGGAGTGATGGTCACCGTCACCGCGTCCGAGTACGTCCCCACGGATACGTTCTGGCCGGGGGGAATCCGCCCGTAGATCGTCGTGGTCACCGGCCGGTTCCTGTTGACCTTCCTGAGCAGGACCGTCGACGTCCCCGCCGAACCGTCCCCCCAGACCGTAACCATCGAAGGGGAGGTGAAGAGGTTGTAGTTCATCCGGTCCGCCTGCGACGCGTGCCGCATCTGCCGCGGCTGGAACCCCCCGGACGTGGGGCTGGCCCCGATGGAAACGGTGACATCCGTGGGTGGATTCCGGTCACACGCAACGGTCACCGTCCCCGAGGTGGCACGGGGCACCGCAGCGAACACGTCGTAGGCCCCGAAGTTGATCCCCGTGGTCGTCACCGCGCACGCCGCGTACGCCGCATTCCCGAACATCAGGCTGAGAAGCACCACGATTCCTTTACCCGGGATCTTCACAGGTCAGCCTCCCGAGGTCGATGAGCAGATCGTCCGTCGCGGGAACGGACATCTCGAAGAGGCAACGTTTTCCCCCCTGTTCGACCGAGGCCGCATGGAGCCCGGGGCCGAGATCCTCCACATAGAACTCTCCCCCTTTTCCCGTCGGAAAGGCGATCTCCTTCCCTTCCGCCGCCAACCGGACCTCGACGTACTCCGCCGGTTTCCATTCGCCGTCCCACCGCGACCCCAACGTGCCGGTAACCGCCTGGAACCGCTTCACCTCGAACGGAATGCGCGACCCGCTCCGGAGAGGGGGGGAGACCACCTTCAGGACCTCCCGGAGAGAATACTCGATCGGAACGTCCTTGTCCGCGATGGAGATCTGATTTTCATAGTACGAACCGAGGGACGGCAGGAACAGCTTGCCCCGTCCGTCGGTGCGCCCCATCTCCTGGTTGTTATGGTACACCCGGATGCCCTCGAGACCCCCCACGCTGACGAGCCCGAAGCTGTCCGTAACCGGGCGGCTGAACCCGATCGTCTCCCCGACGAAGGCGACCCCCCCGTATGCGGAGAGCCGGACGAGCCCGTTTCCTCCGCCCCCGTCGATCCGCTCCCCCCGGTACTCCGCCGCGTAGGAGCCGAACCGGGCGTTGTACTGCACGGACGGGTTCACCGCGGTGGAGGAAAGCGCCGTCGAGTCCATCCGGTCGACCGATACGTTGTACCCCCATCCCTCGCCCGCGGGCAGGTTCTTCCGGGCCTGCAGCGTCTCCGTCCGGACGCCTCCCGCCTCCCGGTAACTGGCGGCGAGAGACAGGTCGCGTCCCGGGTAGTAGTTCATCCCCAGCAGGACTTCGTTGATCGTCTCCCCCTCCCGCACGCTCCGGAACGAGCCCAGCACGCTCACGTTCCACCCGATGGTCCGGGAATAGGATGCAGTGAGGGTCCGGCGATCCGTCCCCGCGTGCCTCGTAAGGAAATCCGCGTCGACGGAGAACGTGCCCATCCGCGGCGTCCCGTATCCGGCGCCGGCGGCCACCTCGTAGCGTACGCTGTCCGTTGATCCCCGCACCTCCTCCGCTGCGACCGCGTAATCGCGGCTCACTCCCTTGAAGAAGATCCTCGTGCTGACGGGCCCGCCCTGGAAGGAGTGCGTCGCCTCCCCGGCCGCGCCGAGGCGCCCATCCCGCCGGGCGCTTCCGGCGAGAGAGAGGGCGACGATTCCCGCGTCGCCGACGCGGAAGGCCGCCTGCGGGCCCACGTTCGCACCGTCCCCGGTGCCTTCCCCCCGCCCCCCCAGCGTCATCCGGTCGCTCACCCCGTAGTTGTGGAACGCGGAGAAGGCGATCGGGCCGTACCGGTCGCTCTCTTCGCCGAACTTCCTCCGGAGGAAGCCGACGTTGTAGCTGTACTCATGGAGACCCTTCTCGAGAAGGGTCTCGGCGAAGTAGAACGGGTAAACGATCCTCTGCTCCCTCCCGAACGGGTCCCGGATCACGACGGTCACGTCGCTCCGGCCGCCGAGCGAGGAGATGTTTTTCAGCTCGAACTGCCCCGGGGGGAGTTTCTCCGTTCGGATCCGCGTGCCGCCGAGGTACACCTGCGCCTCGGACGGCAGGGACACCATCCCCCCGAAGCCGGCCAGCGGGTAGCGGAGGAAATACGGGTCGATGCGGTAGACCTTGGAGAAGCCGAACCCGCCCAGGTTCAGGCCGGTCCCGAGGTCCCCCGAGGAGGCGGTGAGGTCCCCGAACACCAGTCGCTGCAGCTTCTCCCGCCGGTCGCGGGTCACGTTCGTCGAAAGCCGGACCAGGCGTTGGTCCGCACGGGTCTTTTCGAAGGCGGCGTCGGAAAGGAAGAGGTAGTCCCCGCGGCGGGCTCCCACCTGGCCGGTGACATCCAGGCTCTCCGCATCGCCCGGGTTCCCGCCCGTCCAGGTGACGCCGTAGTTGAAAAAACCGGAGGGGTCTTTCGGGTAAAGAACCTTGGGCTGTCGCGGCGGCCGGAAGTCGACCACCCGCACCGGCAGGACGGACGGGTGGGCCGTCATCTCGAGCGAGAGGGTTTTTT
>Ga0268386_10000289_pt1 | contig 30788 bp, 29 predicted proteins | sample RVTome_15_FD_200260 | JGI IMG/M metagenome (GOLD analysis project Ga0268386, IMG submission 200260) | Soil microbial communities from uranium-contaminated site in the Upper Colorado River Basin, Wyoming, United States - RVT150D86... ... | reverse complement strand
GCTATCTGGCGCCCTATCAGGCGGCCGTCCGCAGCATCGACGCCGATCTGGACCGGCTGCGCGCGCTCCTGGAGGCGCGGTCGCGTCATGCCCAGCGCGAGCATCTCGAGAAGCTCCACGAGGTCGTAACCGACAAGCTGGCGGAGCTCGAGGAGACGATCCGGGCCCGCCGCCACGAGGGCTTCGAGGCCGCCCGCCGGCTCGTCGTCACCGACCACGGCAAGCGGTTGATGGACCGCATCCGGGTGGTGATCGAGCAGATGCGGACGGCGGAGCAGGTGATCCTGTCCGGCCAGCGCGAGGCGGTCAAGGCCAGCGCGCGCGGCACGATCGGGATCATCGGCGCCGGCAGCGTCCTTGAACTGCTGGTGCTGGTAGTGGCCGGCCTCATCATCCAGCGCGACGTCGCCGCCCTGCGGCGGGCGCAGCATGAGCGCATGCGCCTGGAGACGTCGCTGCGACGAAGCGAGACAATGTCGGCAATGGGCTCGCTGGTGGCCGGTGTGGCGCACGAGGTCCGCAATCGCCTGTTCGGCATCTCTTCGGCGCTCGACGCCATGGAGGCCCGGCTCGGTGGGCGCGACGAGTACCGGAGGTATCTCGACGTCCTGCGCGCCGAGCTGGACCGGCTGAGCCGGCTGATGCAGCAACTCCTGAGCTACGGCAAGCCGCCGGTCGGCGCCTTCGAGCCCGCCCGGGTCGAGGACGTGATCGGGCACGCGGTCAGATCCGTCGGCCCGCTGGCCGGCAGCACCGGCGTCGAGATCGAGCGCCGCGTCCCGGACGACCTGCCCCGCGCCGCGGTCGACGGCGAGCAGCTGCTCCAGGTCGTGCAGAACGTCGTCGAAAACGCGATCCAGCACTCTCCCCCTGGCACGGTGGTGACCAACCAGGCGGGGACGGCCCATGAGCAGGGGCGCCGCTGGATCGACATCACCGTGCAGGACTGCGGGCCGGGCTTCCGGCCGGACGACCTGCCCCACGTGCTGGATCCGGTTCTTCACCCGCCGTCGCGGCGGGACGGGCCTGGGCCTGGCCATCGCACAGCGCATCGTCGAGGGCTACGGCGGCTGCATCGTCGTCGGCAACCGACCGGAGGGCGGGGCCTCCGTCGTTCTCCGTCTGCCCGCCGCAGACGGAACCGGACCGGTCTAGCCCGGTGCCCCGCCCTCGTATCCTCATCGTGGACGACGAGGCGGCCATCCGCTTCAGCATCCGGGATTTCCTGGAGCTGCACGGCTACGAGATCGTCGAGGCGGACGCCTGCCAGAGCGCCGAGGAGACGTTCCGGGCCACCGGCCCCGACGCCGCCATCCTCGACTACCGCCTCCCCGACGGCAATGCGCTCGATCTCCTCCCGCGCCTGAAGCAGATCGATCCCTCGGTCCCCCTCGTCATCCTCACCGCCCTCGGCTCCATCGAGCTGGCGGTGCGGGCCATCAGGGAGGGCGCCGAGAACTTCCTGACCAAGCCCCTGGAGCTGCCGGCGCTGCTCGTCGTCCTGGAGCGGTTGCTGGAGGGGCGGCGCAATCGCCAGCGCCATCTGGCCAGCCGCTCCAGCGAGGCACGCGCCCGCCTCGACCCCTTCGTCGGGACTAGCGGCGCCATCCACCGGCTGAGCGAGGAGGCCCAGCGGGTGCTGAACTCCGACAGCCCCGTGCTGATCGATGGCGAGACCGGCACCGGCAAGGGCGTCCTGACGCGCTGGCTGCACGGCAACGGCGCCCGGGCCAGCGAGCCGTTCGTGGACTTCAACTGCGCCGGGCTCACCCGGGAGTTCCTGGAGACCGAGCTGTTCGGCCACGAGAGGGGCGCCTTCACCGGGGCGGTCACCGCCAAGCCGGGGCTGCTGGAGGTGGCCCACCGGGGCACCGTCTTCCTCGACGAGATCGGGGACGTGGACCCCCAGGTGCAGCCGAAGCTGCTGACAGTGCTGGAAGAGAAGCGCTTCCGACGTCTCGGCGACGTGCGCGACCGCCACGTGGACGTTCGGCTCATCGCAGCCACCAACCGAGACCCCATCCTCCTGGTCCGGCGGGGCGTCTTCCGCAGCGATCTCTTCTACCGCATCAGCACGCTGCGGCTGTGGATCCCGCCGCTCCGGGAGCGTACCGAGGACATTCCGGTCCTGGCCGACCTGCTCGTGCGCAAGTCGGCGCTGGACCTCGGCCGGCGGCCGGTCTCGCTGACGCCCGAGGCCGTGAAGGCGCTCAAGGCCTACGCCTGGGCGGGGAACATCCGGGAGCTCCGCAACGTCCTCGAGCGCGCAGTCCTGCTCAGCCCGGGGCCCGTGCTCGGTGTCGCCGAACTCCGATTCGATGCCCCGCCCGACGCGGAATCGCCGGACGCGGAAGCTGCCCTCACGCTGCGCGAGGTGGAGCGCCGCCACATCGAGCGTGTGCTCCGGGCCGAGGGCGCTCACGTGGGCCGGACGGCCCAGCGCCTCGGCATCCCGCGCAGCACCCTCTACCAGAAGATCAAGGACCTCGGGATGTCTCCAGCCCATGTTTCCCCTGTTGAGGCCAGGGGCGACGCGTAAGTGCATGAAGTTGCGCAAGTGGGGATCCGCCGGCCTCGAAATCGTAGTGACAGACGACTAGCGAACATCTCCTGAGCTCCGAAGAACGCTGGGCCTATCGTGCGGTGACAGATGTTTCTCCGCACCGTGAAGGCGGCAGGCGGCAAAGGCGTCCAGCACGAGTACGTTCGCCTCGTCGAGGCCTACCGGGAGGACGGCCGCGCCAAGCAACGCGTCGTCTGTAATCTCGGCCGCAAGGACCTGCTCGCCGCGCACTGGTGGCCAATCGCCTGTGCAAGTATGTCATCCAAACGGAGGAGCCGCAGCTCACGCCGGTCGACGCGGTGACGATCTACAAGGATCTCAGCGAGGTCGAGCGCGCCTTCGCGCCGGCGTTCCTGCTCCACCGCGCCATCGAGGAAAAGCTCAAGGCCGCCCGGCTCGATCTCTCTGCCACCGAGGCGCTGGCCGCGACGCCTCCCGATGGTCCTCCAGGCGCTCTCGCGGAGGATCGGGAGAGCGAGGCCCGGAGCGGGACACGTCGGGCATCTGCCGTGGACCGGCGCCACCTCCACGGACGTCGACGTGTTTCGGAACGACGCTGATCACCACGACGGCACACAGCGGTTTGCTCCCCCGCTGCGCCTGACGCGCACTCCGAGAACTCGGGGTCCGGGTGTACAGAGTCCAGACCGCCGTCCAGACGCTGGACGCCACTGCCCTCTCGTTCGGCTTTGAGGACGGTGGATATCCACGTTCTGGCACGGGGTTAGCTCGACCGGGCAATCGTTCCCCGCCGCGGCACACTCCTTGCTCGCTGCCGCCCCACCGCGCGCAGGAGGCGCTGTGACTATCACGACGATCACCTTCGGCTTTGCACCCAGTGTCTCGACGACGCTCAGGTGACGTTTGAGCAGTGCCCCCCCATGCCAGAACAGGCGTGCCTCAGCGCAAGGCCGGAGCATTGGCCCGCAAGGAGAACGAACATGTGCCGCCTCGCTGCTTGCCTTCTGAAGCTTGCCGGTCAACGCCGAACGATGTTCGGGCTGCTATGCATCATGCTTGTCTCGACGCTAGGCATCGCCCCGGCGGCGGCCCAGGTCGCCATTGTCGAGCCGAACGACGGTGCGATTCTGTCCGGCAGCGTCATGCTCCAGGCAAACGTGAGCGACGCGACGGTGACCAGCGTGGAGTTCTTCTACCGCGCCAACGAGGAGGCGACTCCGATCTCGCTCGGATCGGCAACGTTCAGCTCCAGTAGCGGGTTCTGGGTGCTGCCCTGGGACACCACAACCGTCCTCGACACGTACAACGAGATAGATACAGACGCCGACAGTGTCGAAGACACCACGGTGAACTTGACCAAGCCGCCGACCAGCGACCAGTTGAGCGTCGTGGCCACCACGGCTGGCGGGAGCCTCAGCGCCGTCATCGATATCCGCATCCAGAACATGCTGACCGCGAGGATCTTCCTGCCGGACAACCAGGAGGACCTGCGCGGCTTCCAGGACCTCGAGGTGCTCATCACGGGCGAGCACGCGGTCACGAGCGTCCGCTTCGACCTCTACCCCATGTCCGCCGCCGATCCCAGGATCGTCATCCCGTTCGGTGAGGCATCGGCAATGGGTGAGCCGATCGAGAACCCCCACTACGGCCGACCCCTGGGCGATCCTCTCTTTCCGACCGGCGACCCCGCTCACTCCATCGGCACCGCCGTCCCCGAAGGGCCACGGCGCTGGGTGCTCCGCGGCTGGGACACCACCGAGATCCCTGACGGCACCTGGTTGCTGGTGGCGACCGCAACGGACGCCGGCGGTCGCACCGCCACCTACATGGTCGAGACCTACATCGTGAACGACCTCAAGGTGGTGATCACCGCCCCCGCTGCGGGCGCCAGCGTCAGCCGCTTCGTGGCCCTGGAGGCACGGACCAGCTCTCTGACTGGCGCAGACAACGCCGCGCCGGGAAGCCTGTGGCCGGCGACCAGCGTCATCTTCAACATCGACGGCACGATCATCGACGCTACCGAGACTCCGAGCGGCAGTGGCAGGTGGAGGGCCGTCTGGGACGGCGATGCGTTCGCCCCCGGCCCCTACACCATCACGGCCAGCGCCACCAACGCCAACCCCAATGGCGCTGAGACTGCGACACACGAAATCAACGTGATCCTGGTCGCACCTGGCGCCGAGCTGAGAGCCTTCTTCCCGTTCGACTGGGGGAACTGCACGCTGTTTGCTTGCTCCTTCCTCGACGGCTCCAGCGGCGGTCCCACGTCCTGGCTGTGGAACTTCGGCGATGGGAACACGTCCACCGAGCAGCTCCCCACCCACACGTATGCCACCTATGGCGTGTACCCCGTCTCCCTGACCGTGAGCGATGGAGTCACCACCCACACGTACGAACGCGTCATCCCGGTGGGCAACACCGGCGTGGTCGGTTTCAATACCAACCCGATCAACGACGGGGCTACCCAGTCCATCAACTGGACCTCGGCCTTCAAGAACTTCAACTACACCGTCGGCGACACCCTCGCCATTCCGGTGATGTGGAAGAGCACCACGGGGCCGACCCAGTTCCTCTCCCTGCCCGACGCCGTGTGCGACGCTGACGAGGCGACCTCCAACCGGGAGTGCGTCATCTTCACCCCCGAGGAAGCCTTCGGCACCATACCGGTCCTGGTCAGCCCCGCCGAGGATGGGGTGCTCTTCACCATCCAGTTCACCGAGGTGCAGTTCCGTGGGGTGACCGATATCTTCAAGGGCAAGGTCAACCTCAGGATCCAGGTGGCGGTCGACAGCGGTGACGGCAACCCCGATCTCGATGGGGTGGCCCAGCTCGGCACCAACGTCGATGTCACCAACTCCGGCACGGAAGGGGACGAGAACCGGCTCGTCAAGACCATCTCCCCCTTCGAGGGCCAGTTCGTCGGCGGAACCTCCGAGATCACCGCCGGCATCGCCAGTACCCTCACTGTGGACCAGGTCGAGTTCTATGTGAACGTGAACGGACAGCTCGTCCTCATCGGCGTGGACACGGACGGCTCGGACGGCTGGTCGGTGTCCTGGGACACCAGGACGTTCGCTGACGGAACCTATCAGATTACCGCCGTGGCGACCTTTGCGGGGACTGAGACGACCACGTCAGCCGAGCGGACCGTCACCGTGAAGAACACCCCCCCGCCCCAACCCATACCGCCGGGAGCGACCTTCCAGACTGGCCTGATGGACGACACGACCGGCCTCTACCTCACCTTCCCGTTCGAGCTCGAGGAAGAGGGCGGCGGGAGGGGGAGGGACAGAGAGCCGACATTCAACGCCTCGATGACGGCCGAGATCGTCCCAGGCAGCATCGTCGTGCACCCGGGAGGGGCAGCCAACGGCGGCCTCATCGGCGGTGACGCCATCGAGTTCGACATCCGACTCACCAACACGTCACCGGATCCAGGCGCTGTCCTGACCGCCTATGCCTTCCAGAGCAAGTTCAGCGAGTCACCGGCCCTGGCCAGCCGCATCGGCGACAAGGCGTTCTACGGCGTGCTGGTGCCGGGGGTCCATCCCGCCGGCCCCATGACCTCGGTGAAGAAGAACGGCACTTCCAACGGCCTGTTCTCCGGCCGGTGGAAGGGCATCTGCATCAACAGCAGCACCGACTTCCTCCCCGAGTTCAATTCCGGACTGCACGATGAGTCGCTGGAGTGCGCCGGCAATCGCGCCGACCTCGACTTCGACGGTATACCGGAGCTGCAGCTCCCCATCAAAGGTCTCTACCCGGGCCAGTGGCAGACGATGCGCGTCCGCATCGAGGCCGGCACCACCGACGGCGCCCTGCACGTCGTCCAGCCTGGCACGTTGCGCGGCAGGGTTGTGGGGACCCCCTTTGTCGGCCCCAACAACATCACCTTCTTCAAGCCGACGGTCGACAACGCCGGGATCACCGACCCCAACGTCGTGGCCATCCCCGATTGGGGCGACAACAAGGTGCTGCGTGATGCCAACGGCACCTTCAACCCGACCTTTGCGCCCGCGGCCGACGGTCTCACCTTCCAGAACCAGCAGTACCTGACCTTGCCGCGGCGCAACTTCGCCTTCACCGACATCCTGGGGCGCAACCACACGTGCGAGACGTACGGGCTCGACCACATCGCCGGGGTTCCGTGCTTCGGTACTCCTACCGCCAGCCTGGTGTTCGGGTTCCTGGGTATCGGCGACCTGGTGCCGGGCGTGCAGAACTTCGCCGCCATCCTGCATGGCTTCGGCGAGTATGTCGAGGTCGCTCCCGGCGTGTACCAGGCGCCGAACTTCCCGTATGACAGACCGTGCGTGAACCTGGCGACACCGGACGGTCTGCGGTGTGGCGCGCGCCCCTTCACCCCGATCGCGGAGTTTCAAAAAGACACGGGCAACGGCACGTTGATCCAGCAGATGGTGGCGGGCAGTTATGGCGCGCTGGGCAGTACCACGCAGTACACCGCCTCCATCGCCACCGCCACCGCCGAGGACTGGAAGGAGGAGGCCGTCCCCGAAGACGAGCCGGGCGGTCCGTGTGATCCGGTGAACGATCCGAATTCCGGGAAGCCCTCGTGCGCCCAGCTGCACACCAGCGCCACGGGTTATTTCCACAATCTGAACGTAGTGGAAAAGGCCGGGATCAACGGTGGCGACGTCGTCGAGTTCACCATCGACATCACCAATACCTCGACCAATCCCAACGCCTACCGGACCGCCTTCAACTACCAGACCAAAGAACGAAATCTGGCTGACATCGGCGGGCTCGACGGCTTCACCCAGGACCGGCGCGACATTCGCAAGGATTCGACCCTGCAGGGCTGCGACAGCGTCGACGACGGGGCTTGCTTCAACTCCAGCCTCGGCATCGGGCACTTCCCCAACGTGATCGGCAACGGCTTGCTCTTTGGCCAGATGGTCTGGAAGAGCGGACGGATCGACCGTGATGGTCGAGAGATCGTCCCCGACTTCGTCGCTGTCGATCCCGTCAACGGGATTGACCCCGCACCCTTCAGGCTGGAGTCGGTGAAGAAGAACGGTCCGTTCACGCCCATCCTCAAGGGCAACGTCAACTTCATCTGCGCCAAGAGCGGTCTCTTCTCCCCCGACCAGGACGCCGATGCGGCGTGCGCCGGCCAGCCGGCTATCCTGCTTGACCCGAATGGCGAGCCGGTGCCCGGCAACATCATCGACCGCCTCGGCCTGGCGCCCGGCGAGACCCAGTCGGTGCGCATCCGCATGGAGTACGGCGACTTCCGCGGCGCCATCTTGAAGGTTCTCGCCGGCACGCTCACCGACGCCAACGTCCGCTTGGACTACGCCTCGACCCGAGGCCTGGCGCGCTTCTTCGACTGTGAGGATCAGCGTGAGCTGGAGTTCTGCCATCCCCACCTGGTGGGCGAGAACATCAACTACCTGCCCAACACCACCGCCACCTGGCTCACGCCCACGACTCTCGAAGAGATCGAATGGGTGATCATCAACCAGCCCGGCGACGCGGCCAGGATCATGAACTTCAAGGACAACTTCGGCTACATCCTGACCATGGCTGGCTTCGTCCCCAGCGCCGAGTTCTACGCTCCAGATCCCAACCCCGACCTGGTCGGCACCCCGTATGCGGGCGTTCTGATCCGCCAGCAGGTGCTGGGCCGCTACGAAATTCGGCCGCCCGCGGCGTCGCCGGCCATCCTCTCCACGGCACCGGCGACCGCCACGCTCAACCAGGACTTCAGCTACGACGTCCAGGCCACGGGCTTCCCGGCGCCGGCCTATTCGCTGGACTCGGCGCCCACCGGGATGACGATCAACGCCGCCAGCGGGCTCATCCAGTGGCGCCCCACCCAGGCCGGCCTGCACCACGTCCAGGTGCGCGCCTCCAACGGCACGGCTCCCGACGCGATCCAGGCGTTCACGCTGACCGTGCCCTCGGCCGTCCTCGACAACTTCAATCGCAAGAACTCGCTGGGCATCGGCGGCAAGTGGAAGGGCGTCACCATCGGGTACGCCGTCCACAACCAGCAGGGCCGCGTGCTGATCGGCGGGCCGATCTACTGGCACGGCTCGAAGTTCGGGCGGGACCAGGCCGCGTCCATCAGGTTGATGAGCGTGGGCAACCGGGGCGACCAGGCCCTGCTCCTCAAGACCGAGGGGCTCCTGAGCGGCATCTGGGTCGTCTACGACGCCAAGAAGAAGTCGGTACGGGTCGAGACCAAGCGCAAGGGCACGCTGAAGCCGACGACGTATCAGGGTGTCGCGGTAAGCTTCGGCGACGGCGACCGGCTGGGCGCCGTCGCCCTGGCCGGCGGCCGGGTCGAGATCCTGAAGAACGACGTCCCGCTGGGCACGGTCGTGCTGAACCCGACGGACACCAAGTACTTCAAGACCCGGGGGGGCCACATCGGGCTCTGGTTCAGCCCCCATAACGTGATCTTCGACGACTTCACGGGCGGCAACGTCAGCCCGTAGCGAGGGCGAGCACGCATCTGTTCACCATGAGGGACGACTTCGCCGTCCGCGGGTACACCGTGGACTGCGCGCGGGACGTGAAGGGCGCCACGGCCCTGCTCGCCCGTGCGCAGTACGCGGCGGTCCTCGCGGACCTCAGGCTCCGCGGCAGCGGCGACACCGGCGGCCTTCGGCGCCCCCGCCGCTGCAGCCCGCCTCCCTGCAGGCCACCATCTCGAACGTCGCCCTCAACGGGATCCCCGTCGCTGGCCGGCGTCATCGGGCTCCGGGACCTGCATCCGGACGAGGTCGGGGCGACACCGCCGCGTTCGAGACACCTTCCCGGCGCTGGAGCTGCCGACCGTCCTCACCGCCCCCGCCGTGGAGGGTCACCGTCCGGAGGTCCATCGTCCTGGTCAGCGGCGAGATCCAGATCTTGAAGAACGACACGCCGCCCGGTACAGTCGCGCTCAGCGCGGCCGACACCACGTCAGGCGGGGGCCGCTTCAGGCTCTGGTTCAGTCCACACGACGTGATCTTCGATGACTTCGCGGGGGGGCATCGTGAGCCCCTGATCGGAGCAGACGTGGGGACGCGCGTGCTGATCGTCGACGACGAGGAATCGCTGCTGTTCACCATGGGCGACTACTTCGGCGCCCGGGGCTACGTCGTGGACAGTGCGCGGGACGAAGTGGGCGCCACCGTCCTCCTCGCCCGCGCCAGGTACGCGGCGGTCATCGCGGACCTGCGGCTGCGTGGCAGCGGCGACACGGGCGGACTGGCCGTGCTGGCGCTCGTCGGCCAGCAGTTTCCCGCGACCCGACGCATCCTGCTCACGGCCTACGGCTCCCCCGACGTCGAGCGGGAGGCGCGACGCCTGGGCGTGGACGCCTACCTCCTCAAGCCCCAGCCGCTGTCGGCGCTCGCCGACGTCGTGGACGTGCTGCTGCGCGGGGCCTCTGGCTAGGTTAGCTGGCGCCGGAACCGCCAGGCGCTGACACCGACGAAGAGGCCAGCGAGGCCGATCAGCGCGAGCAGGTTGGGCCACACGACGTCGAGTCCTGCCCCCTTCACCAGCACGCTGCGCGCGATCGTCGCGAAGTGGGCGATCGGGTTCAGGAGCGTCAGCGGCTGCACCCACGTCGGCATCGCCTCGACTGGCGTCAGCCCTCCCGACAGCATCGCGAGCGGGGGATTGATGAAGAAGCTGATGAGCTGCGTCTGGTTGGCGGAGCGCGCGAAGGTGGAGATCAGGGTGCCGAGGCCGACGCCGGTCAGCACGCAGCACGCGCAGGCGAGCAGCACCAGCCCGGAGCTCCCGCGGAACGGCACCTGGAACACCAGCCGCGCGACCATCAGCACCGCCGCCACCATCACCATGAGGAGGACGAAGAGCGGCAGCATCTTCGCCGTCACCACCTCGAGCGCGCTCGCGGGCGTCATGAGGAGCTGCTCGACGGTTCCCTGCTCTTTCTCGCGAATCATGGTGGCCGCGGAGACGAGCGAGCCGTTGAGGATGATCAGCGTTCCGAAGACGCCCGTCACGATGAACCAGGCGTTCACCAGCCCCGGATTGTAGAGGTAGGCGGCGCGCAGCTCGACCGGCGCCGCCCGCGCGCCGTTGAGGTCGCGGTTGAGCCAGGCGACCGCGCCCTCGACGTAGGCCTGGGCGATCTGCGCGGTGTTGGCGTTGGCCGCGTTGAGGAGCACCTGGACGGTCGCGGGCCGCCCCCGGCTGCGCAACCGGGTGAAGTCCTGGGGCACCACAACGCCGACGTCGAGCCGCCCCCGCGCGAGCGCCTCCCCCAGGCGGTCGGACGTCGCGAAGTCGCCCGCCAGCTCGAACGTGCGATTCTCCGTCAGCACGGAGACGAGCTCGCGGCTCTCGCGGGTGCGGCTCTCGTCCACGACGCCGAGGCGGAGGTTGCGGACGTCGGAGTCCAGCGCGAAGCCGAACAGGAGGATCTGCAGTGTCGGCGGCACGATGAGCGAGATCGTGAGCCGCCGGTCGCGCCGGATCTGCCGCAGCTCCTTCAGCGCGAGCGCCCAGAAGCGCCCACCGAACAGCCGGCCGACGGCGCGCCTCACGCCTTCACCTGCATGCGGCGCATCGTCCGCCAGGCGAGCCCGTAGAAGGCGAGCCCGAGCGCGCCGATCGCGAGCACCGCCCACCACACCGCGGGCCAGCCGCCGCCCTGCAGGAAAGCATCCCGGACAACGACGACGTAATAGCGCGCCTGGACCAAGTTCGAGATCCACCGCAGCGCGTCCGGGATATTCTCGACCGGGAAGATCAACCCGGAGAGAAGGAAGGACAGCAGGAAGCCCCCGAGCGCCACCGCCTGCACGGCCGCCGCCTGGTTCGGGATGGCGCCGCCGACCAGCGCGCCGAAGGTCACCATGCAGAAGACGAACAGCAGGCTGCCGGCGGCGAAGGGCGTCGGATCGCCGACGAACCGCAGGCCGAACAGCGTGTACATGAGCCCGACGCCCAGCAGGCACTGCGCGACGCCGATGGCCATGCCGGCCAGGATCTTGCCGAGCAGGAACTCGTGCGCCGAGATGCTCGAGACGTAGACCTGCAGGATCGTCTTCTGCTCGCCCTCGCGCGACATCGCGAGTGCCGCGAGCACCGGCGGGAAGATCGACAACCCCAGCACGAGGAATCCTGGCCCGTAGAACTTCCGCGGCTCGCGGCCGGGATTGAACCAGAGCCGGATCGCCGTCCGGATGGCGGGCGTATGGGCCGGGCCGAGCGTCTCCGCGAACGCGCGGCTGACCTGCCCGGCGCTGCCGCGCGTGAGGAGCGCGGTGTTGCCATCCGTCGCGTCCACCAGCAACTGCGCCTCGACCGGGCGGCCCCGGCGGATCTCGCGCTCGAAGCGCTCGGGGATGACGAGGGCCGCCCGCGCCCGGCCGCGGTACAGCATCGCCTCCGGCGACGTCGCGGGCGGCAGCGTCACCACCCGGAACGTGAGCGAGCTGCGGAAGGCGTCCGCGTACCGGCGCGACAGCGGCGTCTGGTCGAGGTCCTGGATGACGATCGGAATGTCGGTCACGGTCAACGAGATCGAGGTGCCCAGCATCGCGGTCAGCGCGGCGGGCAGCACGAGCGCCAGCCCCAGCGCGAGCGGGTCGCGGAGAAGCTGCGTCAGCTCCTTGCGGGCCTGGGCGAGGATGCGTCGCATGCGCGCTCAGGCGGCGGCCGGCCGGCCGGCCGAGCCCGCCCCCTTCTCGGCGATCGCGAGGAAGACGTCCTCCAGCGAGTAGTCCTGCTCCGTCGCCTCGAGGACGCGGATGCCGTCCCGCGCCAGCCGCGCCTCGAGCCGGCTCGCCGCCGCCCCGGGATCGTCGTCGACGATCACGTGGAGGCGGTCGCCGAAAGGCGAGACGCGCCACGGCTCCATCTCGGTCCTGAGCACGGCGAGCGCGCGGAGTGGCGCGTCGGTGCGCATCTCGAGGACGCGCCCGCCCTGCGCGGCCTTCACGCCGCTCGGCGTGCCCTCGGCCACCAGCTCGCCGGCGACCATGAAGCCGAGGCGGTTGCACTGCTCGGCCTCCTCCAGATAGTGCGTGGTGACGAGGATGGCGGTCCCGCGGTCGGCCAGCCGGTTGATCATGGCCCAGAACGCGCGCCGGGCGATCGGATCCACGCCAGAGGTCGGCTCGTCGAGGAAGAGAACGCGCGGCTCGTGCATGATCGCCGCGCCGAAGGCCACGCGCTGCTTCCAGCCGCCCGGCAGGCTGCCCGTGAGCTGGCCGCCCCGGTCCTCGAGCCCCGCGAACTCACGCACCCAGCGCTTGCGCGCCTCGCGCACATCGGCGGGCACCTGGTAGACGCCCGCGAAGAAGTCGAGGTTCTCGTCGACCGTGAGGTCGTCGTAGAGCGAGAACTTCTGCGACATGTACCCCACCTGCTGCCGCACGCCCTCCGAGCGGAGGGCGCCGACCTCGCCGGCGAGCCGCACTTCGCCCGCGCTCGGGTCCAGCAGGCCGCAGAGCATCTTGATCGTGGTCGTCTTGCCGGCGCCGTTGGCGCCGAGCAGGCCGTACACCTCGCCGTAGCGCACCTCGAGGTCCACGCCCTTGACGGCGTCGAACGCGCCGAAGGTCTTCCGCAGCGCGCGCGCGCCGATGGCCACCGCGTCGGGCGAGGTGCCGGTGCCCCGGCCGGGGAGATCGACCACCCGCATCTCGCTCCCGAGCTCGCGCAGGAGCGCGACGAAGGCGTTCTCGAGCGTGGGCGTGGCGGCGCGCACGCCCTCCACGGCCAGGTGCGCGCGGGCCAGCGTCTCGCGCACCGTCCGCTCGCCGGCCTGCACGTCGTGCACGAGCACGTCGAGGCGGTCGCCGAACCGCTGGACGTCCACGATCCCGTCGCCCGCGGGCAGCAGCGCCTCCGCCCGGCGCAGGTCCAGCGCACGCACCTCGAGACGCTCGAGCCCCAGCGATTGGCGCAGCGCGGCCGGCGTTCCCGTGCGGTGCAACCGGCCCTCGTGCATGAGGGCGACGCGGTGGCACCGCTCGGCCTCGTCCAGGTACGGCGTCGCGAGCAGGATCGTGATGCCCTGGCTCGAGAGCTGCGCGAGCGCGTCCCAGAACTCGCGGCGGGACACGGGGTCGACGCCCGTCGTCGGCTCGTCCAGCAGGAGGACGCGCGGCTCCGCCACCAGCGCGCAGGCCAGCGCGAGCTTCTGCTTCATGCCGCCGCTCAGCCGGCCGGCCAGCCGGTCGGTAAAGCGCTCCATCCCGAACATCGTGAGGTAGCGCCGGCCGCGCTCCTCGACCGCGCGCGACGCCACGCGCCGCAGCGCGCCCACGTACCGTAGATTCTCCGTCACGCTGAGGTCCTGGTAGAGGCTGAACGCCTGCGTGAGGTACCCGACGTACGCGCGCGCTTGGCGCGCCGGCTGTCCGAGCAGCTCGGCGGCGCCCGACGTCGGCTCCATCACGCCGCCGAGGATCTGGAACGTCGAGGTCTTCCCCGCGCCGTCCGGGCCGATGAGGCCGAAGATCTCGCCCGCGTGCACGTCGAGGTCGATGCCGCGCACGGCCTCCACCGCGCCGTAGCGTTTGGCCAGCCCACGGACGCGGATGGCGACGTCCGTCCCCCTCATCGGCGCGCCTGGCGTGTGGGCCAGTCGGCGCCCTCGACGAGGATCTCACCGTCGGCCGGCATGCCGGGCTTCGCGAAGCCGACGGCGCCGCGCAGCTGGAGCTTCACGCCGACCACCTGCTTCACCCGGTCCTCGCGGAAGTACGTATTCTCGGGCGTGAACGATGCCTCGGGATCCACGCGCGACACCTCGGCCGCGATCGGCTCGGTGGGCGCCGAGTCGAGGTAGACGCGCGCCGGCTGGCCCACGCGCACGCGCCCGATCTGGCCCTCCGGCACGAAGGCGCGAAGGTAGACCTCGGCCAGGTTCACCAGCGTGACGACCGGCGTGCCGGCGCTGACCACCTCGCCCGGCTCGGCCGTGCGCGTGGCGATGGTGCCGGCGAACGGCGCGACGACCTTCAGGTCCTGACGGTTCGCGCGCGCTTCCTGGAGCTGGGCGCGCGCGCGCACGGCCTCCGCCTCCGCGGCCGCGATGTCCGCCCCCGCCTGGAGGATCTGCCCCTGCACCGCGGCCACCTGGGAGGTACGGATGGCCGGATTCACGAGGTACGCGCGCGCCGCCGTCAGCGCCCCCCGCGTCGCTTCCACCTGCCGCCGCGAGGCGGCGACGACCGCCACCTGCGCCTCCTCGTTCCGCTCGGCGCGACGCGCCTCCTGCTCGGCGATGAGCTCGCGCCCGAACAGGCGCGAGGCCGCCTCGCGATCCCATTTCGCCTGCGCGTGGGCCGCCTCCGCCTGGGCGAGCTGCGCCTCGGCCGCGGCCAGCCGCGCCTCGGCCTCGTTCACGCGGCCGCTCGCATCCGCGCGCGATTGCTCGACCCCGAGCTCGCTCTGCCGGAGCTGCTCCTGCAGCACGGTGATCTGGTGGCGCGCCAGCCGGACGCGCGCCTCGGCCTGCCCCACCGCCGCCACCGCCTGCTCCTCCCGGGCGCGGATCTGCTCGTCGTCGAGCACCGCGATCACCTGGCCCGCCTCGACCCGATCGCCCTCCCGCACCGTGAGCTGGCGGATTCGCCCCGCCGTCTTGGCGGCGATGGCCGCGTCGTCTCCCTCGATGCGACCGCTCACCGCGATCACGCCGGGCGGGACGGCGGGCGGCGCGAGGAAGATACGCCAGGCGGCGACCGCGCCCGCGCCGAGGGCGAGCAGCAGCGCCACGCCGACCACGACGCGTCGGCGGCGCGTCATGCGCGGCGCCTCGCGTCCGGGCGCCCGGCCGCCAGGCCGTGGGTGAGCAGATCCTGGATGTGCGCCACGTAGGCGGCCGCATCCGGCGGCTCGATCGCGGGGCGCCGGCTCGCGAGCACGCGCTCGCGGAAGCGGCTCGTCGCGAAGAAGAAGACGAGACTGCCGACGAGGCTCAGGTGCGTCAGCAGCGGATCGACGGGGCGGAAATCGCCGTCGCGCACGCCGCGGGCAATGATGCGCTGCACGGCGCCGAGCATCCGCACCGGCTTGTCGATCACCTCGGGCTCGAGATGCTTGCCGCCGGCGAGCACCTCGCGCAGCATCATCGCGCAGAAGTGGGGATGGCGGCGCGTCACCAGCTCGCCGACGACGGCGACGAGCTCGCGGAGCACGTCGGGCGCCGGCCGCGGGGAGTCGGCGAGACGCTCGACGCTCGCCACGATCTCCGAGAAGCTTGCGCCGACGATGGCCAGGTAAAGCTTCCGCTTGCCGCCGAAGTGGTAGCTGATCATCGCCTTGTTGACGCCGGCCTTCTGGGCGATCGCCCACACCGGCACCCCGTCGTAGCCGCGCTCGGCGAAGAGCTCGGTCCCGGCCGCGATGAGCGCGTCGCGCGTGGCGGCCGTGTCCCGGCGCCGCCCGGCGCGGCCCGTCGTCGGCGATGCGACCTTCATGCTCCGGCCTTCCTCTGGCGTGTTTCAGCCAACTAAACGGATGGTTGATTATCGCACGACCTGTCTGTCTACCCGCGTTCGCGTCAGCGCTCCGCAAGTTGCGCTCAGACTCGAGAGACAGCACGGGCAACCCTCGGCGCTGGCCACAGCGTCGCGACCGCCAGACCGTCGCGCCGTGCCCCTATCTCGGCGGCAGAAGGCTCACTTCCGCACTCGCTGGCGCCATTCGGAGCGAGACCTCTCAGATCAGAAACCTTCCGCCTGGAGGCGCGTCGTCCGGCGTTCCGGCAGCACCGGCTACCAATTGACATCGGGCGCTGTAAGACAGTATCTTACTCGGCGGTGAAGACCACGGTGTCGACGAAAGGGCAAATCATCCTGCCCGCCGAGATCCGGCAGCGAGACGGCATCGAGCCTGGGCAAGAGTTCGACGTGGAGCGCATCGACCGAGGTGAGTACCGCCTGGTGCGTCGAGAGCCTCCCCCGAACACGGGCCTGGTCGAATGGCTCCTCGCCTGCCCGGAGAAGGGATTCTTTGTTCCGATCGAGTCGGAATCGACTGACACGTTGTGACCTATCTCGTCGACGCCAACGTGCTGAGCGAAGCCACGAAGCCCACGCCGGCCGCCAGGGTGGTCACATGGCTGCGGCAGAACGAGCGTGAAATCGCGGTCGATCCCTTCATCCTGGGTGAGATCCGGTTCGGCATTTACCTGCTGCCGGCCGGCCGACGCCGTCGGCGTCTGGAACAGTGGTTCGATGAAGGTGTGGCGAGCATCGTCTGCCTTCCCTGGGACGCCTTGACGGGGCTTCGCTGGGCCAGACTGCTCGCTGACCTGCGTGCTGCCGGCCGGGCGCTGCCGATCAAGGACAGCCTGATCGCCGCCACCGCGCTCGTGCATGGCTTGACGGTGGTCACGAGAAACACGGGTGATTTCCGGACGGCAGGCGTGAAGGTGCTGGACCCATTCCACTGACCAACCCTCCCGCGCCGGAGCACCGCCGCTGCTCTCGATTGTCGCGCCTCTGAGACGCCAACGTGAGCCAGGCCACGACTCTGTTGTTCACGTCGATCAGTCCGCCTCAGTCAGCTTGTCGATGTCGATCCTCATGCTCACCCCGGGCATCGAGTTGCCCCGCCAGGCACTCGCTCGTCCAGCCCAGCCACCCGTTTGATCTGTCGGCTCAGATATGGCGAAGATCTCGACTCGATGACGACCGTGCGGCTCCACCTGTTCCGGCTCCTGCCCTTCCTCGTCGGCGGCCACCGCCAGCTCGCCCTCGAGAACCTCGCCTTGCGCCATCAGGTCGCTGTCTACAAGCGAACGGTGACCCGGCCGGCGTGGCTCGGGCGCGGATGACCGCGGCCACGTTCTCGTGACCGTCAAGCTTGCGCAAGGTGATCTCCCCGGTGGCGACGAGGCTGTAGAGCAGCAGGAGCGCGGCACCTTCGCCGGGCAGCAAGCCTTGCGTCTTGACGCGCCGGCGAAACTCCTCGTTCAGCCGTTCAATGACGTTCGTGGTGCGCAGCGTCTTCCATTGCTCGCGCGGAAAGTCGAAGACGGTCAACAACTCGTCGTCCCCCTCCTGCAGGCTGCGTAGGACGCCCGGACAGGGCCCGTAGATCCAGAATGGCTCCGAGCAAGCTCGGATGCGCCTGGCCGGGCGGGGGCAAGAACAGACGCATGTACGTGCCCTCGTTCGCCTTGTGCGGATCGAGGGACATCGTGCGGTCCCGGAACACGCGCTCGACGTCGTCGTGGCGCGTGAGGACCCAGCGGTTGATCACTCCGTCGTAGTGCGCGGGCGCGTCCCGGCGCAGGCGCGTGAGCACGGGATGAGGATCCGTCCGGAACGGCGGATCGAGCGCGGTGAGCTCACCCCCCGTGGGGATGCGCTCGGGGTTCGCCGATGCTCACCGATCCCTCGCAGGTTCAGCCCTTCACCTGCCGCAGTGCCGGCAGTAGCTCGTCGCTCATGAGCCGCATGCTGGCCAGCGCGTGAGCCAGCGGCATGCCGAGCCAGTGCGTGCGGAAGAAGAGAAAGTTCGCGCCGACCGCTTCCCAGCACGGGCGGAGCTGCTCGTAGCATTCCTCCGGGCTGCCAAGCACGAAGCGGTCGCGGAGGAGCTCTTCGAACGGCTGGCGGAAGGTGTCACCGTCGGGCAGGACCGCGTCCTGGCCCCACGACGCGTACGCGCGGTACTTCGCGCCGAGATATGGTCCGGCCAGCTCCAGCGCCGTCCGCCGGTCCTTCGCGCAGTAGATCTCCTTGATGAGCGGCCGCACGCGCGGCAGCGGCTTTCCCAGTCGCGCGAGCTCCTCGCGGTACAGGCCCATCTGGCGCGTGATGCTGGCCATGGTCGCGTGCGGGTTCACAAACCAGGTGTCGCCGAGGCGGGCCGCTCGGCGCACCGCGGCGTCGCTGTTGGCCGCAAACCAGATCGGCGGGTACGGCTTCTGGGCGGGTCGGCACGTCAGCGTCACGTTCGCCAGCGTACAGACCTCGGTCTCGACGCTGACCTTGTCCTCGGTCCAGAGCCGCTTGACGATCTCCAGGCACTCCTCGAACCGCCGCAGGCGCTGCCCCTTCGGCACCTTGAACGCATCGAACTCGACCTCGCGATAGCCCAGCCCCACGCCGAAGACGAAGTTGCCGCGCCAGATGACGTCGAGCGAGGCGATGCACTCGGCCACCTCGACCGGGTTGTGAAGATTGATGAGCAGCACGCCGGCCACACCGGTCATCTCCCCCGCTTCGGCCGCCAAGCGCCCGAGGAAGGGAATGAGCTGGAGCTGGCTCATGCCTTCGCTCAGGTAGTGCTGGCCGGTGCCGACCGCGTCCCAGCCGCGATCGCGCGCCAGGCGCGTCATCGCGAACTGCTCGTCGAGCGCGGAGACCATGTCGGTGCCGAGCGGGTTCTGGTTGGTGACGAAGATGCCGACCTTCATCGTCCTCTCCCCTGATACGCGGCTCAGGCCAGCCGGTCGCCGCCGGCCGGCCGCCGCGTGGCGTCACGCGACGGATAGATGACGCCCTCGGCGTGGCGGTACATCCATGCCACGGCGTCGGGCGCCAGGAAGTGGACCTCGGTGCGCGCGAGTGCGGCAAGCCGGAGCGCCTCGATGCTCCGGCGCACTTCGGAGGTCAGCGTGTTCAGGCGATGATACGCCTCCGACACTGTCCGGCCGAGCGTGGTCACGCCGTGGTTCTCCATGACCAGGCTGTTCGTGTGCTCGATGAAGTCCTTGATCGGCCCCACGTCCTGCTCCACGTCGAGGTGCGAAGGCACGAGGTACGGTGGTTTGGCCATGACGTACGGGAACTCGAGCGAGAGTACCCGCAACTCCTTGGCGGCGCCGGAGGCGAACAGCGCGATGGTCTCGTCGTGGTGGACGTGGATGACCGCGCCGACGTCGGGCCGCAGGCGCAGGATCTCGCGGTTCAGGTTGTGGCCGACGCTCGTCGGCATGGTGCCGTGCAGGAGCCGCGGGGTCGGGATGTCGGTGATGACGACGTGGTCGAGCGTCATCTCCTCCAGCGACACCTCGGCATGCTTGGTATAGGCCACGCCGTGGGGAAAGTCGGGGTGGGCCACGCGGATGGCAAGATTCCCCAGCGAGTTGTGGACGTAACCGCGCGCGACGACGAGCTTCGCGTAGCGAAGCAGCAGCTGGGCGACAGCCTGATCGACTGGCATCTGGTTCATGGAAGGTGATTATCTACGGATGCCCGCCGGCGCGCTCGGGTCAGTATCGTCCACCGAGCTTGCGATGGTCCCAGTCGATCGTGGCCAGGGCGGCCTTCTTGCGTTCCCGGAAGAACGCGGCCTGCTCGTCGGGGCTCAGCCGTATCTGCTGCCGTCGGTTGGTCGCCATTCGGGCCGCCTCCTCTCACGTGCGCCTTCCAGCGACAGGCAGGAGTATCGCCAGGAAACGCTGTGCACACCGGGCTGGTGCCACCTCTTCGCGCCCACCTATCGTGTGCCAACGAGGACGGGCTGAAAGAGGCTGTCGATGCGGCGCACCCTCGTGAAACCCGCCTCCTCCATGAGTGCCGCCATGCGCCCTACGCCGATGGCGAAGTAGGTCGTTTCGGGCGTCCGAAGCACGACTTCCTTCGCCTCGTCATTCGTCACGAGCTCAAAGGCCACGTCGTAGAACTGACCTCGCCATCGGCGAGTTTGCAACAAGCGGCACAGACGCGCAGACCATACGCGGTCCCCATAGTCCTGTATCTCGACCGTGCCGGGCAATGGAGGCGTGCCGTAGTCCCGCATCGAGATCACGCAGCCGCCTCGGGGCCGAATGCACCGAAAGCATTCCCTGAAGGCACACCGAATGTCATTCTCGGAAAGCAGATGCGGGAGGGCGTTGTCGCAAGCAAGCACAACTTCGAAGGTCGTCGAGCGAACGGGAAGGGCCCTCACGTCCCCGACCAAGCAGGCGAGTTCAAGTCCGCGCCGCACCGCCTCCTCGCCGGCGCGCTTGACCGCACCGAGAGAGATGTCGGAGCCCGTGACCCGGAAGCCCTGTGCCGCCAGGCCGAGGGCCTGGGTGCCGATCCCAACCGCGGCGTCGAGGACGCGGTGGGGCGGCGAACCCCACTCACTGGTCAAAAACGATGACAGCGCGCGGCCCTGCCGCCCGATGGTGGCCTCCCAGTCCTGGTACACCAGGTGGTACCAAGGAGCGAGAGCATCGTAGAAGTTGACGACCTCCAACATGGCCGCACTCTACCAGGCCCAGTCCTGGACGCACGACTTGCGCTGGAACCAGCCTGCGAAGCAAATTCCTGGGTAGAGTCTGGGTAGACGAAAGGGGCTAGCGGCGCTGCGTCCGCTAGCCCCTCGCCGTTCATGGTTGCGGGGGCCCGCTTTGAATTGTGGAAGCCACCGCTGAAGTTCGCGTTTCTCGTGATTTACTGACGTCCGGAATGTCTCCCGCCGTCAGCGCGGCGTCTCACGCGCTTGGACCACCCCGGGCGGATCGCAGGCCACGGTGCCCATGTCCGCTGGAACGGAAAGCTCCAGGAGTTCGAGGTCTCTTGACGCCGCCGTCTCGTTGTGCCGCAGGCCGCCCGGAATGTAGAGCGACTCGCCCGACTGGAGGCGCAGTTTCTGGCCGTCCTCGAACTCCAGGTCAACCCATCCACTGAGCATGTACACGAACTGGCCCTCGCAGACGTGGTAGTGCCACCCCGTCGGCTGCGTCATCCCCTCGGCCCCGATCGTTACCTGGGCACGGATCTTCCCGCTGCTCGCAGCCGTGACGCCGAGGTCGCGGTACTTGAAGAAGGAACGCCGGCCGGCGACGAGGGGGGCGGTGGTCGGCGTCGCATACGCCAGCTTGCCCGGGGGGCTCACGGCTGCCGGCTGACGAATCGGCGTGCTCGCGTCATTCATATGGAAGCCTCCTCTGAGTTCGTACCGCCGATACTACCCGATCCATGCGCAGATCGAAGTCCTTCGGTGGAATTGGCCGCCGCCTGCGAGCCGTACGCGGTCGCGTCCGCGCAGCAACTCCAGGATCTCCTCGAGGAGCGCGCGATCCTCTTCCCCTACTTGCAGCCACCACGCGATGCCGTGCAAGGAGACGTACCGCCGCGGGTGGCTGGTCTGGAGCGACGCCGCGCTGTCGTGTCCGCACTGCAGCGACGACCTGACGCAAATCGTCGTCGCCGATGCTCTCCGCTGCCAGGACTGGGTCCGTCGTCGCGCAAGAACCGCCGATGCGCATCGAGACCCGCCGCCGCCGGCTAGCGGCGGCGCGGTCCGTTCGCGGCCACGAGGCGCAGGAGCGTGAGCTCCGGCCTCGTGCCGAGGCGCACGGGCGGCCCCCACGTCCCCGTGCCGGCACTGACGTAGACCCACAAGCGGCCGCGGCGCGAGAGCCCGGCCGCGTGCGGCCCGTGGACCAGATGAATCACGAACGTCCACGGGAAAAACTGGCCGGCGTGCGTGTGTCCCGACAGTTGCAGGTCGAAGCCGGCCTGCTCGGCCAGCGGCGCGATCTTCGGATTGTGCGCCAAAAGCAGACGGAAGGCCGGCCGGGCATCGCCGTCGGTTGCGAGGTCCGGACGCGGCCGCGCGTCGGAATCGGACATTCGCGCGGCGAAATCGATGACGCCGCCGATCAGAAGGCGTGCCGCGCCACGCGCGATGGTGACGTGGGCGTTGCGGAGCACGCGAAATCCCATCGCCTCGAAGTGCGCCGTCCACGGCGCCGCCCCCGAGTAGTAGTCGTGGTTGCCGAGCACGAAGAACGCCCGGTCCCCGGCCGCCAGCGCCTCGAGCGGCGCGACGCGGGACGCCAGTCGCGGCACCGATCCGTCCACGATGTCGCCGGTCAGCGCGATAACATCCGGCGCGAGCTCCTTCGTCATGTCAACGACCCGCTGGACGTATGCGAGCCGCATCGTCGGACCGGCGTGCAGATCGCTGATCTGGACGATCCGGAATCCGTCGAGATCCGGCGCCAGCCCCTCCACGGGAATATCGACGCGACGGACGTAGGGGCCTCGCAGCGCGGCCAGCGCGCCGACGCAGACCGCGGCCAGCGCGGCCACCGGCACCCACGCAGCGCCCGCCTCATCAAGGAGCGTGTGCGCAGCCGCCAGCGGCGGCGCCGCGGCTGTCGCCAGCAGGAGCACATCGCGCCCCACCGTCAGCACAAGGAGAAAGCTGAGCCATCCCATGCAGAGAAAGCTCAGCGCCTGCACCCCCTCGTGCACTCGGCCCCGCCGGTCCCGATCGCCGAACCAGTAGACGACCGGAAGGATCCACACCATGATGAACGGCGCCGCCAGCGCCACCCGGACCGGCGCCGTCGACGTCAATCGCGTGGCGATGTACGCGTAGCCGACCACGAGGATCGCGCTCACCACGAGCACGAACGGATGAAGCAGACGCCTCACCAGCTGATGCTATCAGAGCGCTCATAGACGGTGCTTCGTGGTCCTTCAGCTTGACGCTTCGGCGGTCTGCTAGCAGGCTGGCAACGACGACCCGGGAGCTCCACAAGGAGGGACCACATGCCGGCCCACAAGGTGGTGAAGCACGACGAGTGGCTCAAGGCACGGAAGAAGCATCTGGCAAAGGAGAAGGAGTTCACGCGGATGCGCGACCAGCTGAGCCGGGAGCGGCGCGATCTGCCCTGGGAGCTCGTCGAAAAGCCATACACTTTCGAGGGCGAGCACGGACGGCAGCCCCTCGGCGACCTCTTCCAGGGGCGTGGCCAGCTGGTCATCTATCACGCGATGTTCAACCCCGAGACCGCGGGGTCCCAGACGCCGTGGACGGCTGACGCGCCCTGTTACGTCTGCTCGTTCTGGATGGACAACTTCAACGGCATCACCGTCCACTTGAACCACCGCGATATCACCATGGCCGCGGTCTCGCGAGCCCCCTACGCGAAGATTGCCGCCTACAAGAAACGGATGGGCTGGAGCTTTCCGTGGCTGTCCTCGCACGGAAGCGACTTCAACTTTGACTATCACGTCTCCTTCACCGACGAGGAGCTGAAGGCCAAGAAGGCCGAGTACAACTACCGGCTCGAGCCGTCGGCCATCACCGAGGGCCCCGGCATCAGCGTGTTCCTGAAGGATGGCGGCCAGATCTACCACACGTACTCCACCTATGCCCGTGGGCTCGACATGCTGAACGTCGCCTACCACTACATGGATCTCGTCCCGAAGGGCCGCGATGAGGGCGATGGGGGCGCGACCGCGTGGGTTCGCCGTCGCGACGAGTATCAGGACTGATGGACGGCGGCCGACTCCTTCCGGCGCTCGGGCTGGTCAGGCAGGCGAGGCCGGCCGGATTCTGTCCAGCGTGCCGGGTGCTGATGAAGGCCCTCGACGCCAGACCGGAGCTGGCCAGGCCCATGGTGGCCGCACTGGTCGTCCTCGCCGTCGCCGGTGTGGCCTGGGCGGCCATGGTCCATCACTCGCGCTCCATGGCGGGAATGGAGGGAATGGACATGGGTCTCGGCCCGATCAAGTCCTTCGCCGCGACCTGGGTCGTGATGATGGCGGCGATGATGCTGCCATCCGCGATCCCCGTAGTCCTCGAGTTCGCGCGAACAGCCGAGGGCCGCAGGGCATGGCCGATCGCCACCGGCATGCTGGCCGTCACCTACCTCGGCGTGTGGCTGCTGTTCGGCGTGGTGTGCTACGCGATCTACACCGCGCTGAGAATGCCCTGGCCAAACCAGTCGGTGATCGCTGGACTGGCTCTGGCTCTGGCCGGTGTCTACTCCTTCAGCCCGATCAAGCGGGCGAGCCAGGCCCGCTGCCGCGAGCTGTGCGCGCTGCATGGGCCACTTCCCTTCAACCTGATGCGGAGCGCCGTGGTTGCCGGCGCGCGCTATGGCCTCAGCTGCCTTGGCTGCAGCGCGGCGCTCATGGTGGCCATGGTCCTGGTCGGGATGTCCAGTCTGTGGTGGGCGGTGATCCTCGGGGTCGTCGTCCTCGTCTACAAGCTCGCGCCTCCCCTGCCCCTGCGATATGAACTGGCCCTCTCGGCGGCGCTGGTGGCTCTCGGTGTGGCGCACGTCATGGCGGCTTGAAGCGGACGGCCACGCCGGGAGCAGTTGTCGTGTGGCCGCTGGCGATCGGCGGCGAGAAGGTCAGTATCGTCCGCCAAGCTTGCGGTGGTCCCAGCTGATCACGTTCTCCGGGACGATCCTGAGCACCACGCGCTTCGGCGCGCTGGCCAGCGCGCCCGGCTGCACGGGTGATGCATTCGCTGCCCCCGCCCGCGCCTCGAACGCCGCCCTGACGCTGGCTTCGTCGTCGAGGACCTCGCAGCGCCCCCGGATCATCACGCCCCGCAGCTCGGCATACTCGTCGCCGGCCTCGATCATCAGCGCCACCTTGGGATTGCGCCGGATGTTGACAACCTTCTGCGCCTTCCCGTACGAGGTCATGTAGAACGCGCCGTCCCGCGCGACATAGTTCATGGCCACGACGTGGGGGAAGCCGTCCTTGTCGATGGTGGCCAGCGCGGCCTTCTTGCGTTCCCGGAAGAGCGCGGTCTGCTCGTCGGGGCTCAGCCTGATCTGCTGCCGTCGGTTGGTCGCCATGCGTTCCCGTCTCCTCTCACGTGCGCAGCTCGCGGCTGCCCGGTGACCGGCAGGTGCGTTGCCAGGAAGCGCCTGGCCTCGTCGAAGCTCTGCCTCGGATGGAGGCGCGGATGCGGGAGCTCGGCAAGGCCTGCACGTTCAGGTTCTACGACGGCGCTCGCCACGGCTTCGCCGTGCGCACTCACCCCGGCTATGCCGAGGATGCGGCGCGGCATGTCCGCAATGGGCGCCCGCTCGTCCTCCGTACCATGCAGGACGAGCACGGGGACGTTCACGCCCTCGGCGAGGTCGTACGGCTCGGCGCCAGGCTGAGCGCCCGCCGGCCGGAAGGCAAAGCCGTGTAGAACGGGTGCTGGTGGCTGATGGAGACTGTGGTAGGTCGGCCCATGACACAGAAACTGCGCGAGGTGAATGTGCGGCTTGGTCACCGGGCAGGACTGGACCCGGCACGCCCTGTGAAACGCGGCGGCCGCTTCTCGAGGAAGGCGGCCACGCCTTCGGCGCGGTCCGGGGTGCGGGCGGCGATCGCCTGGTTGCGCGCCTCCATGTTGAGGACGTCCTCGAGCGACATGCCGAGCCCCTGGTAGAGTCCCGTCTTCGCCAGCCCGTACGCCACGGTCGGCCCCTGGGCCAGCCGCTCGGCGAGCTTCAGCGTCTCCTGCGCGAGCTGCTCCGCGGGGACCACGCGGTTCACGAGGCCGATCCGCAGCGCCTCGGGCGCGTCGATGATGTCGGCGAGCAGGATCATCTCCATGGCCTTGGCCGTACCGACGAGGCGCGGGAGAAAGTACGTCCCCCCGCCGTCCGGCACGAGACCCACGCGCGTGAAGACCTCACCGAAGCGCGCCGTGTCGGACGCGATGCGGAGATCGGTGGCCAGGGCGATGTTCATCCCGGCTCCCGCGGCCACGCCGTTGATGCTGCCGACGATGGGCTTCGGCAGCCGCTGCATGCGGAGGATGCAGCGGTTCAGGCGCTCGATGAGCGCCCCTCCGGAATCGCCCTCGAAGAACGACGGCGGGACTTCGGCGCCGCCGCGCTTCTGATCGCCCCCCGACGAGAACGCCCGGCCGGCGCCGGTGAGGACGACCGCCCTCACTGCGGTGTCGGCCTCGAGCTCGATGAGAATGCGCTCGATCTCGCCCATCATCGCCTCGTTCATGGCGTTGAGGGTCTCGGGCCGGTTGAGCGTGAGGGTCACGATGCCGTCGCGCTGCTGGCACAGAACGGGTCCGTTCGTCATTGCCGATCCTCCATGGTCGTCGACGGGTTCCTCCAGCCCCACCAGGCGCACACGGCCTGGCCCATGACCAGAGGCTTGTCGCGCTCCGGCAACCAGGGTAGCTCCTCGGTGAACATCGTCACGCACTCCCGCCAGGAGCACGGCATCTTCGTGATGTCGGTCCCCCAGAGCATGCGCGCCGGCCCGAACGCGTCGTAGATCTGGCGCAAGTACGTGTGCATGCTGGTGAACGGATAGGGTCCGCTGCAGTAGCCTGGTGCGCCGGTCGCCTTGACGGCGATGTTGGGATGCCGGGCCAGCTGGATGAGAGCCGGCATGTGCTCCATCGCCGCGTCGTCCTTCAGGATGGTGTTGCCCCCTCGCCCACCCAGATGGTCAATGGTCAGCCGCAGGCCCGGATGACGCTCGGCGATCCGGCCGATGTGCGGCAGCGAGTCCGTCGCCAGCATGGCGATCGGCACGCCGGCCCGCTCGGCGGCGGTCCACAACCAGTCGAGCGTCCCATCAGCCAGCCAGCCCCGCATGGGCTCCTGAAGAAATCCATAGCGGAGACCCAGCATGCCCGGCTGGGTGCGCCACGTCTCGACGAGCGCGCGCCTGTCCGGCGAATTCAGCGGGAAGGCGCCGAGGATGGCGAAGCGGCCGGGAAAGTCTCGCACGGCCTTGAAGGCCAGCTCGGTCGAGTTGGGGTCCCAGCCCGGTGGGTGGATCACGGCGGCGTCGACACCGGCCCCATCCATGAGGCCCACTGCCTCCTCGGTGGTGAACGAGGTGACCTGGCGATGGGCCATGTTGCTGGGCAACCCGCTGCCCCAGAGATGGATCTGAGCATCCACGATACGCATTTCGGCCTCCGAGGCCTGTCTGGTGCGACGATACGGCAGGCGCGCGTCGAGATCCAGGGCTATAGTGTCGCCGGCACGATAGCCCTGGGACGGAGGACGGGTTCATGGGTCTCAAGGAGCGGGGCGCGATCACCGGGATCGGCGAGACGGCCTACAGCCGCAACTCCGGCAAGAGCGTGGTCGCTCTCCAGATGGAGGCCTCGCTCGCGGCGATCGCCGATGCCGGGCGGGCGCCGACGGACATCGACGGCATCATCGCCTACGCGCCCAGCGGCGTGGTCGCGGAAGACTTCGTCACCAACTTCGGCATTCCGACCTCCGGTTCTCGGCGACCACCCCCATGGGCGGTGCCAGCGCGGTCGCCGCCGGGCAATGCGCCCCCTGGCAGCTCTCTGCCGCGTTCGTCTGCATGGGACTCGGCTACGCCACGATGTCGGTGATCGGCCTCAGCGCGACGATCGCGCCGTGGTGCGAGACGTACCAGGGCCGGGCGGTCGCGATGGCGCTCACGGGCGCGAGCGTTGGGCCACCGCCTCCCGCCGACGCGAAATCTCTACTTCAATCCGACCAGCGCCGGCAGCTGGCCCAGGTCCTTCAGAGTGGGATGTCCGTAGTAGCTGGTGGAGGGGCCGTGGCCGCGCTCGATGTAGGCGCAATGCCGGATACCCACGTCGTGGGCCGACATCAGGTCGTAGCGCAGGCTGGAGGACACGTGGAGCAGGTCCGAGGGGTCGCAGCCCAGCCGATCGATCATGTACTCGAAGGGCTTGAGCCGCGGCTTGTAGGCCAGGGCTTGCTCGGCGGTGTAGACGGCGTGGAAGGGCGCACCCAGCCGGGCCACGTTGTCACCGATCTGGCCGTCGGAGGCGTTCGACAGGATGACCAGAGGAAACTCCCGGGCCAGCGTCGCGAGCGCGGACGGGACATCCGAGTGCGGGCCCCAGGTGGGCACCGCCTCGTAGAGCTGCTGGCCGTCGGCGTCGCGGTAAGAGGCCCCCCAGCGCTGGCAGCATCGGCGCAGCGCCGTCTCGATCACCTCGGCATAGGGTTTCCAGGGGCCCAGGACTTCGTCGAAGCGATAGGCGCTGAAGTCGGTGAGGAAGACCGGCATCCGAGCTGGGTCGAGGCGGTCGGCCAGGAGCGTTCTCGTCAAGGTGTGCATCTGAAAATCGATCAGGGTTCCATAGCAGTCGAAGGTGATGTACCTGGGCCGAAACGTCGACGTGGTTCTTGCTGGGTCCGTCATTGCCATCGTGCGGCAAACGTCTCGGCCGGCAGGTCGTAGCTCCAGGCGTCCGCCTCCACCAGCCGTGCGGCGATGCGGCCGATCTCGTCACACGACTTGGCCCCGGCCCCACAGCCGCCGGCCACCACGAAACCCTGGTCGATGTCCAGGCGATCGATATAAGGACGGTTGTGAGCCGTGTAGGCGACCACGCAGGGCTTGGCGCCGTAGGAGGTGGTCCTGAGGTCGGGCAACAAGGTCAGCAGCACGTGGCGCAGAGCGGTGAGCTCTTCGGCGTCGCCTGGCCCCTGGAACCACTCCCGGAACTGCTCAGGGGTCTCCAGGAGGTAGGGGGTGTGCCGGGAGCCTCCGATCTTGATGCACAGCTCTCCGTTCGGATAGCGCACGGCGGGGGTCGAGTAGACGGATTCGAGCACGGGGTCGTCGGCCAGCCACAGGATCGTGGTCGTGAGCGACCGCAGGCGTCGGGCCTCCGTCTCGTCGATCTCTGCCAGCAACACCGTGCGGGCCTTGAGCTGCATGGCCAGCGGGCGAGCCAGCAAATGGTTGGTGTAGCTCCCGGCAGCGATCAGGAGCTTGGCCGCCCGTACGCGAGTTCCCGCGTCGGTGGTCACCTCGAAGACTCCGTTCCGCCGTGTGTTATCCATCACCGTCTGGCGCAAGATAGTCGCCCCTTGCTGGCCGGCGATGGTCAGCTGCGCCTGCACCATCGAGAGCGGATTGATGTGCCCGGCCGCGCCGCGTTCCCACAACGCGATGGCGCCCGACGGCACGGCCAGAAAGGGAAACCGAGCAACCACCTCCCGGTCCGTGAGCCGATCGAACTCGGCGCCGAAGGTCCGCCCGGCTGCTTCGGCCTGCTGCAAGCGCGCGAGAGCCGCCGGAATCTCCGGGTAGATCCAGACTCCGCCGGAACGGTAGTGGAAGGTGATGCCGCTCTTGGCCTCGAGCTCCGGGTAGACGGCGATCGAGCGCTCCGCCAGCCGGGCCCAGACGGGATCGGCGTCGATGACACGGGTGATCCTGCCCTGGTCGTAGTGGCTGGCGAACACGCCGTTGTGGGTCTTCCAGTCGGCTGGTTCGTCAGGGCCGACCGCGACGACCCGCACGCCGCGAGCACTGAGGTGGCGTGTGGCCGCCGCCCCGAACATGCCATTGCCCACAACGGCCACGTCGTAGATCGTACCCATCGTGCGCCTGCGGAATTCTAGGCACTTCCCGGCCTACGATCAACCCGCTCGCCGCGATCGCCAACCCTCGCGCGGAGTCGGGGCCCATCCGCCGGAGGATCTCGCTTGCCGCCTGGGGTGGCCTTATCCGATCGGCCTCGGAAGAGCCACGAACGATGTGGCGGTTTACCTGCGGTACTGGCATCCTGGGGCCGGCGGCCTCCGGTGTGGTGCAACGCGGGACGACGAGGCCGACGCCCGCTGGTGGCGGACCCCACACGAACCAGGAGCGATTCCATGGCCGCTCGAGCAGCAGGCTCGCTGACGCTTCGCCCCATGACGCGCGCGGACATCGACGCCGCGACCGCGCTCTCGCGCGAGCAGGCCTGGCCCCACCGCGAGGAAGACTGGGCTCTCTTCCTCGAGGCCGGCGAAGGGATCGTGGCGGAACGGGACGGCCGCATTATCGGCACCGTCATGGCCTGGCGTTACGGGGAAGACTTCGCAACGCTCGGCATGGTCATCGTGGCCAACGCCGCGCAAGGCCTGGGTGTTGGCCGGAAGCTGATGGAGGCCATGCTCGATCGTCTCCAGGGGCGAGCCGTGGTGCTGAATGCAACTGCTGCCGGATTGCCGCTATACGAAAAGCTGGGCTTCGTCGAAACCGACACCACTCACCAGCACCAGGCGACGGCCGCCTCGATTCCGCCGGCCAATGTGACCCGCGCCGAGGAGGTGAGAACAAGCAAGGAGCGTGGTTACAACCCGTGCTCCTTTGGGGTCCGCGCGGTCAGCGGCTGGCGCGGGCGAGCCCGGGCGCCAGCCGTTGTGGGTCAATAGGCTTCACGAGGTGCTCGTCAAAGCCAGCCGCCTCGGCTCGACGGCGATCCTCGGGCTGCCCGTATCCCGTCAACGCCACCAGATCGATATCGTTGGCGTGCTCGTCGGTTCGAAGCCGACGAGCGAGTTCGTACCCGTCCAGCCCCGAAAGGCCGACATCCACCAACGCCACGTCTGGCCGGAGCGCCACCGCCGCTTCGAATCCGCTTGGACCGTCGCTCGCCTCATGCACGGTGTGACCGTCCCTCGTGAGGCTGATGCGCAACATCTCGCGGGCGTCGTCGTTGCCCTCGATGATCAACAGTGGGGCGCTCCAGGAGCGTGACGTTGCCGAGCCGCTGAAATCCCTGCACGCCTGCTGCACTCGGCTCCGCCGCGCGTCGCACGCCATGAGCCAGGCTCTGGAGCTAGAGG